>Ga0207720_100104_pt1 | contig 86899 bp, 74 predicted proteins | sample A23P2SouthBayCA_2_FD_187751 | JGI IMG/M metagenome (GOLD analysis project Ga0207720, IMG submission 187751) | Aerobic enrichment media microbial communities from Eden Landing Ponds, California, USA - A23 E3 (2) (SPAdes) | ecosystem: Environmental > Aquatic > Marine > Unclassified | place... | reverse complement strand
CCACATGGAAGACGTCGGCGGCCCGGACCTCGAAGAAGGGCAGGAAGTCGAGTTCGACATCGAGTCCTCCGCGAAGGGCCCGCGCGCGACGAACCTCGTCCGCAACTAATCCCGTCCGCAGCTAACTCGGTCTGTAACTAAGTACGAACGTCCCCGTCGCGCGGTGCGATGGACGACATCTTCGTTCTCTCACATCCCACACTCCAGAGCCGTAGCGCCGTCTGTTGCGAGCGATGGATGCAGAGCGGCGGTTCCCGAAGACACGGACGGTCGCCGGGCTGTGCCGACACTGACCGGGGGTTTGGAAGTAGCATCCGACGAGCGCCGCGGGCGCGAGTCGGTTCACCGGACCCGACCGAAGGGAGGGTCCGGCCTTTTTCGCCCACGTTTTTCCCGGCGGGGTTCCCGCAGCGCTCGAAGAGCGCGAGGAAACCCCGCCGGGAAAAAGGTGGTTCGTCAGGTATAGGTCGGACCGCTCCCGAGTGCCCGTCGATGGAGTACCTGGAGCGTCGTCGTGACCGCGTCGAGGAGCGACTCGAGGCGGTTCTCGACGGCGTCGAACCCGAGGAGTTGGCCGACGAGGTGCGCCACGTCGTGCTCTCGGGGGGCAAGCGCGTGCGGCCGACGGTCACGGTGCTGGTCTGCGAGGCGCTGGGCGGCGACGTCGAGGCGGCCGTCGACTACGCGGTCGGGATCGAACTCGTCCACAGCGCGTCGCTGGTCGTCGACGACATCGTCGACCGCTCGGAGCTTCGGCGGGGCACCCCGAGCGCCTGGGCCGAGTACGGTCACGGCCCGGCGATCATCGCCAGCGACGGCCTGCTCGGGGAGGCCTTCGCCCTCTTTTCGGCCGACGAGCGGGCGATGCAGGCCGTCGCCGAGTCGATGGTCGAACTCGGCGAGGGCGAGGCGACGGAACTGGTCGCCCAGCCGACCAGCGAGGAGGAGTACATGGAACTCGCCCGCCGGAAGACGGGCGCGCTCTTCCGCGCGGCGGCGGAACTCGGTGCCATCGCGGCCGAGGCCGACGCCTACACGGTCGAGCGGTTTGGCACCTACGCCGAGCGGGTCGGGGTCGCCTTTCAGATGCGCGACGACGTGCTCGACGCCACCGCCGACGCCGAGGAACTCGGCAAGCCGACCGGGCACGACGCCGCGATGGAGCGCCCCTCGCTGGTGCAGGTAGGGGATCTGACCCCCGAGGAGGCCGACGAGCGCGCCCGCGAGCAGTCCGACGTGGCTCTGGAGGCGCTCGCGGCCGTCGACGTCGAGAACTCCCGGGCGCTCGATTACCTCCGGGACCTCGCCGAGTTCGTCGTCGTCCGCGAACGATGACCTGTAGTTTCGGGAGAGCGGCGAGGGATTAAGGGCACCCTCGCCGAGGGTACGATACATGGTCGATGTGGGAACACTCGGTCGCACGTTCGTTGCACTGTTCGGGACCGTTCTCGCGGCGGTGGTCGGGGCCGGACTGTTCGTCGCGGTCCCCCTCTACACCGCTGTCGGCGCCCTGGAGGTTCTGCTCGCGCTCGTCGTCTTCGCCGCCGGGCTCGTGATCACGGGGCGGGTCGCGTCCAGCGTCTTCCCGGGGTACAACGCCGCCGAGGTAGCGGTCAGCGGGCCGATCACCCGCGAGGGTGGCGGGCCGGGACCGCTCCCGACGAGCGGTGGCGCGGCGAGCGCCGACGACCTCGTCGAACAGATCGAACGGGCCGACGCCGACGGCAACGCCGAGGCGCTCGTGGTGAAACTCAACACGCCGGGCGGCGCAGTCGTCCCGAGCGAGGACATCCGCGAGGCCGCCGCGGAGTTCGACGGCCCAACGGTCGCCTACGCCGAGGACGTGGCCGCCAGCGGCGGCTACTGGATCGCAAGCGGCTGCGACGAGTTCCACGCCCGCGAGTCGAGCATCGTCGGGAGCATCGGCGTCACCTACGCCCACCTCGGGCGCTCGGAACTGGCCGAGATGCTCGGCCTCGATTACCGCCGACTCGTCGCCGGCGAGTACAAGGACGCCGGCGCGCCCTGGCGCGAGATGACCGACGACGAGTTCGACTACTGGCAGGGACTCATCGACGATCAGTACGACATGTTCGTCGACACCGTCGCCGAGGGACGCGACCTGGACGCGGAGTTCGTCCGCGACACCGAAGCCCGCGTCTACCTGGGAAGCGAGGCCGGCGAGACCGGACTCGTCGACACCGTCGGCCCGCGCGAGGAGATGGAAGACCGCCTCGCCGACCGGGTCGGCGTCGACGACATCTCGATCGAGGAGTTCGAACCCCAGCAGGGCATCCAGGGACGGATCGGATCCGGCGCCCGCTCCGTGGCGCACTCGTTCGGCGCCGGGGTCGCGAGCGTCTTCGCTGACGAGGAAGGTGAGGTATCGCTGCGGATTTGAGTGGTGTTCGGGGCTGAAAAGGCGATGCCGCGACAATAAGCAGTATCAGGACAGGTCGATGTTCGCGGACTCGCCGACGGTGTCGAATGTGACCTCGAGGATGCCGTTGTTGTACGAGGCCGAGGCGGAGTGTTCGTCGACGCGGGCCGGCAGACGGACGCGCTCGTGGTACTCGCGGGCGTCGCCGGCGGCGTCGAGCGTGAGCACTTCGCCGTCGCATTTCAGGTCGATCTCCTCGCGGTCGACTCCGGGGATGTCCGCGACGACCCGGAGCTGGTCTTCTTCCTCGTAGACGTCGAGATGTACGTCGGTGCTGGCGGGGTCGCTCGGGCCGGCCCCCGCGTCGACGTCCGACCGCGCGTCGTCCATCACGTCGTTCATCATGCGCTCGATCTCGCTGAAGAAGTCGTCGAACGGGTCGTCGCGGTCGTCGCGTCTCATACCACGGGCTAGGGCGATGACGCGCAAAAACCTTCGCCTCGCGGCGGCGTCTGCGAACACGCCACACGACACCCGGATCGCGGCGGCCGAACACGACATCCGGATCGCGGCGGCCGTTCCGCACTGCTCGCGGTGAACGCCCCGCCGTCTCGCGGGGTTTGCTTCCCCGTCTCGGTAGGTTTACGGCGCGTCGTCGCCTCCGGACACCCATGAGCGAGGCCGACGCCGAGACGGAGTCCCGAGCGGGCCGCGAGGAAGTCTGGATCGAGAAGTACCGCCCGCAGGGACTCGACGACGTGGTCGGACAGGAGGATATCGTCGAGCGCCTCCAGAGCTACGTCGACCGCAACGACCTCTCGCACATGCTCTTTTCGGGGCCCGCAGGTATCGGGAAATGTATCACGGGTAAAACTCCCGTTCTCACGAGCGACGGACTCGCCCCGATTGGAGAGATAGTTGGTGACATCGACGGGTTCGAAGCCGCGGACGACACGCTGGAAGTACTCACGCTCACAGACGGCGGAGAGTTCGAGTATGCTGCGCCGAGCCACCGATTCAGCAAGGTTGCCGAGGACGTAGTGACGATACAGACGCGGGACGGGAGCGAGATGACGGTGACCCCAGAACATAGACTGCTCGTCGTCACGGGTGATGGACTACAGTGGACGGAGGCGTCAAACCTCCAATCGGGCGACCGTATCGGCCGTCCGCTCGATGCGCCGCTTCCCGACCCGGATCCCCGTCTCGACTGGTTCGACGAGATGGACGGCGATGCGACGTTCGTTCACGTGTCCGATTCGTTCGCGAGTGAGTACGATATCCCGGCTGAGGAAAACTACGTCGGACGGAAAAAGGAAATCGTTCGAGCGTTGCGACGATCGGAAACAGTTGAGGACGCGGTCGAAGCGGTCGAAGCGGACCGGAAGTACGTACTACAGGTGAACCGGGAGGTCGACGCAGACGTCCTGTCTTCCGAGAGCACGGTCTGTTCGCTTTCGTACCTCCGGTTGCTCGACGTTCCCGAAAGCGAGATCAGGGACAATATCGAGTCGATCCAACACGTCTCACCGACGAACAACGGTCGCTCGCCACCGATCAACCCGCCGTCGGAAATATCGCCCCGACTGGCGGCGTTCGTCGGACTGGCGATCAGCGAAGCGCGTATCGACGCTGGACGGATCAAGTTCTACAACACGGACCCGGAACTACTTGATCGGTTCGAAACCGCTCTCTCGACGTTGTTCGAGGTCGATCCGAAGCGGGGAACGCAGCGAGATGTCCCATTCGTCGAGGTCAACAATGGTACGCTGACGCGATATCTGGAGGCGTGTTTCGACGTGTTCGAGAACGCGACCGGCGAAACGGACGGCGGCTCGCTCGGATCGGCGATCGTCAGGGCGGACACCGAGTGTCGCGCGGCGTTTCTCCGTGCAGTCTTCGACGCTGAAGCGCACGTCACGGACCATGGAATCGTCGAACTGACCCAAAAAAACGGGGACCTGATTACCCTCCTCTCGTATCTTTTAGCCGGGTTCGGGGTCCCGTCCCGCCGAAAACAGTCTCACAAGGCGGCAACGAACGGGACCGGGACCAAGCGCGAGTACCACACGCTCCTCATTTCGGGCACTCGAAACCTCGCTCGATTCCAGGACGCGGTCGGGTTCACTATCGAATCGAAGGCGATACGACTCGAACGAAACGCATCGAAAGAGGGGAATCCGAACCACGACACTGTCCCGGTTCAAAATGCCGTCGACGATCTCTGCTCGACCCTCGCGCTCCCGAAATCCGAACTCCTGACGCGGTCGTTGAACCCGGACTCACCGGGTCGAGAAAACTACGAACAGGACGTAAAAAACGTGCTCGACGCCGCGACGGCGAAGATCGAGGGCGCACAGCGCGTGATCGAGGACCTCTCCCGGATCGAGGCGGATCTCGCGGCGACCGACAGATTCCCGCTCGTCTGGGAAGACGTCCGCACGGAACTAGAACCACTCGAAACGCGCCGGGAGGTGGCGTCCAAGACGGGCGTGGGAACGAGTCGTCTGCTCGAATACGCCGATGGACGACGGACTCCCTACGCCGGGAAGGTTCAGCGGTTCGTCGACAGGCTCGGTCGTGGTGACGAACTCCCCGAAGTCGACCGGATACAACAGACTCTCGAATCGGCAGTCGACGTCCTTGACGTGTCGTACGAACGGATCGCCGACGGCACTCACATGCGCGGTAACGAAGTCAGAAACCTGCTCACCAGCAGTGACCACGAGCTCCGTTCGTTCCCGCGATTTCGAACGGTCGCGGATCGGATCGAAGCGGTCGCGTCGGAGATGCTCTCGACCGCAGTTCTCGAGCGACTCCAGACGCTCGACCGCCTCGTCGAGAGCTCGCTCTACTTCGACGAGGTGACGGCTATCGAATGCTCCGAGGAGTCGGAACGCGTCTACGACCTCACGGTTCCGGAGTCCCGGAACTACGTCGCTGGCGCGATTCCCACGGTGATGCATAACACTACCTGCGCGACGGCCATCGCCCGCGAACTCTACGGCGACGACTGGGGCGACAACTTTCTCGAACTCAACGCCTCCGACGAGCGCGGCATCGACGTGGTCCGCGACCGGATCAAGAGTTTCGCCCGTACAAGCTTTGGCGGCGTCGAATACCGCATTATATTCCTTGATGAGGCCGACGCACTCACGAGCGACGCACAGTCAGCGCTCCGCCGGACGATGGAGCAGTTCTCCAGCAACGTCCGCTTTATCCTCTCGTGTAACTACTCCTCGCAGATCATCGACCCGATCCAGTCCCGCTGTGCCGTGTTCCGGTTCTCGCCGCTGTCGGACGCGGCCATCGAAGAGGAGATGCGCCACATCGCCGACGCGGAGGGGATCGAACTCACTGACGCGGGCATCGACGCCTTGGTCTACGCCGCCGACGGCGACATGCGAAAGGCGATCAACGCGCTCCAGGCCGCGTCGGTCACCGGCGGCATCGTCGACGAGGACGCCGTCTACGCGCTCACCTCGACCGCCCGGCCCGAGGAGATCCGCGAGATGGTCGAGCAGGCGCTAGACGGTGATTTCACCGCCGCGCGCTCGACGCTCGACCGCCTGCTCACCGAGGAAGGTATCGCCGGCGGCGACGTCATCGACCAGCTCCACCGGTCGGTCTGGGAGTTCGACCTCGACGACGAGGCCGCCGTCCGCCTGCTCGACCGCATCGGTGAGGCCGACTACCGCATCACCCGCGGCGCCAACGAGCGCATCCAGCTCGAGGCGCTACTCGCCTCCGTCGCTATCGACGACTGACCTGCGCGCGGTGTTTCTGACCGGCTTTCGTCGGTCTGCGTCTGGACAGTGACCGCGATCCCAAACAGCGTGAAAATTCCGGATGGGACCGCTACGACGACCACCGCAATCGTATCGGTCCTGCTGGCATAAATCAGAAAGACGACGATGTTCTACGTGGAGGCCTCGTAGCCAGCGTCTTCGACGGCGTCGACGAGCGCCGCGGTGTCGGCGTCGCCCTCGACGGTTGCCGTCTCCGTCTCGCGGTCGGCGGTGGCCGATTCGACGCCAGAAACACCCTCCAGCGCCTCGACAACGGTCTGTTCACAGCCGCCACAGCTCATTCCGGTCACGGTGATCGTCTGACCCATACTCGACGGTAGGGACTCGATCAATTTCTGCGTGTTCCTTCCGGATCCCGGGCCGGCGTCGGGACACACGCAAGCCGCTCCAGTTCGGCCCGGTGTCGGGACACACGCCGGCCGCTACAACTCGGCCCGCAATGCCTCGTTCATCGCCTCGACGGGGGCGTCCCGGCCGGTCCAGCGCTCGAAGGCTTCGACGCCCTGGTAGAGCAGCATCCACGCGCCGTCGACCGTCGTGGCCCCCGCGGCGTCGGCGTCGCGCAGGAGGCGGGTCTCCAGCGGTCGGTACACCGCGTCGAGCACACCCAGACCGGCGTGGATCGCATCGGCCGGCACCGGCGTCGCCGCTTCTTCCATCCCGACGCTGGTGGCGTTGACGAGCACGTCCGCGTCCGCGAGCAGGTCGTCGAGTTCGGCCAGCCCGTGGCCGGTCGCGTCGGGGACTTCGGCGGCGAGGTCGTGTGCCTTCGACTCGGTTCGGTTAGCGATCCGGACGGTCATTCCCTCGTCGGCGAGGCCGAACGCGACTGCCCGGCCCGCGCCGCCGGCACCGACGACGACGGCGGTACCGGAGAGGGCCACGTCGTGTGAGCGGAGCGCGCGGACGGCGCCGACGGCGTCGGTGTTGTAGCCGGCAGGGCGGTCGCCGTCGCCGGTGAAATCCACGGTGTTGACCGCGCCGATGCGCTCGGCGAGGGGGTCGGGGTCGACGGCCGAGAGGGCGTCCTGCTTGAACGGGATGGTGACGTTGAGGCCGGCGACGCCGAGCGCATCGGCGCCCTCGATAGCCGCGACGGCGCCGTCTGCCGGCGGTTCGAACGTGACGTAGCGGGCGTCGAGATCGACTCCTTCGTAGCCCGCCTCGTGCATCGGTGGCGACAGGGAGTGACCAACCGGGTTGCCGATGAGACCGTAGACGTCCATACCGGTCCCAGCGGGGCCGTCGACATAATCGATGCGTTCTCGGTGGCGATGTTTGGGGCGGCCAACGGTCCGGTACGTCCGGGCCACTCGTGTTTCGCAACTATTTCATACAGACCGACCGACTGTCCGGGTAGTGAGCCGCTTACGTCATCCGCTCGCCCAGGTCTTCTACGCGGTCGCGGTGACGCTCCCCTGGACCGGGACACGCCTCTACAACCTGCTGATCGCGTGGGACTACGTCGACGCGACTCCGGTCCATTTCGGGACAGTCACCGAAGTCGCGGTCACTGGGGTCGCGGTGCTCGGTGCGTCGTTCCTCCTTGCGTGGGGCGCCGAGACCGCCGAGAAGGACGTCCCCCGGGCCTTCGCCATCGCGGTGCTCGCGATCCTCGCGGTCGCGCCCGAGTACGCCGTCGACGCGCTCTATGCCTGGAACGCCGGGTCCGGCGGCGCGACGACCGCGGCCTGCGGGGAACTGACGCCGAGTCAGATCGAGGCCGGCGCGACGCCGCTGGCCGAGGCCTGTCACGACGCCAACCTCGCCGTCGCGAACATGACCGGCGCCAACCGCATCCTCATCGGTATCGGCTGGGCCGGCATCGCCGTCTTCACCGTCTGGCGTGCGAGTAAGACCCGCGACCCCGCTGTCACGGACCGCGAGGGGTGGCTCTCGGACTCGGTGACTCTCGACCGGGGTATCGCGACCGAGGTCGCCTTCCTCTTTCTCGCGACCGCCTGGGCCTTCTTCGTGCCGCTGGGCGGCGGTATCGACGCGCTCGACACGGTTCTGCTCGTCGGCCTCTATCTCACCTACATCATCATCATCATCCGCGGCGACGTCGACACCGAGGAGGAACACGTCGGTGTCCCGCAGTACTTCCAGAACTGGTCGCTGCCGTGGCGACCGCTGGCCGTGCTCACGTTCTTTGGCTACTCCGGCCTGATGATCTTCACCGCGGTCGAACCGTTTGCCCACGGCCTCGAGTCCATCGGCGTCAACAACGGCATTCCCGAGTTCTTCATGATCCAGTGGATCGCGCCGCTGGCCTCGGAGTCGCCCGAGCTCATCGTTGTCGTCGTCCTCGTCAACAAGGCCCGCTCGACGGCCGGGTTCAACGCTCTGATCTCCTCGAAGCTCAACCAGTGGACCCTGCTCATCGGGACGCTCTCGGTCGTCTTCTCGCTCGCGTACGGGCAGTACGGCGTCCTCCCCTTCGACTTCAAGCAGGCCGCCGAGATCTGGATCACGGCCGCCCAGTCCTACTTCGCGCTCGCCATCCTCGTCAACTTCGAGATCAGCGTCCGCGAGGCTATCGCCATCTTCGGCCTGTTCATCTCGCAGGTCATCCTCGAGTTCATGGTCGTTCGGGGTGTCCTGGACTTCGCCACCGTCGACATCCTCCTGGCGTACACGGCGGTCTACATCGTCGCGGGCACTATCCTGTTCGTCATTCGCCGCGAGGCGCTGAAACTGATGCTCGGTCTCGCCGCCGACGCCGCCCGGACCGCCATCGGCCGTGAGCCGATCCACCCGGAGTTCCCCGACTGAGATGCTCGCCATCGTCGTCTCCCGTGCCGACTCCGCCTCGGCCCACGTGGGCGAGCGCCTGCTCGACCTGGCCGACTGGCGCGAGCGGACGGATTCGACCCGGCCCGACGGCGAGGGCGGCGGGACGGTCTACCGACTCCCTGCTGACGAGACGACCGCAGACACCGACACGGCCCCTGCCGTCGAACTCCGCGAGTTCGACGACCTGCACCTCGAACTGACCGGCGTCGCCGACGCGTTCGGGAACGTGGACGCCGACGACGGGGAGCGCGTCGCGCCGGATCTGCTGGTGTTCGCGTCCAGACACGCCGGCGAGACCGGCGAACTCCTGACCGCACACCACACCGGGAACTTCGGTCCCGCGGACTACGGCGGTGACCCCCGGGACCTCGCGCGGGCGTGCCCGAACGCTCACCGCCGCGTGCTGGCGGCGCTTCGCGACCACGCCCCGGAGAGCTACGAAGTCGGGACGGAGTGTACCCACCACGGCCCCACCCACGTCGGCGCCCCCTCGATGTTCGTCGAGGTCGGCAGCGGCGAACCCCAGTGGGCGGACCCGGCGGCCGCCCGGGCCGTCGCGAACGCCATCCTCGACCTGCGGGGCGTTTCGGCCGACGCGCCCGCAGAGAACGACGGCGCGCACGGCGGGACCCGTCGCCAGCTCGTCGGCTTCGGCGGCGGCCACTACGCCCCGCGGTTCGAGCGCATCGAACGCGAGACCGACTGGGCTGTCGGCCACGTCGCCGCCGACTGGGGGATCGAGGCGATGGGCGACCCCCGCGAGAACCGCGCGGTGGTCGACCGGACCTTCGCCGCGAGCGGGGCCACCCACGCCGTCGTCGACGGCGACCGCTCGGACCTGGTCGCCGTCGTCGAGGACCTGGGCTATCGCGTCGTCAGCGAGACGTGGGTCCGCGAGACGAGCGGCGTCCATCTCGCGCTCGTCGACCGCGTCGAATCGCGCCTGGGGAGCATCGACGAGGGCGTCCGCTTCGGGGAGCGGGCTGGCGGATCCGACTCCCACAGGGAGTTCGCCGTCGTCGACCTGCCCGCGGACCTGCTCGCCGAGGCCCGCGGGGTCGACGCCGACCGGGCCTGGGACGCCGTCGCCGAGCGCTCGCTGGCGTTCACGACCGAGCAGGACGGCACCCAGGTCGGCTTCCGCGCCGCACTCGCCAACGCGGCCGAGCGCCGAGCGGTCGTCGAGGCCCTGGCCGCAATCCTCGAGGACGCCTACGACGAGGTCCAGGTCCGCGAGGAGGCCGTCGTCGCCGAGCGGACCGCCTTCGATCCGGAGAAGGCCCGCGCGCTGGGCATCTCCGAGGGGCCGGCGTTCGGGAAGCTCTCGGCGGGCGAAGCCGTCGAAGTCGGCGGGCGGACTATCCCCCCCGAGGCCGTCCACGAGGAGCGGACCGAACGGTTTCCGTACTGATCGCGTCCTGCCACTTTTTTCTGCAGGGGGTCCGTCGACGTAGAACGCGGCTGGCCTGTACTGTTGGGCCCGTTCACGCGCCAGTGGGATCGTTTCGGGTGGAACCGAACGCCGTGGAAACCGATCGGAGCGCCGCGACGACGCCGGGCCAGCGGGCTCGAGCGTGCCACGCGGTGTCAGTCATCCGTCTGACGCGCGGGAGAAAGTTAATTAATCTTCGCGCGAAACGACTCCTTAAATTATGGATTCGATAATCGACGACGCGATCGACGAGGCCGAGGACGAGCGGGAGGAGCAGGACCCACCGGCGGAGACACAGGGGGGCTCGACGGGGGCCGAGGAGATGTCGACGTCGGGGCAGATGACCGACGAGGAACTGGCGGACGTCGTCAAGGATCTGGAGACGAAAATCACCGTCGTCGGCTGCGGGGGCGCGGGCGGCAACACCGTCTCCCGGATGACCGAAGAGGGGATCCACGGGGCGAAACTCGTCGCGGCGAACACGGACGCCCAGCACCTCGCCGACGAGGTGAAAGCCGACACGAAGATCCTCATCGGCAAGAAGCGCACCGGCGGCCGCGGGGCCGGTTCGGTGCCGAAGATCGGCGAGGAGGCCGCACAGGAGAACATCGAGGACATCCAGCAGTCCATCGACGGCTCCGATATGGTGTTCGTCACGGCGGGGCTCGGCGGAGGGACCGGGACCGGCGCCGCACCCGTCGTCGCCCAGGCCGCCCAGGAGGGCGGCGCGCTCACTATCTCTATCGTCACTATCCCCTTTACCGCGGAGGGCGAGCGCCGGCGGGCCAACGCCGACGCCGGCCTCGAACGCCTGCGGGCCGTCTCCGACACCGTCATCGTCGTGCCGAACGACCGCCTGCTCGACTACGCGCCCAGCATGCCCCTGCAGGACGCGTTCAAGATCTGTGACCGCGTCCTGATGCGCTCGGTCAAGGGCATGACCGAACTGATCACCAAGCCCGGCCTCGTCAACGTCGACTTCGCCGACGTTCGCACCATCATGGAGAACGGCGGCGTCGCGATGATCGGCCTCGGCGAGTCCGACAGCGAGAACAAGGCCCAGGACTCCATCCGCTCGGCGCTGCGCTCGCCGCTGCTCGACGTGGAGTTCGACGGCGCCAACTCCGCGCTGGTCAACGTCGTCGGCGGCCCGGACATGTCCATCGAGGAGGCCGAGGGCGTCGTCGAGGAGATTTACGACCGCATCGACCCCGACGCCCGCATCATCTGGGGCGCCTCGGTCAACCAGGAGTTCGAGGGCAAGATGGAGACGATGATCGTGGTGACGGGCGTCGAATCGCCACAGATCTACGGGAAATCGGAGGCCGAGCAGGAACGCGCCGCGAAGGAACTCGGCGACGACATCGACTACGTCGAGTAACGCGACCGACTGCGAACGGTCCGCTCTTTTCGGCCACCCGATCGTACGCCGGAAGATTTACCCGCGGTGGATCGGTGCGATTTCACATGGACGGACGCGACGAAACCGACAGCACCGCACGGCGGGTGAGCCGATGACGATTAACAGCGACTGGGGTCAGTGGTGGGCCCGCGAGGAGTTCAACGGCGCGGACGTGGAGGGCGTCTCGCTGTGGTTTCTCGGCGTGACTGGCTGGGCGATCCGGACGCCGGAGACGACGCTGTTCATCGACCCCTACTTCAGCACCGAGCGCGACCGCGAGTACATCGCGCGGATGCCGCCGGTGCCGATGGAACCGGGGTGGGCCGACGCCTGTGACGCCGTCTTCTGCACGCACGACCACCGCGACCACTTCTGGCCGCCCTCGTTTGGCCCCCTTCTGGAGCACGACGGCGCCTCGGTCCACGCGCCCGCGGCGTGTTACGAGAACCACGATGTGAGCGAGATTCCCGACGGCCAGCAGGAGACGGTCGAACCCGGTGACAGCTACGAGGTCGGCGACCTGACCGTCCACGTCCGGGACGGGCGCGACCCCGACGCGGACGGGAGCGTCACGTACGTCCTCGAACACGAGACGGGGACCATCTTCCACGGCGGCGACAACCGGCCCTGCGAGGCGTTCCACGAGGTCGGTGAGGAGTTCGACGTGGACATGGGGATGCTTTCCTACGGCACCAGCGGCCGCATCCGGATGGACGGCGAGGTCAAGCGCCGCAAACTCTACAACGACGCACAGGACGTGATCGAGGCCGCCAATGCCGTCGGCATCGACCGACTGGTGCCGACGCACTGGCGGCGCTGGCGGTCGATCCAGGCCGACCCCGGCGCGCTCTCGAAGGCCGCGACGACCTTCGAGTATCCTCACATTATCGAGGAGATAGAGGTCGGCGACCGACTCCGCCTCGGTCAGCCCGGGATCGTTCCGCCGGTGTACATCGGCGACGAGTGAGGGCGGCGAGCGGGTAACGGCGCGCGGGTGGTTGCGAGCGGGTGGCGGTGAATGGGTGGCTGTGAGCGGGTGACGGCGAATAGGTGGCAGCGAGCGGTCGGCTACCCGAACACTTCGGTAAAGCGGTTCGTTCCCCGGTCCGGTCCGGCGATTATCACCACGTCCTCCGGTTCGATCTCGAAGTCGGGACCCAGGTCGGTGTGGACGGTCCCGTTGCGCTCGACGGCGACGACGGTACAGCCGGTCCGGGCGCGGACATCTGCCTCCCCGAGTGTGCGACCGGTGAGGGCGGGCGCGCGGGTGCGGACGACTTCGACCTGCGTGTCGAGCGAGATAACGTCCTCGTTTTCGAGGACCGCGGAGGCGACCATCCGACCGCTGACCGTCGCGAGCGAGAGGACGTAGTCCGCGCCGGCGCGGTACATCTTGTCGACGGACCCGGCGCCCTCGGTGCGGGCGATGATCTCGACCTCGCGACTCACGTCCCTGACGACCAGCGTGACGAACTCGGCGGCCGTGTCGTCGGGGATCGCGAGGACGACCGACCGCGCGGACTCGATACCTGCGCGGTCGAGGACATCAGGGTCGGTGGCGTCGCCGACGACGTCCACGTCGGGGTCGTCGCGCTTGTCGACGACGGTGTAGTCGACGCCGGCGGCCTCGAACGTCGAGGTGACGGTCCTGCCGACCTCACCGTGACCGACGACGATGGCCTCGCCGCGAGCGTACCGGCGCACCTTCGTCCGCGCGCGGTCGGCGAGTTCTTCGATGCGTTCCTCGCGGCCGGTCACCAGCAGGACGGTCCCGGCCTCGACCGGGGTAGTTGGGTCCGGCGGGCTCTCGAACTCGCCGTCGAACCACGCGGCGATGACGTTGACGCCGGCCCGTTCCCGGAGGCCGCTGGCCGCGAGCGTCGACCCCTCGATGTCGCTGCCGCGGTGGACCGGCACCTCGACGATTTCGAAGTCCTCGCCGACCTCGACGGCGCCGTCAAGGTCGGTCGTCACGTCGGTCGTGACCTTCCGAGCGAGGCTCTCGCCCAGGAGCGGCCGCGGCGAGAGGACGGCGTCGGCGCCGGCGAGGTCGTGATATCGCGCGCGGTCGGGCTCTTCGACGACGCTGACGACCCGGACGTCCTCGTCGAGTTCCTTCGCCGCGAGGACGATACTCGCGTCGACCTGGTCGGAGACGTCGGCCACGAGCGCCCGGGCCGCGGGGAAGTTCGCCGCTTCGAGGCCGTCGGCGGTGTCGGGGTCGGCGTGGATGACGGTGTAGCCGTCCTCGTAGAGGTCGATCGCGGTGTCGCGGTCGGGTTCGACGATCACCCAGTCGATGTCGCGGGCCTCGAGTTCGGAGATGAGCGTCTCGACGCGCGAGGTGAACGTCGCGACGACGACGTGGCCGGCCAGGTCGTTCTCGACCGCGGTCGGGACCGTCGTCGCGAGCGCGTCTTCGAGGGCTGGAAAGAGCAACACCGGCAACGCGAGGAAGATAAGGAGAGTCCCGGTCGTGTCCATGACGATGACGATGGCGATCACGACCGGCGCTTCCCAGCCCGACTGGGCGCCGTAGCCCGTCGTCGTGAACGTCTCGACGACGAACTGGAACGCTTCGAGGAACGTGATCGGTCGCCCCTCGAAGGCGGCCATGGCGTACTGGTAGACGACGGCGTAGGCCAGCATGATGCCGGCGAGACCGACGAGGTAGTAGGCAGTCCGCCGCTGCCAGGTGTTCATATCCGTGTGTCCGGACTCATCACCAAAACCGTTCCCCACGACGCTGGCGACCCAGGAGATAGACCGCCCGCGGCCGCGCCGCGTGTGGGGTCCCGGAACGTATCCGCGGACTGCTCTCGGAACGTATCCGCAGACTGCTCTCGGAACGTATCCGCAGACTGCTCTCGGAACGTATCCGCGGACTGCCCCCGGAGCGCATCAATAGATAGAAAAGCCCGCGGAGGCAATCCCGTCGTATGAAAGTGCCGTACGAGCTGAGCTCCTACATTCGCGTGCTCAAGATGGCGAGCACGCCGTCGTGGCAGGAGTTCTCCCAGATCGCCAAGATCGCCGGTGCCGGGATCGTTCTGGTCGGCATCCTCGGCTTTCTCATCTTCGTCGTGATGAACTTCATCCCGGGGGGTCCGTAGATGGGGATCTTCGCCGTCAAGACCACCGCGAGCCAGGAGCGCACCGTCGCCGACATGATCATGAACCGTGAGGAAGACACCATCCACGCGGCGCTGGCGCCGGACTCGCTGACCTCCTACGTGATGGTCGAGGCCGACGAGTCGGCGGTTTTCGAGCGCATCTCCGACGAGATTCCCCATATGCGCGGCGTCGTCCCTGGCAAGTCCGGCATCGGCGAGGTCGAGCACTTCCTCTCGCCGAAACCCGACGTGGAGGGCATCGCCGAGGGGGACATCGTGGAACTCATCGCCGGCCCGTTCAAAGGCGAGAAGGCGCAGGTCCAGCGCATCGACGAGGGCAAAGACCAGGTCACCGTCGAACTGTACGAGGCGACCGTCCCGATTCCGGTCACCGTGCGCGGTGACCAGATTCGGGTGCTTGATTCGGAAGAGCGGTAGCATCCGCCGACCGAAGGGAGGCGGTTCACCGCAGGCGAGCGAAGCGAGACTGCGGCCTTTTTCGCCCACGTTTTTGCGACGAGTGGTTCCCGCAGCGAACCGGTCCTCGGGAAGGCGAGCGGGGAGAGACGACCCGCGAGCCAGCGAAGAACGATAGCGTACGCCGAGCGGAGCGAGGCGTTTCACCGCGTCGAACGGAGTGAGACGCGGTTTTTCACCCACGTTTTTCGAGACGGGTACCCGCAGTGAGCAACGCGAACGAGGATACCCGTCGATGAAAAAGGTGGTCGCAACGGAGTGGCGGTTGGGATTTTTTGCCGACGCTCCTCACTGAAGGGGACCGCCTGTATAGCTACGGACCGGTTAGCCAACCTGAACGATAACTAACTTAAATCCCCCGGCCGAGACGACGGACGTATGCCCTCCATACAGACGAACGGGCTGACGAAGGTGTTCGGCGAGGACGTCGTTGCGGTCGACGACCTGGACCTGGCCATCGAGGAAGGGGAAATCTTCGGCTTCCTCGGTCCCAACGGCGCGGGGAAGTCGACGACGATCAACATGTTGCTCGATTTCATCCGGCCGACAGAGGGGTCCGCCCAAATTCTGGGACTGGACCCGCAGGAAAACCCTAAGGCCATCCGCGAACGCATCGGCGTGCTCCCCGAGGGCTTTGGCTTCGACGGCCACCTCACCGGCCGGGAGTACGTCGAGTGGACCATCGAGACGAAAGGCGCGAGCGACGACCCCGACGCGATACTGGACGAGGTCGGCATCATCGACGACGCCGACCGGAAGATCGGCGGCTACTCGAAGGGGATGGAACAGCGGCTGGCCTTCGGCATGTCGCTGGTCGGCGACCCCGACCTGCTGATCCTCGACGAGCCATCGTCGGGACTTGACCCCAACGGGATCCAGCACATGCGCGAGGTGATCCGCGAGCGGGCCGACCAGGGGACGACCGTCTTCTTCTCGTCGCACATCCTCTCGGAGGTCGAGGCGGTGTGTGACCGCGTCGGCGTGATGAACGAGGGACGGATGGTCGCGGTCGATACCATCGACAACCTCCGCGACCAGGCTGGCGGGACGGCCGCTATCGACCTCGAGTGTGCGTCCGAACCCGACAACTTCGGACTCGGTACGGTCGAGGGCGTCGTCGACGTGACCGTCGAGGACTCGGTCCTCTCCGTGGAGGTCGAGGACCCCTCGGTCAAGGTCGAGGTGGTGAATCACGTCTCCGAGCACGCCGATATCGTCGACATCCTCTCGGAGAGCACGTCGCTGGAGGAACTGTTCAACACCTACACCGGTGGTGGTCGGGACAGCGACCGCGCGGCCGGCGAGGCCGAGGGGAGCCGCGACGCCGACCCCCAGGAGGTGTCGGCATGAGCGCGATCGCCGTCGCGAAAAAGGACTTCAAGGGCGCTCGTCGCGCGCGGACGCTCTGGCTGGTCGCGGCGCTGCTCGCGGTCGTCGGCGGCCTCATGGCGTACGTGTGGAACCAGGGAACCGACCAGACCAGCGCCGAGGCCGTCCGGGAACTGCTGCAGACGGTCGCGGTCATCATGTCGTTCCTGCTCCCGATCGTCGTGCTGGTGGCGAGCTATCTCGCTATCGCCGGCGAGCGCGAGAGCGGCGGCATCAAGTTCCTGCTCGGACTGCCGAACACCCGCCGCGACGTCCTCTTCGGGAAGTTCATCAGCCGGACGCTGATCGCGACGCTGAGCGTCGTGTTCATGTTCGTCGTCACGCTCGCGGTCGCGCTGGTCCAGTTCGGCGCGTTCCCGGTCGCGGTGTTTCTCGGTGTGCTCGCCGTAACGGCACTGTACGCGACCGTCTTCGTCTCGATCGCCGTCGCGCTGTCGGCGTTCGTCAAGAGCCGCAGTCGCGCCGTCGCCGGCGCGATCGGCGCGTACTTCGGGCTGATCATCATCAACCTCGGAATCCCGGTGATCAGCATCCAGTCGATCCTCGAGTACCTCCACCAGGACCTGCTCGGGATGGAGGCGAACCCGGATCTGTACAACTTCGTCCTGCACCTGAGCCCGCTCTACGCGTTCCAGAAGATCCAGAACCTGGTGCTCCCGAAAGAGCTGTGGACGTTCCCCTTCGGCGACAGTGCGAGTAACTCCCGGGAGGTCTCGACCGGCTTCGGCGGCGGCGAAGTCGTCGCACCCGAGGGACTGCCCATCTATCTCACCGACGAGTTCTCGGTGGTTATCTTCGCGTTCTGGCTGGTCGTCCCGCTCACCGTCGCCTACTGGAAGTTCAACCGCGCGGACCTGTCCTGACCGCGAAAATCACCTAGATCGAGCCGTCGCCGCCTTCGAGGCGGTCGATGACTTCGCGGATGTCGGCCTCGTCCTCGACGAACTCCTTGACGTTCTCGCGGCGGCGGACCTCCCCCGCGGTAGCGTCGTAGGCCCGGACGTACTCGGCGCGGCTGTGTTCGTCGAACGCGTGGCGGATCGCGAAGTAGCCGTCCGGGAGGACCGTCCCGCAGACCTTGCACTCGATGCGTTCGTGTTCCGTCGACTGGTGGACGATCAGGTCCTCGACGCGGTCGAACTGCGCGTCGTCGTCGCCTATCGCACACTCCCAGGGCGCCATCGTACCGAAAACGTCCGCGCCACCGTATAAAACCGTTGCCGATCCGGGCAGTCGAGCGACGGGGGCGACGCTTAGACCGGGAGCCCCGCCAGCAGCGTCGGTATCGTCCCTTCGGGGAGATACTCGGGGAGGACGTACACCACGAGGGCCGCGAGCGTCAGTTCGAACCCGGTGACGGCGAGCATCATCGCCTCGGAGTACTTGCTGCTGACCGGGACGCCGATGGGGGCGCCGAACTCCCGGTCCCAGAGTGGGTAGAAAAGCGAGAGCCCGCGGGTCGTCCCCAGCGCGTCGAGCACGTAGTGGGTGACCACGCCGAGCCACACCCACTGGAGGTTGCCGAAGTAGATCGGGTAGGCCGCGATGATCCCGAGCACGAAGAGGTTGTGCAGGGTCTTGCGGTGCTTGCCGAAGTGGGTGTCCACGTCGGGAAAGAGCGCGCCCAGCACTAGCGGCACGAACACCGCGGCGATGGTCGTGAACGTCTCGATGCTCCCTGACGGTTCGAGGATGTAGCCGAGCCCGATCGCCAGCAGCGCCGCGTTCATCACGTGACCGCGCTTGTTCACGGCGGGACCGACGATGCCCGCCGGTACAAGCCTTTCCCCTGCCGCCGTGGTCGATATCGCATTTCTCTTGAGCAACTGCGGTGGCGCGCGCCGTCGCGAGTTCCTTCTACGAACACGCCCCACGAGACCATCGATAACTCCATTTCCAGCCTGAACACGCGCGAGTGGGGTCGACCGCGACGTTTTCAAGCCCCGACCGCGAACCAGGTGGCATGCACTTCGACCAGCGGACACAGCGCGCGCTCCGCGACGCGGGGCTCTCGACCGACGAGATCCGCGCCGTCTCCGAGGCCGTCGTCGAGGCCACCGGCGAGGACGCCGACCGCCTCGAGGCGTTCTTCGCGGACCGCGACGCCGTCTACTCCGACATGGACCAGGCCCACGCCGCCGCGGAGTTCCCCGAACACGCCGTCGAGTACCTCGACCTGTTCACGCACGCCGACGACATCCGTGGCTACCTCCGTTTCGACACCTGGGGCGTCCCCGTCGAGGGGGGGCGGGTCCTCTCGGAGGATGTCGTCGAACTGCGCCTCGGACCGACAGTGAACGACCGCGTCCGTTTCGCGCCCGACCGTGACGCGCTATGACCGGGGCGAACGACGGCGCAAACGGTGACGGCGCAAACGGTGACGGCGCAAACGGTGACGGCGCGGAGACCGGCGACATGGGCGGCGAGAGTACGGACGCGAGCGTCCGGATCCGGGGCATCTACACGACGGCGCTGACGGAACTCCTCGCGGACGAGGGGATCGACGTGGTGCAGGCGTCGCCGCCGATCCGGGAGCGGTTCGATGCTGCGCTCCCACCGGCCCCGGCCGACGCCACCGTGGCGACTACCGACGATCGACAGGGGATCGGCGTCGTCGGGCGCAGGGCCGCGGTCGCGGCGGTCGTCGACGCGGCCCGCTCGGTGGGCCGGGACGCGCTGGCGTGGCGCGATCCCGTTTCCAGGGACGCCGTCTACGCCGGCGAAGTGACCGAAACCCTCGGGAGCGGCGCCGTCGTCGAACTCGGAACGGGAGACGGAATGGGGGACGAAACGGGGGACGGAACGGAGGACGAAACGACCGACGGCGACGGCGACGGCCTCCCCGTCGCCACTCGCGAGCGGAGCGGCTTTCTCCCCTACTCGAAGACCGACGAGCACATTGAGGAGGGCGACCGCCTGCGCGTCCAGGTCCGGGAGGTCGCGCCGCCGTGGGGCGACGACCGGCCGCTGCTCGACACGACGATCCGCGTCCAGCGGCCGCTCGCGACGCTCGTCAGGAGTGGCGGGGGCGCCAGCGGTGGAGGAGCCAGCGGCGGCGGAACCGGGAGTCGATCCGGCGGCCCCGCGACCGGCGGCCCGGAACTCGCCGACCTGCTGCCGACCGACCCGCCGGAGGGGTGGCGCGTCGACTGGGGTCGAGCGGCGGACGACGCCGATCTCGACGCGCTCGGGGCGGCCCTGGAGATGGGGCGTGACCGGGCGCTCGACCTCGAAGACGGGGTCGCCGACGCCGCCGATCCCGCGGAGCGCGCCCCCGACCGCGAGTGGGCCGGCGACGCGACGGCGTGGGTCTGGTTCGGCCGCGAGTCGCGGTTCGGCCTCGACGAGCGTCGCCGCGCCGTGACGGCGACGATGGCCGGCCACCACCGGACCAAGGCCGCCACCGAGCGCGCGAGCGCGGCCGTTGACTTCGTCGAGGCGGTCTGTCCGGGCGCGAGCAGGGGAGCCGACGGTTCGGGGGCCGACGGTTCAGGGGCCGACGCCAGCGGCGCGGACGGGTTCCCGTTCGACGCCGTCACCCGGCAGTTCGGGCCGATGGCGGGCGACCGCGTCCGCATCGACCACGGGAAACCCGACGGGCGTGCGTTCAGCCTCGGGACCGGCGAGGTGACCCGCCGGGACCCCGACGGAACGGTCGTCGTCGAGCGTGAGATGTCCGGGCGCGGGACCTACGATGCCCTCGGGGTCGAACAGCAGGCCGGCGACGTGGCGGTCACGAAACTCACCGAGGGGAAGTGGTGGTACCCGACCGTCTACCGCGGCGACGACGGCGAGAAACGCGGGACGTACGTCAACGTCTGCACGCCGGTCGAGGTGTTCCCCGCCGCCGTCAGGTACGTCGACCTCCACGTCGACGTGGTCAAACATCCCGACGGGACCGTCGAGCGCGTCGACGACGACGAACTCGACGCCGCCGTCGCCGCCGGCTACCTCCCCGAGGCGCTCGCCGAAAAGGCCCGGAGCGTCGCTTCGGCCGTCGAAAACGCGCTGTAACGCTACTCGCAGTCGTCGCCGTCCCGGCGGCCGGCCAGCCACCACGCCCCCGCGCCCAGCCCCGCGAGCGCCGAGCCGATGCCGAGTCCCGGCCCGCCGTCGCCCGTCGTCGTTCCGGGACTCCTCGCCACCGAATCGGTCGCCGGGCCCGTCGGCGTTGTCGTTTCGGACGGGGCCGGGGACGCCTGCGTCGCCGTGGGTGTCGGTGTCGCGTTCGCCGTGGGTGTCGCCGTCGCGCTCGGCGTGGGTGCCGGGTCCGCGTCGGTCGGGTCGGGGAACGTGTAGAGCCCGCCCGCGACCGACGAGTCGGGCAGGTCGCCGTGGCTCGCAGCGACGAAAAAGTCCCCGGGAACGGCGCTGTGGGCCGTCCAGAAGCTCGTCGTCGCGCCGTCGGCCCAGTGGGCCAGTTCCACTGGCGTGGCCGGGTCGGAGATGTCGTGAACCTTCACGCCGCCGCGGTACCACGACGAGTAGAGCACGTTACCGACGATGTCGAAGTTGTGTGCGGTCGTGTAGAAACCGCCGTTGCGGCGAGTGGTCTCGCCCGCGGGCGGTTGCGGCGGGTCGATCGTCGCCAGCGCCGATGGCTCGGCCGGGTCGGCGATGTCCCACAGGTGGATGCTGCCCGGGCCGCCACGGTCCTCGTCTTCCGGTTCGTCGGTCTCGATGCGCGATCCCTCGGCGTCCCAGCTCTCGACGCCGACGGCCAGGAGCGTCCCGTCGTCGTTCGGCCGGGCGTAGTGGCTGTTCCCGGGCGGTTCGAGGAAGGCCTCCCCCACGTCGCTGTCGGGAATCGCGGCCAGTTCTTCGGCGGTGTAGTCGGCCACGTGCCCGAGATGTGCGGGCGCCGCAGGGTCCGACACGTCGAGGATCCACGTGCCGGCGTCCCAGTAGGCGAGGTAGGCGCGGCCGTCCTGCACGTAGATGTCGTGGAGGTTCCGGAGGTTCGGATCGACATCGGCGTACGCGTCGTCGTAGTCGATGACCGACCACGTCGGCCGGTCGTCGCCCGCGGGCGACGGCGAGTCGGTGCTCACGTCGACGATTTCGAGCGCCGTGCCCGTCGTCAGGTACGCGTAATCGCCGGACAGGTCGGCGTTGTGGACCGCGTACCCCGTCCCGTACGAACGGGTTAGTTGCGGATCGGTCGGGTCCGAGACGTCGAAGACGGCGATCCCGTCACCGCGGTCGCTCGCGACGAGCACCCGCTCGCGGTCGTATGCGAGGTCCTTGAGCGAACCGATGGTCCCGATGTCGGGGGACGGAATATCCTCGCGCGTGGCGACGACTTGCGGCGAGGCCGGGTCGGCCAGATCGACGACGACGAAGCCGTCAGAGACGGCGACGAAGGCGTACCGGCCCTCCGGCGTCGTCACGGCTTCCGTCGCCTCGAACCGGACGCTCTCGTCGCGGAGTTCGACGTGCCCGAGCGGACCGAACCCGTCGGTCGCGGTCGCTCCGACGGTGCTATCGGACGACCGGTTCTCGGACGAACGGGGCTGGTCGGCGTCGTGTCCGGCCGCGGGGAGGGCGCTCGCGACCGGGCCTGACAGCCCGCCGAGCGCGGCCGCCGCGCGGAGGAACTGGCGGCGTCGCATGTGGCCACTACTCGGGGACGGACCCGCTTAGATGTGGGGTTTCCGACGGCGCGGTCCCGGAACGGGTAGCTTTTCGGGCCGCGAGCCCTATCCGAGGTATGTTCGAGACGCGCCCGGACCGCGGAAGCGAGGTCGCACTCGTCGGGCGGTCCAACGTCGGGAAGTCGACGCTGATGCGGGAGATCACCGGTCACACCTTCGATACCGGGCAGCGCCCGGGTGTCACCCGCGACCCCAACCACTTCGACTGGGCCGGCGCCGACTTCGTGATCACGGACCTCCCCGGCTTCGGCTTCATGGAGGGCGTCCCCGAGGACGTCCGCGAGCAAACCAAGACCGACATCGTCCGATACATCGAGGCCAACGCCGACGACATCCTCGTCGCCGTCCTCGTCGTCGACGGGAAAGCCGCCGTCGACATCATCGACCGCCACTCGGGCCCCGACGAGGTGCCCTACGACGTGGAGATGTTCCACTTTCTCAGGGACGTGGGCGTTCCCACCGTCGTCGCCGTCAACAAGATGGACAAGGTCGACGATCGCGACCAGCGCCTGGACGAGATCTGTGACCGACTCGGCCTCGTCCCGCCCTGGAAACAGTGGCAGGAGACCATCGCCCCTATCAGCGCCAAGCGGGGCTCTATCGATTCGCTCAACGAGGCCGTTCGTCACCACCTCCACGAGCAGGAACGTGACGACCTGTTTCAGTTTTTCTAAACCATCTTTTTGGCCGGGGGTCGCGGGCTTCCGGCCCGCGACCCCCGGCCAAAAAGATGGTTAGGCGACGTTGAAGCCCTTGTCCCGGAGGAAATCCTCGACGCGGCCGGTGTGGTTGCCCTGGAGCTCGATCATGCCGTCCTCGACGGTGCCACCGCAGGCGAACTTCGATTTGAGGTCCGAGGACAGCGTATCCATATCGACGTCTTTCGGGTCGAACCCCTCGATGATCGTTACCTCCTTCCCGTAACGGCGCTCGTCGATGCGGACGGTTATCTCCTGAGACTCCTTGGCGACGTCCTCGCAGACGCAGAGCTCCTCAGGCAGCCCGCACGTCGAGCAGACTTCCGACATTACACGTCGGCCTACGAAATCAACCTATTAAACACTGTCGGGAATTAACACGCGGATAGAGACCACGAAAAACCGCAGGACTGCGGACGGATCATGGTTGGTTCCGAGGGGAGCGACGGGCACCTGCCCGAGTTCCTCACCCGGCGACGATCTCGTCGACGGTCGAGATGGCCTCGTCGGCCTCCTCGCGGCTGACCGACCCGGCGTAGCGAGCGCGCTCGCGGATATCCGAGACGGCGCGGGCGCGCTCGTCGGCACCGATCGCCGCGAGGTACTGTCTGGTCGTTTCGCCCGGTTCCCTGGGCCGGTAGCGCTCGCCGAGGACGTACTCCAGGCGGTCGAAGGCCCGCTCGGCGTCGGCCCGCGGGTCGCCCCCCCGTGGCTGGTAGCGCAACCAGACGGCGCGGTACAGTCGCCCGGTGACGCCGGTCCGACGGAGGCCGGCGACGACCCCGAGCATGAAGATGCCGCCGAGCGCCGCCTCCTCCCGCGAGGGCTGGGGCAGGCCGCCCAGCGGTCCGGACGACCCGCCACCGGCGTCGGCGTCGGGGCTGTCACCGGGGTTGACGGTTCCGTTCGGTCCGACCGTGTCGGTGTCGTTCAGGTCGCCGACGCCCGGTCCGGCGTTCGGCGAGTTGAGATTCGGCGTGTTCGGCGTCAGGCGGTCGTCGTTGGGAACGCGGCCGACCGGCGTGTTGGGTTCCGGCGTCAGCGGCGCGGGCGTCGCCGTCGGCGTCGGCGTCCACTCCTCGCCGCCGGTGTCGTTCAGGTCCACGTCGGTCTGATTCTCCGCCCGGGCTTCGGCCAGGGACTGCTGTTCGGTCTGTTCGCGCGGCCCGGCGGGCGTCGGGTCGAAGCGGACCCAGCCCACGTCCGGGAAGTACGCCTCAACCCAGGCATGGGCGTTGTAGCCGCGGACGACCCATTCGTCGGCGTCGACGCGTTCGCCCGGCGTGTAGCCGACGGCGAACCGTGCCGGGATGTCCTGGGTCCGCAACATCGTCACCATCGCCGTCGCGAAGTACGTGCAGTAGCCCGCCTCCATGTCGAAGATGAACTCGTCGGCGACGTTGCCGTCCGGTCGGTCGACCTCGAGCGAGTAGGACTTGCTGTTCTCGAGCCAGCGCTCTATCACCTGGGCAGTCTCGTAGGGGTTGTCGGCGTTAGCCGTCAGCCGCGCCGTCGTTTCGTTGACCCTACCGGGCGTGTTCGCCGGCAGGTTCGTGTACCGGTCGGATACGCCGCCCGAGTAGTTCGTGCCGGCCGTCCGGAGCGCCTGCTGGCCCGCTACCGGGACCTCACTCCGGACCGTGTAGCTCTCGTTGGCCGAGAGCGAACCGCTGACCTGGAAGCCGTCGTGCTCGGTCACGCGGACCTGGCTGGCCGCGCTACCGCCGACCGAGACGGGCTTCCAGGCCGCCGGGAGTACGCCCATGTTGTCGTACAGCGTGACGGTCTGGCGCACCTCCCTGCTCCGGCCGGGCGGGCCGGGTTCGGGGCCGCTGTACCCGCTGGACCCGCCCGTCCGGAGCCACTCGCTCCCGGTGAAGCGGTCGTAGCTCCCGACACGCCAGTAGTTCGACTCGCTGCTCTGGACCCGGAAGCGGACATCGGATGACAGCGAGAGGTCACCCTGGATCGCGAGGTCGCTATCGGCGCCGACGAGGCTCCCTTCAAGGGTGCTGGGGCCACCGTTCCCGTCCTGGAAACTCGACCACGAACTGGCCTGACTCGACGGACCGCTGGGCACCACGGGCGCCAGCCCGGAGAGCAAGATAGTCATGGCGAGCACCAGGGCGAGCGGTTCCGCGGCGCTCAGCGAGTCCCCGCGCCGGTCCATGTCGCCGACCGCGACGCCGACGATGGCGCCGAGGACGCCCAGAAGCGCCGTGATGTTCGCGGCGTCGCCGGTCAACACCAGGAAGACGAGAGGCGCACCGCCCGCGAGCACCGCGCCGACGTACCAGCGCCGGAGCGCGAGATACCATGTCAGAAACAGCGGTGCGGGCGCGACGGTCAGCACCCACACGTCGACGTTCGCGATCAGCAACAGCGACTCCCCCGACAGCAACGCGAGGACGTCGGTCGCCAGCGGAACGAGCGGCGGGTTCTGCGGGAGCGAGAACAGGTACACCGCGAGCCCGGTGGCGAGCAGGCCGCCGGCCAGCAGCGTCGCCGTCCGCACCCTGAGCAGGCCCGACAGGACCGTCGCCACCGCGAGCGACCCCGCCGAAAGTGTCAGGAACGTCCCCGGGTTCCCCGTCACCTCGATGAAGTAGTACAGGACCGACGCGTAGGTGGTGATCAGCAGGCCGACGCCGGCGAGGGCGACGAGGCGGACCGCGCTCACGTCCAGCGTGAGCAGGCGTTCCAGGTCCGGCGCGCCGTCCCGCGTCGACCCGACCGAACCGAGATCGGTGCTCACGACCCCACCTCCCCGGTGACCAGCGGGTTCTCCCGGCTGACCGTCATCGCCTCGAGCGTCTCGGTGTGGGACCCGAAGGCGATGCGAACCCCCTCGCTGTCGGCGTCGACGTGGACGTCGACGTCGCCGAGCTGTCCGTCCGAGAGGGGCCCACCGTCGGTCGTCGCCAGCGCCTCGAGGACGCTCTCGCGCTGGGTGGCGCCGTAGCCCAGCGGCACCGTCTCCTCGGGGACCCGGAGTTCGACGCCGAGGTCCGCTTCGAGCGCGATAACGGCGATACTCGCGGCGGCGGTCGCCATCTCGTCGGCGGCGCCCGCCTCGCTCGAAGCCGCGATCACCACGTCGTGGTCGACCTGGCGGTCCGCGAACTCGGTGACGTAGATGCCGTCGGGGTCCTTGGCGGTCGTCTTCCAGTGGACGTCACGGAGCGGGTCGCCCGGCGCGTACTCCCGGAGCGTGTCGAACTCCTGGCGCTCGAGTTCCGAGCGGTCGAGGACGTGTTCGTGGAGGACCTGCTGGCCCGCGAGCTTGTAGACCGGCGGGTAGACGAGCACTCGCGCCGTCGACCCGACCTCGTGGCGTTGCTCGAACAGCCCCAGCACGTCCCGGACGCTGACGGTCAGCGGCCCGACGGTGTGTCGTCCCCGTCGGTTGCAGGTCAGATCGTAGGTCACCGTCGCGGGGAGCGAGCGCTCGACGCGCGACGCGTCGACGGTGAGCCCCTCCGGGACGGACTCCTCGATGGCCGCGACGCCGTCCCCGTCGACCTCGACGGTCATCGTCCGGGTGTCGCCGGGAAAGCCCGGCGGGACGGCCTCGCGCTCGGCGGTCGGCGTCTCGGTCCGGCGGACCATCACGAGGCCGGCGAGCAGGGCGACGACCGCCGGGGCGGCGATGGCGTTGAGCGCGCGGGCGCCGGAAGTAAAGGCGAGCACCTCCGCGACGACCACGATGGCGAGCACGCCGTACCCGCGGTTGGTCAGATTCATCACTCGACGCGGACGGATTCGAGGGCGTTCTCGACGACCGAGGTCGGCGTCGTCTCGGTCGTGTTCGTCCGGACGCGGTGGGGGAAGACCACGCGGGCCTCCGCCTGGACGTCGTCGGGGATGACGTACGACCGCCCCTCCAGCACGGCGCGGCCCTGCGCGGCCCGCAGGACGGCGAGTGACCCCCGCGGGCTCACGCCGAGTTCGGCGTGCCGACGGGTGAACTTCGCGAGGCGCGTGACGTACTCCCGAACGGCCCCCTCGGCGGTGACGGCCGCGGCCGTCTCGCGGGCCTGATTCAGGTCCGCGAGCGTCGCGACCGACGTGAGGTCGTCGATCGGATGATTTCCGACGACCCGGTCGAGCATCGCCGCCTCGTCGTCGCTGTCGGGATAGCCCAGCCGCAACTTTTTCATGAACCGGTCGAGTTCCGCCATCGGCAACTCGTAGGTCCGGTCGCGCTCGACGGTGTTCTGGGTGGCAATCACAGTAAAGGGCTTGGGCACTTCGTGAGTCTTGCCGTCGACGGTGACCTGTTCTTCCTCCATGGCCTCAAGGAGGGCGGACTGGGTTTTCGGTGGCGCGCGGTTGATCTCGTCGCCGAGGACGACGTTACCGAAGACCGGGCCGGGGCGAAACTCGAAGGTCTCGGTCTTCTGATTGTAGACGTTGACGCCGGTCACGTCGGAGGGCAAGAGATCCGGCGTGAACTGGATGCGCTTGAACGTGCCGTCGAACGACTGGGCAACGGCACGCGCGAGCATCGTCTTCCCGACCCCGGGGACGTCCTCGAGGAGGATGTGCCCGCGACCGAGCAGGGCGGTGAGGATGTGTTCGATCTCGTCGTGGTGACCGACGATGACGTCCTCGACGTTCTCGACGACCCGGTTCGCGACTGCGCGGGCGTCGTCGACGCTCTCGACCGTACTCTCCTGGCGACCGGAGGCTGTCGTGTCCGTGTCTGTGTCTGTCATGGCTTGCTACGTCTACCGGGGACTCGCCGCGACGCGGGGGCCGCGTCCGCCGCGGACGCCCGCGGGGTGTGGGTTCGACACCGACTGTCGTTCGATATCGCCCCTTACGGCCGGAGACAGGTAACTTTGCTGGCTGTGCACGTGGACCACACGCCCACCGAAATCGGGCGTTCGAACGATCCCTCCGCCCGAAATCGACCCGAACGCCGGATCGACCGCCGATGATCGACCGCCGATGATCGGCTGTCGATGCGTCATTCCTGCAGGGGTTGCTCGAACAGTCGCTCGCCGGTCTCCGAGCAGGTGACGGCGACGACTTCGTGGGTGCTACAGCAGGACTCGACGGTCTCCTGGCCGAACTCGACGCCGCCCTCGCCGGTGGGGCAGTCCGCCAGAAAGATCCGGAGGCCGCTGAGGACCTGGCCGCGCGCGACGGGGCCCAGTCCGTCCCACCCGTCGTAGCGCGAGTCGAGCACCGCCGCGGCGGCGCTGTCAGCGACCAGCGCTGCCGCCGAGGGCCACTTCCCGACTGCGGTCGCGCCGCCGCCCGACCCCGCCCTGAGGACGCGACCCTCGCCGTGGTCCTCAATCTCGTACTCGGCGGCGTCGAGGCTGAGTTTCGCGACGACCGTCTCCGCGTCGACGCCCGCCGCACGGACCGTCTCTATCTCGGCGTTCCAGGCCGTCCGAAAGCGTTCGGTGAGACAGAGGTCGTCGCGGTCGTCACAGGGTTCGACGGCGCCGGCGTCGAGGAGGACGCGCTCGATGTCGATGTCACCGGTCCGGTCCGTTGCCCTTTCGGCACTTCCCTCGACCGCTCCGACCGGGGCGCCGGGCGCCGGGTCCTTGCCGAACAGGTGCAGCGCCCACGCCGGGAAGTACCGCTTGGTCAGCGTCGGCGTCCCGGGAACGAGGTAGCCACGCAGGTAGATCAGCGCGAACGACGCAGCGAGGACGGCGCCGGCCCCGCCGAGCACCCCCGCCGTCCCCGTGACGCCGGTCAGGCCGACGGCGACGGCTGCGGCGAGCGCGACGGCGATCAGGCTGTTGACCACCGTACAGGGCAGACAGCGGTTCCCACCCGTGTACTCGGGTCGTCGGAGGGATCCGAACATCGTCTTGCGGACGACTGTCTCCAGTCTCCAGAATAATAGTTACGGTCCGACGTGCTATACAGTTAACCGGAATGTGACTCGGGACGACGCGGAGTGTCCGATCGGCCAACCGCGTCCGGTCGTCCGAACCGCGTGTACTCAGCCTGACCCGTTCGTCCGTACTCAGCCCGACCCGTTCGTCCTGACGACGATCCGGACGTGGTCGGCCTGGTCCACGTTGTCGGGGTTGGAGACGCCCTGGAGCACGTACGACTCCGGATCGACGGGTTCACCGGCGGCCTCGACGACGACCTCTGTGCCCTCGTCGCCGTCGCGGTAGGTGGTCCCCTGGAAGGTGACTGTGTTCTCGCTCACGTCGATGCCGAGCGTCGACATCGCCTCCCCGAGCGTCACGCCCGAGGCGTGGGTGTGCCAGATCTCGCCGTTCCCGGCCTCGAAGTGGAAGCGGTCGGCCTGGAGTTGGTAGCGCTGCTGGCTGAAGTCGATCTCGGTACCATCGATGGTCACGTTGATCGTCCCGTGACAGTGCGTGGAACAGCTTCCCTGTCCGCCCCCGCCGCCCAGCGAGAACGTGACGTACACGACGATAGCGCCGGCGAAAGCCAGCAGCGCGGCCAGGAGAATCGGTCCCACCGGCAACCCGCTCCCCTCGCTGTCCCCCTGGTGGCCCGCGACGCGTCGTCTGTCGATCGCCCCGAGTTCGCCCTCCTCGTGGTCGGCCGCGAGGTGGGAGAGATAGGCGTCCTCGTCGGCGAATGACTCCCCGCAGTAGTCACAGTCCGGCATTGACCACCTATGAGGGGCCGCTGCTTTCAACGGTTTCGGTTCCCGTGTGGGGTCCTCACACGCGGCGTCGGCGGCCGAACATGGGGCTGGGGACCGCCGTCCGTCCGGCTCCGAACAGGGCGCACCGTGCGTCGCGGGACGAGAGCGCCCGGGTACGTGGTTTCCAAAGGTCTTTGCCCTTCCCTCCGCTAGTCGACGGCAATGGAGGAAGTCGCCGCCGTTCGACGAGCCGCGGTCGAGGCGATCGGGGATGTCGACCCCGGCCCCCTTCGCCAGCGGATCCGCGGCCGTCTCGAGTCGGGGTCGATGGCCCCCGGCGTGTTGACGCTCCTGAGCGCGCGCGCCGCCGCCGGCGACGAGTCGGTTCCTCGCGACCCCATCGCCGAGCGCGGCGCCGGTGTCCAACTCATCTACGAGGGTCTCCGGCTCACCCGAACGCTGTCACAGGACCCGCCGTGGGAGCGTGGCGACGCGTCGCCCGCCGGGGACTCCCCCGCCGTGACCGACGACGCCAACCGGGCCGACGACGCCGGCCGGACCGACGGCGGTGACGTGACCGTTCCCGACGGCGAGGCGGCCGATCCGACGGAGGCGCCGGCGGGCGACGCGACCGATCTGACGGAAGCGTCGGCGGGCGACGCGCCCGACCTGACCGACGCGGACATGGCCATCCTCGTCGCCGACGTGATGGTCGCACGCGGGTTTTACCTGCTCGCCCGGACCGAGGCCGCCGGGACTGCCGTCGGGACGGTCCAGTCCTTTGGCCGCGACCAGACGGTCCGCCGGACCGGCGGCGACGCATCGCTCGACCGCAACCTCGAGGGCGACGTGTTCGAACTCGCCGTCGTCGCCGGAACGACTGCCGTCGGCAGGAGCGCCACGGCCAGTCTCCGGGAGCACGTCTCCCAACTGGCGCGAACCGAGGACGCACAGGCCGGCGACCCGCTGTCGTTCGCCGACGGCCTGTTCTCGGAGGGGACCGTCGACTCGCTGGCCGCCCACCTCGGGGGCGAGTCCGGCGACGGCGTCGCGACATCCGCCGACTCCTGACCACGGGTCACACTCGCACGCCCGCGGAGAATCGAAACCCCTAAAGACGAATCGGGGTAACTCACGGAACGCGCCTGGGTAGCTTAGAGGTAAAGCGCGTCCTTGGTAAGGACGAGAGCCCGGGTTCAAATCCCGGCCTAGGCTTGGGGCGTTTCCTTCACATCCCGCTTTCACCTTCCGCAGAGACGCGTATACCGCCAAACAGTTGGTTGGCGCAAGTCGCGCGAGGTGGTCGGCGTGACCGGTTTCGTCGAGCCGGCACCCCACGAGTTCGCGGCGAACTACATCTTCGACGCCAACGGGCTAGCTCCATTCTTCGCCGCCGACTCACAAGTGAAATCTGGTGGCGGGAGCCAGCGAGCTGAGTTCTATAATCAAGGGGAAAGGTGGACTGCTACACTCTCTTATCGCAGTAGTAACGTTGTTCATCCTGGTTCTCAGTTACCAACTGGTACAGACTGGCGACTCAACGAGATGCGGGAATTTAGGCTAAAAGTCAAGCGCCACAAAGAGGAGGACTCCGTGGGACAACAAAGCTTCCACACCCATATTACGCCTCGTTGGCAGGGTATGGAGGTCGAGAAGTCCGACGGAACCATAATGGAATATTCCGTCCCAGACGGAATTCACGAAGCGGTTAATTTGAAGATCCAGGGGTCGAATATCGACTTCCACCGCTATCTGCAGCTGCTTCAGTCGGCTGCGACAGCAGTCGGAATCCGTGCTGACTATTTTGAGGAACCTCACGAGTACAGCAACGTCCAAGACGCCGAGCGGTATGTGCGCGTTCACGAGGAAGCCAGCGGTCCGATACACGCTCGTGAAGGTCCGATAGCATCGATGGGCCATCTCCTCGAATCCGACCGGCAAGGCTACCGCAAGGTGGTGCAAAACGACGATGACGGTCACGGCCGCAACTTGCCTGGATACTATCATACTGTCACACTCGGGCCACGTCGCATCCGCGAAGCGTTCCCAGACCACGCGCTCCCCAAGGAGATTAAGCACTACTACGCGAGAGAAGCTTTTACCCAGGCCGACGATTCGCCCCTTGCTCATCCGAAAGTCGGTGCATCGTATCAGGTGAGTCGGTGGGACGAGAAGTTGGGCGTGACCCCGGAAGAGCTGAACCAATTGGAGCGTGAACTCGACCAGACGGTCCTATCTGTCCTCGCGGACGCTGGCCTCGACATCGCACCATCGCAAGGTTTGGGTCCGTTCATCCCGGATGCGTACTTCGAGGTGGAGACGGCCGTGGACGGACCCGAACCGATTGGGCTCGATCTAACACACATCCGTAGCACCCAAGAGAGCGTAGTCATTCGCCACCTTGCCGACGGCCTCAGCCCCGTCCAGTGGGAGAGCCTAAAGACGCTCGTCACGGACGGCGGAGTGGTTTCGCCAGCCGACATCGCAGATGAGCACGGCCGCCACGTCGAAAGTGTCAGAAGGGCCCTACGCGGCATCGAGGACCTCGTGGTCCGTGGATACGCTGAGGTGAGCCTTCGGTCGGGCTACGTAGCTGAACTCGTCCACGATGCTGTACAGGATGCCCAGGAAGCCGTTGAACGAGCCGCTGAGACCGGCGCAAAGGCTATTCGAGCTGCTGAAGAGGGAATGGAGGAGACGATGAGTGTCTTCATTGCTTGGGCTGCTCGCCACGGCATTGATGTGGACGATGCGCTGAGCCAACGCGAGGCGCGGATGAAACTTCGTGTTGGTGAGCCCGGGAGGGAGACACGGCAGGCGATCAAAGAGGGGTTCCGCATCTGGAAAGAGGCTGGTCTTCCTGAAGAACGATTTCGGATGGCAAGGGTTCGATTCAGAGACGGCGGACTGTCGGATGCCTGGCGGTACCTGAACCCGGGATAGCGGGACGGGTCGAGAGTGGCAACACTATCTGAGTACCCATATTCGGGTGCATTTTGCCGGTAATTGGCCGCTTGACAGCCAATTCTCTAACCTTTGAGCGGAGCCCCTGCGTCCCGTGGGACTACTGCCTGACTGGAATCCAACCCGGGGGGTTTGGATTCCAGTTAGGGGTGTGCCTAAGGGCACAAAATCAAAATACTCCGCTGCTGCAGCAACGACCGCTCCAGTTGAGCTACTCGAGACGGGACTCTTGTTCGTGTTTCTCTATTCTCTAGGGAGGTGTGTTATAGAACAGTTCGGATGGTCTCGTTTACCGTGTGAGAACCGCCTAAAACTTTGAGCACGCTGTTCTTCGTATTGAGACTACAGGGCATAGAGAAATCCCCGTCTCGTACTCACCGCGATAAGATTAACACCATACCTGAAATCGGGTTAGGACAATTCATCTAATACCGGCACGCGATCGAATGCGTCTGACTCACCAATCTTTCGCTCCAACAGGTCGGCGATATTTTCGTTTGCGGTAGCAAAGAGTACTTGTCGTTCTCCTTGAATCGCCAACTCAATGAGGAGGTTAAAAAATGAAATCGTGTTGATGTCGTCGAGGTGGGCAAACGGTTCGTCCAAAAGCATGATCGGCGGCGCAGTATCGTGTGCAAGATTATTCGTAACGAAGATGGCAAGTGCCAATGCCGCCCGCTGTCCGGAACTCATATCCGAGGCCAACTCGGGAGCGTCCTCTCCCTGGCGAACGACCTGCAATTCTCCGTCACCCAATTTCACCGACTCGAACTCATATGGACGCTGGAAAGCTTTGAACAGGGTCCCCACCACGTCCATGTGTTCCTCGACGAGCTGCTGCAGTTTCCCTTCTCCCTCAGCGCCCTCAAAGGCCGATTTAAGATACTCACGGCGATCCTCAAAATCTTCAATCGAACTGGTGACACTCTCAATTTCTTCTTCAAGGGATTTGATCTCGTTGGTTAATTCCAGAACTGACGAACTCACCGAGTCACCCCTCTCAACAGACTGGATTGTCGACCGAACCAGCTGATAGTCGCTACGCACATCTATATCAAGATGCCACTCATCGTTAGGATAGTGCTGGCGAAGCACCGCAAGTCCGGTTTCGAGGTCTTCGGCTCTTGTGCGAGCATCATCGCGCCTGTCTGCGACCGTAGATGGGTTCAATGAGGACAGGTTCAAGTTTCGCTTTAGGGACTCAAGGTCTCCCTTAACCTTGTCAACCCCCGAGCTGAGCACTCGTTCAATCGTTACCGAGCTCTCAGTAACCGAGTCCATGCTCGCGAAGGCCCATTTAATCGACTCCATTTGCGTCGTCGTGGCATCCGGATACACGACCTGTGCGCCCGATGGTGAAATGTAGTCGTCCCAAAGTGTGCGGAACGCATTTATTGACGCTAACTCGTGGGTTGTAGTCTTGAGTTCATTATTGAGTTCCGCCCACCCATCATCACTAAGAATCTCTTCTCCAGTTCTTAATCGACCGATCCGGGCTTCTAAATCAGCCGGCTCATTTGGACCACCCTCTGTGTGGAACTCTGGCGGCTTTTCACGCTGTAAAACCGTCTCGCCGTCCACTGCTGAATAACAGGCTGGACAGTAGCTCACTACTTCCTCGTTTTTGATATACTCCTCTGTCTTCTTCCGAATTTCCGCCTGCAGCTGGCGCTGCTGTTCTTGTAAATTCTGTATCTCTGATAGTTGCTTCTGACGTTGAGTTAGCTCGTCAATCTTCTTACTTAGCGCTTCCCTCACTGCTGTCCGCCACTCAGAGACGGTGCGGACTTCCGCCAATAACTTCTCATCGGTGTCGGTTTCGTCGATTGCTGCCTGAACTGCCGACAGGTTGTATTGTGTGAACCCTGCCGTTCGATGGAGTAGTGCTACATAGACGACATCCGCCGAGATACTCCGCTTACCTTCATCCGAATAATAGTTAGCGAGTGAACGGAGGGCTTTCTCCTCCTTTTTCTGCTGTTCCGTAGTTTCAAGCCGGGTCAATTCCCGCTCCGTTTCTTCCAACGTCGAATTAAGAGCGTGCTTGAGATCACCCACAGTATCGTATCCCGTATGATCGATTACTCCCGCTGCAGTATCCAATCGGCGAATACGCTGGCGTAGAGTCATCCAAGCAGCAATACTAGTCTTTTCATCGTCGGCCGTCAGCGTGGAGTCCGAATCGTCCGCCGCGCTAGACAACATCGCGTCACCTCCTGGTGACAAATCTCGTGCTGCCGATTCAAGCGTCGAAAACACCTTCTCTGTCTTCCGCTTTCGCTCCTGTTTCTCTATTTTCTCGTCTTGTAGGCGATCGAGATCACCCTCGAATTTGTCGATTCGCTCGTCCAGAAGTTCACCAAGCGCGCGCTTCTCTTTTCGTGCATCAACTAGCTCCTCTCCGAAGAGAAAACGCCGTAGAGTCTGTTCGATCTTAGGATCGGAATCCGATTCCAACAACCGTGTCGTCGCTCCCGCTTCATGATAATTAACGCGATAGAACTCTAAGTGCCGGTTTTGTGGTCCATAGGGGCGGAATCCGTACCACTGAGCAATCCGGGAGGCGATCATATCCGACGAAGTATCTAAAGGAGCTGTATCGCCTACCTGTGTGACGCCCAGCTCTGGATAGGCATCAACCCGCTCTTTACTGTGCTTAATCTGCCCAACCATTCCCATCGCAGCGCCGTCAAACAAACTCGTTTTTCCAGACCCGTTTGGGCCGTAAACCAGCGTAAAATCCGTCGCCGAAAGTGTTCGTCGCTGTGCATCTGGGCGGAACGGGTCTCCGGAATTGTGTTCCAACTCACTGGGCCCGAGGTCAATCTCGTCAATTGGCTGGCGCTCGACCGTCTGTCTTTCTACAGATTTCTGTGATTGGCTTAGAACGTGAGCTGAACTGCCGTTGGGAGTTGGATCATCCAGCGACAGTTCTAGCAGTTGTTCGAACTTCTCATCGCGATTTGTCGACCCATCGAATAAAAATCCCAATCCTCGACTCAAAATACGGTCCAACAGATCGCTTCGCTGGAAATCTGGGCTTGCATCTTCAAGCTGTTTCAGACTCCGCTTCAGTGGCGTTACGAAATCCGCGAGCGAATCGATTGGTACACACCGGCGAATTGCAAACCGAGTATTACGCTCAAACCGTGTTCGGATTTCGGGGTCAGGTTCCGCACCGGGCTCATATGCCCAAAACAACTGTATGTTCCATTGATTCGGCGTTTTGTTGTCGTAGAATACTGTCTCCAGCTGGTTGGTGTCCTTCTCAAGCAGCGACTCATAGTCCGGTTCGTCCCTCAAAAGTCGAACAAGTAAAGTTTCATCATCGAACTGCTTGCGCCTGTGTGTAATCTTGTACAAGGTACCTGGTGACTCGGTAATCTCGGTGATCTTATCAGAATCCGGGAAAATATCTGCCAGCGTTGACCTGTCAGTCATTCTTCCACTTCCACTAGCCCCGCAGAGACATTGACCTCTTCGGGGTTTGAGATGACTTTAGTTGGGTCCTCCACGTCCTTGAGGGTCTGTAATTTCGTTGATCCGATTTCATTGGTCACAACTAGTGGGCGGAACGGGACATTGGTCTTGCGTCGCCATTCTACCAGCCATTTTGCTCGTTTCGTCTCGGCTTCGCTGGCGGACGTTTCAAGCAGTGAGATACAGGCATCCACTTCTTTATCCAGATACGCGGCATTTATCGGCGCTTTAGTGTGTTCAAAGGCTCTATCCGGGACGACGCTAGCTTCTTGGGAGACAAAGTCGAACAGTCCTTTCAGCTTGGCAGCTGTCTCACCGGGTGTTCCGTGAGGGGAATCACGATGGTCGTGAGCGGCCAAAAGATGGCCGAGTTGTTCTCTGTGATCCGCACGGAGACTGTTGAGTGACGCCCACGTAAGTTCCTGACTTGGGTGAATATCTGCGAGACTGATTGCCGTAAAAACCTCTGCAGCACACGGCGAATCAGAAAACATTCTTTGCCACTGCTCACATTCGGGCTCATCACTCTCCTCGATACCCGGTGTGTCCTGGGTAAAGTCTCCCGTATTCCATGTCCACGTCGTCGAAATCTGTGGATTCGCTGTGTGTGCCTGCCCAGACCTATCGGTGTGTGGATTTTTTCGCCGGAAGCTAAAGCGGCTGACTGCATCCAATGTCATCATCCAAATATACTCAAAGTGGTACTCAAACTTCGTACCTTGCAGCCCCCCGTTTTTGTATGTATGGTCGTACTTCCCCAACGACGATTTTGATTCACCTTTGATATACGCCCCAGAATACCCACATTCCTTGGTCTGTCCTTCATTAGTGACCGATCCCCAGTTCACACAAAAATACGCTACGTTATCGCCACCGTTGAATAGATCGTTTCGCAAGGCCGTCCAGCTGTGATTGAAAGGTGATGGATTACACTGGACGTGCATGACCATGTTGCTCTCTCGGGCATACTGGGCAATCTCGTGACAGAGGTTATCATCCATTGCCTCGGAACAAGTCATCACGGCAAGCCCAGGTCCGTTCGGAGGGTCGATCTTCCAAACCTTATTCCCGCACGCTAGTCGCTCATGTTCGACCTGACCGAGTCCCTCACCCATCGGCTGGTTTTTGTACTGTACTAGTAGTGCGGGATCGTTTGAGCCGCTACGAGCTGCCGGCTTGATTGGAACTATCGTCGGCGTGACGAACTCCTTTGTTGGTTCATCGGGAATCCCCTCGTGATAGACTTCGATCCCCTCTTCCTCAATCGTCTCGAGTGTGTGTTCGATGTCCGTCAGTGATACCGGACTGCAGCCCAACACAAACAATGGACTGTTGGCTTCGAAGAGCAAATCATGGTGCTCAACGACCCATTCGAGGTCATAGGCCCATTCAGGAGCAGCAGCTAAATGACTGGTATTTGATGATGAGAGCTCTAAATATTTCGTTACCTTCTGCTTGAAGCCCTCCGTTGTGCTCGGAAGCCCATCCGAGGTTTCTATTCGACCGGTCGGCTGCCAAAGTTTCACGTGCTTGTCCGTTTGTGACTGTTCAAAGAGACTGTACGCAGTATCTCGAAGTCCCCCAAGGTCGTCACGCGCTGACCGCACCCGCTCTGACGAACTCATATTTATTTTCCTGATATGAAAGACACCTACTTTAATCCATGTTAAACAATCATAGGCGGAGCCTCAACGCCCACACGCTGCTGAAATGAGGGAGTGGGATAGCAGGGTCTTGATTAATATATCCCTCGGAAGATGTTTACAAAGACCAATAATGCCCGGTGACTCCGAAGAAACTACAGTCCAGATCACCAGAGTACTATCGGACCAGTTCGCACAGCTCCTCAGCTCTGCCAGTCAGTTTCGGAACCAGGTCATCGGCACAATCACGTTGACTGCTCTCCTTGTCGCAATCTTCCAAGCCGAAGTTCTCGTAGCAACCGTACTAGACTATTCCTCGTCACAGTCCCTCCTCGCCTCCTTCCCCAGAGAAGTCAAGATGCTTATCGCCGCAACAATCGGCCCATTCATCCACCAAGGACCACGGCATCTCATCGACAACCTCGGCGTCCTAATTGTCGCCGGAGCCTACCTGGAATACCAGTACGACCACAGCTTCCTCTACGTCTTCTACTTTGCAGTTGGATATCTAGCAGCTTGGGCACCATTGGCAATGGGATCCGTAGGAAGCGTCGGAGCAAGCGGAGTAACCTTCGGCCTCGCCACCTGGCTACTCGTTCACTCTATTAGCCGCGTACTCGAAATAGGATATGACGGAGCCCTCGACCTGAGAATACTCCACTTCATAGCTGTAATCTTCGGACTCGTGAAAGCACAGGAAGCAGTAGCTATCCTCGGAATGATGGACGGCGCAGACGACGTAACACACTTCTTCGGAGCATTCCTCGGACTGGTCCTCGGCATCAAATTCGTCCTCGACTACCACGAACTCCAAATCATCGATCTGTAATCCTCTCAAGGAAAACCGCCGACTCAGAGTTCAACGGATCCACTGCACCGCCTTCCTTATGTTTCACTTTCACTCCGTTTAGCTGAGTTATTAGAGAGTTCACGTTCAAGATAAGGAAGACGACAGCCGCGCATCCAGCTATGCCCACCTTCGATGTCAAACAGGAAGAGATCACTGCATTTGAGTTCGATCAGACGAACCTGTTCAAACAGTACTTCGACAAAGATGATCTCTTCCAGCAGTTACAAGAACACTATCATTCTGACAAATACCGGCTCGAAGTGCCGGAAAGAGAGATATTAGAGGTTAGACAAATTTTGGACAGTTTCTTCCACGAACTAAAGATAGCTGGTGAACCATTGGATTACTGCGTTGTCCAAGACAAGCAGGCAGATTCATCAGACATACTGAGAAACTCAGTAGCAAATGAGAATCGAGCAAACTACGAAATTTACCTTATGACGGACGAAATGTCACTCCGGAAGGCGATCGAGAAAGGCGCTATCCGTCTCAAAAAAGCAGACATCAGAAAGGAGAATCTACAATGGAAAATCGACGGATCGTAGCGGAACCAGTGGTGGTGGCGACGGTAGATACAAGTACCTTCCACAAGGCTATCCTAAATAAGAGTCTAAGTAATGAGTACTGACAATCTCGAAGTTTCAAATACGGGTCAGGAGAAAGGAGAATCCGTATTCGACAATCGCTCTCTCGAGGATATCTATGAAGAGATTCGAGAAGCCTATCTCGCCGACGAGCGTCCCTGGGTAATCGGCTACAGCGGTGGTAAAGACTCAACTACTGCCCTCCAGCTCATTTGGTACGCTATCAAGGAAATTCCAGATGAACAACAAACCAAACCTATCCACGTCATTTCCTCTGACACTCTCGTCGAAACTCCTAAGATTGTAAACCATATCGCCAGTACTCTTGAAAACATCAATGAATACTCCGAGAAAGAAGATCTTCCATTCGAAGCCCACAAAGTCACTCCGAAAGTCGATGACTCCTTCTGGGTCAATCTCATCGGTCGAGGCTACCCAGCACCCAACCAGACCTTCCGCTGGTGTACTGAACGCCTGAAAATCGACCCTGCAGACCGCTTCATTGAGAACAAAGTCTCAGAACACGGCGAAGTAATCGTCGTCCTCGGCGTCCGGAAAGCAGAAAGCGCCACAAGAGAGCAGGTCATGGACCTGCACAGCATCGACGGCAGTATTCTCTCCCGCCACAACAAATTCGCCAACGCCTTCGTCTACACACCCATCGAAGACTGGATCGTCGACGACGTCTGGTCCTACCTTCTCCAAGTCGAATGTCCCTGGGGCAAAGAGAACCGGGATCTCGCAGCACTCTACCAGGAAGCAGACGACGAATGCCCGATGGTCATCGACACCAAAACACCCAGCTGTGGTAACAGCCGGTTCGGTTGCTGGACCTGCACCGTCGTGTCCGAAGACAAGGCGATGCAGAACATGATTGATGAAGGCGACGAGTGGATGGAACCGCTTCTTGAGTTCCGTGACTTCCTGAAAGCCACTCAAGATCCGGAAGAGAAGCCAAGATACAGGCAGGTCAAAGGCCGGCAACATGGCTACGTCAAAACTAAGTCCAACGGCGACAACGGGATCATCCCACGAGCCCACAAGTTTGAGTTCTGCAAAGACCTGCTGAGAAAGCTACTGGAAACCCAGAAAAAGGTGAACGAACAGATCCCGGACGACGAGGAAATGGATCTCATCCGGGACGAGGAACTTCGAGAAATCCGCCGTATCTGGAGAGAAGAAAGAGCGGACTGGGAAGACTCCGTCCCCAAGATCTACAGAGAGGTCATGGGAGAGGACATCGGCTGGGTGCAAGACGACTACGGTGCCTTCGGAGAAACTGAAGCCAAACTGCTCAAGGATATCGCAGACAAGCACGAGGTTCCGCCAGAACTCGTTCAGCGCCTACTGGACACCGAACTTCAGCACCACGGCATGAAGCGTCGGGCCTCTATCTACAACGAGATTGACAAGGTCATGCGAGAGGACTGGCGTCCGATGGAAGAGATCATAGCCGATATCGAAGGCGAAGAGAACGTTGAAAAGTGGCAGTACACGCCAGAGTCGCAGACTTGAACCTCATCTAATCAATGAAACTGACAAAGCTGGTCATCAATGATTTCGGGCCATATCGCGGAAGGAACGAGTTTACGCTAACCACCTCCGAGGACTCTCCTATTATCCTGTTCGGTGGGTCAAACGGAGCCGGGAAAACCACGCTGTTCCGAGGCGTTCAAATCTGTCTTCACGGACGAAGCGCGTTAGGACGACGGGTCAGCGAAGCAGATTACAAGGAGCACATCAGAGGAAAGCTCCACGAGTACCCCGAGGACACCGCTGATGAAGCCTCAATCCGCCTCGAATTTGAGTACGCCTACATGGGTGAGGTGGACCACTACAGCGTCGAACGATCCTGGCGTGACCGTGGGAAAAGCATCGTCGAGAACCTCGAAGTACGTCGAAACGGGAAGCTTCCCTCCGACCTGGACAAAGACCAGTGGGAAGACTTCCTGAAAGAGCTAATCCCGCCCGGAGTCTCCCAGCTCTTCTTTTTCGACGGAGAGAAAGTCCAAGAACTCGCCACTGCAATCGAAGACGACGAAAGCTTCGAAGATTCCCTGTTTTCACTGCTCGGCCTCGACCTCGTTGACCGACTTGACGCTGACCTCTCAATCTACCGCTCCCGAAAACTGGATGAAAGCGGTCTCGAAGGTGTCACAGAGGAAATAAACGAACTCCGGGAAGAGAAAGAAGAACTGGAGAACCGGGAACAAGAGCTCAAGGACGAAAAAAGCGATAAGGAAGAGCGGCTTACTGAACTCGAATCCGAGATCGACAACAAAGAAGCCGATATCGCTCAAGAGGGTGGTGCCTACGCCGACAAACGCGAAGAGCTCAAAGAGCGCCGGGCAGAACTCAACGCGAAAATCGAGAACGTCGAAGAAGACATCCGGGAGATCGTCACCGACGCATACCCATTCGCACTTGCACCTGATCTCTGCAAGAGCGTCGTCAACCGGCTGAAAGACGAAAGCGAGAAGCAGGAAACCGCTGCTGCCAGAGAACAACTTGATAGCGAACTCGATGACGCCTTGAACGGCGAAGTTTTCACCGACTTGGAGGTTCCTGAGGATCAAGCTGAAGAAATCAAGACTCGGCTTCAGTCAGAGATCCAGAGCAGATTCCAGGTTGAGGATGAGGACACTCAGCTTCTTCACCAGTTTTCCGAAGCACAACGCCGGGAGATGTACGGTGTCGTCGATAAAGCACTGAATGAGGTACCTGAAACCCTCAGTGACAAATCCAGCGAGCTGGAGAGTATGGTCCGGGAACTGCAGGATATCGAAGAGCAACTCGAACGTGCCCCGGAAGAAGAAGATATCTCACCGCTCATCGAAGACCTGAACGAGCTGATCGAGGAAAAGGAGTCTCTTAAGTCCGATGTTGAGGATATTGAGGAAGAACTGAGCAAGCTCGACACCCGGACCTCGCGGCTCGGAAACCAGATCGACAACAAGCTGGACCGGAAAGACGACAAAGAAACTGTCTCAGAGCGGGCGGAACTGGCCTCCGATGTCCAGGACGTGCTGACCGAATACCGCGAAGATCTGGCAAAAGAGAAACTCCGTAATCTTGAAGACGCACTTACCGAGCGGTACCTCGCTCTCTCGAACAAGAGCGACTTCTACGAAGGGATTGAGGTCGACGAAGACGCCCTCAACATCCAGGTCAAAACCAAGCATGGGAACCACAAACCACAGTCTGAACTCTCTGCCGGCGAACGCCAGATCTTCGCAACCGCCTTACTCTGGGCACTCGCAGAGATCTCCGGCAGACCGCTTCCCTTCATCGTCGACACACCGCTCGGGCGACTCGACAAAGCACACCGAGAAAACCTCGTAGAGAACTTCTTCCCGGAAGCATCACACCAAGTTCTGGTCTTCTCCACTGACACCGAAATCGATGACGAGTACTACGACAAGCTGAACGACGACGTTACTCAGGCCTACCACCTAGACTATAACCAAGAAGAAGGCTACACTTCGGTCTCTCGGGGGTACTTCTGGTCAAGTCCTGACCAAGGAGAGGAAATCGACCTGGAGGTGAAGCAATGAGCAAAGAGTTCAACCGAATACAGATCGGGACGGATGCCACGAACAGGCTACGAATGGTCAAGGGGACTACCGGGCTTACACCGAACTACCTCTGCAGAATCGGCCTATGCTATTCCCTGAATGAGCCACGTCCACCAACTCCTGAAGAATACGATAACGACGGTCAAACGTTCAACCGGTACACCCTGCTTGGGGAACACGACGCCCTCTACATGGCACTGCTGAAAGAACGGCTAATCCAAGAGGGGAAAGACCCGGAAGAGGACCTCTACGACGAGTTCGTCGCACACCTGAACCGGGGCGTAATCAGAGTCCACGGCAACATCAGGGACCTCAGTGACTTCCAAGCCCTGATCCCCAACAGCTTGAAAAAAGACTCTGACGTGGAACCGGATAGTGAGCTACCATGAGTCCAAGCCTTGAGGACGCAGTCTACCTTGACCACCACGCCACTACACCGGTAGATGAACGAGTAGCTGAGGAGATGACCCCTTACCTCACGGAGAACTTTGGGAACCCAGCCAGCGACGACCACGTCTACGGGGCCAAAGCGAAGGAAGGCGTGGAAGAAGCACGGGAACAAGTCTCTGAGGTTCTCAATTGCCGCAAGGAAGAGATCATCTTCACCAGTGGCGCAACCGAGTCCGACAACCTAGCCGTCAAGGGTGTCGCTGACTACGCTGAGAGGAAAGACAAAGGCAGCCACATCATCACCGGGAAAACCGAACACGAAGCCGTTCTCGAAGCCTGTGAAGCACTGGAAGAACGCGGCTTCGACGTAACCTACCTGCCCGTCGATGAAAACGGACTGATCAACCCCGACGACATTGAGGACGCCATCCGAGACGACACCCTCCTGATCTCGATAATGGCTGCCAACAACGAGATCGGAACCATCGCACCTCTCAAAGAAATCGGGGAAATCGCCAAAGATAACGAGGTCTTCTTCCACACAGACGCAGTCCAGGCAGTCGGGTATGTTCCCATCGACGTCGAAGAAATAGGGATTGACCTGATGTCGATTTCCGCCCACAAGATCTACGGGCCGAAAGGCATCGGAGCTCTCTACGTCCGTCGACGAAACCCGAAGGTCAAACTCGACCCACTGATCCACGGAGGCGGCCACGAACGAGGCTGGCGCTCCGGCACCCTCAACGTACCCTCAATCGTTGGACTCGGAAAAGCAGTGCAGCTGGCTGACCAGGAGATGGAGGAACGCCGCAAGCACGTCGACGAACTCACCTCCTACATGTGGGACCGCTTCCAAGATGAACTCGACGACGTGGTTCTCAACGGCCACCTAGAGAAGCGGATACCCAACAATCTGAACGTCAGCTTCCTCGGGGTCGAAAACAAAGCCCTGGTTCAGAACCTGCAACCAGAGATAGCTGTCTCAGCAGGATCAGCCTGTACAACTGGCAAGGTCGAAGCCTCACACGTACTTCAGGCCCTGGGCGGCGACGAAGAAAGCTGGCACTCCGCCGTCCGGTTCGGCCTAGGGAGAGACAATACCCAGGAAGAAATCGAGTACGCCACGGATCAGGTTATTCAGAGCGTCTCGCGCCTGCGGAAGCTACAGATAAGCTGACAAACATTCCTCCAAACATCCAAGAATGGCTGACGGAACAACATCTGAGCAAACCGAGGACAAAGAAAAACAAGGCCTCAGAAACCTCTCCCTCCAAAACAGCTACCGCTCAGGTAACGACGACATCCTGAACGACTTCTACATCCCCTGCCTCAAAAACGCCAACCAGTACGACCGGGCAGCTGGCTACTTCGACAGCAAATCACTGGTCCTCGCCGCCCAGGGAATCTCCAAACTGGTTCTGAACGACGGCAAAATGCGGCTGATCGTCAGCCCCCGTCTCAAGCCCGAAGACATCGAAGTTCTGGAACAAGCCTCAGATCCAGAATCAGACCTCGACGAAGAAGAAGTCATAGAAAACGCGCTCAACCGAGGACTCTCCACCGAACAATTCGAGGACTACCTGAAGCGGGACCGCTTCAAATGCCTCGCCTGGATGCTCGAAGAAGAGATGCTGGAAATCCGTATCGCCTACATGACCGATGCGGACGACCTCAACCCGTTCAGCCACTACCACGAAAAACTCGGAGTCTTCTCAGACGACCACGGAAACCAAGTGGCCTTCTTCGGCTCCATCAACGAGACCGAGTTAGCCTGGACGGACAACTTCGAATCCTTCGATGTCTACACCAACTGGTGGCCCGGCCTCGATATGCGGACCTCCGAGAAACAGGAATCCTTCAACAACCTCTGGAAAAACGAGGAATCCCGGGTAACCGTCAAAGAACTACCTGACGCAGTAGAATCCGGACTGAAAGAACACAGCCCAGAAACCGTCGATGGCCGTCCAGACCTGGAGATGTTCAACAAGGAGGACACCGGGGAAAGCGAAGAAGAGGAAATCCCGCTCTGGGAACACCAGGAAGAATCCATAGACGAGTGGATCGCAAACGACTATCACGGAATCTTCGCATTGGCTACCGGTACCGGGAAGACACGATCTGCCATCGCAGCTGCAAACCTCGACGCCGATAACAGAGTTACCCTGGTCGTTGTCCCAACCACCACTCTGCTCAACCAGTGGAAAGAGGATATCGAGGAGCTGATCGAAGATGCTGAAATCCTGGTCTGTAGTGGAGACACGGATTGGCGGCAAGAGATGCTGGGCCTCGTCAATCCGTACCGGACCGAAAGCACAGATGTAATCCACGACCGACCGAAGCAGTTCATCCTAACGACTATCCATACAGCGGTCGGAGACGCATTCCGAAGCTTCCTCCGAGGAGTCCCTCCCAACCGGCTTCAGATAGTCGCTGATGAAGTTCACCGATACGGGGCCGACACCTTCAGCCAGCTCTTCGAAATAGATGCAGGCCGCCGTATCGGACTCTCCGCCACTCCAGAACGCAGGTTCGACGACACTGGCAACCGGAAGATTATGAACTACTTCGACGATATCATCTTCCGGTTCGAAACTTCCGAAGCCATCGAGAACAACTACCTGTCCAACTACGACTACTACCCCATTATCTGCGAACTCAACGAGGAAGAATACGAGAACTACAAAAGCTATAGCCAGCGAATCGGTCAAGTCACCAGCGAACTCAACAGCCACAACCCGAGCAAGTCGGTTCAAAAGCTTAGAGAGAAGCAGGAAAGACTCTCCCGGGACAGGGCCAGGATTCTGAAGAAGGCAGAGAACAAGCCTCACCGATTCGGTCGCTTCCTCGAAACATATCATCCGACTCCTGCCATCATCTTCTGCGAGGACAATCAGCAGGTTGACCAAATCAAAGACCAGCTGAACCGGAAGAAGGGGGAGGACTCCTACGCAGTGTTCGTCTCTGATATGGACGAAGACAAGAAGGCCAGTGCCTTCTACCAGTTCAGCAACGGGATGGTAGACTACCTGCTGGCTATCAACTGTCTGGATGAAGGGGTGGACGTACCCGATTGCCCGACAGCTATCATCATCGCCAGTTCAAGCAATGAGAGACAATTCATTCAGCGACGGGGACGTGTTCTTCGAAAAAGTGAAGATAAAGCGAAGGCATCGGTCTATGACATGATCACGTTGCCTGGCCTTATCGCAGAGCAAGGTAACAACACGTCCAGGGAATTTGTCAAAAAGGAACTCCACCGAAGTCGGGTTCTAATGGACTCTGCCGACAACCAAGAAGAAATCAGGCAGGAACTTCGAGAACAGCTTGAACCGTATGGACTGGGGCATCTAGCACTAATATGAGTACTGAAGAAGAGGAAATCGACCCGGAGATTGAGAAACTAATCGCTGAACAGGCTGATGAACGAAATATTCCAGAGGATTTACTGAAAGAGATCTACGTCCTCGAAAAAGAAATGGTGACGATGGACCGGAGGGCAGGCCTTCCCTCGGAATTAAGACAGATACTGGAGAACTACGTCGACAACGGATGGAGTATGGAGGATTAGCACGATGAAGGTTCAAAATGCAGTCATCAAGAATTTCATGCCCTTCTACAAGGAGGTTCCCGTCGACCTCCAAACCAGCAGTGACTCTCCTCTTATCCTTATGGGCGGGAAAAACGACCGAGGGAAGACTGCGTTTTTTTCTGCCATGCGTTTCTGCCTCTACGGATTTGAAGGCGGGAACGCAGAGAAATCAAAAAAACGCCGGCAAGCAATCAACCGCAAAGCTGCCGTGGAAGGTCTGGGCGAAGCCAGTGTAACTCTCGAATTTACACATAATCAGAATGTCTACGAAATCGAGAGGGTTATCGAGTTCAACCAAGTCGACGACCCAGACGAGCGTGACTGGGACTCCTGCCACGTCACCGTCAGAAAACCCAGCGTCAGCGAAGGAAAAGAAACTGTAATCGACCAAGCCCCGAACGAAGACCCGGCCAAGAAGTACAACCGGTTCATCAATGGAATCCTCCCAGAAAGCGCCTCAGATTTCTTCTTCTTCGACGGCGAAGAACTTGACCGATATGCCGGATCCTACAACGACTCGGAAGCTGATGTGCGGGAAGCAATCGAAACAGTTCTCGGGATCCGGGAGATTCAGAACGCAATCAGCGACCTCCGGGACGAGGGGAAAGACCACTACCAGGATGAATGGAAGGATAAAGCAGCGGACGTCGATGAACTGCAAGAACTTTCAGAGGATATCAGCAGTGTTCAAAGCGATATCCAGGCAAAGAAGACTGAGAAGGACTCTGCCGAAACCGAGCTCCAGAACAAGAAGAAACGTCGACGCCAAATCGAAGACGAGCTAGCTGAAGCTTCAGGTGTAGCCGATAAACAGGAGCGCGTCAACGACATCAAAGAGGAAATTGAGGGAAGCGGTCAAGACGACGGTCTGCAGGACAAGCTGGATGATAAGCGTGGAGAACGCCGCGAACTCCATTCCCGACTCGGTCCGTTGATGATAGGTATCGGCGCAAAACAAGCCGTCGACAACTACGACGTTTCCATCGTCTCCGGAATGGAAGACACCATCGAGTACCTTCTTGACCGGGACAACTGTCTCTGCGGAGCCGACATCGATGAAGACGCCGAGGAAACCTTAGAGGGCACTCTCGAAAAGCTGCGGAACGACGAGATGAGCACCGTCTCGGAACTCCAAGGATTCGCCTCAGACCACCTTGAGTGCCTTACAGCCGGGGACTATCCTGAGAACCTGAACGTCAGCCAAGCCAAGAGCGAGTACGTCTCTATCCAGGAGGATATTGAAGGCCTTCAACAGGATATCAGTGACCTCGAAGACGAAAAGGAAACCCTGGAAGGAGAGATAGAGGAAGCGACTGTCACAGCTGAAGAGGCCGAATCTCTGCGGGACACGAAAGAGGAACTCGACGAAAATATTGGCGGTTTGAAGAGTACAATCGATACCCTGGAAGACGATATCAGCGACCTCGAGGAAGAGAAGCGAGAACTGGAGCAGACAGTCAACTCGATGGAAGCAGCGGACGAAGAGGAACAGCGCTACCGCACCCTGATGAAGCTCTCCGACGAGTGCGCTGATGCCTGGGAGGAAATCCGGGACAGGTACGTCGAAACCCAGCGTGAAAGCGTCGAGAAACATGCCTCCAAGATCTTCGAAGAGCTCACCAACAAGAACGATGTCTACGAAGGTCTAACCATCAGCGAGGACTACGAACTCGACGTCAAGACCATCTCCGGCAATCGTGATATCGAAGAGCAGAACCCCAGCAAAGGCGCTCGCCAGATCATCGCCTACTCCTTCATCGCTGGACTGAACAAGTTCACAGCCCGGGAAGCCCCTGTTGTCATCGACACGCCAATCGGCAGGCTCGACCCGGAACACAAAGAGAACCTGATCGACTACTTCCCCAACTTCCGTGACCAGGTGGTCATCCTCTACCAGCCCGGAGAACTCGATGAAGAGGATATCGAGCAAATGGGAGACAACATTTCCAGCCACCTGGAGATACACCAGCGGGAAGGTGACCCTGAGTCCTCTGAGATCAGCAGTATTGAATCAGAAACCGAGCTCAAACGGGTGCTGGCCAAATGAGTACTACCACCTCCAGACGGCTCAAAACGGCCCGGTTCGATATCTACCGGAAGATGGTGCTGCGGACAGCCCGTAAAGACGAGAATGTCGAAATAAACGACGAGAACGACTACCCGTTCGACACCAACTACGAACTGTTCGCAGCTGGCCTGGTTCTCGGGTTTCTAAGAGACGACCCTCGTACAGAGTCTGAAGGAAGCTACTCTCAAGACTTCATCCAGGTAAACCGGGTTGGCGGCTCGTCCGATAACGAATATCGGCAGGGTATCGAGTTCATCTATAAACTCATAGAACTGGAACAAGGCGACGAAGATCCCGATGACAGCGAACTCTGGGAACTCGCACTGCAGTACGCCGATGCCGGCGTAGAAGCAATCGACCAGGACATCAGTTTGAAAGACGAGTTTGATATCCTCGCTTTCATCGACGAAGCTGACCAGAAGTGGGAAGGCCGTTTAGAGGACGTTCTCGTCGACCAGTAAGAGATCTATCCCAGGATATCGTCAAGCCGGTCGTTGACCATGTTATCGAACTCCTCAGCCGAATCGTCCTCTTCTTTTTCCTGCTCGCTACTCCACTCCTGAAACCGTTCCTTAGCTTCAGTCCAGCTTCCGAAGTACCGGGCCGCCATCGTAGCGCTGTAGCGTCCGTACTCGTTCATTTCGGGAGCGGTCATATCCTCTCCGACCTCCTCAGCTACTACTTGCATATCCTCCAGCAGCTGCTCCTCTTTGTCGATACCGGCTACATCAAGTGCATCATCCCAAGACCCGAATGCCTCCTGATAGTCATGGGCAGTGAAGGCACCTGATTTGTTCATGTTCGCCGGATATGGGATCCCCTCAACCTCCTCGTCAACCCACTGCAGTTCCTCAATCAGTTCTGCTTCTGAAGGCCCGCTTGGGTCAGAATCCGAATTCTCTTTTTCAGCTTCTGATTCCTCCTGCTCTTTCTTCGCCTCTGTCGCCGCTGTGTACTCGTCCTTCGTAACCGAGTCCGGAACGATACCTGCCTCCTGGCAAGCTTCGAACAGGCTTCCGAACTCATCACGGAACCGGTCAGCAGAGTAGTTAGCATGACCCTCAATTTCCTCCTCGTCTGGCAGATGGCCGATACTCTGCGCTACCGAAACCAGGTCCATCAACAAGTCTCGGTTGTGAATTTTTCTCGACGCATCCTCGGAGTTTTCTGAATCCTCTGTCACGTATTGGTTCAGACCACTATTTTCACGGATAAAATTTTTCGCCTCTTCTGTAACGCAGATGTAACTGTCGTCGTTCCTGTAATAGTATGGCTTAAGCTCTGACTCCAAATACTGGTGAACCTCGGTACCTGACGCCATGTCCCACTGAGACTTCAGCTTAGAGTTACTGGTGGGCTGAAGACGGACAAGATCTAACAGGCGGTCATGCGCTTCCTCGGGGAGATCGCTGAGCTTCTCATTGATATTGGCTTTCAGATCTGGTCCGAACTCGAATCTTCCTGTATCTTCATCATAGCTCACAGAGTTCCTGTTGTTCGATGGGGACATACTGTCTCGCTACTTTCAGTTTTACGGCGGGGCGTATCTTACTTTGTGGTAAGGAATGGGCGGACTGACCGATCAACCGCTCGGCGGATCTATTGGTTTCTATTTGAGTGGAATCTGAACGCGGTCAAGTGGAAGGCGATAACCACAATTCACGATCTGGAGTGCGGATATTCTGTTCTTCACCAGCTTGATATCCGGTATCTGGCTTGTGATGCTCCTCGGATTCATTGTCCTGATAGGATAGATACTTTCCATCCGGATCACCGTCGGAACTCTTGACCAATTCTACCTAGTTAATCTCAACGAAGAGCAATCGATGGTATGCTGCTTTTTCCGTGATCTTCAGCGACGTCACCAAATTCTTGGAAATACTGATTGACTCTCTCTTCGGAGACAGCTACGTCCTAAAGCCTTCTGGGACTACTCCATGACCACGGAGTACGCCTGGTCATCAAACATCACATCTACTCGTCGCTGGATCGCACCTACAATGCCCGCATGAACAGCGACAACTACAGCAAATCCGGATGAGCAAACCGGCTTCTCAAGCATTAGGTGCCGCTCGGCGTTGCCGTGCGTACGCCAAGCTGGATATCGAATTCCGTGGAATTCGCCTCAAATCCACTGTCTACAACCTCGGATAGAGCGTTCGATATCCGTGAATTAAACTGATGTACACTGATCCTACAGAGAACTATTTTGATTAGTAAGCAGATTTAATTAGTTACATATCCTGGATTTTCGTATGGTTGGGTTCAAGCCGATGTTGGGGGTACTTCTTTGGAGTAGAATCACGCTCTCAACTTTGCTGCCAGCACGGGTTCTGAGACTTGGTAGAAAGGCCTGGTGGTGTTTTTGGTCCATGGTGTTTTCAACGGGACGTGCTATCCGAGCATGGTCAACGACTATCTCGGCTATTGGGACAATAATGGTGGTATTAGTAGGATTATGGATGGAATGGGATGCAATCGTCGTAGTCACATTATTCTATGCGACTGCCTTGTTTTTTACAAACTTCCTAAATGCTGAACGGCCTTTTCCAGTGATCAGTAAGGGGGTTGATTATTATGGGCCTAGTTATGGTGGTGAGAACGATGGTCGAGGATTCCAGTATGAGATCTTCCTCAGAAATACTGGCACTGCCCCTTTGATTGATCCTAGTGTCGAATATCGATTGCTTGATGATAATCTCACTGATGAATTCGATAATGACGAGAAGTGGATAGAGCATTCAGTCACTGACCGAGAGGAATGTATTCTGGAACCAGGCGAACTGATTACTTTAGAAATTGAGCACGCACCAATTGAACACGACGGGGCTACTGACTATTATATTTGGATTAAGGTGACACCTCGAACCCAATATCGGGAAATGACACTTCTGCATTCCTTCGAGATAAAGGGCGAGGAATGAATTGATGGAGTGGAAATAGGTACATGAGGGCGGATTCACGGCATATTGTTATTTTCTACTATAAGCTCCTTAGTTTAGCACATAAATGTGGGTTTATATATAATACGGTCATATCCCGAAGAATTAAATTCCGTCATGCGAATGTTGGTTGATAATGAAAAGACGTCTCGCCAGTCCAGAGAATGACTGGGAAGATTTCACTGAGGAGCACACCACATTAAAAAAAGAACTCATCACTGCTATTGAAGATATTGACGCCGGTTCAGAGCGGGACCCGATTGCTCTTGTTGGGCCTTACCGAACGGGAAAGACTCAGTTATTGTATGAAGCGTTCGCTAATGCTTGGGCTGACGATATTCCAGCACTATATACTGATGCAAATACTCTCTTCAACGAATTTGATGAAAGTGGGACTGTCAGTATATCTGACTGGCTCGCGAAACGTGTCTCTAGTCAAGTTGAAGAACTTTCAGTCGGGAACACAGTAGACTGGCTTCCGAACTGGAATCACGTTTCTCAAAAAGAGGACTTCGTGAAGGGGTTGGAAGGTGCGAATCTCTCTGAGGAGCAAACTGCAATTCTACTCGTCGACGAGATCGAACAGGCATATACTCGAATACGTGAAGCAGATTTCGTTGATGACGATAATCCACTTCGTGTTCTTCTCGATGACCCTGATGGTGTCTACCAAATCTGGGCTTTTGGCCTCGTTGCTGCCTACGAACTCGGGCCAGCGGACTATGCACGGTTCCAAGAACTACGTGTTCCTCTCCTTGACATAGAGGATATACGCAACCAGTTAAATGACCGCCGCCCTAACGTTGATGAACGTATTGCACCAGGCATTTGGTGGCTCTCTAGAGGGCGGATCGGATGGGCGAATAAACTCGTTGACGAAGCACCAGAGCAATCGACTGATATCGCAAAGTGGGTGCGTGACATTAGTACTCGGGAGTTTGAGGGGTTAACTCCGATCAATAATGAAGTGTGGACAGAAAATGTTCCATCCCCGGACTGGGATGCTGCTCGACGGGCTATTCTATTCCGAGGCGATGAATATGATCCCTGGGAAATTCACGAGGATGATGCGATCACATCAGAGGCAGCTATTGACATTATTGTTGAGGCAATCTTAGAGGTGCAAAATGATCTCTCGCCTGATGCGAAACATTTGCTTGAGCAGAATGTGGAGCGCCTAGTTCGAAACATCATCCCAATCTCATCACGTGCTGACGAGGAACTCTATATTCCAGCAACTACATTTTCGGACGAGAAGGTCGTTGCTGGGTTTATAAATCTTCTTTCCGATTTGATCTTGTCTTTCGAGGCCAGCACCGAGGATCGCGCTCAACTCATCAATAGCCTCGAAGAGGTCGATCCGACTGAAATTCGATCAAAATGGACTAGTGAGTTCTTCAATCATATTGCTGAGGGAGCACCGGTTGATGCGTGGATTCCGGATTTAGATGTTGTGAACCGGGCGTATCCTCCCGTCGCTGTTGATCCATCACGTCTGACCAACAAATCAAGTGAAGAACTACGACTTGAACTTGATTCTGGAATTAGGGTTGATCCGGACGTTGAAACGCGGGCCACTCGGTATGAAGTGGTTTTTTGCCCGACTGAAGAGATTCTCCAGAGCCATATTGACAAAGCATTAGAACCAACTGACTTCACAAAAGTATACGTCTTCTTCACGCAAGAGAAAACTGCTATAGAATATAATGAAACATTATCCAAGCTTGAAGAACTGAACAGGGTAAATCTTGTTCATAATCCGGAATCACGGCTATGGGAGTTCGTGATCCACCTTCAACAGTATCTTGAAGAAGAATATGAGATGACGGGTGCTATCCAGCCGGCTGATGTTAGGGATGTTCTAGCTAAAGAGCAAGCACGTGATAAGCGAAATGTTATTTCAACGTTATTCTCACAGATCGAGGAGATTGCGGAAAGTGAGACTTTGAGGGCGGTTCGAGACTTTGAGAATCAGTTCACCCGTGAAGAAGCTACGAGTCCAGTGTGGATGGAAGATTTGTCTGGCACTCACGGACCTGATGGGACTGCGCCAGGTGTTCAGGGTGCTAGATCGGAAAGGTTGAACGCGCTTGCGTTCTCGGTAGGAATCTCGCGTCAGAACATACGTGAATATTCTGATGTTACTGATATCGTCTCTATCCTATTAGCTGGAGAAGAACAGAATTTTATAGATGTCAGCAGTGGGAATTTTGGATTTACTGAATTTTTAAGAAAGACACTCAATCAAACAGGCGTAACAGACGATCTTCGGACTTTTGCACGACGGTTCTACCGAGAAGATGCCCAGACAAGAGACTCTAGTGTGGATAATCTTCAATCGCTACTCCGAGTTTTAATAGACATATCTGAAACTACTGATGAGGAGATCCTGTCTCGTGTGAAAAAGAACGGAAATCCGAACAATAGTAATTCTCAGCTACCTCCGGTTAAGAATGCACGACTTAAGACTCAGTTAGAGCGGGACTTTATATTGGGCGTAGTCGTCGAGGAAGTGGCCGTCAAACAACATACAGGGTTAGTCGATGAATTTGACAATCCAATTGAAACTCTACACTCTCTGCGAGATGAACTAGAGCACCTCGAAAACAGAGTGGATATTCTCAACGAAGACCTCCAACCTCCAGATGGATTCGGTGCAGGGGTTGAATTGGTAGCGGACCCAATACGGAACCGCCGAACACACATAGAAGAAGTTACGGATAAAGTCGATTTCCTCCTCCAATACCTAAATGACGCGTCCGAATTCGGCGGTATCGCGGTCATGTATCTATCAATTATAGATGCCTACCTGACCGTATTTGAGGAGGAAATCAAACCCCTCCGTGTGACAGTCCGCGAGACGAATTTATTCAGTATTCAGGATTTGAAGGGGACGTTCAAACAAACCCAGGATTTACTCGATAATGCGTCCGATATCTATCGATTCACGGCTTATTCAGAGAGTGATGCAGAAGAGACATTTCAACAATTTGCTGATGATGCATTTGACTTCGAAGCAGTCCAAGGCGGGGGAAAAATCAACCCACTTAAACAAAGGGCCCTCAGGCCCCTGGACGAGCACTCTACGGAAAAAGAGCAAGAACTCCGAAATTTCAACCAGAAAATTCGCCAACTACAGCGCGAAATCGACTCAATGGAGGAAAAACAAGAAGAACTCCGAAAGTCACTCACTCGATTTTCTGAAGAAGTCAATCCTGAGGAGGTGCTGGACTAATGGACTCCTTGATTAATCAGACGGATGAGGCTATTGGAACTGTGTCAACATATATTGACGACTATGACGCATTCCTCGGCTGGATTAATACCGCAACGCAGGATTATGAGTCTCTTGAGGAGTCAGAACAGGCTGCATTTGCTGACGCCTTTACACAGTTCTCTATTTATACGAACGATGTTATTGAACCAGAAGAAGTAGATACTGTTCACGACGAATTTCGAAATGTTCTCAGAGAACCGGTCCTTGAAGCGATCTTAGAGTCTATTGAAAAAATTCAGTCACAACTCGACATCACTTTATCAGACTCAGAATTAGATTCTTTCCGAACCGAGCTTGAGTCTTGGCCACGTGAGCGCTTGATTGATTGCCGTTCTACACATGAATCTCTAGTCGACGAAGTGTCAGAATTAGATGTAATTGAAAAGACGTACGTTGGGGGGGAGATAGAAGACAAACCCCATCGGTTACTCCAACCGGATACCGATGTCTTTCCACTAATTCGCCAGACGAAGTCGAAAAATCAATCCTTGAGGAAAATGACTACGGAGTTTGAACAGTATGGATGGATAGATCTACCTGGACACGATGTGGGGCCCTTCCCTATGGGTTGGTTTGAAGGAGATGTTCCTCGCCCAGAAACTATTGGGGAAATATTACGACAAATTGATAGCTCGGTCCAGGTACTATCTGCTAGTGGAATCCGAGCAGGATCAGCGATTTCGCATGAACTTACTACTCTTGTTGAACAACCCTCCCAGGAATTCACCACGCGACTCCGAGAGCTAGCAAATGAATTAGATCGATATAGCGAAATTTCAAGCCCCCTTGAACACCTGCCAGGTCTCAGGGATGCGGTACATGAAATGGATATTAATGTGATTGATGACTCACTTTTAGCGGAGATTGAGCACGATATAGAGGATAGTTCTATCAATAGGACTGAGGGACTCTCTGAGTTAATTCGAGAATGCCGGGACAAATATGATCAGTGGACAACACAGGTTGCTGGCCAATGGCAAACCTACCGCTCGGCGGTCACTGTGTTGACAGAGGATGCGAATTTAGAGCAGATTAGCGGCCTGGATGCCGACCGGGAGTTCAAAGATGCACTCCAAGAAGAACCAATTCTGACTATCAAGGCATTTGAGGAACTGATTATTACTTTAGATTCTTATCGAGAGAATGTTGGAAATGGTGGACGATTGTCAGAAGAAGGAGTTAATCTATTATTCGACTTGATTGAGAGTCGAAACGTTCACTTCTCGAATTATGAAACTGAAACGATTGAGGACCTAGCGAAAGTTATCGAACTCCAGATTGTGATAGATGAATCTGAATAAGGTGAAGAGCGATCTTGATACGCGTGACCCCATATTCACAATCCCCTCTCTGACACCGGTAGAAGCAGATGGACAAATTCCTGCAGCGTTTATCTGGAGTGGTCTCTCTCGTGGCGGGATTGACAGGTATCTACCTGTCCTTTTTGATTATACTAACTCGAAGATTACTTCCGATTTTTTTGAACGATATGGAAATTTCAGTGCGACTGGTGGAAAAAATCGTAGTATCCGTCCAATCATATATCAGGAGTCAAACTCCCCCCTTGAGCCAATTACTATAGAAATCCCACATTGGATTAAACCCGTAACAGAGAGTGAGGTGGACACTGATATCGAAAATGCAGAAGATGTTCGTGGAGCGGCACGAGACTGGGAAAGAAACTACTCAAAAAGTTTGACCTATGATCGATTAGATCAAAGCTATGGATTCCTATATCGATTGGAGTTTAAAATCTATGGAGCACGGTTTCAGGCACTCTTGCCGATTTTCGCTGGTAAGCCTTCTGAAGACGAACTACTTGATGGCCTACAAGACGCACTCATTCCCTGTGTAGCAATTGTGCCCGATCATGTAGATACCGAAGGAAATATTGATAACATGGAAGTACAGGTAGAACCGACAATATTTGGCCTCGGTAAATAGTAACCGATTGTGAATATTAAAGATCGACCAGCATGAAAACCGGTAGTTTGTGACATTCGGACGATCCTGGTCCATGACGGGCCAGGTGAGCACGATTCCTGATCGCGCTTGCGGCCTCAAGTCCGGCAGAGATGTTCACTTCATTGATTTCAACTGACCGGACGGCTTGTGTCGAAGGCGTGTCGAGCGCTCTGGCGAACGCTTGACGCGCCGTCTCACCGCTCTGTACGAAAGAACGGGTCCGATTCGAACTGGCGAAGACTCGCGTTGAACCGTAAGAAGACGTATATCGTGAAGCACCACTCTTTGATCTTCACCTTCGAGTGAGCGAAGATTGTGTCAGACCTGTCGTTGAATGTCCGGCCGCAATACTTACACAAATACCGCCGATACACCCGATAGCTGCCGTTTCTAACTGTCAGGTCAAAACTACAGTGGGGGCATTCGACACCATCACGTTAGCGAACCTGTTGAAGCAGGTCCGCTGTAGCCGATTCCGATATGAACTAGCGTATTGAGAACATGCCGGGCACCGCCGGCGTGATACGCTTGCACTCTTCGACTTCTGGCTGCTGCTCCCGCCGTCAACAATCTATTTCCCAAGAGCGTTCCTTGAAATTAGGTGCCCAGAAATAAGGGGGCTATTCCCTCTATACAGCATGCCAATTCTCTCAGATAATGAGGATTTAACAGAGCCGAAAATCTAAAATACGTCTAAACTTTCACCAATCTATTTATCTAGCGTATCCGTCAGTATATGTGTGACATCCCACGTTTCGTGCCGCCTCCCGGCGGCTCTTGGAGAACAGCTTGACTTGGCCGCAGCCGAGAACAACGCCTTCCGGTCAGAGTTGGTGCGTCGAGCAATTCGGTACTACGTTCGGGAGAACCCGGACGATCTCGACGTATTCGACCAGTCACAACGGCGGGAGGCCGGGGTCTGCCCGACCAATCCTGAAGAGAACGGGGCTACCTCTCGAGCCGAACGAGCAACCACTTCCGACCAATCCTCGGGCAATTCGCCCTACGACCCCACAGAGGAGCTGTTTTGAATCCCCGAAAAATGTCGAGGGGAAAGTTGTTCGGCCCCATCGTTTCGAGCACTCCGTGCAGCACCTAATGAATTGGTGGCACGCGCTTCTTGCGGTCGTCGTATTGGCCGTGATATGGAAGTTATCAGCGGTCGCCATAGCTAGCGAAAGAACCAGAGTGCTAAGTGGTGAAATTTGACCAATTTCGGACCGCAATCTTGCGGTTTTGGGGAGCTCTCAGCAGAACTTAGACTTATTACAAACCGGGTATACGAGTGGATACGTAGGTATACAGGAACGAAACACGATACCGCACGCTCACGACGTGGCGCACGTCGTGCCGCAATCAGGCGAGCGAGGTAATGCGCGATTGGACCCGTGCTACCTCCGCTCGAAACACGGCACGACGGTGGTGGGATCGTCGGCGAGGCCGCGAATCCCTATCGGCATTCCGGGCCGGTGGGGCTTAAACTTTCGTCGGTCTGCTTGGCGCTCTCCTCATCGTCGGTGTACCCGGCCGGGAACGGGGTACGACCAACATACGACCAAAATGCCGAGCACCGAAAACGTCTGCGGGCAACGAATCGACTACGACTTCGCCATCCGAGAGGCCTTCTCGGAACGTGAAGAGGCGCTCTACGATAGCGCGTATTCCGAGGTCGAAAATACGCTAGCCATCATCGCCAAGATCCAAAATGGACGAACGGACGAGGATGGGAAAATTTCCGAACCACTCACTCTTACCGAAGTGAGGATCATCCAAGAGGCTGGCGTGCACCTTGACCGGGCTCTAACAGTAATCGAAGCCCTAGAAGATATTTCAGAGGGAGTCCTATGAACGAGGAGGATCTCGACGAGTTCGTTAACGAGAACAGCGAGATGCTCAGCCGAGTGCTCGCCTGTGGCAACGAGGAGGCCCGAGCGTACGTCCTTGCTTTGCTCGCCAACTGCGAAGGTGTCGACACCGTCGAAGACGTAGAAGAGCAACTGGGCCGAATCAAGCTAGAACTGGCTTGAGGAGATGTTAGTTCTCCGAGAGGGCGTCGGCGAACTCCTGAGCGTCCCCAAAGAGGTCGGGGTTGTTTTCCAACAAGTCAGTGAGGTCACGAGCGCGTTTGAAGTCCTCGATGAGCTCCGGCTTTTCCTGCGCGAACTGAAACAGCGCGTCCCGGACTTTCTGTTGCTGCTCGTCAAGCGATTGGACACCCGCGTGACTGATGGCCTGATTACAGAAGACACAGGCGGGCTCGTGGCGCGGCGTGTCTCGACCGCAGCGGGGACATTCGACCGGGCCAATCGGTTCCGGTTCTTCTTCGTCGATTTCGACCCCCTGCATTCGGGCGTATTCGTCCTCTGCTTCCCCACCGAAGCGGGCGACGTAGTGCGCGGTTGCGTCGCTTCCGCGCTTCCGGCCCTGTCTGTCCTCGATATAGGCCTGGTTCATACCCTTCTCGGCCAACCAGGAAGCGTTAGACTTCCTGAAGTTGGTCGGGGTCACCGGCTTCGTCACGTCGGCCCGCTGGGCCACGTCGTCGAAGATAGACCTGAACCGGCGGTAGGTGAGTTCCTCCGGTTTGCTGAGCTTCGACCAGAGCGGGGCGTCGCCGTCGTTCGAGTCCGGATGGTCAGACAACCAGCGTTGAAGATAGGGAACACTTGGGATGAGAAGTACGGAACGCTGTCCCATCTTCCCGTCGACGAAGACACGAAGACCGTTTTCCGCGTCACTTACGTCGCCGACGGTGAGGTCCTGCAGCTCACCACTTCGTGCCCCGGCGTCGAAGGCAACTGCAATCAGGGCGCCATCACGAGCGTTCCGTGCCTCTTCGATCATTGGAAGAACGTCTTCCTCCCACTTCAGCATCTCCGAGGGGTTCGGGACCGGGTCGTGGCTGCTCGAAGTCCCCGACGGAATCCACTCGATACTGCTCGGGATCTCGTCGTCTTCGGATACACGTCGCCCGAAGACGCGGAGAGCCGTTCGGTAGTCGTGATTGGTGTACTCGTTCGTATACGTTTGGTTGATCCAGCGAACGATGTCTTCGGTCACGTCTCGGCTTTCGAGAGCGTCGGCCAATCCACCAACTTCCTCGGCGATTCGGGTGCAGTGCCGAAGCAGCTTGTCGTGTCGGTGGTCGGTATACTCCGACTTCAGGAGGTAGATGGTGTCGCTGAACTTGAGAAGGACTTCTCGGTCCTGCTCGCTGATGTCGTTGGAGTCCTGGATGCGTTCGCGGAGGGACTCAACTTTAGCGCGTGTGTCGGACATTCCGGTAACTTAACATTGATACAAGAGATTATGAAACCCATGTTCACATCCCGGCCTAGGCTCTTCTTGCCGTTTCGTCCCTCGTCACCCGAGAGCCACGGACACGTGTGGGTTCGCTTGCCAAACGCCTATGCTGGGCGGCGAGAAACAGAGACGGACGACCAACCCAGATGTCCGATTCACTCTACCAGCGCGTCTTCAGGGAAACCCCGGCAGCGGTCGCGGTCCACGAGCCGGGAACGACACGGTTCGAGGCCGTCAATCCGGCGTATGCCGACGCGCTCGGGTACGACCCGTCGACGCTGGAGGGCGACTCGCTCGTCGCCCTCGCCGCCGACCAGGAAGCGCTCGCGGCGGCCGAACGTGCGCTCGACGGGGAACCGGAACGGGTCGAAACGACGCTGACCGGCGCCAACGGGACGGAACGGCGAGTGACGATCGAACTCGACAGGATCGAAGACGCCGGACAGCCGCGGCTCCTCACGACGCTCCAGTCGGCCGCCGGTCGGGAGGCCGAAACCGCACCGTCGCCGTCGGAGCGACGGCTCGAAGTCGCACTCACCGGAACGGACACCGGTGTCTGGGAGTGGGACATTTCGACCGACGAGGTGGTCTGGACCGAGAGCATGGAGCAACTGTTCGGTCTCGAACCCGGCACGTTCGAGGGGACCTTCGAGGCGTTCGCGAAGCGCGTCCACCCGGAGGACCTCTCCGAGGTGCAGGCGGACATCGAGAGCACGGTCGAGACCGGTGAGCGCTTCGAGACCGAGTACCGGATCGAGCGCGACGACGGCCAGCAACGGTGGGTGAACGCGCGCGGCGAACTGCACGAGGTAGAAGAGGGCGCCGACGTGGAAGGGGAAGAGGGCGACGATGACGACGAGGGGAGTGGCGGACGGATCGTCGGTATCGTGACCGATATCACCGACAGAAGGCGAAACGAGCGCGCGCTCCGCCGCCAGGAGCGACAGTACCGGCAACTCGTCGAGCGACTGCCCGACGCACACTACACCGTCGACGACGACTGGCGGGTCACCTTCTGTAACGAGGCGCTGGCGGAGCGGCTCGGGCGACCGACCGAGGAAATCGAGGGGGCCAGGCTCTGGGACCTGTTGCCCGAGGCGAAAGGGAGTGCAATCGAACACACGTTCGAGCAGGTGATGGCGACGGGCGAACCGGAGAACTTCGAGTACCGGTACGAGTCGGGAGAGCACTGGGTCAGGATACAGGCCTACCCGTACTACGACGGGGTCGCCGCCGTCTCGACGGACATCTCGGACCAGCGGGAAGCGCTCCTGAGCGTACTCGACGCGGCGCCGGTCGTCCTGTACCGGTTCGATACCGACGGCGTCTTCCAGGAGATGCGCGGCGAGGCGCTGTCCCGACTCGGCGTCGACCCCGAGGACCTGATCGGTGAATCCATCTTCGAGGTGTACGCGGACCACGAGGAGGTCGTCGCGGCCGCGGAACGCGCGCTGGACGGCGAGTCGTTCCGGTACACCGTCGTGCTCGGCGATATCACGCTCGAAACGCAGTATCAGCCCGTCTACTCGGATGGCGAGGTGACGAGCGTGATCGGCGTCTCGATGGACGTCACGGAACTCCACCGCCAGCGCGAGCGCATGGAGTTTTTCAACTCGATCCTGCGTCACGACGTCCTGAACGGGATGACCGTCATCAAGATGCGCGCGGACCTGCTCGCGGCGGAACTCGACGGCGAGCACGCACGCTACGCGGAGACGATCGTCGACTGGTGTACCACGACGACGGAGGTCACCAAGCGCGTACGCCGGGTGATCGAGACGCTCGCGACGCCCGACGAGGAACACAGCCTCGAATCGATCGACGCCTCGACGATCCTCCGGCAGAAGGTCCGGGAACTGGAGACCGCGTATCCCGAGGTGACCTTCGAGACGGCGGTTCCCGACGGCGCGTGGGTCCGAGCCGACGAGTTGCTCGCGGAGGTCCTCGGCAACCTGCTCACCAACAGCATCGAGCACAACGACAGCGACGGCCTGCGGATCGAGACTGCCGTCGACAGCGACGGGGAAACCGTTCGGATACGGGTCGCTGACAACGGGCAGGGCATCAGCGACGACCGGAAGCAGTCGGTTTTCCGGCGCGGCGAGACTTCCCACGCCAAGGAGACCGGATCCGGGTTCGGCCTGTTTTTCGTCGACGTGATGGTCGAGAAGTACGGCGGCGAGGTCTGGATCGAGGACAGCGCCGCTGGGGGCGTCCGGTTCGTCGTCGAACTGGACGCTGCCGGCGAGACGACGGGAACGCTCATCAGTGAGACGCACGAAGGGGGGACGAACGAATGAGCGACCAGACGCGGCCGGTCGTCCTCGTCGCCGAGGACGAACGAACGATCGCCGAGGGGTACGAACTCTGGCTCGGGGACCGCTACGAGGTCCGACTCGCGGCGGACGGTCAGGAGGCGCTCGACATGGTCGACGACGGGGTCGACGTCGTGTTACTGGACCGGATGATGCCGGAACTGTCCGGCAAGCAGGTCCTCCGGGAGATCCGCAAGCAGGGGATCGACTGCCGCGTGGCGATGGTGACGGCGGTCGAACCGGATTTCGACGTGATCGAGATGGGATTCGACGCGTACATCACCAAACCCCCGGAGCGCCAGGAACTGCTCGACACGATCGAGCAGTTGCTCGACCGGGCCACGGTCGACGAGACGTTTCAGGAGTATCACTCGCTGATGGCGCGGAAGGCGGCGCTACAGACACAGAAGACCGAGGAAGAACTCGACGGAAGCGAGGAGTATCAGGCCCTGCTCGAACGCATTGAGGCGAAACGAGCCGCCGTCGACGACGACCTCGGCGACATGGGCTCCGAGATCGACTTCGTCAGTGCCGTCCGAGAGATAGCGGACGGGGACGAGGGCGACGGTTTCGGGGCCGACGATCTCGGGGATAGCACCGTCGCGGACGACACCGATGGGTTCGAATCGAGGGGTGAGGACGATGAGTAATTCCTACGACATGAGCGGCGTTCTCCCGGGGGGCGTGCTGGACGAGGTGCCCGCGGGAACGAACCTCGTCATCGTCGGCCCGTCGATGATCGGGAAGCGGGCGCTGGCGCTTGAGTTTCTCGCCAAGGGCTACCGGAGTGGTGACGGCATCCTCTGTATCACGACCGACAGCGCGGAGACGATCTACGGGGACCTGGAACGGCACGTCGACTCGCTGGAGCGCGAGCGCATCGGCATCGTCGATACGACCGGGAGCGACGCGAGCACGCTGCTCGACGCGACCGTCGAATCCATCGGGTCGCCGGGCGATCTCACTGGGATCAGCGTCAGCATGGCGAAACTGTTCCAGCACTTCGAGAGCCGCGGCGTCTCGGACGTCCGCTACGGCTTGATATCGGTGTCGACGCTACTGCAGTACCTGGACAACCGGAAAGTATTCAAATTCCTCCACGTCTACACACAGCGGATCGAATCGACCGACGGACTCGGCATCTACACGCTCAGCAACGACAGTCACGACGAACAGGCCATCAACACCATCGTCGGACAGTTCGATGCCGTCGTCGAACTCCGCGAGTCCGCCGCCGGCGACGTGGAGTTTCGCGTTCGCGGCTTCGGTCGACGGCCGACCGACTGGAACGCCCTCTGATACAGTCGGGACTCCCGAGAACGGTCAGGAATCGGGCTGTAACTCGCGGAGCGCGGCATCGTAGGCCTCGCGGGTGTCGAGCGAACCGAACACCTCATCGAGCTGGGCATCGAGGTCGTCGAGGCGGTTTCCGACGCACTCGCGCTCGGGGTCGTCGGGTGCGAGTGCGGCATACTCCTCGGCGAGGCCGTAATACTCGCCGAGCGCGGACCGATAGGCGGCCCGGCGGGCCAGTCGGTCGACGGTCGCCCTGAGTTCGTCGGGTGAGACTGGTTTGACCAGGTAGTCGTCGTAGACCGACGTGGAGATATCCGGCTCGCTCGCCACGAGGGCGGCGACCTGGCAGTCGGCCGTCTCGGAGGTGACCCGGTCGACGACGTGTCGGGCCGACAGGCCGGGCAGGTCCGGGTCGAGGAGGACGACGCTGACGGCGGCGTCGAGGCTGGCCAGCGCGTCGGCGCTGTCGTAGGCGGTCCGGACCGCGTACTCCTCGGCGAGTACGGCGGCAATGTCGTCGGTGACGGCCGGGTCGTCATCGGCCACGAGCACGACCGTCGCGGCGGGGCCGTCGCTGTCGCCACGATGGCTGACGCCGGGGGATCCGCGGGGGTGGGTGTCTGAGTTCATGGTGTCGCGGCGTCCGGTCACGGTCCGGTGACGCCGTCCGTCCGGAGGTCGACGACGGCCTCGAACAGCACTTCGAGGGTCGTGACCGTCTCGGGGTCGTGGACGTCCGGATTCAGGTGGTAGTGTGCCACCGCGTCGGCGCGCTCGACCGCGCTGGTAAGCACCTCGAGGAACTTGAACACCGACTCGGTGTCGGTCGCTCCGAGCAGGGCCGACAGCGAGTGAACACAGAGACTCGTCCGCTCGTCGCCGGTGCTCGTGAGGTGGTCATCCAGCGTCTCGCCGAGGCCGAGCAGGTCCGTCGCGTCGGGGACGAACTCGACGGTGGCGTTCGGGACTCCAGGGGACGCGCTCGCACTGGCCGTCGCGGCCGCCGAGCGAGCGCCGGTGTCGACGTCGATAACGGTCGTGCGGGCGGGGTCATCGCCGCGGTCGGTCCAGGTCGACAGCCGGTCGGCCGGCGAGTCGAGAGGGGTGACAAGCAGGGCGTGTGTCCGGTCCGACCCGGTCGCGTGCAGCAGTTCCTCGCAGACCGCGTCCGCGTCGCTGGCGGCCGACGGTGCCAGCAACAGCACGTTCGACGGGCGGTCGATGTCGTCTCGGTTCGCGTCCGGTGTCGTACTCATATCGGTTTCCTGGAGTCGCGCACGCTGACTCTCTTGACGATAGTTCGCGGAGAGTCGTCAAGTAAGTTGTGTTGTCGTTATCACGTGTGAAATCGATATGTGGTTGGCAGATCTGCCTGACAGGTCGGCGAGGATCGGACGTGGCCAGTGAAAAAGCGGACGTAGCGCGTCCTCCGACATTCCGCCGCTTTGCGCGGGGCGTCCCCCACCGTTTTGCGCGCGGGGCGTCCCCCACCGTTTTGCGCGCGGGGCGTCCCCCACCGTTTTGCGCGCGGGGCGTCCCCCACCGTTTTGCGCGCGGCGGTCGACGGGGCGGTATGGACGACCGCGTTCACGACCACGCAGCGACACTCGTCGACTGGAGCGCGCGGATCGAGGCGGGCGACGACGTCGTCCTCCGCGTCGCGGAGGGCGCTCACGACCTGGCCGTCGCCGTCGCCGAGGCGCTCGGTCGCCGGGGCGCAAACCTCGTCACCGTCGCCGACGCCGACGAGGTCCATCGGGCCTATCTCCGGGCCCACGACGGCGACTTCGAGACGGATCCAGCGTACGAACTGGCGCTGTACGACCGGGCCGACAGCGTCCTCTCGCTCGACGGCGGGCGAAACACCGCAGCGCTGGCCGACGTGCCCGCCGACCGGAGCCAGCAGTACGCCCGCGCCCGGTCGGGGATCCGCGAGGCGCGTCTCGACACTGACTGGGTCTCGACGGTCCATCCGACCCGCTCGCTCGCCCAGCAGGCCGACATGGCCTACGAGGCCTACCGGGAGTTCGTCTACGGCGCGGTCCTGCGCGACTGGGAGTCCCTTGCCGCGGAGATGGACCGCCTGAAGGAGGTCTTCGACGAAGGGAGCGAGGTCCGCATCGTCGCCGCGGGGACCGACCTCACACTCTCCATCGCGGGCCGGACGGCCGTCAACTCGGCGGCGAGCGTCGCCTACGACTCGCATAACCTCCCCTCGGGCGAGGTGTTCACGGCACCCTTCGACCCCGATGGCGTGGTCTCCTTCGACGTGCCGATGACGATCCGCGGGCGACAGGTCCGGGACGCGAGACTCACCTTTGAGGACGGCAACCTCGTCGACTGGGCGGCCGCGCAGGGCGAGGACGTTCTCACCGAAGTCGTCGAGACCGACGCAGGGTCCCGACGCCTGGGCGAACTCGGCGTCGGGATGAACCGCGGCATCGACCGCCCGACCGGGCGGATCCTCTTCGACGAGAAGATGGCCGGGACGGTCCACCTGGCGCTCGGACGCGCCTACGACGCCTGTCTCCCCGAGGGCGAATCCGGCAACGAGAGCGCGGTCCACGTAGACCTGATCACCGAGATGGACGAGGATTCCCGCCTCGAAGTCGACGGCGAGGTGATCCAGCGAAACGGCGTCTTCCGGTGGGAAGACGGGTTCGAGGCGTAGCCCGGAGCGGACTGCCACATTCTTTTGCCCGCGGCGTTCGCAGCCCCGCCCATGACGGACCTGACAGCATTCGTCGACGGCCTCGTCCACGAACCGACCCAGACCGAGGGCCGCGGCGTCGACCTCACCGTCGCCGAGGTGTACGACGTCGCCGAACCCGGCCGGGTCGACTTCGGCGGCGGCGAACTCGAACCCGCGACGCTTTCCCCCCACGACCGCCAGTACCGCGACGAGGGCGACGACTACGAGTGGTGGCACCTCGACGCCGGCCAGTACCTCCTCGCGTACAACGAGTCGCTCGCGCTGCCCGACGACCTGGCCGCGACGGTCCAGACCCGCGACGCGGTCCGGGCGCGCGGCGCGTTCCACCCCACGCTCCGAGTGGGCGAACTCGACCGCATCCCGCTCTCGGTCGGTGGTGCGGGCCTCCGACTGAAGGAAAACGCCCGCGTCTCGACCGTTGTCGGCGTGGAGCGCGCCTGAGATGGCGACGGCCAGGCTGGCCCAGGAGGCGGAACTCGCGGAACTGCTCGACCTGTATCGGATGCTCAACCCGGACGACCCGCCGCTCTCCCCCGAGGCCGACGACGTGTGCGACCTGTGGGCGGAGATGCTGGCCGACGACTCGCTGGACGTGGTGGTCGTCGCGGAGGCGGAGCGACTCGTCGCCACTTGCGTTCTCTCGGTCGCGCGGAACCTGACACGGGGCGCCCGACCGTGGGCGGTCATCGAGAACGTCGTCACTCACGAGGAGTACCGCGGGCGCGGGTTCGGGAGCCAGTGTGTCGCACACGCCGTCGACCTTGCGCGCGAGCGGGACTGTTACAAGGTGATGTTGCTGACCGGCGCCGACGAGCGCTGGAAACACGAGTTCTACGAGGGCTGTGGCTTCGACGTCGCGGACAAGACCGGGTTCGTGCGGTATCTCGACGCGCGGTAGAGGAGTCGTTCCGACGGGCTTTTGGCGACGCGCCGGTTTCGGTCGGACATGGCAGACTTCACGATCGCCGTCTCGGACCCCGAGGACGGCCACACCTACCAGGTCGACGTGGACGGACAGGACGCGAACCGCTTCATCGGACGGGAGATCGGCGAGGAGGTCGACGGCGGAAGTGTCGGCCTGTCGGGCTACACGCTGGAGATCACCGGCGGCTCCGACGCCACCGGTCGCCCGATGCGCGAGGACGTCCGCGGGAGCGAACTCAAGAACGTCCTCCTCGAGGGCGGCACGGGCTACAAGCCGTCCCGCGACGGCGAGCGCAAACGCGTGACCGTCCGGGGCCGCGAGGTCAGCGACGAGACCCGCCAGGTCAACGCGACCATCGCCGGCCGCGGCGACGAGTCGCCCGCCGACCTCCTCGACGAGGAGTAACGCCCCAGTCGTCCACCGGGGACCCGCGCCTTTCTCACCCGACCGAGCGCCGAGCTGCGGCTCCGTCTCTTCGCTTTGCCCTGAGTGTCTTCGTCTTGCCCTGACGGACTCGTTTTCGGACCGATTCACAGCACCGCGTCGACGGCCGAGAAGAGCGCATAACTGACACCGAGCGCGATGGCGAGCGAGGCGACCCACGCCAGCACCGTCTTGCCCATCTTCTCGCGGCTGACCGCGCTCTGGCCCGCGGCGAAGCCGCTACCGACGATGGCCGAGACGATGATCTCGTTGAACGAGACGGGGATGCCGAAGAAGACGGCCGTCTGCGCGATGGCAAACGAGGGGATGAGCGCGGCGATGGAGCGGCGCGGCCCCAGCGAGGAGTAGTCCTGCGCGAGCGCCTTGATCATCCGCGGTGCGCCGGTCCACGAGCCGATGAGTAGTCCGATCCCGCCGCCGACAAGCACCGCGATCATCGGGATATCGTAGGGGTCGACCAGCGGGAGCAGCGGACCGATCGCGAGGCCGACCTGGCTGCCCCCCGCCGAGAACGCGACCAGGCCGCCGAGGACGAGCAGGAAGTGCTGTTGGCCGCGCTCGCCGTTCGCACGGATGTCCCACCACAGCGCGAGCGCGGCGAGGGCCGCGGCGGCAAGCGAGACGCCGACTCGTGCGGTCAGAAGCGGCAGGTCGGCCGCGGTCGCGACAGCCGCCACCGCCGAGGCCTGCTCGCCCGCCGGGCCGAGGAAGACGAACTCGACGTTGGCGAGGATGACGCCGACGACGCCCGCCAGCGCCGGTATCGCAAGCCGTTCGGCCACCGACTCGCTACGCAACAGGCGTGCGGTCCCGTAGGCGATGCCGCCGCCGAGGAAGGGCGTCGCGATCCACAGCGCGGCGATCTGTCGGTACTTCGCCCACGCGGGATCGCCCCCGAGCGCCAGTCCGACGCCGACGACCGCGCCGGTGACCGTGAACGCGGTGGCGATCGGATAGCCCGCGAAGACGCCCAGCGCAACGAGGATCGCGGCCGTGGTTAGCCCGATGACCGCGGCGGTCGGCGAGAGCGTGACGTTCCGGATGAGTTCGCCGCCGACCGCCTCGGAGACGTTCGCGCCCTGGAGCGCGGCGCCGGCAAGCCCGAGGATCCCGACGATAAAACCCGCTCGCATCACCGAGATCGCGTTGGCGCCGACGGCCGGCGCGAACGGTGTCGACCCCGAGGATCCGGCGCCGATTGCCCATGCCATGAACAGACTCGCCCCGCCCGCCACGACCAGCGTCACCAGCGATGCCATCTGGACACCGATACCGGTTTCCTACACAATAGCCTACCGACTGCGACGAGCGACCCCGGCGTTTATCCGACGACGATCACAAACTCGTCGTGTGCCCGACGACGCACTGCGCTGTCGGCTCTGCGGGTCCGAACTCTCGACGGGTCTCGCCGCCACCGACAGCCGGCAGTGCTGTCTCAACGCGACACCCATCGCCGGGATCTGTCCGGAACACGGCCCGGTCGGCCCGCATCACGCCACTGACTCGGCTGAGTGAACGCGGATGAACTGCTTTCTAACCCAGCGAACAGCACCGCGAACAGCGTGAAAGCCCCTGGAACCACAACAGAGACAGCACCGCGAACAGCGTGAAAGCCCCCGCTCGCTCGCCTCCCACGGTTCTCACGGCTCCCTGTGGTCGCCGTTCGAGCGTCGGTGGCGCTCCCTTCGGTCGCGCCACCTGCTCGCTGCGCTCCTCGGGCTTCGCCCTGCGGTGCTTACTTCCCCGGGGTTCGGCGAGCGAGCGGCCCCTTTCATTCCCGCCCGTGCCGGCTGGTTTGTCAGTCTGTGTGGGTGGGAATGAAAGGGGCGACGTGCTCGACGAAGGCGGACGACGTAAGCACTGCAGCGACCGAAGGGAGCGAAGCGCGCAGCGAGGCCCCCGAGTCGAGCACGTCGGGGCTTTCACGCTATCCGTTGCGGTCGCTACTGTCGTGCTGTCGCAGTACTCACGACTGCAACAGAAAACGACACGAAGAACGCCGCCGCCAGGACTCGAACCTGGGACTACCTCGTGTCTGCGGCACGCAGACGAACTACGCGCCCTAACAGCGAGGTGCTCTACCATCTGAGCTACGGCGGCTCACTTCTCCGTAGCCGGAGTTATTTGATAGGAGTTTCGCTTTGCCGCCGCCCCGTGACCGACTCACGCACGCGCTTCCGGCTGACGGTGATGAGGTCTGCCGACGCCGCACCCTGCCGACGCCGTATCCTGTCGACACCACACCCGACACGTTTTCACGCCCGCCCCGGAAAGCGGGGGTATGAGCGACGAGTTCGCCGCCGTCGTCGAACGCGTCCGCGAACGGGTCACCCCCGATGCCGACGAGCGGGCGCGTCTCGACGCCGCCGAGGCCGCGCTACGGGAACGGACCCGCGAGGCCGTCGCCGAATTGCCCGTCGAGGCCGATATCGTCCTCGTCGGGTCGACGGCGCGGGACACCTGGCTGGCCGGCGAGCGCGACATCGACCTGTTCGTCCGTTTTCCCGCCGACCTCCCGCGCGAGGACCTGGAGACGTACGGCCTCGAAATCGGTCACGCGGTCCTCCCCGACGGCCACGAAGAGTACGCCGAACACCCCTACGTCAAAGGCCCGTTCGACGGGTTCGACGTGGATCTGGTCCCCTGCTACGACGTGGCCGATGCGACGGCCATCCAGTCGGCGGTCGACCGCACCCCGTTCCACACGAAGTACCTCCAGGCGCGGATCGACGCCGACCTGGCCGGCGAGGTTCGGGCCACCAAGCAGTTCCTCCACGGGATCGGCGTCTACGGGAGCGACCTTCGGACGCAGGGCTTCTCGGGCTATCTGACCGAACTGCTCGTCCTCGAGTACGGCGGCTTTCGCGGACTGGTCGAGGCGGCGGCCGACTGGCACCCGCCGGTCGAGATGGACCCCGAGGACCACGGCCAGGCGTCGTTTGACGACCCGCTAATCGTCATCGACCCCACCGACCCCGAGCGCAACGTCGCCGCGGTGTGTGCGCCCGAGAGCGTCGCCCGCCTCCAGCACTACGCCCGCGCACTGCTCGCCGACCCGCGCGAGGAACTGTTCTTCCCGTCGCCGCCGGATCCGCTCGACGCCGCGGCCGTCCGCGGGGCGTTCGACCGGCGCGGGACGACGCCCGCCGCCCTGCGCTTCGAGGCGCCCGCCATCGTCGATGACCAGCTTTACCCCCAGCTCGACCGCTCTATCGAGGGGCTGGCGGGGGAACTCGACAGGCGCGGGTTCGACGTGCTTCGGTCGGCCGTCTTCGCCGACGAGACCGCTGCGTTGCTGGTCGAACTCGAAGTCGCCGCACGACCGGCGGTCGAACGCCACGAGGGCCCGCCCGTCCACGTGCGCGAGCACGCCGAGGGGTTCTACGATGCCTACGCGGAGAGCGACGTGGAAACCGAGGGCCAGGTGGGAACCTACGGCCCGTTCGTCGCCGGCGACCGCTACGCCGTCGAGCGCCCGCGCGAGTTCGGGACGGCCCGGGCGTTCCTCGAAAGCGACGCCGTCCACGACGTGGCCCTCGGCGCGCGCGTCGAGGAGGCGCTCGCCGACGACTACGAGGTGCTCGTCGGCGCGGATGTCGCCGCGCTCGCGCAGGAGTTCGGGGTCGAACTGGCACGCTATCTCGACCCGAAGCCCTGAGAGTCGAACCCTCGAGAACCAAAGCCCCGAGAACCGAACACTGCGTCAGTGTCATGTCCGAAGGAAATCGACCATGTGGTAGCGACTCCGCGCGGTTCGAGAGGGGGCGTCGAAAGCGGACCGAGCCGATAGCCGCGGCGACTCAGTCGTCGTCGACGGCGTAGAGCCGCTGTCGGGCGTCCGCAGGATAGATCCGCTCTTCGACCAGTCCCTCGTCGGTCAGGTCGCTGAGTGCGGTGCGGACGCTCCGCTGTGAGAGCCGCGTCTCCTCCGCGAGCGTCTTCTGGGTCAGCGGGCCCTCGTAGTCGAGGACCGTGAAGACGAACTTCGCACTGGGCGTCAGTGTGTCGAGCTGTGCATCCGTATCATTAGTAGCGGTTTCCGTACAACAGCACACGAGGTGTGGTCACTCCAGCCTATCTATTGCGAGTACAGGTAATTATACGTTTTCTTGTGAGTCTTGACACGACTGTCAGGACAGCCCGGGTGAGCGATACGTTTTCCGCCCAAGCGGGTCCAGCAACCCGAAAATCGTCGCCCGATCGGTGAGGGTTCGTGCCGAACGACCGTCTCCGATACCGGATAGCGACACCGAATAGCGGCGCTCGACTCCGGGGGTATCGCACACTACGATGGCTCCCAGACCGACGCTCACTCCGCCGAAGCGTCCGAACCGTTCGCGTCTGCAGTATCGTCGGCATCGTCCGCCGAGGTGTCACCGGATCCGGAATCGTCCGCGTCGGTCTCGTCGGGAACGACCGGGTCGGCCAGGTCGAACCCCTGCGATTTTACGTCCTCGATGACCACCCGGGCGCTCTCCTGGACGCCGTCGTCCGGTTCGGCCGGTTCGTAGCCGTCGAACACCTCTTGGACCGTCCGAACGCTGTCAGTGAGCGTCTCGAGGCCGTATCCGCCCTCAAGGACGAACGCCAGCGCCGCGCCGGTCCGGTCGGCGAACCGTCGGAACCGGTCGGTCAGACAGCCGTATCCCTCCGTCGAGACACGCATCCGGGAGATGGGGTCGTGCTCGTGAGCGTCGAACCCGGCCGAGATCAGGACCAGGTCGGGGTCGAACGCCTCGAAGGCCGGACAGACGAGTTCGTCGACCGCCGCGAGGTAGCCAGTCGTCGACGTCCCCGGCGGGAACGGGACGTTCAGGGTCGTCCCCTCGGCGTCGCCCGTCCCGATTTCGGTGCGGTCGCCGGTCCCGGGATAGAGCCCCTCCTCGTGGACGGAGGCGTAGAACACGTCCGCGCGGTCGTAGAAGATGTCCTGCGTGCCGTTGCCGTGGTGGACGTCCCAGTCGAAGATGGCGACCCGGTCGACGCCGTGGTCGTCGATGGCGTGCTGGGCGGCGACGGCTGCGTTGTTGAAGAAACAAAACCCCATGGCGTCGTCGAAGACGGCGTGGTGGCCGGGCGGTCGCCCGAGCGCGAAGGGGGTGTCGCGGCCGTCGGCGCCGTCGAGGGCGGCCCGCGCGGCCCAGTTCGCTAGCCCGGCACTGGCCAGCGCGGCGTCCCAGGTCGCCTCGACCGCGACGGTGTCAGTGTCCCAGTCGCCGCCGCCGTCGGCACAAAAGTCCTCGACTTCGGCGACGTAGTCGGCGTCGTGGACCGCGGTGACCTGCGCTTCGGTGGCGTCCTCGGGTGCCACGTATTTGACGCCGTGTAACTCCGAGAGACCCTCCCTGATCGCCCGGAGCCGGTCGGGGCTCTCGGGGTGTCGCCGACCGGTGTCGTGTTCCAGACAGACCTCTCGGTAGCCGAAGTTCATTCGAAGTACTGTTGCAGGTCGAAGTAGGCCTCGATGTCCTCGGCCTTGACGGTCCGCCGGTCGGCGTGGCGCGCCAGGTCCGCGGCGGCGGCCGCGATCGTGTCGGCGTATTCTTCCAGCTGCCCGGCCAGCGCAACGCGGGCGTCCATCGAGACGCGATAATCTTCGATTTCGAGGCGCGCGATGCGGTCGACCGGCGCGATGGGGAGTTCGAGCGCGTCCTTGTCGCCGGGGTCGGTGACGCCGAAATCGGCGGCCATCAGGGTCTTGCGCCCGTCGGCCGTTGCCTCCCCGGCGGCCGCGGCAGCCAGCCGCGCGCCCTCGTCCTGGATGCGGCGGGCGAGTTCCTCGGCGGCCTCGGCGCTGACCCGCAGGTTCCCGGCGTTTCGCCGGATGATCGTGTCGACCGGCGCGAACGGTAACTCGACGCTCATACTCCACACGCGGGTTGTTCCGGCCTTAAGCGTTTCCGAAACCGTCTGTACGGACGCAATTTTGACGCCGTTGAGCCGTCGCCGGCTACTCGCCGAGGATACGACCACCACTCCATCGTCTCAGAACACGTCGTCGGCGTCGAGTCGGTCGTCGTTCAGGTGCCCGCGTGCGGTGACTTCCTGCCCCAGCGTCAGCGTCGCGTCGGTGTCGACCTGGACCGTCTCCTCACCGTCGTCCAGGATGACCGGATCGCCCGTCTGGACGACCGTTCCGGTGAACTCGATTTCCTCCTCCGCGGTCGCGGCGGCGGCGGCCGACCCGCCTGCGCCCCCGCCGGAACTGCCAGCGCCGGAACCGCTTGCGTCGGCGCCCCCGCTGGTCCCGCCCGCGTCGCCGCCGGAATCGTCACCCGTGAACGCGTCGAGGCCGGCACTCGCGCCACCGTCGCCGCTCCCGCCTGTCCCACCGCCGCTCGCGTCACCGCCCCCACCGCCGCTCGCGTCACCGCCCCCACCGCCGCTCGCGTCACCGCCCCCACCGCCGACCGCGGGCGCGGTCGTGCCGGCGCCGGTGTTCTCGTCGAGCACGACGACCGTCGACTGCCAGCCAGCGGAGGCCTCGAGGTCGTCCTGCCAGCCGTCCTGGATCTCCGCGTCGGCGACGAACACCTCGTCGCCCGGCGCGATCTCCTTGTCCGCCTTCTCGCCCCACAGCGCGACGCGGATGTCGCCGGACTCGTCCTGGATGCGGATGTTTCGGACCTGTCCCTCCGACCCGTCGTCGCGGTCGAACGTCCGTTTCGGGTCCGCCGAGCGCACGACCCCGCCGATGTCGACCGTCTCGTCCATCTCGACCCCGTCTATCGGTTCCGTCTCGGGCGTGAACTCGACGGCCTCGTCGATCTCGTCGACCGCGCCGTGGTCCCCGACGTGGAGTTCGAGGTCGCCCTCGCGCTCGCGGACGTAACCGTCGACGATTTCGACCGCGGCGCCCGGCGTCAACTCTTGGGCGCGGTCGGCGCGGTCGTCCCACAGCGTCACCCTGACGCGCCCGGTCTCGTCGCCCAGCAGGAAGTTCGCCACCTTCCCCTCGGAGCCGTCGTCGCGGTCGAACGTCCGGATCGACTCGGTCTCCAGGACGATCCCGCGGACGTTCACGTCGGACTGGCCCATCCGGAGCGCGTCGACGGTCGACCCCTCGCCGAGTTGCACGTCGATCTCGGCGTCGTCGTCGGGTTCGGCCTTGTCGACCGAGACTTCGAGTCCGTTGAAGCCGTCCTTCGGCCGGCCCTTGATGCGGAGGACCTGTCCCTCCTCGAGTTTGCCATCGACGATAGACTGAGCCTGTTCGTCCCAGAACGCCAGCCGGACGGCCCCGGTCTCGTCGGCGGCGTCGACGTTGACGACGCGGCCGTCCTCGTCCTCGCCGTCCCGGTCGAAGGTGCGCAATTCGCCGACGGAGACGACTTTCGCGAGGAACTTCACCTCGTCCATCCCGGGTTCGATGTCCGCGATCGCCTCGACTTCCCCCTCGTTGAGTTCGTGCGCGAGGAGCATCGCCGCCGTCTCCTCGTCCGCGAGCCCGCCCATCTGCTCGACCTTCTCCTCGACGGCCTCACGGAACTCCTCCTCGGAGACGTCAGTCTCGAGGTCCTCGTAGACGTCCTCGATAGCTCCCATCAGTATGGTCTGGGTCATGGTTGCTCGCCGCTTAAGCGTTGTCGTTGCCCGTTTTCCGCCGTCGCTTCGGTCGTCCCGATCCCGTCCGAATCCGCCGGTTTTCGGGGCGTATCGACGGTCGCCCCGACAGTACCGACGGTCACTCCGACAGTACCGACGGTCACTCCGACAGTACCGACCGCGGTCCGCGACGGCGGGTCCGAGCGCGTGTCTCTCCTCGGTCGCATACGCCGGACTGGTCTCGGCTTCCGTAATAAAGTCGGGGGCCTACTCGGTCGCCGTTCGGTCGCCGTTCGGGCCCATCCCTCCGCCAACAGATGTGGTGGCGCGCGCCGTCGCGGTCGCTCGCGCGGTCCACGCGAGCGTGCCGCGGCGTACTGCGCGAGGTCCTCGTGAGCGGGACCTATCGCCGCGCCGTCGTGACCGTCGTCCGGTCGTCGCCGTGGACGTGGACGACGACCACTTCATCGGGGCCCGACTCGGCGAACGAAAACCTGGCCTCGTAATCGATCCGGTAGATGCACTCGACGCAGGCGCGGGGAGTAGTTCCCTCGGGTTCGGCGCCGACGACGACGGTGAGCGTGTCCGCGCCGCCGCGCGCCTCCACGAGCCGCGCGGTGTAACAGCCGTCGTTCCCCCAGATGGCGCCGTCGACGGTGACGCCGTCGTCGAAGGAGACGGCCGCTTCGTCGCCCTGACCGCCACAGCCGCGCTCGACGACATCGAACGCCTGATCGGTCGGTGCGGTGGGCGTATCCGATGGATCGCCGTCCCCGGGCGGTGTCCCGGCGACGGTATCGACGTGTCTGTCCCCGGTCCCGGTCGGGGACTGGGTGCTCCGGTTTCGTTCTGGCGCTCCGGTGTGAACGTCGGTCGGGGTGGGCGTCGCCGAACGGGTGTCGACTGGTCCGTTGGTGCCTGCCGGGGTGTCAGTGGGGTCGTCACTGGACGAACCGCCGGCGAGACAACCGGTCAGCGTGAACGCGCCTGCGGCCGAGAGGCCGCGGAGGACCTGTCGTCGCTTCATGTGCAACCAGTCGTTCCCCCTGATAAAGGCCGTTGCGAACGCTCAAGTGGGTGTTTGACGTACGGTGGTCGGATCGTAACCCCTTTACTTACCTCCGCGCTACGCAGTAGTGAGTCCGGGTAGGGTAGTGGACTATCCTCTTGGCTTGCGGAGCCAGGGACCGGAGTTCAAATCTCCGTCCGGACGTCATTCTCTCGAAGCAACCCGGCGAGCACCGCGTAGCGTGTGCTCGCCACCGCTGAGAGAGATGACGGCAGAGGAGATTTAAGCAGACGAGAAAGGCGCAGCGACAGCAAGCATTTCTCGGCGAGTTCAAATCCCCGTCCGGACGCTACCTTTTCGAGCCGCAAAACCGCGAGCGATGCTGGGTGATCAGCATCTCGTTCACTGTTCAGTTCGCGTGTGGGTGTATCAGGTGTTTCTGGACGGGTAGTGTGAAGGGACTCCGCTTGGTTACAGCGTCTCGATCGGTGGGCGCCGAAAGCCTACGGCCCGAGCCGTTGTCGTGACCGCGGTCGATCCTGAGCGCTGAAAGCCCTCGGCTCCGGGGCCTCCCGTCGTTCACGGGTCGTGCCTCCCCGTTCACATCGAAGCCTCCCGTTGGTCGGCCTCGCGACGAGACGCGAGCCGGCGCGCGCCACCGCAACTGCTCGGGAGACGTACTGATCTCACTACCGTCTTCCGCGTTAGCAGTCCGTTGGATACCGCGGGAAGACCGTCGGAACCGACACCGTGGCGGGTCGTGGTAACGCTTCTCTCGGAACTATTATACGTTCGCCCCCATTCTCTCTATAAGCTATGGCAGAAGGCGAAGTTGATTTCTTCAACGACACTGGCGGCTACGGATTCATTTCGACAGAGGACGCGGACGACGACGTTTTCTTCCACATGGAAGACGTGGGCGGTCCGGACCTCGAGGAAGGACAGGCTGTGGAGTTCGACATCGAGCAGGCCGACAAGGGCCCGCGCGCGACGAACCTCACGCGACAGTAACTCGCGGTTAGTGCGGTTCTAACCTCGTTTCTCTCGAAAACAACGGCGCCGAGCGACGGCGTTCGACGACTCGAAAACGGGATCCGGTGAGTCAGTTCCGCGCCGGCGAGCAATGTCTGCGCTGGCGAGTCAGTTCTGCGGGTCGACGTCGTCGAGTCGCGCCAGTTCGTCCTCGGTCAGGGATATCTGTGAGGCCGCGACGTTCTGTTCCAGGTGGTCGACGCTCGACGTGCCGGGGATGGGCAGGGTCACGTCGGAGTGGTGGAGGATCCACGCGAGTGCGACCTGCCGCCGACTCGCGTCGTGGTCGTCGACCACGTCGTCGAGGACGCCCGCGACGCCCTCGTCGTCGACCGTGTAGAAGGGACCGTACGGGATGAACCCGATGTCGTGTTCCTCGCAGGCCCGGAGGACGTCCTCGTGGTCGCGGTTGCCGATGCTGTACTCGTTTTGTACCGTCGCGATGTCGACGATGTCGCGGGCCGTCTCGAGTTGCTCGACGGAGACGTTCGAGAGTCCGACGTGGCTGATCTGGCCGGCGTCTTTCATCTCCGCGAAGGCATGGACCGAGTCCTCGAAGTCCGTGTCGGAGTCCGGGCGGTGATACTGGTAGATGTCGATAGTGTCCGTCCGCAGGCGGTCGAGACTACAGAGGACCTGGTTGTGGAGGAACTCCGGATCGCCGTGGCGCGGCCACTCGCCGTCGCGGTGACGGAGCAGTCCCGCCTTCGAGGCGACGAGGACGTCGTCGTCCGCGCCGAGTTCCTCGCCGAGCAGGCGCTCGCTGACGCCGGGGCCGTACGAATCAGCCGTGTCGATGAAGTCGACACCGAGTTCGACCGCGCGGCGGATCACGCGCTTCGCCTCGGCCTCGTCCGCGGGCGGCCCGATGATGTCTTCGCCCGTGAGTCGCATCGCCCCGAACCCGAGCCGGTGGACGGTGCGCTCGCCGCCGATCTCGAAGGTGTCGCTCTCGTTTCGGATCTCGTCAGTCATGCAATGGGCTTCTGGGACCGCCAGCCACAAATCGGTGCGGATAGCGGAAGTGCTGTCGCCGCCGTGACCGCCCCGGGACAGTGAACGGGAGCGGTGTTCCGGATCCGCGACCCCGTCGATTTACGGACGACGCTGCACACGGACCCGGTGATGCACTGTCAGAACTGCGGCGCGGAGCTATCGGCGGACGCGACTCGCTGTCGCGAGTGCGGTTCGGCGGTCGAGACCGTGGGCCGGGAGTCCCGCGGCGGCGACCGAGGCGACCGGGGCGGACAGCCCGAACAGGTGGGAGCGAACGGTCGGCGGGACCAGCAACCACAGCCCGGCCAACAGCAGGGCAATCGATCACAGCCCGGCCAACAGCAGGGCAACCGATCACAGTCTGGCCAACAGCAGGGCAACCGATCACAGCCCGGCCGAGGGCAAGGCCAGCAATCACAGCCCGGCCGACAGCAGGGCGGGGGAGTCGAAACCGAACACGTCCAGGGTCGGAGCGGGCGGGCCGGCGGGCAGTCGAGGCAGACTGTCGACGACCGGGGCCGAGGCCGGGACCAGGGCCGGGGCGCGGGCGGCGAGTTCCCGGATGCACACGAGTCGGGCGGGTCGTCTATCGGCGGCGTGATCGACTCCTGGGGTGTCACGCGGCTGGCCGCCGTCGGCGGCGGCCTCGTCGCGGGGTTCACCGTCACGATGCCGTGGGTCCAGTCGAAGGTCGGCGGCGTCGACGCGGACGCGATGTCGACCATCTTCGGGCCAGCCGTCGCGCTCGCCGCGGTGGTCGCGATCATCGCCGCGCTAGCTAACTGGGGCCGCGGCTGGGGGTGGCTGTCGATGGTCCTGACCACCCTCTCGGGCGCCGCCATCGCGGGGACCGCCCTGTTCGCCCAGTCGATCCTCTCGGAAGACGACATGGTCTCGACGGTCGAGGTGGACGGCACGGACATCCCGCTGGCGGCCGTCGAACCCGGTGGCGGCGTCGAGATGGCGATGCTCGCCGGCGGCGTCGTCGCGCTCGCCTCGCTCGCCGGCATCGTCGGCGCGATAATCAGTCGGTGACGGCGGGGCGCGGATCGACCGGCGGCGCTCCGCTCGGAACGACGAATTTCCGCCGTTGCTCCGCTCGGAACGACGAATTTCCGCCGTTGCTCCGCTCGGAACGACGAACCGGACCGCGAAAGAATCAGGTCACCGCTCGGGATCCAAAGTGAGGAGCTACCGGTCGGTCCTGCTTACTCGAGGTCGTAGCGGTCGAGTTTGGTGACCGTGCTCCAGGCGTCGACGAAGTCCTGCACGAACTCCTCTTCCTCGGACGCGTAGACGTCCGAGAGGGCGCGAAGCCGCGAGTTCGACCCGAAGATGAGGTCGGCGCGGGTGCCCCGCAGCTCGACCTCGCCGGTGTCGCGGTCGCGGCCGACGTACACGTCGTCGTCCGCGTCGGACTGCTCCCACTCGTAGTCCATGTCGAGCAGGGTCACGAAGAAGTCGTTGGTCAGCGTCCCCGGTTCGTCGGTGAACACGCCCAGGTCGTCCCCGTAGGTCGCGCCCAGCGTGCGCATGCCGCCGACCAGCGCGGTCATCTCCGCGGCCGTCAGGTTCAGCAGGTCGGCCTGGTCGACCAGACGTTCCTCGACCGTGCCGCGGTAGTCGTCGCCGACGTAGTTGCGGAACCCGTCGACCCTGGGTTTCAGCGCCTCGAAGGAGTCGACATCGGTCTGGTCCTGTGTGGCGTCGGTCCGTCCGGGTTCGAACGGGACATCGACATCGTAGCCGGCGTCGGCCGCGGCCTGCTCGACGCCTGCGTGGCCGCCCAGCACGATCAGGTCCGCAAGCGAGACCTGCGTTCCGTCGGACCGGGAGTCGTTGAACTCCGCCTGGATCCCCTCGTAGGTCTCCAGCACGGTCTCGAGCGCCGCGGGCTCGTTGACCTCCCAGCTCCGCTGGGGTTCGAGGCGGAGACGCGCGCCGTTGGCGCCGCCGCGCTTGTCGCTGTCGCGGTATGTCGACGCCGACGCCCACGCGGTCTTGACCAGTTGCGGGACGGTCAGCTCGGCGTCGAGGATCTCGGCTTTGAGGTCCTCGGCCTCGGACTCGCCGATGGGGTCGTAGTCGGCGTCGGGGACGGGGTCCTGCCAGATGAACGTCTCCTCGGGAACGTCCGGGCCGAGGAACCGCTCGGGCGGGCCCATGTCGCGGTGGATGAGCTTGTACCACGCCTTCGCGAACGCTTCGAGGAACTCGCCGGGGTTCTCGCGGAACCGCTCGGCGGTCTCCCGGAACTCGGGGTCGCGCTTGAGGGCGACGTCCGTCGTCATCATCATCGGCGCGTGCTTCTCCGAGGGGTCATGAGCATCCGGGACGGTGTCGTAGGCCTCTTCCTCGACCGGTTGCCACTGGTTCGCACCGATGGGACTCTCGGTGAGTTCCCACTCGTAGTCGAGCAGGTTGTCGAGGTAGGAGGTGTCCCACATCGTGGGCCACTGATTCCACGCGCCCTCGATGCCGCTGGTGGTCGTCTCGGAGCCCTTTCCGGAGTCGGGCCAGCCCAGCCCCATCTCCTCGATGGGTGCTGCCTCGGGTGCGGGGCCCATGTCGTCGTTGGCTGCGCCGTGGGACTTGCCGAACGTGTGACCGCCGGCGATGAGCGCGAGCGTCTCGTCGTCGTTCATCGCCATGCGACTGAACGCCTGGCGGATCCGCTTGGCGGACTTGCGCGGGTCGGGCTCGCCGTTTGGCCCCTCCGGGTCGACGTAGATGAGCCCCATCACGGTGGCGCCGAGCGGTTCGTCGAGTTCGTCGTTCTCGTCGATGCGCTGGTCCTGCGGGGCTTCCCACTCCGTTTCGGGGCCCCAGTAGACGGCCTCGTCGGGCTTGAAGGCGTCCTCGCGGCCGCCGGCCCAGCCGAGCGTCTGCATGCCCATCGACTCGAGGGCCACGTTGCCCGCGAGCACGATCAGGTCGCCCCACGAGAGCTTGCGGCCGTACTTCTGTTTGACCGGTTCGAGGAGCCGTCGCGCCTTGTCGAGGTTGCCGTTGTCGGGCCAGCTATTGAGCGGCGCGAACCGCTGGGTGCCGCCCGAGGCGCCGCCGCGGCCGTCCACGGTGCGGTACGTGCCGGCGCTGTGCCACGCCATCCGGATGAAGAAGGGACCGTAGTGGCCGTAGTCGGCCGGCCACCAGTCCTGCGAGGTCGTCATCAGGTCCTTCAGATCGGCCTTTACCTCGTCGAGATCGAGTTCCTGGAACTCCTCGCCGTAGTCGAACTCCTCGCCGTACGGACCGAGGTCCCCGGCGTTGTCGTCGAGAACATCCAAATTCAACTTGTTCGGCCACCAGTCGTGGTTAGCCCTGGTCATCGTCGTAATGATGTCGCTTTGGCCTATTAATGTTGTCGAATACAAAAACAGATGTTCGCATCTAGCCAAGAAATATGCCGGTTTTATAAATACGTGGCAGGGTCGGATCCCGGTCGTGGCTGGCAGGAGCTTCTCCCGTCAGTACTGCCGCGTTCCGCCGCCGAGAGCCCGGTCGAGCGCGTCGTGGAACGCGGCCGGCGAGGCGTATCGCTCGGCCGGATCCCGGGCCAGCGCGCCGAGGAGTACGTCGCCGACTTCGGGGTGGAGGTCCGACACCTGCTCGGGTGGGACGACGTTCCCCTCCAGGATGTGCGTCTCGATGTCGCCGGTGGCCGGGAGTGGGTCCTGCCCGGCGAGCAGGCGGTAGGCCACCGCGCCGAAGCGGTAGACATCCGTCGCGACGCCGGGAGTGCCGGGCGCCTCGATCTGTTCGGGCGCGGTGTAGACCGTCACGTACGTCTCGCCGGATGCGACTTCCGCCGCCCGCGTGGCGCCCCAGTCGATGAGCGTGGCCACCCCGCCGTCGAGTTTGACCGTCTCCGGCGAGAGCGAGCCGTGAACGACGTCGGCGTAGTCGGCGCTGCGGAGCCCCTCCGCGATGCCGTCGACGGCGTCGCGGCGGGCGTACCAGTCCAGCCCGTCGATAGCCTCGCCGAGCGATCGGTCGCCGGGCTCGAAGGCGACCCACGGCCACGGGTCGGTGCCGGCGTCGTAGACGGGCGCGACGCCCGCCTGGTCGCCCAGGTCCGCCCACGTCCGGGCCCGGGACTTGAACGCCTCCGTCGTCGCCTCATCGTCGGCGTACTCGGGCGCGACGGCCAGGAGGTGCTGGGGTCGGCCGTCGGTGGAGGCTCCGGCGTAGACGTGGACCGGTCCCCAGTCCGCGATGCCAGCCGCTGTTCGGACCGACTCGCAGCGCTCCCCGAAGCGGTCGGCCGCGGCGCCGAGCGCAAGCGCCCCCGAAGCGGCCCCGGGCTCCGACGTTCCACCGGCACCCGACGCGCCCGCCGCCCCTGCCGCACCCGCCGCGCCCGCCGCTCCGGCGGCGTCGGATGCGTCGGGGGCGCCACCGGCATCAGGGGCACCACCAGTATCGGGAGCGCCACCAGTATCGGGAGCACCGCCGGATTCCGGCCCGCTTGCCGGTTCGCTGGCCCCGGGTGCGCCCGCTGGCCGGTCAGTGCCCGGTTCGTCGACCGACCCGTCGGCCCCTCGTCCGTCTGCTGGCCCGGCGGCGCCTGCCGCATCCGTCGAGCCGCCAGCACCCGCTCCGCCACTGGCTCCGGCAGTCGATCCGGTAGCGCCCGGGGCGCCTGTTCCACCGGCGTCCGGCCCGGCCGCAGCGCTTCCGGTCTCCTGTCCCGGCGGCGCACCGCCGGGACCCGGACCTCCCGTGGCACCTCCGGCGTCCGGTTCGGGCGGAGCGCCGCCGGACCCGGAACTTGCGGCCCCGCCGCCGGCGCCTGGACCCGCCGCGGCACCGGCAGCGCCCGACGGCACGTCGCCGCCGGCCCCGGCCGGTCCGTCGGCCGGAGTTGAACCGGGCGAGGAACCCCCGGATCCCGAACCGGGTGCCGTGCCACCGGGGCCCGAATCGGGCGGCCCGCCGCCCTCGTCGCCGCTCAGGAAATACCACGCGCCGCCGCCGACGGCCAGCGCCCCGACGGCGGCGCCGCCGAGAAGCAGCAGTGGCAGTCCCTCGTCGTCGCCGCCACCGCCAGACCCGGTGGTCGTCGGCGGGTCCGTCGCCGTCGACGGCCCCGTCCCGTCGCCACCGGTGGTCGTCGGCGCCGGTGCCGTCGGCGAGGGCGTGGGCGTCGGCGTGGGAGATGGAGTCGGTGACGGCGTCGGCGAGGGCGTGGCCGTCGGTGTCGGTGAGGGCGTGGCTGTCGGTGTCGGGGACGGGGTCGCTGTCGGCTGCGTCGCGTCCTCCTGGAACGACATCGCGAACCCGTCGGAGGTGCTTCCGCCGTCAGAGGTCGTCTGCCCCACCGCGACGAGCGGGCCGTCACGCGTCGTCACGGCGTCGCTGAGCGGGCTGGAGCCGCCAAGTTGCCGCTCGGTCGACCAGTTCTGCGAGAGCGACCCGTCGACGCCGGTCACCCACGCCGCCCAGCTGTTCGTCTCGTTTTCGCCGCGTTTCTGCCCGACCAGCGCGTACTCGCCCGCGATCCGCTCGATCCCCACGAAAAGCGAATCGCTCGAACTCCCGCCGGAGAACTCCACGTTCGACCGGGGATTGCCCCCGTCGTCGAGCGTGAGTGCCCATCCGCTCGGGGCGTCGCCCGAAGTCGTCGGTGACGTGAACCCCGCCGCGAGATACCCCGAGGTCGTCTCGACGACGTCGTACAGGAGGTTGTACCCGTTCGTCCCGTCGGAACTCGTGTAGACGTAGTCCTGTGACCACTGCGTGGTTCCATCGGGGGTGAGCGCGAATGCGAGCCCCTCGATGTTGCCCTGGTCGCTGTCCGTGGGCAGGACTGCACCGGTCCCGACGAGCGCACCGGAAGGCATCTCCGTGATCGACACCGGAAGCGTCGTCGTTCCGAACGAGAGCGTACGGGTCCAGACCGTATCGCCCGCGTCGTCGATCCGCGCCGCCCACCCGTCGGCGGCTCCGGTGTCCGTGTACCCGAGAACTACGAACCCGCCGTTCTCGGACTCGGTCGCGCTCCGGAAGTACCGCTGGCCGTCGGTCGCCTCGTAGGCGCGCCGCCACACTTCCTCGCCGTCGGGGTCGGTCCGGATCAGCAGTCCGACCGATTCGGAGGACCCGCCCGGAACGAACGACCCGACGACGAGATAGCCGCCGCCGGACGCGGCCACGACGTCCCAGACCTGCGCCTCGGCAGCCGTATCGTACGTCTGAGACCACAGCATCGCCCCGCTCGGATCGAAGGCCACGAGCCAGGGGTCGGGGGTCCCGCCCGACACCTGGTTCGTCCCCGCGGCGACGAGCGTCCCGTCGCCCGCCTGTGCGACGGCGTTGAAGATATCCACATCGTCGCCGTCGAAGGTCCGTTCCCACTCGGGAGCCAGCCGGTCCGCGAGCGCGTCGTTCGCTGCCCCGTCGCCCGCGGCACTGTCTCCCGTCGCGTCGTCTGTCGCCGTCCTGTTCGCACCCGCGGCCGTGGCGGCGCCCGCGGAGAGTGCGGTCCCCACCGACGCCAGTAGCCGCCGCCGCGTCACGTCCCGTTCCATGAGGGCCGATCCGAATCCGACGAGAAAAAAGTGTGCATCCCCGTGGTATTTCCGCCGCGTGGATCCGACGTACTAAACGTTCCGGCCGCCCAAACGCCCATGTAGTCCCGGGATGTACCCGGTGACGATGCGCGAGTTGCTGGCGAGCGTGTTCGAACCGAACCGACGCAACGTCGCCACCGGCGTCGCCGTCGCCGCTTTGCTCGTCTTCGCGTACGTCATCTACCCCAACAGGTACGTCCAGTACGGCGTCTGGCTCGTCATATTCACCGTCTGGATGGTCTGGTTCGTCCACGCCGGCGTCGACTACGTCTACGGCCTCGACGAGGGCGAAGGCGAGCCCTGACCCCGACAGCCACAGCGACTTGTCAGTCGTCGACGGACTGCTGTCCGGCGTCGCTTCCCTGTCCGGCGTCCGTCCCCGAGTCCGCCTCCGGCGCCGTCGAGCGCGGCCCGGCGGCGTGACCCTCGTGGGCCACCGCCGTCGCGAGCAACGACGGCGATATCGCCGGCACGTCGCCCTCGCTCACGGCGCCGCGCCCCTCGATTTCGTCGAGCGAGCGGGGGAACGCCCGCAGGTCCATGTGGATCTGGATGCCCGCTTTCGCGCCCTGCCCCATCGCGACCGGGATCTGGTTGTGGCCCGGCGTCACGTCGCCGACGGCGTAGACGCCGTCAACGCTCGTCGCGCCGTGGTCGCCGACAGAAATCGTCCCGCCGTCGGTCAGTTCACAGCCCAACTGCTCGGCCAGGTCGGTGTTGTACTCCGAGCCGTACATCGGGAAGCCACCGCGGTAGGCGCGGACGGTGCCGTCGGCGAACTCGAAGGCTTCGAGCCAGCCGTCGTCGTCGCGCTCGACCGCCGTGACCTCCTCGTGAACCACGTCGACCGGATGGTTCGCGAGCATCTCGTCGGCCTCGTCGCCCCACGCGGGGTCGTCGCCGCGAGTGAGCAGGTCCACCTCGTCGGTGAAGTTCAGCATGATCATCGCCACGTAGGCCGCCGAATCGCCGGCTCCCATCACGTACACCGGCTCGTCGACGAACATGTAGGCGTCACAGTGCAGGCAGTAGTGCAGACCCCGCCCCGTCGGCGGGAGCGGCGGGTCCGGCCGGGCGTCCGAGAACCCGGTCGCCAGCACGACCCGCCGGGTGCGGTACTCGCGGTCACCGCCTTCGAGAACAAAGAGCGGGGCCTCGGCGTCGTCCGCGTCGTCGGCCGCGTCCAGGCGGGTCGCGGACTCGACGTAGTCGCGGTAAACGTCCGCGCCGTAGGACTCGACCTGTGCCTTCGCGGTCTGGAGGAACTCGCCGCCGCTGACGTCCTCGGTGACGCCGATGACGTTGTGCGTGTCCTGCATCATGGCCGCGCGGCCGCCGCCGCGGTCGACCAGCGCCGTGTCCAGCCCGAGCCGTGTGGTGTACAGCGCCGTCGTCAGCCCAGCGGGGCCGCCGCCGACCACGACGACATCGTATTTCGTCTCCGTCATGTGCCCGGCCGTAGCCGCTGGGAGGGCATAAACCCGTTCAAGCCGGCGGGACGAGTGACTGCGGTCGTGTATGACTGACTGCGGTCGTGTATGACTGACTGCGGTCGTGATCGAGTCCCGAAAGCCCTCGGTCCGCTCGCTCGCAGTTGTCTTCGCAGGTGCGGATCCTGCACGATGAAAGCCCTCGGTCCGCTCGCTCGCAGTTGTCTTCGCAGGTGCGGAT
>Ga0207720_100103_pt1 | contig 87329 bp, 69 predicted proteins | sample A23P2SouthBayCA_2_FD_187751 | JGI IMG/M metagenome (GOLD analysis project Ga0207720, IMG submission 187751) | Aerobic enrichment media microbial communities from Eden Landing Ponds, California, USA - A23 E3 (2) (SPAdes) | ecosystem: Environmental > Aquatic > Marine > Unclassified | place... | reverse complement strand
TGAACTTGCTACATTTGAGTAGACACCCAGTTAAGGTACATTGCGGGTAATCAAATCACAGACGAATGGGACAAAAACAAACACGTAAGCAGTACACCAAGCAGTTCAAGCTGGATGTCATTGCCCAGAGCTATCAGCGGGATAACATCCGGGAGCTGGCTTCCGAGCTGGGATTGGCCCCGGCTCTTATTTATAAATGGCGAGCCGCCTACGGCAGCAGCGGCCCTGAGGCCTTTCCCGGAAAAGGCGTAGTGCAATTAACTCCTGAGCAGGCCGAGCTAAAGCGATTGGAGCGCGAAAACGCCGATTTGCGGATGGAGCGGGACATCTTAAAAAAGGCCATTGGCATCTTCAGCAGCCGCCGTGGGTAATCTATCAGTTTATGGCTGATCATAAGCAGCGGCCACACGCCGGCCGACCGATTCACTGCTGTTCCACTCCGATCGCGGCATCCAGTATGCCTGCGGGGAGTTCACCAGCCTGTTAGCTGCCGGGAAGATCACCCAAAGCATGAGCCGGAAAGGAAACTGCTGGGACAATGCTCCGGCCGAGAGCTTTTTTAAGACACTGAAAGCCGAGCTGCAGATGGACCGGCCCTTTACCAGCTACGAGGAAGCACGAAAAACCATCTTCGCATTTGTAGAACTTTGGTACAACAGACAACGACTGCATTCGGCCCTGGACTACCAGACGCCGACTCAAGTCGCCCGACAACTAACAGCTAACCAAGCCGCATGATCTACCTTAACCAACTGTCTACTTTTTTGTTGCAATTCCAGGCCACCGTTAATTTTTCTTCTTTTGAGAATTGTTTGATCTCATATTCACGCCTGCATGCTTTGGAGCGGTCAGGGTATTCCTTGATAAATACTACTGACTATGACTTAAATAATTGTAAGTAGCAATTTAAGCCTTTACGAATCGCAACTTTTTTTTGTAGGCTTATACAGCTGTTTTTGTTTATTAATTGATTTGAATTCAACTTCAAAAATATATATTTAAAGTTTACTTCTGCGTTTCTAAAAATGTATAGGATGAGATCAACAGGCTGGACTGATGGATCCAAAATATGAAAATGATAGGGACAGTTTGGATAAGGCTGAGACAGGGAAACAGCTATGGGAAACCCTACGTGCTGGTAAAAGAGATGGGCTGGCTGAATTGTTTGACAGGTACTACTCATCCCTGTATGATTACGGAGTAAAGATTATTGCTGATGGGAATTTTGTTAAGGATTCAATTCAAAAGTTGTTTTTAAAGTTGTGGGATAAACGCGATTCTCTTGACAGTCCTAAATCAGTGAAAGCATATCTACTGGTCTCACTTCGCAGGATACTTTTACGTAAAAAAAAGCAAAAGAAGAATAGGTATCAGCGTAATGGTGAATATTTGAAAAAAAACTTCGAGACTAATTTTTCTAAGGAAGATTTGATAATTCAGGAAGAACTTGAAGATGAAAAAAAAGAGATATTAGTCGAAGCGATTAACCAATTAAGTGGTAAGCAAAAAGAAGCGCTTTTCTTACGATACTATCACGGACTGACCAATAAAGAGATCGCCGAGGTGATGGATATCAATTATCAAAGTGTGAAAAACAATATATATCGAGCGATTAAAAATATTAAAGGCATGGTCCCTTCTATTCGTAGTATGAGATAGTTGATACCTTTGCACATCTATTAGAATTTTTCTAAAAAATATGAGTACTCTCTATAAGTGGCTGTGTCTTATAGGGTGAAGCAGTAGATGAAGCAATGCTCTTGTTGCTTCATTCAATAATACCATAACCTATAAACCACAGTAATTTTGTCTAAGCACGAAGAGAGTATTGAGGAACTGTTGTCCATGGACTCATTTGTCGCATGGATAGAGGGGAGAGTATCTGAAAAGAATGCCCGAAAATGGGAGAGGTGGGTTGACAATGATCCTGCTAGAAAGAAACTGGTTGAACAGGCGCGTTTACTACATAAGACTTTTGGTTTTAGAGCTAGTGAGCGTCCTGAAGCTTCCAGAGAATTGGTACGGTTAAAGGAGGTGCTGGCAGAAAGGGAAGAGTCTGATGATAGTACGAAAATATATCAATTAAATCGTAAGACGGCTTACTCAAGTGTTGCAGCTATCATTTTATTATTAGTGATAGCTTTAAGTGTCGTCGGCATTGTTAATCCAGAATTTTATCAATTAGAAGGAGAAAAAACAGAACAGGTATTTGCTAGAAGTTCCACAGATAATGGTGAGAAAAAAGTATTAACCTTGTCTGATGGTTCAAAAATTACCCTTAATGCAAATTCAAGTTTAAGGTACCCAGCTCATTATACCGATGGTGATTTAAAAGTTTGGCTAGAAGGTGAAGCCTATTTTGATGTGACTCATAAAACCGGTGATGAAGCACGCACATTATCGGTACTGGTTCCTGGAGGTAGAATTCAGGTACTTGGGACAGAGTTTAATGTCAATACATTTCAAGAGGTCACTGAAGTTGTTTTGGTTCAAGGGCGTGTGAACGTAGAAATAAAGGATAGTCTGGATCAGGTTGCTGATTCGCATATCATGGAGCCGGGAGAGTTGAGTAAAATGTCAATGCAACAGGGCAGGATTAATACTCAACGAGTAAATTCTGAAATTTATACTTCATGGACCAAAGATAAATTAGTGTTTGATGAAGCTTCCTTAACATCAGTAACGAAAAGGATAGAGCACTTGTATGGAGTTCGTTTCCAGATTGATGACCAGCAATTAAAAGGAAAAACAATCTCAGGATCATTACCCAATGATAACCTTGAGGTGTTTTTAAATGCTTTGGAAAACATCTTAGAGCGTCCTGTTATTAATAAGAATGGGACAATAATATTGGGTAGTTCAGAGCCAGGGACAAGTAACGACTCTTAACGTAAATTTTCTAATAAGCTAAACTCAATTGATAAGGCATAGGATTATGAAGAAAATGATAGTTTTAATTGTCGGGTGGTGTTTGATGGCTCAGGCCTCACCTCAAGCCCAAAGCATGGATGAAGTGCTTACTTTAAAGGGTCAGGCAAATGAGACAACACAGACAATATCTTTAGAAGAGTCACTGCGGCTTTTTGAAACTAAATTTAATGTCAATTTTATTTATCCCAGCTCTCTTGTTAGGGGTAATAAGATTGATAAAAAAATGGTTAAAACTGAGGAGCTAGGAATAGTTTTAATCAGATTGAGAGAACTTTTCAATATTACCTATAAGCAAGTTGGAGACAGAAGTTTTTATTTGTCTTCGGGTACCCAGCAACTGCCAATGTCACAGGCTGAGGAAACAGTCAGTGGAACTGTTTATGATGCTAAATCTGGAGAAACACTGCCAGGTGTGAATATTATGGTTAAAGGCACCAGAAAGGGAACTGCTTCGGATGCAGATGGCCAATTTGAATTGGAGGTGGCTTCCTTACAGGATACTTTGGTTGCTAGCTATATTGGGTATCAGAGGCAAGAGGTTCCATTAGAAGGTCGGACTAATATTGAGATTAATTTAGTACCGTCGGCTATTGTTGGTGAGGAGATGGTTGTAACCGCTTACAGTAATGAAATAAACAGACGAGAAGTTACCGGTGCTGTAGGATCGGTTAACATGGATGATCTTGAAAAACGTAAGGTTTCTAATGTTTCCGAAGCTTTGCAGGGACAAGTTGCCGGCGTTCAAGTATCTCAAAGTACCGGCGCTCCAGGTGACGAAGTGCAGATAAGGATTCGTGGTGAAGGCACAATTGGTAACAATAATCCGTTGTTTGTGGTGGATGGAGTGCCTACACGAGATATTTCTTTTCTCAACCCTTCTGATATAGAATCTATGAATGTACTCAAGGATGCTTCGGCGGCTGCTATGTACGGGTCTAGGGCATCCGCAGGTGTGATCATTGTAACAACAAAAAAAGGTCAAAAGGGAGAGCCTACTCTGAATGTTAACTACTATAGCGGTGTAAGTCATGTAGCTAATCTGCCCAATATGATGAATTCCCAGCAGTACATGAATACTGTTGAAGAAGCTTGGAACAACGCTGGGTATTCGGGAACTAATCCGTATACCCAGGACATGGGCCGTAGCGAGTTTGCCAATACGGATTGGTTAGCTCAAACTTTTGGACCCGGCTATACCCACGATATAAACTTTTCTGTGAGTGGTGGTAGCGACAAGACTCAATATTATATTGGATCCCGATATTACAATGAAGATGGTGTAGTAGTTTTCGAAAATGATAAAATACAGGTTTTTGATTTTCGGGCGAATATTCGCACCGATGTTACTGACCGATTTGGTATTGGGACTAATCTGCAGTTGTCATATTCAAATGAAGATAACCTAAACTCCAGGGGAGATACTCCGGGTATCATCCGACACGCTATGTTGAGACCCCCGATTTTATCAGTGAAGAAAAATCCAAGCAATCCCTACTATTCGGAGGAAGATCCCTATACTGATCTCCCGTTTTATGAAGGACCCAATGATTACGAATCTGGAAAATATGAGTTGACTCAAAATCCGGTTGCCCTGGCGAACTTTTGGGATGACGTAATTAAAGAGTATCAGGCATTTGGAAATATTTTTGGTGAGTATGAATTCCTGGAAGATAAAAACCTAAAATTTCGAACTAATTTAGGTTTTGACGTCCTTTTTTACGACCGAAAAATTTTCAACAAAAATTTTGGGGATAACGATGGTAATGGTCAGCCTCAAGATGCTGGCTTGGGGCGAATAAATCGTCCTAATTCTATTTCACAGAATCGTGAAAGAGGAATTAATATTACCTGGAGTAATACGCTCAACTATACCAACACTTTTGGCAAGCATAGCGTAAAAGGATTGGTTGGATCAGAGTTTATTTCCAACAGAATTACAAATGTATCTGCTTCCAGAAATCGATTCGATTTCACCTCACAAAATTTCCGTTACATCAATTTTGGTAATACGGAAACAGGTTTAACCAATGGTGGTACCGGATCAGAATGGGCCCTATTTTCTTACTTTGGTTCAGCGTCGTATGAATACGATCGACGCTACATGTTTACTGCAAATTTTCGGGCAGATGCCTCATCCCGTTTTGCCGAGAATTATAAATGGGGATACTTCCCATCCTTTTCTGCGGGTTGGATGATTTCTGAAGAACGTTTTATGGAAGATCTCGATTGGTTATCGCAGTTAAAAATAAGAGGAAGTTGGGGACAGCTTGGAAACCAGGAGATTCCCAACTATGCATATCTAACGCTCTTACAGCGTAATACAGCGGGCCAATACGAGGTATCTCGATATGGGAATCCTAATCTGCGTTGGGAGACCTCAACTCAGACTAATGTAGGGCTAGATATACTGCTTTTTGATAAGGTGAGTTTTTCAGCAGAGTACTTTAATATGCTCACTTCGGATATTTTGTTGCCGATCACACTTCCCGAAGTTGTTGGAGAAGTTTCGCCGACCTATGTGAACTCAGGTGAGGTACGGAATAAAGGGTTTGAGTTTAATGTCAGCTATCAGAATAACGAGGGTGATTTTAAATACCGAGTTAATGCAAACTTTGCTACGCTAAATAACAAAGTTGAAAAACTGCATCCCAATCTTCCGAGTATCATTGGTGAGGTGACCCGTACTGAAGTAGGCCAGCCCATCAATTCATATTACGGTTATGTGATGGATGGTATTTACCAGAACCAAGAAGAGATAAATTCACACTTAAGCGGAGAAAGTAATCCTTCAGCGGTACCTGGAGATATTCGCTTCAAAGATCTGGATGGTAACGGCATTATAAATAGTGAGGATCGGACTTTTATTGGTGACCCGCATCCCGACATTACATACGGTCTCAACTTTAGTGGAGAGTATGCAAACTTCGACCTTTCAGTCTTTCTGCAAGGAGTGCAAGGGGTTGACCAGTACAACGATAGTAAGAAGATACTGGACTATGATACACGGCCCTTTAACTACACAACTCGTATGCTCGATAGTTGGGATGGGGAAGGATCTACTAACTCAATTCCAAGAGTTAGTTTTACCGATAATGGTAGTAGTCGAGTCTCAAGTATTTATGTTGAAGATGCTTCATATCTGCGAATAAAGAACGTAGAACTTGGCTATTCCCTTGGTTCAGTTTTTGATCCAGTTGGAGCAGTTAAGGATATGAGGGTCTTTGTTTCAGGTCAGAATTTGTTAACTATAACCGACTATTCTGGACTGGATCCTGAAGTTACTGGACTGATGGATTATGGTACATATCCGCAGTCTCGATCATTTGTCATTGGAATAAATGCGTCATTTTAACTGATAGGAGGATTTTATTATGAAATGTAATATCAAAATATTTGCGGCTTTTTTGTTGCTGTTTGCAGGATGCGAATCATCTTTGAATCAAGACCCTATTGGGCAGATTACGCCCGATCAAATTGACCGGGAACCATCTGTGCAGACGGTTGAGTCTTCGGTGAATTCGTCCTACCAGCTGATGTCGAATACATTGAACATTATTGGCAACTGGAATTGGGCAGAAGGTAAAGTTCTGCGTAATGATTTTATCCTAGATGATATTGCTTCTGGTGATATGAATAAAAAATGGCAACCAGACGGCGATCAGGCATGGATGGATCGCGTAGGTAATTTTAATTTTACGCCCACGAATCAAGCCTTCCAGGGAATCTGGAGCTACGATTATGAAGGTATCTCTCGGACAAACCGTGCTATTAGTGATTTGACCAACGATGAGATCATGAGTCAGGTTAATATGGATCAAAGTTTGAGGGATCGTCTGCTCGGAGAAGTTTATTTTCTGCGTGCGTTTTATTACTTCGATCTTGTCACTAACTTTGGTGGGGTCCCACTAATCCTTCAACCGCTAGACAACTTTGACAGTGCATTCGAAAAGGCTCAACGAGTAGAAGAAGCTCAAGTTTGGGATCAAATCCGAACTGACCTCTCGAAAGCCGAGCAATTGCTGCCTAACCAGAAATATTCCAGCAGCAGTGAACCCTGGAGAGTATCCATTGGTGCTGCTATTGCAATGCAGGCGAAAGTTGCACTGTTCAACGAAAACTGGCAGGATGTTATTGATACTATTGATCGTCTTCAGGGACTGAATTTCTATAGTTTAAATGATAACTACTTCCATAGCTTTAGTGTAGCTCAAGAGTACCAAGAAGATGAAGTTATCTTTTCCTATAATCATCAGGCCAACCAAACGCCTTCGAAGGGGAATGGACTTGGCGCCTTGATGGGATGGGGCTTTATAGCACCTACTGATGACTTTGTAAACGAGTTCGAGGAGAATGATCCCAGATTGGCCTACACCGTCGACATTGATGACAAGGTTATCCACAAACTATTGGGTTCGACCACAGATGAATACAAAGGAAATGCTGATTCTCCTGGCAATAGAGTTTTCATCCGTTGGGCTGACGTATTATTATGGAAAGCAGAAGCCTATCTCGAAACAGGTAACTACGCCCAGTCTGTTGTTCTTATAAACCGGATCCGGGAACGTGCTAGAACCACTCCCACTATTGATGGAGGTCAACCGCCTCAGGGCACCCTTCCCGATCGTAATGAGAATTCCACTGATGAGGGCCAGATTCGCGACTGGCTTATTCACGAGCGCAGGGTAGAACTTGGGTTTGAATCTCACCGCTTCAATGATCTTCAGCGATGGGGTATTGCCCAAAAAGTACTGAATGAGATGGGCATAAACTATATGGACCGTCACGACCTGTATCCCATTCCACAGTCCGAGATCGATAAATCAGGTGGTGAAATGAGGCAAAACGACGGTTATTAAGAAATAGCACAAACGAAATATTTTACAACTCAAGTTACTTACTGATGAATAAACGACTTATCCTAGCATTTTTTATGCTCATCATGACCATCGGATGCAGCCAGAAACAGAATGATGATTGGGCTTTTGGCCCCTTTGAACGTCCGGAAGGTGTTAACCCCATTATTACACCTACCGGTCAAACCACCTTTCACAGCCCTATACGTGATAGTGTACTTCATTGGGAATCTATGGCAACTTTCAATCCGGCAGCTACGGTTAAGGATAACAAGGTTCATGTATTATATAGGGCTGAAGACCTGACAGGCAAGATGGAGATCGGTGGGCATACTTCTCGTTTGGGGATGGCTATTTCTGAGGATGGGCTGCATTTCGATCGGCAGAAAATTCCTGTTTTCCATCCCGACAATGATGATCAAAAAAAGTATGAATGGCCCGGTGGTACAGAGGATCCGCGCATTGTTGAAACCGAAGATGGAAATTACGTAATGACGTATACCCAATGGAACCGGGAAACACCCAGGCTCGCTGTGGCCACCTCTCCTAATTTGAAAGATTGGAAAAAACACGGCCCGGCCTTCGAAGATGCTTACGGAGGAAAATACAACCACATAGAATCTAAATCCGGAGCTATACTAACCCGCCGGGAAGGAGATCACCTGGTGGCGACCAAGGTGAATGGTAAATACTGGATGTATTGGGGGGTTCCCAAGATTCACTTGGCAACCTCCCCAAACCTTAAGGATTGGAAACCCGTCGAAACCCAAAAGGATACGCTTAAGCCCGTACTTATGCCTCGTAATAACCATTTTGACTCTTGGCTGGTGGAAGCAGGGCCTCCTGCAGTTATGACGGACGACGGTATAGTCGTGATCTATAACGCTGGCAATGACGGGAAAACAGGCGACCCTGCTATACCTGACAGTATTTATACCGGTGGACAGGCTTTATACGATTCCAGCCACCCTTCCAAGCTGTTGAAACGTCTTGACAAACCGTTTATTAAACCTAGGATGGAATACGAAAAGTCGGGACAATACAAAAATGGAACGACCTTTTTAGAAGGTCTGGTCCATTTTCAAGATCAATGGTTTATATATTATGGTACTGCTGATTCAAGAGTTGGGGTTGTTAGATGGAAGCCTTCCAAATAAATAATTTGTTACTTCACTTTCTTACAAATAAATGAAAATATAATAGCTCAATAGGTAAACTTTATGCTTGATGACAGCCCTGACAAGGAGCTTCTGTGGGGAATTGATCTTGGAGGATCCAAGGTTGAAGGAGCTGTAATTGACCGGTCAAATAACGATATTCTTTTCCGAGAACGTATTCCAACCGAAGCCTCCAAAGGGTATTCCAATGTTTTGGGACAAATAATATCGTTGGTTAAGAAGATGGAGAAGGTGATTGACCGCGATGCCTTGCATGTTGGTATAGGTACTCCCGGGATTATAGATCCTCAAACAGGAAAGTTAAAAAACAGCAGTAACGCTATATGTCTAAATGGGAAACCGGTAAAGGCGGATCTTGCGCATCAACTTAATATAAAAGTTGAAATGGCAAACGATGCGCATTGTTTTGCCATTGCGGAAACACGCCATGGTGTGGTGAGCAAGCAATACCCAGAGGCCTCTGTTGTATTTGGTATTATTATGGGCACTGGGGTTGGGGGTGGTCTGGTGATCAATGATAGACTTATCTACGGACGGCACGGCATCGGTGGCGAATGGGGACATAACTTTCTTGATAAGTCGGGCTACCGATGTTTCTGTGGAAAAACAGGATGCGTAGAAAAAGTTATCTCAGGTCCAGCACTGGAACAGTTTTACTCTGACAAGTCTGGAACTGAACGATCCTTGAAAGAAATTGTAGATCGGGCAAATAAAGGAGAGGATGACATCGCAGTAAAAACTCTTCAACGGTTAACGCAATTTTTTGGCAGGGCTGTGGCCACGCTGGTCAATATCATAGATCCCGATGTTATTGTACTAGGAGGTGGGGTAAGTAACATTGATTGTCTTTACACCGAGGGTCGACAGCAAGTGCAGTCACATATATTCAACGATCAATTCACTACCCCTATCCTCAGGCCAACCTTGGGGGATGCAGCCGGAGTGATAGGCGCAGCCTACTTAACCAGTTTAACTTAAATCTTTGCTATATATGCAGAACAAAAAATCGATATTACTATCTGTTTTAGCTGCTTCACTTGCAGGCTTTTTGTTCGGTTTCGATACCATTGTAATTTCCGGAGCGGATCGTCCCATACAACAGCTTTGGGAAATGAGTGATCTTTTTCATGGGACATTTATCATGTCGATGGCTTTGTGGGGCACCGTCGTAGGTGCCTTGTTGGGAGGGATTCCCTGTGATCGATTTGGCAGAAGAAATACGCTGTTTGTAATTGGGATACTCTATTTATTATCTGCTCTTGGATCAGCTATGGCCACTGGTCCTTATATTTTTTCGTTATCTCGTTTTATCGGCGGGCTTGGAGTAGGGGCTTCATCCGTTGCGGCTCCGATTTATATCTCTGAGATCACACCGGCCAACAAACGCGGTCGACTAGTAGCTTCTTACCAATTTAACATAGTCTTCGGAATATTAGTGGCCTACCTCTCTAACTTCCTAATAGGACTGTATTTTGAGGATGCAGCCTGGCGCTGGATGCTTGGGGTGGAAGCGATTCCGGCAGCCATTTATTCACTGTTGGTGTTGGGCATTCCAGAGAGCCCGCGCTGGTTGGCACTGCGTAAAAACGCTGAACAAGAGGCCCGAATGATTTTAAAGCAGTTAAACCCCCAAGCAAACATTGATAAACTATTCGCTGATATCACAAGTTCAGTAAAAAAAGCATCAAAAGAAGTCTTTTTATCTAAGAAATTCAGTTTTCCAATAATATTGGCTTTCTTGATTGCATTTTTCAATCAGTTCTCTGGGATTAACTTTGTACTATATTATGCGCCACGAATATTTGAACAGGCAGGGCTGGCAGCAGGTGAAGTTCTGGGGGCCTCGGTACCAATTGGGATTGTAAATCTTTGTTTTACCCTTTTGGGGATGTATCTGATTGATAGGGTCGGCCGTAAAAAACTGATGTACGTTGGATCTATCGGATATATATTATCACTTTCAGGAGTGGCGTGGGCCTTTTTTGCCGAAGCCGAAGGGGGTATTGTTGTCTTTTTTGTAAGTGCTTTTATTGCGGCTCATGCGATTGGCCAAGGAACAGTGATATGGACCTTTATTTCTGAGATTTTCCCCAATTCAGTCCGTGATTATGGCATGTCTCTGGGATCGGGAACCCACTGGATTTGTGCGGCTTTGATTACTTTGATTACCCCTACTGTACTTGGGACATTTTCTGGGGCAACTATATTTGCATTTTTCGCCGGTATGATGTTCTTGCAACTCTTATTTGTGTGGAAGTTAATGCCGGAAACCAAAAATAAAACGCTCGAGGAGTTGGAAAACGAGTTATTGCCGGAGGACGTTGATTTTGCTGAGATTGAATAATAGAATTATCTTTTGTAGAGACATAAATTTAACTGGGATTCTATATATCAATCCAAAAATGATAGGGACTATTAGTAATGCAATCAATACAAAACCCCTGCAAGCCAACAACTTACAGGGATTAAAGTGGGTGCTGCAGGATTCGAACCTGCGACCTCTACCGTGTCGGGGTAGCGCTCTAAACCAACTGAGCTAAGCACCCAAAAAGTCAATATGTGAACTTGGTCTATTGTCTTTCCCAAGAGCGCCTAATATACAGATATTTCACTTAGGATAGCAAGGAATGATTGTCACTTAGGGTTATCAGTTTTTTTTAAAAAGAGGAGTGCCTTTTTTCTTTCAGCTGTAAGGCAGGTTTTGTATTTTGAGGATTCTCAAAAACGGCAAGAAATTTCAACAATGGCTCAACGCAGAGAAGCACGGGAAGCGGTCTTACAGGCACTATACGCCAACGAGCTTGGTGAAGGTAAATGGACCAATATCGTTAAAGCAGTTATCAAGCCACGTCTGGCTGATGATAAGAATACGTTTAAATTCGCAGAACGACTGTTCCTTAAAGTAGTCAATAATCAGGAAACAGTAGATGAGGTTATGCAGGCTCATCTTAACAATTGGCGCGTAGATCGGTTAATGACCATCGACCGGCAGTTGTTACGGATGGCGATCACTGAGTTTCTGTTTTTTGATCAGATCCCTACCAAGGTTACCATCAACGAGGCCATTGAAATTTCCAAGAAATTTTCTACCAAAAAATCTGGTAACTTCATCAACGGAATACTTGATTCGGCACTGGAACAGCTCCAGAAAGATGGCCGAATTGAAAAGAAGGGGCGGGGACGCATTGAAACCTCTCTTAATTCATAGGCTATTTCAGCAGTGAGTGAACAAAAATTTATAGCCATTGGCGACATTCACGGATGTCTGGAGTCGATGGAAGCGATACTTGAAAAGTTAAAGCCCTATTACGACCGCCAGTTTGTATTTGTAGGCGATTACATCGATCGAGGCCCCAGCTCTAAACAAGTGGTCGACTATCTGCTTGATTTCAAAGAAGAGGTAGACTGCGTGTTTCTGCGGGGCAATCATGAACAGATGCTGCTGGATGCCTTTAATCGTAATAAGGTGAACCTTTGGATGATGAATGGCGGCCGTGAGACTTTAGAGTCATACGGTCTCTCGAAGGATGATCAAAGCTTGCCAAAAGAGCATGAAGAATTTTACAATAATACCCGGTTTTATTACAACACTGATGACTACTTCTTTGTGCATGCCGGTATATCGCCAGGTAAAACCATCGCCCAAAGTCTTGACGATGAGGATGAAGTACATGAATTTTTGTGGGAGCGTTCTCATTTAAATGCTTTTGAGACTCCTTGGGAAAAGACGGTGGTCTTTGGTCATACGCCCCGCCCAAAACCTTTAAAACGTAATAAGATGCTTGGTATTGATACCGGCTGCGTTTATGACCGTATAGGATATGGTAAGTTGACGGCTGTGAAGCTTCCTGAAGAGGAGTTTATTCAGCAACCTTGTCTCGATATGTGATTCCAAGAATTATAGTTATAAAATTTTTAGAACTGTTTAGTTTATGAGCTTACGCTGTGGAATTGTTGGACTGCCTAATGTGGGCAAGTCCACACTTTTTAATGCCTTGAGTGATGCCGGCGCCGATGCCGCAAATTTCCCTTTTTGTACCATTGATCCCAATATCGGGGTCGTACCGGTGCCCGACGAGCGCTTGGAAACGCTGTACGACATCGTGGAGTCCGAAGAAAAGATTCCCACGAGTGTAGAATTCGTGGATATTGCCGGACTTGTTAAAGGCGCTTCTGAAGGAAAAGGGAAGGGCAATGCCTTTCTTTCGCATATTCGGGAGGTGGATCTGATTGTTCATGTAGTGCGTTGTTTCGACGATGAAAATGTAGTGCATGTTGAGGGCGATGTCGATCCTACACGGGATGTACACATCATCGAAGATGAGCTGATATTGAAGGATTTGGAGTCGGTCGAAAAGAAAGTGGAAAACCTCAAGCGTGAAGCCAAGAGTGGCAAGAAAGAGGATATCAAGAATCTGGAAACCGCTCAGCGTCTGAAAGAGCATTTGGAAACAGGCAATGCTGCCCGGACTTTTGAGGCCGATGATTCAGAGCAGGAAATTTATCGCGAGCTGTTTCTGCTGTCAGATAAACCGGTGCTCTACGCTTGCAATGTATCCGAAGACGATTTGCAGAGTGGCAACGAGTGGGTGGAGGAAGTAAAAGAAATTGCAGCCCGTTTTGATGATGAAGTCGTAACATTTTGTGCCAAGATTGAAGAAGAGATCGCTGAACTCGATGAAGAGGAAAAGCAGGCCTTCTTGGAAGAACTGGGTGTAGAAAGCGGTGGGCTGGAACGGTTGATTCGAGCAGCTTATAAAGAACTTGGCCTAATTACTTACTTCACCGTAGGACCTAAGGAAACACGTGCCTGGACGGTTAGAAAAGGCGCTAAAGCACCCGAAGCGGCCGGGGTAATACACAGCGATTTTGAGCGTGGGTTTATCCGTGCTGAGACGGTCAGTTATGAGAAATACAAAGAGCTGGGATCCGAGAAGGCTGTCAAAAATGCTGGTGAGATGCGCCAGGAAGGAAAAGACTACGTCGTCCAAGACGGAGACGTAATGCTTTTCCGTTTTAATGTCTGACGCAATAACACTTAATGGGTTTTACTTAATTTGTATACCATACGCGCAAAATTCGAAAAGCTTTCCGTTTTAGGATTGTAGTTTTCGGTCATTTCGATCATACGAACAGCTACAATATCCTGTTTGGGAAATATCACTAAGTATTGACCTCCATCACCTGAAGCTTTATAGCCAATAGTAGGTCCTGTCATGGATTTTTTGTAGGGTGATAATTCTTTAGCCAATATCGCTTTGCGAAAACGCATAAATTGTTTTTTACTACCGAATTCACTCATAAAAGCGTTCTGCAGAGACCCCAAGTTGCTATAGGTGCCCTTAATATTTTCAACTTTGGCTACCATCTTTTTATTTATTCCCGCCTGTTTTAATTCATTAATCTGTTGGTCACCAATTATATATTTTTGCCCTTTGGGGATTCGCCACCAAAGCAACCCGTAAGTTCTGGTCTCTGGTGGGCCTTGTGCCAAAAGTTTTTCAATCCATTCTTGGTCAATTAATTGTTTGCCATCCCAGGACCCTTTTTGTAAAACGAGTTGTCCCAACTTTGCAAGATCCCGAGGGTAAATTCCAAGACCTCCCATTCCATAATGATTGCCGGCTTCATCAGTTCCCCAGGAAAAATCGTTAATACCAAGAGGATTGAATAGCTCAGCTTCAAGGTATTTATCAATGGGTTTGCCGACTACTTTTTTGAGGATTCCCGGAAGAATGTTTAACGCTTTGTTGTTGTAGCTAAATTCTGTCCCGGGCTCGTCTTCTACTGAGGCACATAATCCGAGCTGTAACACATCTGGGGCAGGATTCACTTCGGCATTTGCATTGGCTACGTTTTGCAAACCGGAGGTATGGCTCATCAGGTGACGAATGGTTATTTTATCTTTTTGGCCCTGTCGCCATTCGGGATAGTAATGAGCAACGGGAGTATTTAATGAGTCGATTTTGCCATCAGAAAGTAACTTGGCAAAAGCCAATCCAACAACTGATTTCGTTACCGACATCGATTCTATCTTTTTGCTCTTGTTATCGGAGTAGTATTCCACCATTTTTTCTCCGTCTTCCAGAACAACTAGTGCATCGGAGTTGGCCTTTTTACCCAATGTTAAAAGCTGACTGTACTTACTACTTGAGGGTTGACCGAGCACTAATGTTGGAACGAGAATAAGTGTTATTACAGTTAATAAATTCTTCATGATCGTATCTAAAATCTTGATTATAAAGATTGAAGAATTTGGCTACGAAGCGGGATAGTGAATTGTTACGGTTACTGTCTTTGCTGTATTAATACCACTGGTTTTAATGCGCCGGCAGGAAAAGCTACAATCACCCAGAATTGACTCCCATAGGTTTGTTGAGGTTCTTAGCTGTCAGTGGCTAATTTGTACACCATGTTCCCGAAATTGTTGAAAAGAACTTCTTTTCGGCTTAGCTCTTTCGTTGGAGATACCATCCGGACAGCCACGATATTTTGCTTGGGATAAATGTAGAGATATTGGCCATAATCACCGTTAGCATTATAGCCAATGACTTCTCCATTTGTTGCTACTTTCCACGGGTTCATTTCCTTGCTCTTCATCGTCTTTCTTAATGCCATAAACTCTTTTCTAGTGGAATGGTTCATCATCGCCTGCACAATTTCGCTTCTTTTATCGTAGGTGCCTTTCATATTTTCAAAAAACGTGATCCAACTTTGTTTGATATCAGCCTCTTTTAGACTTTGGATTTTGTCCTCATCGATGATGTATTTGCTTTCGACAACACGCCACCATAATAAGCCCTCATTTAGGTGGGCAGAACTACCATTCAAGAGCTGTTCTATTCTTTCTTTTGGGATGAGCTGACGTCCCTGCCATGAACCGTGTTGAAGCATTAGTTCACCTATTTTAGCGAGGTCATTGGCACTCATACGAAGCCCGGACATCCCAAATTGGTTGCCAGCCTCATCGGTTTTCCAACTGATGTTGGTAATACCCATTTCATCGAAGAGCTTTTGCTGCAAGTATTCGTCTACTGGTTTTTCTGAAACCCTTTTAATGATATCCGGCAGAATATTTACTGCTTTATTGTTGTACTTCATCTTGGTTCCTGGCGCATCCACAACTGAAGCACATAATGCCAGCTGCACAATATTTGGACTTGGATGTATTTCAGCTGCGGCATTCCGAACATTCTGTAGCCCTGAGGTATGATTCATCAGATGACGGATGGTAATATCCTTTTTTTGACCTTGTCTCCACTCCGGATAAAATTGAGTGACGGGAGTATCTACAGAATCAATTTTGTCGGCAGCCAACAAGTTGGCAATGGCTAAACTCATAATCGATTTGGTTATAGACATTGTGTTGCGCTTTGTTGTAGGTGTGTCTACATGATATTCAACCACTTTTTTGCCATCCTCTATGACGACTAGGTCATCAGTATGTGATTTTTTTGCGGCGTCGAGCAGAGGTTTGAATTGTGCACCTGATTGTCCCCAAGCGGCGACAGGTAACAATATGAGTGCAATAATTTTCAATGTGATAGATTTCATAAACAACTCCTTTTTTATTGTTGAATAGGAAATAGGGCTACGAAAGGGAAAAGAAGCTGTTACGAGCAGAAGTCAGGAAGTGGTATTAGCCGAATACTATTGGTGTAAAGTGATATAAAATGTTGCAAGATGAGGCCATAACTATCAGATTAAAAAGCAAAAGTAAGCTAAACCTGAATATTATTACTATTCGGATTCAGCTTTGTTATTCTCTGGTTCTTTAAATGAAAAGGAGACTGTATCGGCCGGTACATTTGAGGGGTTGATCCGATCATGTACGACCCATGCATCAGGATACTTGCGCTTGATAAGTTTGGAGTACGTATTTGCTTGCTCCCGCTGCTGGAAATCCCCGATTTGTACCTTGTAAAACGGTTGCCGAAAAAAAGTGTAAGCTTTGGCAGAATATCCCTTAATGGTAGAGTCGGCCCATGCGCGATATTGATTTGCTACAGAATCAGCAAGTTGAATGTCGCGTGTGGAGATGATCTGCACACGGTATCCGTCATAGGGATCATTGTTGATAGCCTCGCTGCTGGAATCCTTCTTCATAAAAGCTTTGGGCATGTCCTGCTTTTGAGAAGTATGCACATCACTTAACTTACTTCGGTTTTCGACCAGTATCTGCTGTAGTTCGGTCATATCTGCATTACTGATAGCTGTGCTGTCACGATCGGTATCACGATCTCGGGACGCCTTCTTGGTCGTTGAACAACCAAGGCTAATAACCATGATTGCGACAAGTAAAGACGTCAGAATATTTCGTATAGTCATGAATTTAGAATCCAACGGGGTGCCAAGTGGTTTTTGTTTCTTGGAAATCAGTGATAAAGTACGGTGACTGAGTGTCCTCAGCCTGCCAATCTTCTACCGGTTTTCGAATTACGCGTTTTAGGTTTAAAGCCCCATTTTCGTCAATTTGTTTCCGGTCTTCCTGCGAGATTCCAGTATCGGTGTAAAAGAATGCATTGACATCCATGTGAGTGGTCATATGCTCGAGTAGTTCATCGCGGAAGCCAGTAAGAATATTGACTACTCCACCGGGGACATCAGATGAGTTGAGTACTTCTGCAAAGCTGACTGCACTTAGTGGATACTTCTCAGAGGCCAGAATGATGCAGCTGTTGCCGCCGACAATGACAGGAGCCATAACTGAGACCAGTCCTAACAGGGGAGACTCTTCGGGCGCCCAGATATTGACGACCCCCATGGGTTCGGGCATTGAAAAGTTGAAATGCGAGCTGGCCACCGGGTTAATACTCCCAAAGACCTGCTGGTATTTATCCGACCAGCCGGCATAGTAAATCAGCCGGTCAACAGCGGCTTCAACCTCGGCTTTGGCCTCTTTTGATTTGTAGCCGATAGTTTCGAGTTCATCCACAAACTGAGCTTTGCGGGTTTCCAGCATTTCAGCGATGCGATACAGGATCTGCCCACGATTGTATGCCGATCGGCTACTCCAGTCCTCCACGACATCGCGCGCAGCTACCACAGCGTCCCGTACGTCCTTGCGGGAGCACTGGCAGGCATTGGCCAGGATGTTATCATCGCCGTCATAGACCTTATAATAGCGACCCGATTCCGTCCGCGGAAAATTTCCGCCAACATAAGTTTTGTATGTTTTTAAAACTTCAACTCTATCAGACATAAGTACTTTATTTTATACCAAAATGTATGCAGAACAGATGATACCAATACGGTCTGCACTTTGATTATCTATTTCAATTTCACATAGGGATACAATCCTTGAAGCCCACCTTCGCGGCCTTCACCGCTTTCCTTGTACCCCCCAAATGGCGATGTAGGATCAAACTGGTTGTAGGTATTTGCCCAGACCACGCCATTGCGAATCTTGCCGCTCACGTTAAAGATCTTGGAGCCCTTGTCGGTCCATACACCGCCCGCCAATCCATAAGGTGTGTTGTTGGCTTTGTCGATACCCTCCTGGGCCGTCCGGAATGTCTGGATCGTCAGTACCGGACCAAAGATCTCTTCTTGCACGATACGGTTCGATTGACCCACATTCGTAAACAGGGTAGGGCGGCAGAAATATCCTTTCTCGGGCAGTTCGCAGGAGGCTTGGTACATATCAGCTCCTTCACTGACGCCCAGTTCTAGGTACTCATTGATTTTGTTGTACTGCTGTTCGGAGTTAATAGCACCGATGTCAGTGTTTTTATCCAGTGGATCACCGACAATTAGCGTTTCCATGCGATCACGCAGTTTCTGGACTACCTTGTCGGCAATGCCTTCTTGGACAAACAGCCGTGATCCTGCACAGCAGACGTGTCCCTGGTTAAAGAAAATAGCATTGATGATTCCTTCGACCGCTTGATCAACCGGGGCATCTTCGAAAATAATATTGGGCCCTTTGCCACCAAGCTCGAGCGTATATCTTTTATCCGTGCCCGCCAGTGACTTTTTGATGATCTTGCCCACTTCCGTTGAACCGGTAAAAGCAATTTTATCCACACCATCGTGATTCACAATGGCAGAGCCCGTTTGTCCGGCTCCGGTGACGATGTTAACGACGCCCTCCGGCAATCCGGCATCGCGACAAAGTTCAGCAAACTTAAGGGCTGTAAGCGAAGTCGTTTCTGCCGGTTTCAGTACAACGGTATTACCTGTCGCTAGTGCTGGAGCAATTTTCCATGCCAGCATCAGCAGTGGAAAATTCCAGGGAATAATTTGTCCGGCAACCCCCAGCGGTTCGGCCTTTTTGCCAGGAAAGGCATAATCAAGCTTATCTGCCCAACCGGCATAGTAGAAAAAGTGAGCGGCAGCCAATGGTACGTCTACATCGCGAGATTCGCGTATAGGTTTGCCGCCGTCCATCGATTCAAGGATCGCAAACTCACGAGCCCGTTCCTGGATAAGTCGTGCAAGCCGGAAGATGTATTTTCCGCGCTCTTTAGCTTCAAGGGTAGACCAAGACTTTGTGAAAGCTTTGCGAGCGGCCTTAACGGCTTTGTCAACATCTTGCTGGGTGGCTTCGGCAAAAGAGGTCAGTGGTTCTTCGGTCGTGGGATTTACCGAATCGAAATAGCGTTCTTTTTCCGGAGCCACAAATTCTCCGCCAATAAACAGATCATACTGATCTTTAATTTCGACGCTGTCGGTACTCTGTGGGGCGTCATCATATTCCCAGAAATCATCAAAGTTGAGCTTCGAACTGGGAGATGATGGTTTAAATGGTTTTTCTTGGACCGGTTCAGCAGTTTGTTGATCGTCAGCCATGATTTAGTATGAATAAAAGTTAAAAAGTCATTTCGAGTGTCAGCCAGAACTTTGGTATCACAACCTCTTGCTAACCTTCGAGCTCAAAATCAATCATTGGAAAAATAGTCAGCACTTTGATAGACGCCTGTTTTCTGTTTTACAATTTGCATAAGCAGATCATTAGCCAGCGAGCTCGCACCAAAACGGAAGTAGTCGGGCGTAAGCCAGTCGGTTCCCAGTGTTTCTCTAACCAGTACCAAGTACTGTATTGCCTGCTTCGCTTTTCGGATGCCGCCGGCGGGTTTCATCCCCACCATGCGACCGGTTTCATAAAAATAGTCGCGGATAGCCTCTAGCATCACCAGGGTAACAGGCTGGGTTGCGGCCGGTTTTACTTTTCCGGTGGATGTTTTAATAAAATCGGCGCCGGCCTCCATGGCCAAATCACTGGCCTTGCGGACGTTTTCATACGTCTGCAGTTCACCCGTCTCCAGGATTACTTTTAAGTGGGCCTCACCACAGGCCTCCTTGACTGAAGCAATTTCGTCATAAACATATTCGTAGTTTCCTTTCAGGAACTCCCCGCGGGAGATCACCATATCCACCTCATCGGCGCCGTCCTCAACTACGCGTCGGGTTTCCTCCAGCTTAGACTCAAGCGTGCTCATGCCGCTGGGGAAGGAGGTGGCCACACTGGCAATATTGATATTTGTACCCCGCAGTGCCTTTCGTGCGACACTCACCATATTGGGATATACGCAAACAGCCGCGACTTGAGGCAGCTCGGAAAGGCCTGCATAGGGCTCTTTGGCCTTTTGACAAAGTTGCCGAACTTTTCCGGGGGTGTCCATGCCGGCCAAGGTAGTAAGATCAACCATGCTAAGCGCCAGTTTGAGCGCCTGCACCTTAGATTCTTTTTTAATGCTACGTTTGTTGAGACGGGCTACACGCTCCTTTATGCCCACCTGGTCAATTGGTACGGTTTGTGTAAAATCGGCCAATGGTAAAACTATTTAGGTTTTCTGGGGAAATTATTGCTCTGTTACAGTTAACAAATATAGGTGAATATCCGCTATAAGTTAAGGGCTATTGTAGGATTTTTCCTTATACCATTTTATTACAGGAATAACTATCCTGATAATCTAACAATATCTAAAAAGGGAGGATATGTTGAGTAAAATAGGGAGCTATGAAATTGAATTAATTAATCTGTCTCCACGACAGTGGAATGCTTTTCTGAAGGAACATTCGAACCTGCCTGGCCCTCGGGCAAATATCGAACTTGCGCAAGCTTTTGCTCATATCGGCACGTTGATGGATTTCAAAAAGTTGATACGTCTTGATGTCGATGAAGCGCCCGAAAACACCCCGGAAGAGTTTCTGACTTTCTGTGGAGTGCTCGGTTATGGGCAGTATCTGGCAAAATATCACGACAGCGGATTATTGAAACAGCTGAGAGAGCGGGCGAATGATTCGCGGTGGCGTATCCGCGAGGCCGTAGCTATGGCTTTGCAGAGTGTAGGTAAGAAAAATATGCCTCGCTTGGTACAATATGCCAAAACCTGGGGAGAAGGGACCTACCTAGAGCAACGCGCAGCTGTTGCTGCTTTATGCGAGCCGGACTTGTTGAAGACTCGGTCAGATTGTTTCGCGGTGTTTGACTTACTGGATTGGGTAACTGCCACTATCGTACAAAATGATGAGCATCAAGATGATGAAGGATACCAGATTCTGAAGAAAGCACTTAGTTACTGCTGGAGTGTTGCCGTTGCGACACTACCCGAGAAGGGGAAACCGATGATGGAGCGCTGGATGAAAGAGAAACATCCAGTTGTAAGAAAAATTATGTGCCAAAACTTGAAAAAGAAGCGGCTTGAAAACATTGAGCCTGAGTGGACAGCCGGTTGGCTTCATCAAATTTCGGACTAAGGATTATTGCTCATGGTTTCCCCACAGTGTTAAGTTCTTAACAACTACAAATGGTCGTTGTTTCTGATTTTAAAGGCGTCTATAATAATATTCCAGATAAAAAAAGAAGGAGGTTGTAGCAAGAATGTGTGACCTTCTATCTTTTGGTGGATTTTAGAATCAGAACATAGACTAGATACTTTAAGCCTATATAGCGATTAACATTAATACAAGTTACTTCAGAGTTTTAAGGGATATGCTTTGGAGTAATGCACCGGGGGGAAAGAGCACTAGGCTCGGTTCCCCTTTTTTTGATAGAATTATTCGCCAACTGTTTTTCGAAAATGTTGTTTGAACCAGCTGGTAGCGATCTTCGCTGCTTCATTACTCTTACCCGGTTCTTTGAAGAGGTGCTGATCAAAATGGGTTTTCCTATTGACAGGCATGGCGACAAATTAGCTCAGATTTGTAGTAAGAAGGATTGAAATTACCTAGGGCTTAATAGGCAGGCTTTGAGAGGCAGGTTCCGATGGGGATGAGGTGATTTCCTTATCTCCCGATTTAAGTTATAGGCTAGTCTGCATGTAAGGTTTTTCCCTACAAGCTGTAAGGCCTTTCTATGATTGTAGAGAACGCACAGTTGTTCTATAATGGCTAAACTACTATAGAGGATATAACCTCTTGTAAGATACAATATTAGAATTTTGCATGATATAGAGAAAGAAGTGCATCTTCGTGTGAATTAGAGTAATATGGCTGAAAAAGGAGCAGAAGTGGCTAAAAAAATTGCCCAACATAGTACCGATACAAAGCAAATTCTTGAACACATTACCCAGTGTGTTATTAAGACTAATCTTGATGGCATCGTTACCTACTGGAATAAAGCAAGTGAGCAGATATTTGGCTATACAAAAGAGGAGATGCTTAATGAATCGTTAATCAAAATCTACCCAAGCGTTGCAGAAGAACAGTTTCAGGATGACTTAGAACAATTACGAAGAGGTAACGAAGTACAGGGAAAGTGGAAAAGTCTTACGAAAGACGGATCTATTGTTTGGGTTGATGTACATGCACGTCCCTTAAATAATGCGGCAGGCAAGCCCAAAGCTATAATTGCTTCTGCCCATGATATACAGGATTTAGTTGAAATTGAGAAAGAATTGGAAGAAAGAAAAGCACAAGCCCAGGCTATCTTGGAGACTACCGTTGATGGTATTATCACTATTGACGATGATGGTCATATTCTGAGTTTTAACCAGTCAGCATCAAGAATTTTTGGTTACAAAGAGGAGGAAGTTCTTGGAGAGAATGTAAAAATGCTTATGCCCCAACCCCATCGCAGTAAACACGATAGTTTTATGAAACGTTATGGCGAAACGGATGAAGAACGGGTTATCGGTTATCGGCGGGAATTGACTGGAAAGCGCCAGGATGGCACCTTGTTTCCAATGGAGCTGTCGGTGAGTGAGGTACAATGGAATGGGAAGCGTATTTATACAGGAGTTGTCAACGATATTAGCGAACGACGACGACTCGAGAAAGAGATTCTTCATATTTCTGAGGAAGAACGCCGCAGCTTGGGCCAGGATTTGCACGACGGACTCGGTCAGATGCTTACCGGCATCAGTTTGATTAGTCAAAACTTAGCCCGAAAGCTCAAATCCAATGGTATCCCCGGGGCTGATGAGGTACAAGAGATTTCGAACCTGATAAAAGAGGCAGACGAATATGCCAAGGCTCTAGCTCATGGATTGGTGCATGTTGATTTTGAAGAAGAGGGGCTACAGGCGGCCTTGCGGCAGCTCAGTGAGCAGGCTAAAAAGTTTTTCAATGTAGATTGTACATTGAATTTTCAGGATGATTATGATATTAACAATAATATTCAGGCGTTGCACTTGTATCGTATCACCCAAGAATCTATAAGTAATGCAGTGAAGCATGGGGAGGCCGAAAATATCGAAATTAACCTGAAGAGAGAAGGTGACAGAATTCAACTTTCGATTATTGATGACGGCATAGGCTTTGAAAAAGCAAGACAAAACAATAAGAAAAAGGGTATGGGTATTCATATAATGAAATACCGCGCAAACATACTATCAGGTCACCTAGAAACAAAAGAGACCGATAATAGGAGCTATGTAGTTTGCAGCATCCCCCAAAATAATTCATAAAAGAAAGATGGTGGCTTACTATGGGAAATAGTTTTAAAAAACGGATTGTAATTGTAGATGATCATCCGCTGATGCGCAAAGGGTTGGCGCAAACTCTGGAAACTGACCCTGTTTTTGAAGTCGTTGAACAACTGGACAGGGGGGAAGAGCTGATCCAGAGAATTGATGAGCTAAATCCGGATCTGATTATCGTGGATGTTTCGCTGCCCGGTATGAGTGGACTGGAACTGGTGAAGCATGTAATATCTCAAAAAGAAAATCAGAAAATGCTGGTGGTGTCACGTCACGACGAATCGCTGTATGCCGAGCGCGTAATCCGGGCCGGTGCCAAGGGATACGTAATGAAACTGGAGGCCGGTGAAGTGCTGCTGAAAGCGGTACGCAAGGTGCTAAATGGCGGTATTTATGTCAGTGAAGAAGTAAGTGAGCGACTGTTGATGGGCATGGCCAAAGGGCAGAAAGAGGTGATGGAGTCGCCCATCGAAAAGCTCAGTGACCGAGAGCTTGAAGTATTTGAGCTGACAGGCAAAGGTAACAGCACCCGTGAAATTGCTGAGAAGTTGCATCTGTCGGTGAAGACGGTAGAATCGTATCGTGCGCGTATTAAAACGAAACTTAACTTGGAGAATGCAACCGAATTAATGGTACACGCTGTAAAATGGGTTGAAACTGAGCATACGGGTAGTCTTTAGAGGCTAAGTGTTGTAGTTTTTTTCCTAACGATAATTGCCACTTTAGCTTACAGCCTTCAGGAGGAACTTACTGCAGCTCTTTAGCCCTCTCTGTTTTATGTTCAGGGGAAGAAAGGGATATACCCTCATTTCACTGAAAGTTATCAAAAATGAAACTCATTTGTACGATGGCTGGATGAGGTAGAGAGTAAAGATGTTAGTGAAGTAGGAGGAAAGAATGCCACGCTGGGAGAGATGCTTAAACACTTGACTCCACTTTGCATAAAGGTTTCCTATGGATTTTATATAACTTCAACTGAATATTATAAATCTATGTCAGTCAATAAGTTATAAACTTCAATTGAAAAAAAGATAACCTCTTGGAGTTGAATACTGGATACCAACCAACTGTAGAGCAGTTATTACCTATTGACATGCACTGGCTACAGCAGTTGACCCGGCAAGAATGGGAGGTGCGCTCCTTGCCAACTTATTCTATGGAGGCAACGGAGTTGGTTTCAGCTTTGACGAAGGAATTGATGTTTGTATCCATCTACAAGGCGTTAGCCAGTTCACTGTCAGCGGAGAACAACAGCAGATTAACTGCTATGCAGCTGGCTGAAAAGAAAATAACGGAGATGATTGAAGATCTTACCAAAACTTATCGGAGCCAGCGTCAAAATAATATAACCGAAGAAATCCTGGATATTATGGCCAGTTTTGAGGTGCTGCAAACACAAGAGAAGCAACAAGTGCAATCAGCGGCAGGCCCCCGTCTACATAAACCAACCGGAAGTTCTGTGTAGTGGATTTACCGACAATAGAGTAGGACAAGACCTGTAGGCAATCTATCCCAGTTTTTACTGATATTGCAAAAGTTAATAACATTATTTTAATCATAGAGGGTTCGTTATGACTTCCAAAAAAATAACCAAAAGACAATGGCAGAAGTATTTCGACACCTTTTCATTGACGTTTCTCAAAGATAAACAGCCCGAGTATAGTGAAATACAAGTTATGTCGGAACAGTTAGGTGTTCAGCCCCAAACAAAGTGGACGCTACTTAAGGGAATCTCTTATGATCCCAAGAGTGACATGCTGGAAATACAGGTTGACAAAATGGAGCATATGATCGCCCATCCCAAAGAAATATATGTAAATGAAGAAGATAATGGTTGGCTTACGGGAATGATGATCATACAAAAAGGTGGAGAACGAAATATTATCGACATTCGATAGAATAAAAAACATAGTCAGCATGTCGCTATTTGTGAGTATAACCACAACATAGATATAGGCTGTCTGTACTAAAGTAAGGCGGGTATGCCCACAGACACACAAGTTCACTACAATAAACAATACCTGGAAGAGGAGATACGCCAGCTTGCCACCATCCAACAGGCTACACTTGATAGTAAGCCTTTAAAGCCTATCAGTCCCATTATTGCGGATGCCAAAGATACATTAGTTGAAGCCTATCGTGTGTTGGCCCGTGCGGCCAAACAAAACAGGGAGCTGAGTTCGGCCGGGGAATGGTTGATTGACAACTTTTACATCATCCAGGAGCAGATGGTACAGCTTAACGCGGACCTGCCCGAATCGTACTATCGAAAGCTTCCGCGGCTGGTTCAGGGAGAGTATCGTGGATATCCCCGTACCTTTGAGATTGTTCAGATGCTGGCGACAATCAGCGACAATACGATCGATCTAGATAATACGACTATAGCTGTCCGGGCTTACCAAGAGATTGACACGCTTAGTTTAGCTGAGATGTGGTCAGTGCCACTAATGAATCGTCTGGCTCTGATTGTAAGGTTGGCAGAACGAGCAAAAAAGCTGCTCAGAGACCGCCGAATGCAAGATGAAATTGAAAAGATCTTACACGAAAAGATTAACGAAGAGACAGATGAGCCCGGTTATTTGCTGCGTAAGCTTTCTGAAATTGTTGGCCAACAAAACAATACTCAACGGTTTCTGGTGATATTGGCCCAACAGCTTCAAAAAAGGGGGATGCTCACTGAAAACGAGCGCCGCTGGTTCGATTATAAGTTCTCTCGTTGGGAGACAAACCTTGAAGAACAGCTTCGAGGCCGTACGCAACAAACTTCTCGGCTCCACCTCAGCATCCAGAATGCGATCTCATCGCTGCGCGTGGTTTCAGAGACCGACTGGGCTGATTTTGTAGAAAGTTGTTCGGTGGTAGAACGTATCCTGCGCCTGGACCCGGCTGACATGTATCACCAGATGGATTTTAGCACGCGCGATACCTATCGCAAAAAGGTTGAGAAGCTAAGTGCACATTCGGATTTTAGCGAGCAGGAAGTAGCCGAGCAGGCGCTGCTTATGGCCGAAAGTGCTGCCCAGAATAGTGCCACCAGTAAAGGCAAAAAAGTGCATATTGGGTACTATCTGATCGGGGATGGATATGAAGGGCTTATCGACAAACTTAAATATAACAGGCCGTTCGACGAGTGGGTGCTGAAGAAAGGCGAAGAACAGCCCGCTATCTACTTTTCCATTATCGGATTGCACCTGGTGATATTACTCGGAATTGTGGGACTCTTCACCAATTTTTTAATGCAAGAATGGTGGATGATTACACTGACCCTGCTGATTACAGTTCTTCCGGCGCTTGATTTATCGATCGTGTCAACCAATCGGCTACTCTCTTTTTTTGTGCCGCCCCGGATACTACCTAAACTCGAATTTAAGGACGAAATTCCGCATAAATATCGAACTGTAGTGATTGTTCCGACGATGCTTTCTTCCCCCCGTGATGTTGCTGATCAGTTCGAGGCACTTGAAATCAGGGCCCTGGCCAATACGAACCCGTCGCTGCAGTTCGCTTTGTTGGCAGACTTCCATGATGCCCCGCATGAAAGTATGCAAGCCGACAGCGCTATCCTGGAAGAAGCCCAACAGCAAGTTAACCGATTAAACTTGCAGTACAAGAGTAAGTATGGAGATAAATTCCTGTTCTTCCATCGAAAACGTCGCTGGAACGAAGAGGAAGACACGTGGATGGGGTGGGAGCGCAAACGGGGTAAGTTGGAAGAGTTTAATCACCTGCTAAAAAATCCCGATGCCGATACCACATATAGCATCGTAAATGATAATTTCTTGCAGACGCTTACGAAGTTTCCTCTGCAGTTTGTAATTACTCTTGATGCAGACACCAAACTGCCGCCGGGTAGTGCCCGCATGCTGATAGGTACGGCCGCCCATCCGTTAAACAGGGCAGAGGTCGATAAGGAGGGTAATATTGTTGAAAGAGGTTACGGTATTTTTCAACCCCGTATTTCTATAGCACCGAAGTCGGCGAACCGGACCTGGTTTGCGCGCATTTTTTCGGGTAATGTGGGGTTGGATCCCTATACCACGGCCGTTTCCGATATTTATCAGGATTTGTTTGGAGAGGGCATTTTTACAGGCAAGGGATTGTATGACCTTGCTGTTTTTGAACAGGTTCTGGGTGATAAGTTTCCCGAAAATGCTATTCTCTCACACGATTTGCTCGAAAGTACCTACCTGCGGGCGGCCTTGGTCACTGATATTGAGCTCTTTGATGCCTATCCACGCAATTACCTGAGCTTTGCCAAACGCAACCACCGTTGGATACGTGGGGATTGGCAAATTTTGTACTGGCTGTTTACGAAAGTACCTGCAAGAGGCCAAAGTAGTGAGCCAAATCCCATCAGTGGTATTTCAAAGTGGAAAATATTTGACAATATGCGTCGCTCGCTCAACCCGGTAGCGCTGATTATATTCTTGCTTGCCGGCTGGATACTGCTTCCGGGATCAGCATTCGTATGGACGGCAGCAGTATTCGGGATTCTGGCCTTTCCCATTTATTCAAGTTTTTCGACTGATATTTTTAGGCGTCCCGAACGCGTTAATTGGAAACTGTATATCGAGAAAATAAGGGCTGATCTGAAGACCAATACACTGCAGGCCGTAACAAGTTTCTTGTTTTTGCCTCACCAGGCTGCAATTTCGCTTGATGCAATAATTCGGACATTGTATCGGATGTTTATATCGCAAAAAAAAATGTTGGAGTGGACCACGGCGAACCAAGCTGAACGCCTGCATTCAAACGGTACATTTCTGAGCTATTGGCTTAACATGTGGTTTAATATCTTTTGGGGTATTGCAAGCCTTATATTGGTCAGTATCTATCATTCCACAATATTGATCATTGCGATTCCGGTTTGCTTGGGTTGGATATTAGCTCCCGGAATAGCCTTTTATCTGACCCGTACGCCGGAGGTATTAGAGCATCGGGAGTTGCCAGAAGGGGATGTCAGGGAACTTCGGGGATATGCGCGGCGAACCTGGCACTTTTTTGAACAGTATGTGAATGCCGAGCACTCTTGGCTACCCCCCGATAATGTACAGGAAGATCCGTATGTAGGACCCGTGGGGCGAACATCTCCCACCAATATTGGTCTTGCTCTTGTGTCGATATATGTAGCATATGAGATGGGATACATTACCTTTTCTAAGACCATGGAACGCTTGCAAAATATGTTGGACTCTCTGCAGGTGCTTGATCGCTATCGTGGTCATTTTTACAACTGGTACAGTACAAAGCTGGGTGAAGTGCTCAGTCCCAGCTATGTTTCTACCGTGGATTCAGGCAATCTGGCTGGCTCTCTGCTAGTGATACAGCAGGCGTTGGAGAAAATTGGTGAGCGGCGGTGGCCGAATCCTAAATTCTGGGATGGCCTCGAGGATACACTCATGGTTATTGATGAACTGTTGGATGAACTGCAGGACACCGACGATTTTAAGGGGATCCATGAGCCGCTTGTGTATGAAATGGATCAACTCAAGGCCAAGTTTCCATCCAGTACGCCTTCAAATATTGTAGATTGGCGGGACACCCTGAAGAGCCTTGCCGATAATGCCCGAAAGTTATCAGAGGTTAACCTGTCTATACTACAAGAGGAATTTGAAGAGCTGCGGTTCAGCGAATGGAAAGACTGGCTGACTCGGCCTTATATGATGATTTCCGATCAGCTGAGCGAGATAGAGGAGTACTCCGGCAGCAAAACACCGCATTCGTCTGTTGCCTCTGGCAATCCTCCATCAGACAATGTGAAACATAATAAAGCGTTTGCCGGCAAGGTGAGAGTTGCGCGCGAGCTGGGAACCATTTGTCGTGATTTCGTTCAGGACATGGATTTCAGTTTGCTGTATAATGCTGATCGAGAGTTGTTTAGCATCGGCTTTAACGTAGATCGGTCGGCGCAGGATTCAAGCTATTACGATCTGTTGGCCAGTGAGGCACGGCTGGCTTCTTTTATTGCGATTGCCAAAGGTGAAGTGCCGCCCGAGCACTGGTTCCGGCTGAGCCGGCGGCTGACGAGTATCGAGCAGAACGAGATTCTGCTTTCGTGGGGTGGCACCATGTTTGAATATCTTATGCCGCTGCTTTTTATGTCTCGGTTTGACCAGACATTATTGAGCAATACCTACGAGAATGTGGTCACCTGGCAGCGGGATTACGGTTCACTTCGCAACCGTCCCTGGGGATTCTCAGAAAGTGGATACGCCATTCTCAATCTTGAGCTCCATTACCAGTACCGGGCCTTTGGCGTACCGGGGCTTGGCCTGCGCCGTGGTCTGGCAGAAGATTATGTAGTTGCGCCTTACGCGGGCATGTTGGCTTTGATGGTGCAGCCCTCGGAGGCGATGAAAAACCTGCGCAAGTTAAAATCTGAAGGTGCTTACGGTGCGAATGGTTTTTATGAGGCCATCGATTATACCTCTGGCCGTACGAATAATAATGGAGATCAAGAGCGATCAGTCATCAAGATGTATATGGCGCATCACCAGGGGATGAGTCTGCTCTCGATGGTAAATATTTTGCAGGATAATTTGGTTCAGCATCTATTTCACGATCACCCGCTGGTACGCTCCTGCGAGCTGTTGCTGCAAGAGCGAATTCCGCGTGGTATCCCCATCAAAGAACCTCGGCCGATTGATGTTGAGCTGGAGCCGGCTGAAGAGGAGAAAGTGCATGAATCGGTTGATCATGTTGGCATTGATGATCTTAACGACACACCGCCGCGAACGCATATTCTGTCCAATGGCCGATATTCCACCCTTGTCACACATGCGGGAACGGGCTACTCGGTGTTTGATGAAACTATGCTTACCCGGTGGCGGTCGGATGTGGTAGAAGATCAGCATGGCTTCTTCTTTTATGTGCGTGATCTCGAAAGCGGAAAATACTGGTCGGTGGGGCACCAGCCGGTCAGGCGTAAGGCAGATCGCTATGACAGCTGGTTCCACGCAGGAAAGATGCAAACTGCCCGCGTGGATGACTGGATCGAATCGTTTATGGAAGTCTGTGTTTCGCCGGAGGATGATATCGAATTGCGCAAAATTGCGTTGACTAACTACTCTGATCGAGAGCGAAAGATTGAGTTAACTAGTTATGCTGAAGTGGTGCTTAATACCCAGCAGGCTGATATGTCGCATCCGGCATTCTCCAACTTATTTGTGCAGACAGAATATGTGCAACAGCATCACTCAGTATTGGCACGTCGGCGTCCCCGCGAAAGCGAAGATGAGGCAATGTGGTTGGTGCATACCATTGCCAGTGAAGACATGGAAGGGGAAGGCAACATGCTGCAGGTCGAAACAGATCGGTCAAATTTTATTGGTCGCAACCGGTCGTTGCAAAATCCCAGAGTTATGGATCGCAGCGTAAAGCTCAGCGGTCAAGTGGGGAACGTAAAAGACCCGATTCTGAGCTTGAGGTGTGTTGTGACGCTGGCTCCCGGTGAAAAGAAAAATATAACCTTTGGCCTTGGCCGGGTTAATACACGCGAAGAAGCTGTTAAGATGGGAGATCGGTACGACAATCCCTATTCCACCGATCGTGTGTTTGAGCTTGCCTCGATATATGGAAGTGTGGAGATGGAGCAAATAAATATTTCAAGCGATCAGGCCAATTATTTTCAGCAGCTGGCCGGCCATCTTATTTTTAATTCACCTGATCTAAGAGCTAGTGAGGATATTCTCAAACGAAATAGGCGACAGCAACCGGGGCTTTGGGCCCATAGCATTTCGGGCGATGTGCCCATCCTGGTGTATCATATCGAGGATACCAAGTTCATTCGCCAGGTGGAGTTACTACTTAAGGCACATACGTTCTGGCGCCATAAAGGATTAAAGATTGATCTTGTTTTTATGAACGACCATCCCCCGTCGTATGCGGATGAGTTGCAGGAAGCCATACATCAGAAGATACAGTTTTCATCAGAGCGACAGAAATTTCGGGAACGAGGAGGTATATTTGTGATTCGTTCAGACGAATTAAGTCCGGATGAGCGCACTTTGATTGATTCTGTGGCTAGTGTGGTGCTTAAAGGCAAGCTGCCGAGTTTGAACTCACTCAATGGGGCTTCCAATGTGCGACAAGATGAGAATCTATATCATCCGGTGGATCAGAACCAGTTCGATTATGCTGGTGCTCCCGATAGCGATGATCTGAAACTCTTTAATGGCTATGGCGGTTTTACGGCCAAGGGCCAAGAATATGTTATTCGGCTTTGCATGGATCCAGAGACCCAGACTATGAACTATCCGCCGTCTCCTTGGATTAATGTGATTGCCAATCCTGATTTTGGGTTTATCACCTCTGAGAAGGGATCGGGATACACCTGGAGCCAGAACAGTCGCGAAAATAAGCTTACACCATGGTCAAATGATGCGGTTCTAGATCCCACAGGCGAAGCGATATATATCCGGGATGAAAAAGAGCATATCTTTTGGTCGCCGCTGCCGGAACCGGTAGCAGGAAGTGGGTTTTACGAGATTCGTCACGGCTTTGGGTATTCGACCTATCGCAGCAAAACCTTGAACGTGGAGCAGGACGTGCGAAAATGGGTATCCAAAGATGAGTCTGTAAAATTTGTAAAGCTCCGATTGTCGAATACTGATCTGATGAGCAAGAAATTGTCGATCTTTCGATATGTAGATTGGGTGTTGGGGGTATTTCGGGAGGAGTCAACTCGCTATGTACATACAAGCTTCGATTCCGGTTTGCAGGCGGTTTTCGCCCGTAATCATTATAACAATGAGTTCGCCGGACGTCTGGCATTTTCTGCCCTGTACACGCCCCATCAGTTTGAGTTTGACAGCTTTACCGCGAATCGACAGGATTTTATTGGGCGAAATCGCTCGCTTCATGATCCCAAAACTATTGCCCAGGATCAGCAGCTAAGTCAAGAATTTGGGATTGGCTTTGAATCATGTGCAGCATCCCAAATTACATTTAATTTGGATTCTGGAAAATCAATCGACCTGTACTTTTTACTGGGAGAGGCAGAAGATGAAGGAGAGGCTTGCAAGCTGATCGAAAAATATCGGAGCGCGGAAGCCATTGAGCATTCATTCGACGAAGTAAAACAGTTTTGGAAGCAAAAACTTTCTCGTATTCAGGTGAAAACGCCCTTGCCGGAATTCAATTACCTGGCCAATGGCTGGTTGCAGTATCAAAATATTGCCTGCCGCATATGGGGCCGTACTGGTTTCTATCAGGCTGGTGGTGCTTTTGGATTCCGCGACCAGTTACAGGATTCAATGGCGGCGTGCTACCTGGATCCGGAGTTGACCAGGAAACAAATATTACTGCATGCACGTCACCAATTTATGGAAGGCGATGTGTTGCACTGGTGGCATCCCCCAACCGATCGGGGCATCCGTTCACGTATTACCGATGATCTGTTATGGCTGCCTTATGTGACGGATAACTATATCAGTCATACCGGGGATTCCTCAATTTTAAAAGAGGAATTACCGTTTGTTACGGCGCGTCAGCTGAAAGAGCATGAACATGAAGCCTATCTACAACCTGAAACTACAGAGCAGGTGGCAAGCTTGTATGAACATTGCTGCCGGGCCATCGACCGCTCACTCACGGTTGGGGATCACGGGTTACCGCTTATCGGTGCCGGCGACTGGAATGATGGGATGAACAAGGTGGGCATTGAAGGCAAAGGGGAGAGCATCTGGCTGGGATTTTTCCTGTATGACATCTTAGAATCGTTTATTCCAATTTGTAGACGGCGTAAAGATGAGGAGCGAGCCCAAAAGTATAGCACCTACCAACAGGAACTAAAACAAAAACTCAACAGCAAAGGCTGGGATGGCGAATGGTATCTTCGAGCCTATTACGATGACGGAACGCCGCTTGGATCAGGTGAAAACGACGAATGTCGCATTGACGCTATTGCTCAGTCGTGGTCGGTCATTTCCGGTGCTGGTACGCCCCAAAAGATACGCAAAGCATTGCAGTCCGCGGATGAGCATTTAGTCTCAGAGCCGGAGGGCATCATCCGTCTGTTGACTCCCGCTTTTGATAAGACGGAGAAGAATCCTGGATATATCAAAGGGTACATCCCCGGCGTGCGTGAAAATGGTGGCCAATATACCCACGCTGCCTTGTGGCTGGTAAAAGCATTTGCCGAAAGTGGTAACCGTGAACGTGCGGCAAAATTGTTGCAGATGCTGACGCCCGTGAATCACACTCTACTAGAGCAGGATGTGCAGCGCTATAATGTGGAGCCCTATGCGGTTGCAGCAGATATTTATGGTGAAGCACCACTTACCGGCATGGGGGGCTGGACGTGGTACACTGGTTCGGCCGGATGGATGTACCGGGTGATGGTAGAATCGGTCCTGGGATTCCAGATCTTAAAGGGAAACACCTTGCGGATTTCTCCATTTATTTCCCCCAACTGGAAGCGATACAGCATAACTATTCGACGTATGGATGGGGAAACAGAATACAATATTATGGTGGTAAACTCTCACAAGCGGTCTAAAGGAACTCTTTCGGCACAGCTCGACGGTAACCAAATTGCTGTTAAAAAGAATGTCGTTGAGGTTAAAATGACTAATGACGGTAACTTACATGAACTCCGGGTGGAGATTGAAGGTTAATTTTTTGCTGAAAAAGACGGGAACTTTTGTAGGAGTAATACTTACAATTAGAAGGTATATGATCGTACAATATTGTAGGGTTGTAGTGCCTATAATTGAACATCAGCTAAAAAATAAATACCCCAGACAAGTTGAGTTAAGCGGGTTTAATTGGAGGGTCTTATGGATTCAATCAAAGTGCTTATCCTAGATGAAAATGTACTTGTTAGACGTGCTGTATCAAATATTTTAAATAAATATGATGTATTCGATGTATTCTGGATGGCCGATCGGTCGCAGGATGTTACAGAAGTAATAAATCAGAATTATCCGGATGTAGTGTTGCTGAACATCGATGATATGGAGTCCTCCGGTTTTACTATCCTGAATACGCTGCGCATGAATTTTCCAAATTTGCCGGTCATTGTCATTTCTCCACGTGATAATGAAGGAGCCGAAGCAGTAATTAATGCCCTGCGAATGGGAGCGCTTGATTTTATCAGCAAACCGGCACGCAAGAACCTGATACTATTTGCAGAACGACATCTCGAAAAGCGACTTGGTCCTATTATCAAGGCAGCGAAGAAAATTCGTGAACGGCATCATTTGAACGAGGAGATCCTGCAAACGCTGGTTCATCCCCAAAAAACGTTTGAACAAATTGGTAGTGATCCCAAAGCAGATACCCCTGCGGAACTGGTCGTGATAGGTGGATGCACGGGGGGCACACAAACACTGTTTTCGCTGATTTCAGAATTGCCGGATGATTTGGAAGTGCCTGTGGTTGTTGTGCAACACCTGCCGCGCATATATACGGCATACTTGGCCCAAAAATTAGATTCCGTGGCTCATGTTAATGTGCGTGAAGTACAGGATGGAGATCCGCTTGAGGGAGGTAATGTATGGATAGCGCCTGGTGGTTATCAGTGTGAAGTAGGGTTGTCAGGTTATCAAAAAGTATTGAAAACACATCGGGGCATGCGCGAAAATAATATGCGGCCTTCTATCGACATCCTTTTCCGGTCTGCAGCTAAAGTATATGGCAAGAAGACGCTCGGGATATTATTGAGTGGCTGTGGCTATGATGGGCTGTCAGGCGCAGAAGATATTCGAAATATGGGCGGACAACTTATTGCACAGGATCCACGAACTGCCATAGCTGCCGAGCTTCCGCTTGCCGCTATCCGTAATGGGTTGACCAGAGAGTATTATTCACCGGAAGACTTAGCCAACCAAATTGTATATCGAGTTGCTCATGTTAAAGAGGCTACCGTTGAGGAGGAAACCGATACGGTAGGCAGCTCATTTTTATTTTAGTGATGATAAATAAATAGAAGCTATATGCCAGCTCAAATAGCTGGAGTGTAAATACAGATGGACAGATCAGGTGATGGTGAGGTAAACATACAATCTCCATGGTCGCTGGAAAAAGAGACGGTACTTGAGAAGCTGAACAGTGATGTGCAGCAAGGCTTGTCGGAATCGGAAGTAACCCGGCGTCAGCAAGATTATGGTCCTAATGTGTTGAGGAGCCATGAAGAGAGGAGTCTGCTGAGTATTTTGTGGGATCAGTTCAAGAGTATCATTATTGCACTTCTTGTAGCCGCGGCTCTATTTGCCTTTTGGCTGGGCGAAATTATCGACGGTTCGGCCATTGTTGTTGTAATTCTGCTGAATACGTTGATTGGTTTTGTTACCGAGTTACGGGCCGTGCGATCTATGGAGGCCCTCTTCAAATTGGGTGAAGTTAAAACGCGCGTACTCCGTGGTGGTAACGTACAAGAGATCGATGCCCAGAAGTTGGTTCCCGGTGATATTGTGCTTGTTGAGGGTGGGGATATTATTACCGCAGATATGCGAATTATTGATAGTTCAAAGCTCCAGGCCGATGAATCGGCATTAACTGGAGAAAGCCTGCCTGTAACCAAGAAAAATAAAGCCGTTGCGGCTGACACCGTACTCGCAGAACGCAGCAGTATGCTGTTCAAAGGTACAGCGGTTACGCGCGGTGCCGGAGAAGCTGTCGTGGTCGCAACTGGCTTGCAAACAGAACTTGGGCATATTTCATCGCTTGTAGAAGAGGCCGAAGATGAGCAGACGCCGCTGCAGGAACGTCTTGATACACTCGGCTATCGGCTGATTGGAGTGACGCTTGTTATTGCAGTTTTTGTAATCGGATCGGGTATAGTAGCTGGTAAAAATATGTACCTGATGATAGAGACCGGTATAGCTTTGGCCGTAGCAGCTATTCCGGAGGGCCTACCCATTGTGGCAACCATTGCACTGGCCAAAGGCGTCCGCATTATGGCTAAGAAAAATGCCCTCATCAACAGACTTTCGTCGGTTGAGACATTAGGCTCAACCGGAGTGATCTGTACGGACAAAACCGGCACTCTGACAGAGAACAAAATGACGGTAACACAGATATATCTGCCAGATAGAGAGCCGGTGAAGCCTGAAAAAGATCTTGATTCCGGGGATGAGAAGCACGACAGCAAATTGGATACTGATATTAGACTCGCACTTGAAACTGGTACTCTTTGTAATAATGCTACGCTTAACACCAAAGAGGATGATGGGACCGGCGATCCGCTGGAGATCGCTTTGTTACAAGTGGCACGTAAAGGGGGAGTGGATATCGCAGAACTAAGCCATCGCTATCCCGAAGAAAGGGAAGAGGCTTTTGATCCTGAAGTTAAAATGATGGCTACCTGGAATCAGCAGGAAAAGGGTTTTAAGGTGAGCGTAAAAGGAGCTCCAGGTGCCGTCTTGGAAGCCTGCAGTACCGTTATGATGGATGACAATACTATGGCTTTGGACGAAGAACAAAGACAACATTGGCAGAAGGTTAATGAAGATCTAGCCGCCCAGGGATTACGTATTATCGGTCTTGCCGTAAAAGAAGTGGAAGAGGTTGACGGAAATCCATACCAGGATTTATCGTGGGTTGGATTAGTAGCTCTCGCTGATCCCCCGCGGACCGACATCAAGCCCGTTATAGAGCAGTGCTATCAGGCAGGGATACGAGTTGTGATGGTAACGGGTGATCAGGTAGCGACGGCTAAATATATAGCAGAATCAATTGGGTTACAGAATGCCGATCTGGTCATCCACGGGAATGAGCTGGTAACCGATACTGATAAATCAAATTCAGAGTTGTTGAAGGCCGCAGTTTTTGCTCGCATAAGCCCACAGCAAAAACTTGATCTTATTGGTCTGTTTCAGGGTCAGGGACAGATTGTGGCTATGACTGGCGACGGCGTTAATGATGCCCCCGCTCTCAAAAAAGCCGATATTGGTATAGCTATGGGACAGCGTGGGACACAGGTCGCTCGCGAAGCAGCTGATATGGTGCTTACAGATGATGCTTTTTCATCCATTGTGACTGCCATTGAACAGGGAAGGGTCATCTTTGGGAACATCCGGCGGTTTATCTATTACCTGATGTCGTGTAATGTTAGTGAAGTGATGGTAGTTGGATTGGCGTCGTTGTTAGGTACACCGTTACCCATCCTGCCACTGCAAATCCTTTTCTTAAATCTGGTGACCGATGTATTTCCAGCTCTAGCCCTTGGCGTGGGCGAAGGCGAAGAAGGAATTATGCAGCATCCTCCGCGCGATCCGGATAATCCTATTCTTGGCAAAAAGCAATGGTTGGGTATAGCTTTCTACGGTTTCATAATTACACTTTCTGTGTTGGGAGCCCTGTTTATTGCCTTGCATTACCTGGAATTACCAGCTCGTGAGGCGGTAACTATTTCTTTTCTAACGCTGGCAATGGCCCAGCTGTGGCATGTGTTCAATATGATTGGCCCAAATGCAAACCTTTTTGATAACACCATCACCCGGAATCCATACATTTGGGGAGCGTTGGTACTTTGTTTAGGATTATTGGGAGTAGCACTTTATGTACCTGCAATAGCAAGTGTACTAGAGGTAAGTGCCCCGCATTTATATGGATGGATCACCGTGCTAGGAATGAGCTTGATCCCGTTTGTAGTAGGGCGGTTAAAAAAGGTTCGGTCATTGGGTGAATAACATAATTACTTAATGATGCCCGCCTTTCGCACTCCTTGGTAATCAATAATATGGCTTTCATTCCACTGTTGGTCGCCATCTTTTAAGATAAGCTGATAATAACTGCAAACTGACTTTTCAAATTCCAGACTTAGAATGATATAGAGGTTCTTTTCTTCTTTGGCGAATCCCATTTTATTACTCCAGTGATCAAGGAAGATAAAGTCTTCATTTTCAGCAATATCATGGCAAAGATCTGGGTGTTGGCCAATCATTTTTTCGAGAAATTCCGTAACTAGTCGAATTTCACGCTGATTAAATTGCTTTTTTTCTGAAAATAGCATGGTAGGGGGCTCTCTCGTTTAGTAGGTTAATTACTAAACTATACGAAAAAAAATAATTAAAACCCTATGCCATTATATATCTAAGTTAAAGTTACCTTTCTCAAGTAATACGTGGAGTTTCGCTGATATAGCGGATAATCCATTTAATCTCTCAATGGTCATTCAATACCAGATGTCCAAACACAGCGATATGAAATTGGTGGTATACGAAGTATTAGAACTGGAAACGCTTAAGTGACTTGAAGCTTTAGAGCAAGTGGCTGTGCATGAAGTATGAAATTCCTGAGATGCTGAAAGGTAGAGAAGGTGCCATCGTGAATGTATCATCTATAGCGGGACTCTTGGGCTCACCGGGTATTCCGGCATATGTACCCAGCAAGCACTGAATCAATAGCTTAACAAAAACCGCGGCCTTGGATTATGCTGATAAAAAACTTCGTATTAATTCCGTATGTCCGGGTGCAATTCAAACTCCCATGATTGATCGGTTTGTGGGAGGAGCGACAAAAGAACGCAATGAGTTGGTTGCCCAATATCCGATGGGCAGATTTGGTCGGTCGCAAGAAGTAGCGGAAGCCATTGTCTGGTTTTGTTCCAACAAAGCATCATTTATCACTGGACAAACAGTGGCCGTTGACGGTGTATTTACAGTACATTAACGATAAAAATGCTCGATATTTAAGTCATTATCCGGGTTGGAATTGCTTCCATTATATTTCATGTTTAGGGCATGCTATCGCGAACTAAAAAGCAAATAGTACAGACTCGATTATTATCATGAGCAATATTTTAATCACCGATCTTGAACACCAGGGACCCGGCGATATTCTGGGAGCAATCAGTGGGGAAACTGATGTTGATCCCGGGTTAATTGGTAATATTGACATTGAGAATTCCAGAGCCCTTGTAGAAGTAGGTGATGGACAGGCGCAGGAACTTGCTTCACAGCTGGATGGTCGAAAGGTTGGTAATTCCCGCGTTTCGGTGAGCAGGGTGACCGTCGAAGACCAAGCAAACATCAAAGATATATTGAACTATATTGATCAATTTCGCCGGCTTGTAGAGCTGGAGCGCAAACAGGAGATGCGCGAGCACGAACAGAGTATCCTGAATTTATCTGCTGAGCAGCGAGAAGCCCAAGGGAAAGCCATTCTGCATCTGAAAGGCCGAGATGAAGGTATGGCGCTGGAAGGAAAGCTGGTAAAGTTTTTGCGGCAGCACTCCGGCGAACCTCTGCCGGATACTGAAATTGCTGTTGGCGATCTGGTCATGCTCTCACGAAAAGATCCACTGCTTGATGATAATCCAACGGGGACCGTGGTTGAAAAGACCAATTACTCGATGACCGTTGCTTTTGATCAGCCCCGAAGCTTCTTGTTTGGCAAGGGATTGCGTATGGACCTGTATGTTAATGATATCACCTATCAGCGCATGAAAGAAGCATTGGTCCAGCTACAGGATGCCGATGGTCGATTGGCGGAGCTGAGAAATATCTTTGTGGGTCTCCAATCCCCGGAAGAGTCTACCAAAGGCGAGATTGAGCAATGGTTTAATGAGCAACTCAATGAATCGCAGAAAGAGGCAGTTGCCTATAGTGTAGGTGCCGAAGATGTCCATCTTATCCACGGACCGCCGGGCACTGGTAAAACAACAACAGCAATAGAAGTGATCGAACAGGCGGTGGCCGAGGGGCAAAAAGTGTTGGCCACAGCTGCATCGAACACGGCTGTTGATAACATACTGGATTTCTTGCTTGACCGTGGGGTGGAGGCCGTCAGAGTAGGTCATCCGGCCCGCGTTACGCCTCAGTTGAAAGAACACACGCTCGACAGCCTGATCCGGCAACACGAGAAGCATCAGGAATCGGAAAAGCTGCGTAATAAGGCTTTTGATTTAAAGGATCAGCAGGATGAGCATACTCATCCGTCGGGCAAGTATCGACGGGGTATGAGTAACAAGAAAATTAAACAGCTAGCTGAGCAGGGTAGTAGCTCCAGAGGTGTTTCTGAGGAGAAAATAAGATCAATGGCCCGTTGGATTCAGCTGCAGGACGAAATCGATGAGCTTTTCGAAGAAGCCGATGAGTTGCGCGAAGAGGCTGTGGATGAAGTGCTGAGTGACAAGCAGGTGATTTGCACAACCAACAGTACTGCCGGCAGCGATCTCTTAAAGAATCGATCGTTTGATCTTGTTGTGATTGACGAAGCAACACAAGCCACCGAGCCGAGTTGTCTAATTCCAATCTCCCACGGCGATAAAGTGGTTATGGCCGGTGATCATCGCCAGCTGCCTCCAACGGTCAAAAATATGGAGGCTATAGAAGAAGGGCTGAAAGAGACCCTCTTTGAACGTCTGGCAGAAAATCATCCCGAGAACAAGAGTATGCTTCGCATGCAATACCGCATGCACCAGGATATTATGAGATTCTCCAGCGAGCAGTTTTACGATGGCCAGCTTGAGGCTGACGAAAGTGTTCGAGAACATCTGCTTTCTGATTTCGAGCTTGATGAGAATTCGTTTGATAATAATGTTGCCCGGATTTTAAATACCACAGAGCCGGTTACTTTTGTGGATACTTCGGATATCGATGCCCGGGAGCGCAGTCGGCAGGGTTCTACATCAAAGGAAAATCCTGAGGAAGCGCTGCTGGTAGCCAAGTTGGCTGATAACCTGCTGCGAGCAGGGATGAATCCTGAGAATATAGCCGTCATAAGTCCGTATCACGATCAGGTTGATCTGGTGGATCGCAAGATTGGTGTCGAAGATCTGGAAGTCAAAACGGTAGATGGATTCCAGGGACGAGAAAAAGAGGCAGTAATCATATCTCTGACCCGCAGTAATGCTAAAAATGCAATTGGCTTCCTGGAAGATGTGCGTCGGCTAAATGTTTCATTGACCCGCGCCAAACGTAAGCTGATTGTGGTAGGGGATCGTTCGACAATAACCAGTCATAAAACTTATCAGCGGTTCGTGGATTATGTGGAAGAACAGGGAACAGTAGTTGAACTGTAAATTTTGAGCTGGTTTAGAAAATACTAAAAGAAACCCTGAAAGGGTTTAAAACCCTTTCAGGGTTAAATTATATAAAATAAGCCAGTGATTTCCTTTCGCCCCGAATTACCGGGATTCAAGTTCTGGAGGTATAATCTCAGTCCCGTTAGGGACACCCTCAACCACTGGCTTTGATGTCAGCACTTTTCATGTGCCAACAAATGCAATAACTAAAAGACTCTCTCTCTCAAAAAAAAGACCGTTGCACACTTCCGGATGTACCTTGGGGCATGGATCCGAGAAGAAGCCGACGGTCATTGATTCTAGGCTTGTTACCCGGTGCACCGTAGTGCCCGTGAAACTGTGCAATTTCAAAATGTCAATTTCTCTCTCACTACACTCTCTCTTGATTCCATTATTAATATAACATCTGTCGAAAGATTCGTATGTAGGCTGTTGCTGTGATCAAATGTGGAAGTTTGACCTACAAGCTGTAAGAGTTATACCTTCTCAGTTTGTGGCTATTTCTCTTCTCTATATTTCATCACCTTCAACAGGGCAGGCAACAGGAGAACCTGTTCGAGCTTTTTAAAAAGTGTTTCCATGGGCCGTTTCCGTTAGATGGAGTTGACCCTCAGCTGCCAGAAGTAACTAAACAGTGTGCCAAGGCCGAAGAATATCAGTAACAGGTTGAGAAATGGACCTGCATAGGGCAGGGCTGTGAGTATGGCAATTAATATCATACCGAGGGCCAGTCCCCAGAAATAATCCGTATAGACTTCTGTGGCTTTGAAATAACGGATGCTTTTGGTTCCCAGTGTCAGAGCTACCAGCAAGAAGCTTACAAACAGGGCCAGGCCGTAGAGCATCATCACAATGAACGAAAGCGGAATAGTGAGGATGAGGACTATCAGAATTATGATAGCGATGGGGATAGCCAGGAATAACAGTAATCCCAGACCGGTGTTCCGTAGGTAACGTTCGGTCGAAAAACGGTACAGGTCGGTCGTCGTTTCGCGGAATACCAGAATCAGAATAATGCCAATAATAAGCATCGACACATAGAACCAAATGCTGAAGAGTAGCGCCGTTCCCCAGGCTTCATCGGGATCTTCGACAATGATATTCAAATCCGCCGGCGCATTTTTGATGTCTTCTCTGGTAATCTCATGTGGAGTTGAAATGGTTGTATTTGAGGCCGGCTTATAAGCTTCACCGAATGCAATATCATTGCCGTAGAGTTCTACAAAGTTGTTTGCCGTTCCATTGACCATAATATCGTTGCCGGCGATCCGCAGCCAACCGTCCACGGTTCCCCCTTCGAAGATGATCTCATTGGCGGCCAGCGCTACATTGCCCCTGATGTGTGCATTCTCCGCTATCCGAACCTCATTGCCCGCTGCAAAGAGGTCGCCTGCCACTTCACCATCGATGACGATTGTTTCTCCGGCAGCTATCAGCATATCGCCAACCGAGCCCCGGAGTGTTACCGACTGTGCTACAACGATAGCATCATCGCTTACCAAGCCGTGAATGGTCAGGTTGCGCGAAGCTGCAAAAATATCATCACCGAGATATCCAAATACATCCACGAACTGCCCGGCTGCTATTACATTCGTTGAAATCGTATCACTTTCATTAATTCGCACGGTGGTTCCAAATCGGTAGTCCGATCCCTGTGCTACCAAAAGTACCGGTAATGCCAACGCCATGATTCCCGTCAAGATGAATTGTCTCATAATGAACTCCCTTAGTTGTTTGGCCAAAGTTATTTATGGGCAGAATAATTATTTAACGAATGGCATTTTGCAGGATGATACCGCCGATACTGTACCGGATAGAAGGTAATTTCTGTAGGTATTTTGCCTACAGAATGAATGAGGGCAGTGTACTAATCAACTGATATAGAATGATTTAATGAACTGGAGTTGCTTTTATTCGTATTATTGAGATTAATTGAGTTGGGATGTAGTTCTATTTCAATCAAAACTAAACAGGGAGCACATTATAGATTTATCAAATATTAATTTTTTGGCGGTTATCGCTCACGGTGATGGGGCTCATACTCGGGGCTTGGCACTAATCTAATAAACATTTGGTTGTTAATATTCCCGGAGGTTTGGAAACTCCGGGGATCTTTATTTTTAGTTGATATTTAATATGCTTTTGAATTTTTTCAGATTCACCCAAAACCAACTCAATCTTTGATCGTTATGAAATATATCGGAGCCCATGTCAGTGCTGCCGGCGGAGTCGAAAATGCCCCCAAACGCGCCCACGAAATCGGAGCTAAAGCATTTGCACTGTTTACCAAGAATCAGCGTCAATGGGAATGGCCACCGCTTACGGATGAAAATATTACCGGTTTTAAAAAGAACTGCGAAGAGCTTGGCTATTCGATGGATTACGTGATGCCACACGACAGCTACTTGATTAACCTCGGCCATCCGGAGCAGGATCAGCTAGAAAAATCGCGTAACGCTTTTCTGGACGAGATGCAGCGCTGTGAGCAGCTGGGGATAAAGTTACTCAATTTTCATCCCGGCAGTCACCTTGATGACATTACCGTGGAAGAGTGCCTGAAGCGCAATGCCGAATCGTTGAACTGGGCGTTGGATAAAACCCAAGGGGTGACGGCTGTTATAGAAAATACGGCCGGGCAGGGGACCAACACCGGATATACCTTTGAGCATCTGGCCGCCATTATCGAGGGGGTAGAAGACAAAAGCCGCGTGGGGGTTTGCATTGATACCTGTCATGCTTTTGCGGCCGGCTATGACTTATCCACAGAAGAAGGCTACAAGCTGATGATGGGAGAATTTGAGCAGACCGTAGGATTTGAATACTTGAAGGGTATGCATCTGAACGACTCCAAAAAAGAGCTGGGCAGCCGCGTGGATCGCCACGACAACATCGGAGAAGGTCATATTGGGATGAAGGGTTTTGAACTGCTCATGCAGGATGAGCGCTTTGAAGACATCCCGATGATTCTGGAGACGCCCAATACCGAACGCTGGCCGGAAGAGATTGAACTGCTATATAGCTTGGCTTCGAAATAAATTCTCGTTTGAGCACTAGACTGGCAGTCGGGTGTTTTTTGGACACATACAACTGCAGGATGTAAGTTTAGCCTCCGCGGGAAATCAGCTAGCTTTCACTTCTTGGTAGTCGTGTGTTACCACTTCATTGATGCCTTCTGCATAGGGCGTGGGGTACATCTCAAACTGCGACTCAAATTTGGAGCTGTCAAAGACGTAATCCCGGTCATATTGATACATCATTTCGACCATCTCTTTCATCACCGGCGAAAACCAGCCAATAATCCAGACTAGGAATTTGGGTGCTGAGCGGTATCGTGCCTCAACACCAAGCTCATCGGCTACCATCTGAATCCACTCTTTACCCGTTGGCGGATTAGATGCCGTGGGCAAGTGCCAAACTTGGTTGTAGGCCTCGGGATTATTTCCCAGCAGAGCCGTGGCTTTGCCAGCATCAGGTGTAAAGGTAAAGGAGTGCTTGTACTTGACGGATCCCAGCCAATTGGCCTTTTTGCCATCGGCCAGGGGATTAAATACCATTTCTGTGAGTACGCTGGAGTCTTCGATTGCTGGTCCATAAAAATCAGCCGAACGGGCAATGAGGGCTTGAAAATTGCCTCGCTTCACCCGATCCATAAGCATCGTAGCCAGCTCGGCTCGGATTTTGCCTTTGTTACTACTCGGGTTGATTGGCGTCTCTTCGGTCATGTGTCCCACGTGATTGGGATCGTACATGTACACATTATCAAAAAAGACCAGCTTTGTCCCATGTCTTTCGCAGGCATCCATCACGTTCTGCATGATGGCGGGCCAGGTTTCCTGCCAAACCTCCAGGTCATAGGGCAAGCCCACCGTCAAATAGGCAATTTCAGATCCCTCTACAGCCCGCAAGGTCTCGTTGCCATCGGTCAGATCTGCCGCAAAGACCTCGTCATCGGGATTTACTTTCTCGGGATGCCGGTTCACTAGCCGGATGTCGTCGGTATAAGTCAGCAGTGCTTTAGCCAGCTCCCTGCCGATTGCGCCCCCAGATCCCAGTATTGTTTGCATAATGCTCCCTTTTGAAGTTGACTGAATAAATAAAGATACGAATAAAGCAGATTTGAGAGTAACCTTATAAAAATTAAAGTGGGATCAGTATGACAAAGCTTGAATTTTATTGCACCTTGCCCAAGCGAAGAAATATTGGGAAAGTAACCTCAAATGGCTGATTGGCAGGTAGTTCTTGTTTCAGCCGTTCCATCGATTTATCCACGGGATTATACTGTTGGTCGGTTTTCATCTTTTGCACAGCCGACCATGAGTTGAAGTAGCCCTCGAGCTGATCCATATTCCATACAAGCGAATTGCTAAAGTCAGGCGATTCAATTTCATCAAAGGGGAAGGGAAGTGTTTGGTAGCTTTCATCGAGGTACTTTCGGTTTTCGCCGAAATAGGTGCCAAAGGTTTCTTCATATAGGGCATCGATAATGGGATTGGTCTGCTCATCAATGCGCAGCATCCCGTAACCGATTACGGCCAGCAGGGCATCGGGCTTAGCCACACGTCGGACTTCCTTGTAAAATTTATCAAAGTCGAACCAGTGGATCGCTTGTCCCACCGTAATCAAATCGAAATAGTTGGCTGACAGCCCCGATTCTTCGGCACCGGCAATGCTATAGGAGATATTCGCCTTCTGTGGGGCGTGACTGAGCTGTTCTTTGCTGATGTCAGTGGCAATTACTTCATCAAAATAATGGGCCAGCACTTTGGCTATTTGACCTGATCCGGTGGCGCAATCCCAAGCGCAATGACGGGCAGAGATATGCTTCAGGATAAAATCATAGAGCTCTTGGGGATATTCAGGGCGGTAGCGGGCATAGAGTTCTGACTGCTCAGAAAAACGACTCATTTTGTAAGCTATTCAGCTTTGAATTCGGGATTATAGATAATGCCTAAGATGTTGCCCCACGGATCTTTTACCGATGCGACCATGATTTCTCCGCCCACATTTTCGGGCTGATTATTCGGTTTGGCGCCAAGATCTACTAAACGGTTAAATGATTTATGAATATCCTTGACACCCCAATATACCACTTCATTATTTCCTCGGTTAGAATCCTCTGACTTGATAGGTTGAAGTCCCAGCTCATAACCGCTAACGTTAAATCCCACATAAAACGGTTCCTCGAAATAGGGATCCACCCCAAATGCCTTGGAATACCATTTCGTGGCTTCCTCAATATCGTCAACGTTGTAAATGACGGTACGCAGACCTAAAAAATTATTTGATGACATAGTCTTGAATTAATTGTGGTTTTAAATAAGATAACTCGAAATTCCGGAAGGAGTAAAGCATTTTTAGGTTAATTGTGAAATGGCATAGACGGTAATATTTGTTGAAGTCCTGAACTCAAAGATGAAATTAATATTGGCATTCTATGGATTTAGGTCTTGATGATAAAACGGCATTGGTTACGGGTGGAAGCAAGGGAATTGGATACGGTATTGCTGAAGCGCTGGCACAGGAAGGCGCAAAGCTCGTGATTTGTGCTCGTCACAAAGAGGAGCTTAAAAAAGCTGCTGAAAAGTTGCGTGCTTACGGTTCCGAAGTACTTGCAGTACCGGCAGATCTTACCAAGTCACCAGATATTCATAAACTTGTGAGTGAAGCTACTGATGCATATGATACGCTCGACATTCTGGTGAATAATGCTGGTACGATTGGCAACAATGGCACTTTTGAAGAGACGCCAATGGAGGAGTGGCGCTCGGTCTTTGAGCTTAACGTATTTGCCGTGGTAGAGTTGACGCAAAAGGTTATCCCACTGATGCAAAAGCAGGAGGGGGGACGTATTATCAATGTCTCATCTGAGAATGGCACACAGCCCTATCCCGATATGATACATTACAGTGCCAGCAAAGGGGCCTTGGATAATTTTAGTAAGGCACTTTCCAAGCAGTATGCCTCGGATGGCATTCTGGTGAATACGATCAGTCCTGCCTTTATCGAGACGCCGCTGGTAGATAATATGATGCAACAAATGGCTGATGAACAAAATGTAAGTAAACGTGAGGTGATCAATGATTTTCTGAATAATAATCGGCCGCATATCGAGCTCAAGCGACCCGGTACTATTGAGGAAGTGGGAGCCGTAGCGGCATTCCTGGCTTCAGAGAAGGCATCGTTTGTTAATGGTTCGAATTACCGCATTGACGGTGGATCGGTTGCCGCGGAGTAGTAGTGACAAACGATAGTAAACTATGGATATGATTAACTGCAATACATACTTTTTTGAGGATGACGGCTCCATCCCGAACAATCCTAACTTGCCTTTGCTGGTTTATGCTGATGCTCTGGAAGGAGAGCAACTGCAACCCAATAAGTGCCAATCACTGCTCAACAGTCATGGCTGGAGCAATGCCTGGGTGAATGGCATATTCTCCTATCACCACTACCACAGTAACACACACGAAGTGCTGGCGGTGATTACCGGATCGGCTCAAGTAAAAATGGGCGGCGAAGGGGGACAGGATCTTACAATATCAGCCGGAGATGTGATGGTGATTCCCGCTGGAGTGGGGCATTGCCGAAAGAGCAGCTCTGCTGATTTTCGAGTGGTTGGTGCTTATCCCAGAGGTACGAGCTATGATTTATGTACGGGTAAGCCGAACGAACGTCCACAAGTGCTTGAGAATATCAGGAATGTCGATCTGCCTGATTTTGATCCCGTAACGGGTGAGCCAGAGCCGCTGCACAGTTATTGGAAATAGATTTGACCCTCTCTCAGGGATAGACTTTGCAAAAAGACATAAAACAAAACTCTGAAAGGGTTCAGAACCCTTTCAGAGTTCAAAATATAATTATTATCTATACATCTTTTCGCCGGCCGTCACTTTTAAATCCAGCCGGTTTTGTTCCGGCGGCAGGGGACAGGTAGCAAAATCGGTAAATACGCAGGGTGGATTATATGCTTTGTTAAAATCGATATAGGTACCGCCGTTTTTATCCGGTGTGGGAGCATAAAAATAGCGTCCGCCGCCGTAGGTGCTGTTGCCGTTAGTGTTATCTCCGAAGATTATAAAGAACTCTTCATCCTTTTGGGGATGTCCGAGTGGTGCCAGGCTATACTGCCTGCCATCAATACTGAACTCGAGCTTGCCATAGAGTGAATCCTGGTAAGTATCACCCATAATGTCAGGTATGGTAATAGTTTTTGGCTCTTCAAACGGATCAAAAGTTGCTTTTACCCGCCAATTCTTTGAGACCGGGAATCGGTCAATACCATCAAAGTTGGCAAAGTTTGGGTGCTTGGTGTCTTTGAGGCGGATGTAGTAATTATCTCTGCGCTGTATAATGTACCAGAGCAGAGATCCATGGTGGAGCTTGCGGGATTCATTCTGATCGGAGTGCGTAAATTCAAATTTTGAAACCGCAGAACCATCTTGGGTAACATTAACGCCGGGCGCGAAATCAAATGAAAACTGGTTGTCCTCCTTGCTTACCGTTCCCATTTGAGCCGGTGCCTTTGGCGGAAATACGATATCATTTGTGGAATCGGATCCAAACGTATGCGTACCATTATCAATTTGATACAATCCGGCCAGGCTTAGCCAACTATCTTCTTGCTTAAGCGATTGAATACGCTCTTGATGCCATTGATCAACGTTGGCAACATAATCTGTGGATTTTTGACTTTGGCCGGAGCAACCTGCAAGTAGAATCCCAATGGCTAAAATAGTCAGCAGGGGGGAAAGTTTTTTGGTCATAGTATTTCAGTTGATGTTGTAAAATTCGTCAGGCACAATCTACGCTTCCCTCTCAAAGAAATAAAGCCGCGTATTTCTGACATTTTTTAATGAGCTTTCCTTTAAAACCTAGGGATGAAAAAGGCACAAACTAATCAAGTTAGCAACTGAATCTGGTACTGATTCAAAAATTGCAGGTACTCGCTGAAATTCAAGGGTAATCCTCAATCCAATCCCAGTTCAAGATTCACTTCTTCGTACTTCTTGTAAAAAAGCGGGAGGATGAGTGCGGCCGCATAACAAAGGATTCCGATCCCCATAAATGCGATGCCAAAGGTTATATCGTGTTCCAGAGCATTCATACGTACCAGCAAATTATACCAATCGTGTGCCTCTTTGCCCAATCCCCCGATAAGTGGTAATTGCCGGGCGCCTCCGTCGGCAGCATATCCGGCGACATCCAGCCAGCTATATCCTACCAGGCAGAGCGAAAATTGCATGCCGATATATTTGCGGTTGACCCAGCAAAAGGCAAGAATCATCAGCGGCAGTAGAATTTGAAAAAGCGACCCCCCGAGAATGGTGATGAACCGGCTGCCAAAAATCCCCAAAAAAGTGTGACCTGCTTCGTGGACAATCAGCAAAAAGTTATCGATAAAAAAGTGAACAATCCCCAAAGGGAATGGGTAGTCGTAGTTTACGGCAAAGAAAATATTATATCGAAGTGCCCAGTAATAGTGGTGAACCGAATAGATGGCAAACGGGAGTATTACCAAGGATGCCCACCATTCTTTGACAATCTTTTTTGCAAGTGATTGTAGTCGCGATGCGTCCATTATTGATCCCCGGTTGAAATGGATTTAATCGAAAATACAGGAAATTGCGGATTTGTAAAGTAGATAGAACACGAGTTAGATGGAAAGATCGGGTGACCTCCCGCTAACTGCAGTATCCACACTTCTTTTTAACCTTTTGGTAACTCCCAAAATTTAGTTTTCCCTTTGCCGAAATATTCGCTGATAATATTTACCGGCAATAACGTTTTGGGATCGTCATTGGTAGTTCTCCGGTCTTGTAGCTGACCACGTTTTTGTTGCGTCTCATTAAAGCCCTTCCAGAAATCGAGGTGGGCTCGGCCAATAGCCTTAAACTCTTCCCATTCGCCATTAAACAGGGATCGGAAGGAAGCAATAATGTCCAACAGGTACCGCCCGCTAAACCGCCAGGCCAGGCTGTCGGTGCTGCAGTTTTTCCAGAGCATGCGCAGGTTGTTTCGATAGTTATAGTACATTTTTCTGGGGGATCCCATGGCCATGGAGCCGCCGCCAAGGTGATAAACGGTGCTCTGGGGACAGAACCTAACCCTGTATCCTGTATTCCAGAGTTGCCAGCAGAGGTCAATTTCTTCCATGTGGAATTCAAAGTCCTCGTCGAACCCGCCCATTTGATTAAAGAGATCTTTGCGAACTGCTAACGCAGCACCACTGGCCCAAAAAATGTCGGTCTCATTGTTGTACTGACCATTATCTTTCTCCACAGTATCAAAAATGCGTCCTCGACAAAAGGGATAGCCAAATCGGTCTAGGTAGCCGCCGGCAGCCCCGGCATATTCAAAGTATTCCGGTTGCTCATCGGATAGCATTTTGGGCTGTACTGCAGCAATAGATTCATCCTTTTGGAAACAGCGGGCCAAACCCTGCAGCCAGTCGGGTTCAACGCGGACATCGTTGTTCAAAAACAGCAGGATATCGCCTTTGGTATAGGGCACTGCGCGATTATTACCGCCGCAATAACCATAGTTTTTATCCAGCTCGGCAATTTTAACTTCTGGATAATGCTCGCGCACCCATGCTTTCGATCCATCGCTGGAGGCGTTGTCAGCCAAAATAATTTCATACTTGGGATAATCGGTGGTAGTTACGCTGGGTAAATAATTCTTCAGGTGCTCCAAGGCATTCCAGGATACGATAATGATGCTAAAAAAGGGCATATCGAATTTTTATTTCGCAATAATTTGTTTTGATTGGGATCTTTTAATACTGATTTACTTAGCCAAAAAACATCCCTATCATTTGAAGCGGAAAATGAGAAAGAATCGTCTATGATCAAAGTAGGATTAATTTCGGATACACATTCGTACCTCGATCCTCAGGTGCTGGAGTATTTCGAGGACCGGGATGAGATTTGGCACGTCGGGGATTTTGGCACTATTGAAATCGCGGATCAGCTGAAGGAAATTGCGCCGCTTATCGGTGTCTATGGAAATATCGACGGCCAGGACATCCGCAGCGAATATCCCTTGCACCAGCGATTTGAGCGCCAGGGCATTGATTTTTGGATGACGCACATCGGGGGCACGTTGGGGCGCTATTGCATTCCTATTCGGGATGAGATGGAGAGTAATCCGCCGGATGTGTTTATGTGCGGCCACTCGCATATTCTAAAGATTGGTCGCGACCAGGAAAAAGATAAGATGTTGTTTATTAATCCCGGGGCGGCCGGTAAACATGGATTTCAGGTCTATCGCACTTGCGTTCGTTTCACTATTGAGGATGGAAAGATCCATAATATGGAGGTGATTAATCTCGGTGAGCGGGGAGAGGGCTAGTTAGTTTTGAGTCATGAGACTTGAGTAGTGAGAGATTTCACCCCAAGTTTCTAGCTACAAGCTTCCAGCATCTTGCAATCTGTATCCAGTAACCAGTCTATTCCTCAAAACGCTGGATCAATTCCGTGGCATGAAAAGCCGAGAGCGTTACAAGAGGAATGCCGCCACCCGGATGCGTACTTCCGCCCACAAGGTAAAGTCCCTTGATCGACCGCGATTTGTTGCGGGGACGAAGGAAAGCCGCCAATTTACTGTTGGATGACGTACCGTAAATGCTGCCTTTATTACTGCGATACTGCTGGTAGAAATCCCGTGGTGTGATGCTCTGCGAATAGACAATATGTTTTTCTAGGTCGGATAAACCCCGGTTTTCCAAAGCGTTTATTACTGTTTGTTTGTACTGTTCCTCCCGTTTTTGCCAGTTGTATTGATCACTCAGATAGGGAGCATTGACCAGTACAAATAGATTCGATCCGCCATCGGGGGCATGCCGGGGATTAGAGTGCGAGGTATTTGCGATGTAGATGGTGGGATCTTCGGGCATCACCTTTTCGTCAAAAATTTGCTCGAATTCTCGCTGGTAATCTTCCGAAAAGAAAATGTTGTGATGGGTCAATTCATCATAACTTTTGTCAATCCCGAGCAGCAGTACAAAGCCGGAACAGGAGGGCTCAAGACTGGAAATCTTTTTCTGCTTTAGTGTCGAAACCTCTGAGTCGGTCACAAAATTGAGATACGTTTCGGCCGCATCGGCATTTGAGACTACCAAATCCGAAGGGTAGTGGTTGCCGTCAACATCCGTGACGCCGGAGACCTTGCCGTCAGCAATTCCAATTCGCTTGATTTCGGTATCGTATTGGAAAGTAACCCCAAGCTTTGAACTCAATTTTGTCAGTGCTTCGATCAGCTCAAAAATGCCCCCACTAATGTAGTGGCCGCCCATGGCTAATTCTACATGGGGAATTACATTAAGAGTGGCTGGCGCCTGGAAAGGAGAAGATCCATTATAGGTCGTGAATCGTTTAAAAAACTGTCGCAATTCTGTGGATTCAAACATGCCGTCGATGCGCTCGGCCACGGTTTTAAAAGCATCGATCTTAAAGAAGTCGGTAAGATTAAGCGAGCTCAAATCCGAAAGCCCGAACAGAGGATTAAATAAGAAAGCGTCTTTCGTACGTTCGTAAAGCTGCTCCGAGTAGTCCTGAAATTTCTTGTACGCCTGAACGTCGTTGGGAGCAAACTCCTGAATTTGTGCTATGTTTACGCCGTTGTCTTTATAACAGTCGAATTGGGTACCGTTTTGATAAAAATATCGACAAATGGGATTGACCGGTTGAATATCGAGGTAATCATTGATATTTGCATCGCAGACCTCGAACAGTCGATCGAGTACAAAAGGCATTGTCAGCAGTGAGGGACCAGTATCAAAGCGAAAACCCTCAGCCGTGACTTCTCCGATTTTACCACCGGGTCGTTCATTTTTTTCCAGAACGGTAACATTGTGACCCCGATTAGCCAGTAGGCAAGAAGCCGCAAGTCCCCCTAAACCCGCACCAATAATATTTATATTCATAACTTTGATAATAACGAATTTGATAAACTTTTAAAGCTATTGCGGGCAGTCTTTATATGGGATGGATTTAGAGTCAAATGCCTGTTAGATTTCAGCTTCCACTCAAATAAAAAGAAATTCCATGAGATTATTTTGTTATTTGCTCACAGTATTAACTGCAATTATTTGGTTAACCGGATGTCAGACCACAGAATCTACGGAGGAGTATTACCTCTTTGTAGGCACCTACACACAGGAATCCAGTGAGGGTATTTATCTCTATAAATTTGATGCTGGAGATGGCAGTTTGGATTCTCTTGGGACAACCACCGGTGTCAAAAATCCGTCGTACCTGGCATTTTCGCCGGATCATAAAAACGTTTATGCGGTAAATGAGATAGCCGATTCGGCACGGGCAACAGTAAGTGCGTTCTCATTCGATAAGAAAAGCAATAGTCTCACATTTCTGAACAAGCAGTCTTCGGGCGGCGGAGCGCCCTGCTATATTTCGGTGGATAAGACTGGTCAATACGCCTTTGTAGGTAATTACGTGGGCGGCTCATTGTCGGTGTTGCCCATCAACAGTGATGGATCGCTGGCCCCGTCACAGCAGACGATTCAGCATCAAGGCAGCAGTGTTAACAAGAAACGCCAGCAACAGCCGCACGTTCATTGTACGTTGCCTACGCCCGATAACGACGCTCTGGTAGTTACTGATCTGGGAACTGACTATGTGAAGCGATATTCCTTTGACGCAAATAGCGGTCGTTTAAATCCCGACCCTGTTTCCACATATAAGGCCAAGGCGGGGGCTGGTCCGCGACATATAACGTTTGGTCCCAGCGCCGATTATGCCTATCTGATCGAAGAGATGAGCGGTTCTGTTGTGACTTTTAAAAACCAAGCGGACAGCCTGAACCCGATTCAACGAATTTCAGCACTTCCCGAAGACTACGAGGAAGCTATTTCGGGAGCCGATATCCACGTTTCACCCGACGGCAAGTTCTTATACGCCTCGATGCGTGAGGATCTCAACCAGATTGTGATTTTTGAGATCAATCAGCAGAACGGTAAGCTGTCGCTGGTGGGACGGCAATCTACAGGTGGCGAGCACCCGCGGAACTTTATGATCGATCCCACCGGGGGATATTTGCTCGCCGCGAATCGTGATACGGATAATGTGGTGGTTTTTGAACGTGATCAGTCGACGGGTAAATTAACCGCTACAGGCACGGAGTTAAACATTTCCATGCCGGTTTGCCTGAAGATAATGCCGATGGAGTAAAGGCAGGGTGGGAGCGTCCCAAGCAGAGCTTAGGACGCAGATGATTAGAATGCCTATTTCCGCAGTCGTAGCTTGGCAACCGTTTCGATGTGATAGGTTTGCGGAAACATATCCACGGGCTGAATCTCGAGGATATCGTACACTTCGTTGAGTTCTTTGAGATCACGTGCCATGGTGGAGCTGTTGCAGCTGATATACACCAGTTTGGGAACCTTTAGCTCTTTGAGCCGCTCTACCACATCCGGGTGCATGCCCGACCGCGGCGGATCGGTGATCAGGCAGTCGGGGGATCCGTGCTCAGCGGTGACCTCCTCCGTAAACACATCCTTCATATCGCCCTCGACGAAAGCCACATTTTCGACCTTATTCTCCTGAGCATTTTTGCGGGCATTCTTGATGGCTACGTCTTCTAATTCAATACCTACAACGCGTTTAGCTTTATTACTTAGAAAGAGGCTAAGAGTTCCTACGCCACAGTACAGATCATAAACAACATCATCTTGCTGAATACCAGCATACTCTTTAGCTACTTCATATAGTCGTTCAGCCTGACGCGTGTTCGTCTGGAAAAAGGCATTGGCATCTATATTGAAATGGTAGGGACCAATCTTGTCTGTGATATAGCCCGGACCGTAGATAATCTTTTCATATCGCCCTTCGGCGGTTGGCCGCCGGGTGTCATTCACATTGTTGATAATTGTGGTGATCTGAGGAAACTCATCCAAGAGGGCATCTGCCATATTTTTGATAATCTCCTGATCGTCCTGATAAGTCACAATATTGACCATCAGATCATCGGTATGATAGGCTTTACGAATCACCAGGTTGCGCATAAAGCCCTCGTGGTCAATGCGATTGAAGGGTGGGATGTCGCGTTCTTTACACCAACTACGTACAAAATCCAGGATTTGGTAGGATACGGGATCCTGCAGGTGGCATTCGCTGATATTCAGAATCTTGTCGAAACGGCCGGGAGCATGTAATCCAGCGGCAAAACAGCGATCGCTTACAAATTCATCGCGCTCGATCTCTTCACGGCTCAGCCAGCGTTTGTGACCCATGGAGTATTCCATCTTGTTTCGATAATAAAAGGTATCCTCGCAGCGCAGCGTCTCATTTACTTCCAGGTGCGTTAAATCACCGATACGGTGCATGTGATCTTGCACCTGCTCCTGCTTGAACTCCAACTGGTGCTCGTAGGAGACATGCTGCCAGTTGCAGCCGCCACAATGCTGAGCGTGCTGGCATTTGGGTTCAATTCGCTCAGGGCCTTCCTCTAACACTTCTAACAGCTTGCCCTCGAGGTAGCTCTTTTTCTTTTTGATGATGCGGGTTTTGACCCTATCGCCCGGTGCCGTATTGGGTACAAACACGACCTGACCGTCTAATTTGCCAATACCTTTGCCTTCATATGCTGCTGAATCAATGTCGAGCTCAATTTCAGCTCCTTTCTTTACTGCCATATTGTGATCTTTTTATGCGTCTTCTTCTCGTGGTGATAGGTAGGTTTCGAATTGCAGAGAAAATGCCCGCTCGGCCGAGCTCACTTTTTTGAGCTCTTTAGTGACGATCTCGAGTTGTTTCATCGCAATCATTGCCAGTGTTTCCATAAACTTAACGGCGATAGTAGGATGACGTTTCTTAAGCGTTTCAAAATCTGGCTTAAAGAAGCCCATCAGTGTACAGTCTGTCATACATTTGGCACTGGATATGCGCCGCAGTTCATAGCCGATTGAGAGGGCTCCAAAACTTTCGGGAGCTTCAATCATATAGCTCTGGGTATCGCTTTCAGAACCAGGTTCCGGCTCTACAATAAGTTCCACCTTGCCTTTTTCAACAAAATACATGCCCGTGCCGGGATCGCCCTGATAATATATATGCTCATTTTCTTTGTACTGCCTGCGGTGGCAATATTGTAGAAACTCCGACCGCTCGAGCGTGGTCAGATTCTGTAGGAACCGGGAATTGAAAATAAGATCCGCTTTGTTTTTGGCTTTTTCTATCCTATTGGAACCAAACATGAGTGGTGGTTTAATTACAAGTAGCGATATGCAGCTTCGCAATTTAACATTATTATATCAACTTTTCGCATTGCTAAAATGAGTGGCCGATACCAAAGGTAAAATAAGGCGTGTTATCTTTAAACCAACCATCTTGCAAGTCGTGAATGCGCAACGCAAAGTCGAAACGGGCTACCACATATTCCCAGTCCAGGCGTAGCCCAATACCCGAGCTTACTGCAATCTGTTTGTAGAATTCATCGAACTGGAATTTACCCAATTCGAGTTGTTTTTTCCGCTGGCTTTGCGTTTGAGAGCCTGAGCCAGGGAATTCGGTCCGTGGCCCGTACCAGATGTTACCCGCATCAGTAAACCAAGCGCCAATCCAGTTGGCTGACAGGAAATCTTTGATCAGGCTCTGGCGGACCTCGGTCTGCGCCAGAAGCTTGATTTCGCCGCCGTTAATGGTCACATCATCCAGCGGAATGGCTCCGGGTCCCAAGCTGTAGATATCCCATCCACGAATGTCGTTGGCTCCACCGGCGTAAAAGCGTTGGTTTAATGGGATGGATTTACTATTGCCATAAGGAAATGCCAGTCCCATGAATCCACGATAAGCAAATACGGCATTGTTGGAGATAGGAATATACCGTCGATAATCGGCCGTACCTTTCACAAAACGGCTGTAAGCTAAACTGTTTTGACTGGTGGGAAAAACCGGCGGCAAGTTCCCTTCCAAGGTATCAGGAGTTACAATAAATCGATCGCTCAGGTAGGGGATATTTCCACCAGAGGCAATAGAATATTCGCTATAGTAGCCATAATTCCGTTTTATCAGGTCGGTTCGTTGACTACGGAAAGTATAGCGTAGTATGGATGATATCTGGGGACGAAAGTCCTCCAGGATTCGCTGGTATTCAAAGGAATTTTCGCCAAACTCTTCGCGAAGCGCATTGCGGAACTGGGTAGTGGGATTGGTATCCAGGAGATCGAGTTCAATAAGATCGAGGTAACTGGAAAAACGCTTATTGTGCTGCACTTCGTAGCGGACGTTGAACCGAATGTCGGAGTTAATGTCAAACAGCAGCTGATCAGAACGGGTGAAGGACAAGGAGTATCGCGTGCGGCTATTGGAGAAAAAGAGATTCTGGTCCAGTCCTCCAAAGGGAAAGATGAGCCGGGGCAGGGAGTATTCAATACGTGTTTCGAAACTCTGAAAAAACTGTCCATCGTAGGATCCTGCTGCGGAGTCGGGGGCAATTTCTTCAAATTTATCGGAGGTGACGTATTCGAAACTTCCATTAAGACTGATCTGTAGGTTTTCGGCCTTCCCAAACAGGTTATTATTGGTATAGGTGATACCTGCTCCAGATCCAAAGCCGTATCGTTCCATCCCGAAAAGGTTCAGGTTGACTGAATGTTTGGGTAATGTTTGCAACGAAAACATGGCCGGAATATCTTCCTTGGAATAGTCTGGCAGAGACCCATCATCACTGAGTCCAAACTGCCGCACGGTGAGCATTCCCAGGTTTTGAAATTCGTTGATTGTGCGGATGTAAAGCGAGTTGTTAAATGTTTCTCCCGGTTCAAAGAGGATCTGGTCGGTCAGCAGACTGAACTTTGTTTGGGCAGAGCGTTTTTTTTGCAGGAAAATAGACTTACCATTTACAGTAAAAGGGGGCCCGCTTAAAGTATCCCGCTGGTTGTATTGCAAACTGTCGTCTTCTGGACCGCTTAAGCTGATAAATAGGTCGCCAAAAGTATATTTCTGCCCCGTATCGATGGTGAATAGGGCATCAAGCTGATATTTGTTAGTGGAATCTCGTTTCATTAGCACACTGATAGAATCGCGTTGTACAGCCGCATAACCATTGTTTTTGAGGAAGGTTAGTAGGCGGTTGCGTTCTTGATTGAGCTTATTCTCGGAGTATCGCTGATCCATCACATAGGTGGTGTCATTGATCCGCTTCCGTGTTAACGGGCTGTTATTTAAAAAACGGGGCACCTTGGTTGAATCCTGAAACTGTGGCAATCCAGCGTACTTTACCGTCTTGATTGAAAATGAGGGACCTTCATCAATCAAAAAAGAGACTTCTGCGCGATTTTTTTTAAACTCGACGATATTGGTATCGACGGTTGCCTCCAGAAAACCCACCGTTTTGTAGTACTGTTTGATTCGTTCTATATCATTGGCTACGGTTGACCGGTTGAGCAGGGCAGGGGGTTCTCCAAATTTTTTGGTGAGCTGCCATATAAAGTACCAGGGAGTAAAGCGAGGAATACCCAAAAATTCGCGATTCGTTTGGGTACGAATGAGCGTCTCAAGTGTGTTGTCTTTCACATTATCGTTGCCAACAAAGCGAATAATGCGAACTACTTTATCCGTAGTATCTATTTCAGCGCTATTTTGAGACATAGCTTGGTCTGGACAGGCGAAAAACAGTCCACTCCAGAGTGTTAACGCTGAAAAAAATAAGCCTATGTTTATTTTCAAGAGGCGAGAGAACGGTTTACATGGTTCAAAAAAAACGGTTGCATGATCATTACCATGCAACCGCTTGGAAAATTCTTATTGCGTTAGGAGATTAAACGTCATCGTAATTAAAGCCTTCATCTTCCTCGTTGTGAAAGAAATCTTCTTTGCTGATGTAATCCGGCCAGATATCCTCAATGCCTTCATAAACTACGTCTTCTCCTTCCTGGATTTCTTCAAGCTCATACAGGTTATCGAGCACCTGCTGGGGCACGCCAGTACGTTCTGCCCACTCAATTAGTTCTTCTCGGGTTGCAGGAAAAGGCGCATCATCCAATGCAGCCGCTAGTTCAACAGTCCAAATCATAAAAAAAGTACTTCAGGTTTTGGTTTTGAGTTCTACTAAAATTCTTAGCACGTTAATAAAAGGTTTAACACATTAAATTCAAGTCATTTTTTAAGGAAAATGCAATTATTTTTTCTATTGAATGACTCAAAGGTCTAAAAAAAAATCCTTATCTTTCGAATTCTATAATGCAAACTCAAAATAACCCGTAATATTATATGTTTAGTCCTGGCATCCCAGAAATTCTTATTATAGTCTTAGTTATTCTTTTGTTTTTCGGGGCCAAACGTATTCCCGAACTAGCCAGAGGAATAGGCCAAGGTATTAAAGAATTCCGAAAAGCCTCTGATGAGATCAAAAAAGAAATTGAAGAGGGCGAAAAAGAAGGATTTGAAGGTCAAAGCGATAAAGAAACCGCCGAAAAGAAGAACAGCAAGACTAATTAACAAAGCATATCTATCCCATTGAGTTTTTCTAACTTTAGCCAGATTCAACAGGCTTTGGAATCTGGTGATATCACGCTACCTGAAATTGTACAGAACTACATCCAAAATATTGAAGAGCGCAACGATGAGATTAATGCTGTCGTCAGCTTAGATACTGAAGATGCCTTAGAACGTGCTCAACAGATCCAGCAACGTATTGATGATGGTTCAGCCGGCAAGCTGGCCGGTATGATCATTGGCGTCAAAGATCTTATCTGCGAACAGGACAAGCAGACCACCTGCGCATCCCATATTCTTAAAAATTTTGAAAGCGTCTATGATGCAACGGTTGTTGAACGTCTTCGAGATGAAGATGCGATCCTTATGGGACGCTTGAACATGGATGAGTTTGCCATGGGCTCTTCTACAGAAAATACCATTTATGGACCCACTCACAATCCGGTGGATACCTCGAAGGTGCCGGGCGGTTCGTCGGGCGGAAGTGCTGCGGCTGTGGCTGCCGATTTTTGCACTGCTTCTCTTGGGTCTGACACTGGGGGATCTATTCGGCAGCCGGCTTCGTACTGTGGCGTTGTGGGCCTAAAACCTACCTATGGTCGTGTGTCTCGTCATGGGTTGGTGGCTTTTGCTTCGTCGTTCGATTGTATTGGTCCGCTTACGCATAGCGTCAAAGATGCGGCAATTTTGCTTGAAACTATTGCCGGATTTGATCCCAATGACAATACCTCCTCGAGCCGTACGGTGCCCAATTACCAACGATTTGTTGAAGATCCCGAACCTAACATACGTATTGGTGTTCCGGAAGAGTATTTTGGCGAAGGATTGGATGAAGAAATTCGTGACGGTATTCAGGACAAGCTTAGCGAACTAGAAGAGTCGGGTGCTGAGTTGGTCCCTATTCATTTGCCACACATGAAATACGGCATTGCTACTTATTACATTTTGGCCACAGCTGAGGCCTCTAGTAATCTGGCGCGTTATGATGGAATCCGTTATGGACACCGTGCTGACATTAAAGAAGTGGAAGAGGATCTCAAGGAAGAACGGGCAGCCCTGGAGCAGAAAATCAAGCAGGCCAAGGGGGATGAGCAAAATGAACTGACTGAAGAATTGGAAAATCTGGATTCCTCGCTTATCCGATTGTATAAGAAAAGCCGTACTGAGGGATTTGGCCCCGAAGTGAAACGGCGAATTATGCTTGGTACTTACGTGCTTAGTGCCGGTTATTATGATGCTTATTATGCCAAGGCCCAGAAGGTACGTCGCCTGATTAAGCAGGACTTTACTGAGGCTTTTGAAGATGTAGATGTGATCGTATCGCCTACAGCGCCAACTACAGCTTTTGATATTGATTCCAAGATGGATAACCCGGTTCAGATGTATCTCAATGACATGTACACAATTTCAGCCAACCTGGCCGGTATCTGTGGGATCAACGTCCCGGCAGGGACCCATTCGAACGGATTGCCATATGGTATGCAGTTTATGGCGGATACGTTTGAAGAGGGTAAACTTTTTAATGCAGCACGACTCGTCGAACAATTAGGTTAATTAAAAATTTTTGACATGCAGAATAGGTTAGAGGACAAATGGGCGCTTATCACGGGAGCTACAGCTGGAATTGGCAAAGCTACGGCTGAGCTCTTTGCTGAATCAGGGGCTAACGTTGTAATCACCGGGCGCCGCTCGGAGCGTCTCAAAGAAATTAAAGCGCAATTTGAGCAGGAGTATGCTATAGAGATTGAGATTGCCTCTTTTGATGTCAGGGATCGTGAGGCCTGCCAGTCGTTTGTAGATGGACTGTCAAATTCCATCGATATTTTGGTGAACAATGCCGGGCTGGCAAAAGGGACGGATGCGGTGTACGATGCCGAACTTGATGACTGGGATACGATGATCGATACCAATGTGAAAGGGCTGTTGACAATGACGCGGCTCATCGCTCCTAAGATGAAAGAGCGTAACAGTGGTCATATTATCAATATCGGTTCCATTGCGGGGCATGAGAGCTATCCGGGGGGATCGGTCTACTGTTCTACCAAGCATGCTGTTAAGGCGTTTACCGAGGCGACCAAAAAAGATTTGCACGGCACCAATGTGCGGGTTAGCATGGTATCGCCGGGACTGGTAGAAACTGAATTTAGCGAGGTTCGCTTCAAAGGCGACAAAGAACGGGCTGACGAGGTATATGACAATATGAAACCGTTGGTGGCACAGGATATAGCCGAGATTGTTCATTTTATGGCAAATCGTCCGCCGCATGTCAACATCATGGATACCATAGTATTTCCCACTGCACAGTCTTCATCAACGATGGTTCATCGAGACAATGATTAAATGTCGATGTTTGGCAATCGCTTTCTTTGTCGCACTTATTGCGGTGTCATGCAGCCAGGATAACAGCCGGCTTAATTTTGAGAAGCAGGGCAGGGAGGTCCCCAGTTTTAATGACGACAGCGCCTACCATTTTGTGGAGCGACAGATCGCTTTTGGGCCACGGAATCCCGGCTCTGAAGGACATCAAAAAGCAAAGCAGTACTTTCTTGAGAAGTTGCGATCATATGCCGGTCAGCAGAGCGTATATCCGCAGGAGTTCACGGCCGAAGGCTATGATGGCGATACGCTGGCATTGACGAACATCATTGCCGCTTTTAATACCCAGAGTAGCGATCGTATCATGCTGTGTGCCCACTGGGATACACGTCCCCGTGCTGATCAAGCTTCCGAGAATATTGATAAACCTATTCTGGGTGCTGATGATGGTGGAAGTGGAGTGGCAATATTGCTTGAGTTGGCTCGTCTTTTTGAACAACATCCGCCCCCTATTGGGGTAGATATCGTACTTTTTGACGGGGAGGATTATGGAAAAGAGGATGACCTTTCGAAATATTTCTTGGGATCACGTCACTGGTCCAATAATCCACCGGTAAAAGGCTATTCTCCACGATTTGGCATTTTACTGGATATGGTTGGTGGGCAAGATGCGCAGTTCCCCAAAGAAGGTAATTCTATGTTGTTTGCACCGGCGCTGGTCAACGAATTATGGACTATTGCTGATGAAAAAGGATATAATAATCTCTTCCCGGATGAAGAGGGCAGGACAATCTCTGACGATCATGTCATTATCAACAAAGTGTTGGGGATTCCCACCATTGATATCATCCGCCATAACCTGACCCAAAGTGGTTCACAATTTGCGCCCTACTGGCATACCCATCGTGATAACATGGCGATTATTAGTAAAGAAACACTTGGCGGAGTTGGTAATGTTATGGCAGAGCTTATTTATAATCGCATAAATCACTCTAATTAACGTTCAGCGTCCTACAAATGAAATATATCAAATTGGTTATTGAGGTTGAGGATAAGTATCAGGAAAACCTCATTGCCGAGCTGTTTGATATGGACTTTGATGGTTTTGAACAGCGTGATAATCAAATTATTACCTATATAGCTAAGGAAGATTTTGGGGTCAGCGATCGGGAACGCATCGACCAACTGCTGGCGGCTTATCCCGGTAACGGTTTTGTGGAATCAGAAGAAGTAGTTGCCGATCAAAACTGGAACGAACAGTGGGAAGAGACGATAAAGGCGCAGGAGGTGGGACAGTTTTTTATTAAGCCGACTTGGGTGACCGATTCTGCTCCCAATGATAAAATTATGTTGGAGATAGATCCCAAGATGTCGTTCGGCACTGGCTATCACGAGACTACCCGTCTGATGCTTCAACTACTGCCAAAAGTGGTACACAAGGATGACAGGATTGTGGATGCCGGCACCGGAACCGGCATTCTTTCGATAGCCGCCATCAAACTCGGGGCAAAATATGCACTGGCTTTTGATATTGATGAATGGAGCATCTCAAACACCAAAGAAAATATTCTGCTCAATGAGGTTGCTGATTTCGTAACTGTCAAAAAGGGATCGGCTGAAGTTATTTCCCAAGGAGAGCAGGCTGATATTGTCATGGCTAATATTGAGCGAAACACGATACTAGAGATTCTACCTGATTTAGAAAAAGCCTTACGTCCCAGTGGTGCACTCTTATTGTCCGGATTACTGCAGAACGACAGAGAAGCTGTTATGAATCAGCTACAGGATCGCTTTGAGATTGTTGATGTTATTCAGGAGAATGAGTGGATCGCTATACAGGCTAAAAAGGTGGAATGATGAAAGCAGCGATTGATATTGGCACAAATACCACCTTGTTGTTGATTGCCAAGGTCAGTAACGGAAACCTCGAAGTTCTTCATGAGGCACAGCGTATTCCACGCCTCGGAAAAGGGGTGGATAAAAACGGCCGGCTTTCGGATGAGGCCATGCAGCGGGTTATAAATGTATTGCTAGAGTATCAGGAGAATATTGAGGAGCATTTTCCTGCGGTTGATGCCGTTCGGGTAACAGCCACCAGTGCCGTGCGCGATGCCAGTAACAGGAGTGCATTTCTAGATTTAGTGGCTGAACAAACTGGCTGGCAGGTAGAGATCCTGAGTGGTTTTGAAGAAGCCCAGTTGACCTATCTGGGAGCCTATAGTGTAATTGGCAGTACGGCTGATAGTCAGCATATTGTCATCGACATTGGAGGTGGGAGCACTGAAGTTGCCTCAGGCGGCGGTAGGATTGTCCGCGATCGCTATTCTTATGATATGGGATGCGTGCGGTTTACCGAACGTTTTCTCAATGATGATCCGCCCAATTTCCAACAACTGAGTGAATGCAGAAGAGCCATCCAAAAAGTCCTTGAGGAGTTCGAATTTAATTTTGTTGATGAGGCTTCGTTGACCGGTGTGGCCGGTACGGTCACCTCACTGGCGTATATTGATCAGGAGTTAGAAGCTTATGATCCTTCATCATTGGATGGCTATGAGATATCACAAGCAACTGTTGCCAAATATATCAGCCGGGTGCAGCAGCATAGTTCTGAATGGTTGCGTCAAACATATCCAACGGTGATGGAGGGGCGGGCCGATATTTTCCTGGCGGGTTTGCTGATCTTGGAAGAGTTTATGGGAAAATACGATTTCAGGTCAGTTGTCTGCTCAACGGGAGGTATTCGGCACGGAGCGATAGTTAGTAATAGTGAAGGGTAATCTGAAATTGCCTTAGGCTATTCCTGCTTTTTATAAGAAAGGCATACGTGCTTAAGAGCAAATTAAAAAGGCCAGTTATATGAACTGACCTTTTATAGTAACAAAGACGGCTTTAGATTTTTAGAGCAATTCCGACGTTCAACCATGCCCAATTGTTGCCAAGTTCAGCAAAGCCCGCCAGATTTTCTGAAAAATAATACCTTCCACCAGCGTGAAAACTACCAATAAGACCACTTCCAAAGGACCTGCCTCCTGAGTAATTAAAGTTTCGGTAATAAATTCCCAAGCCGGCGTAAAGGTCAACTTTGTCATCTTCTAATTCCAGTAACTCATTAAAGTGATAACTGCCGCGACCCCCGATATAAAAAATGGTAAGATTATTACCCGAGACGAATCCTATGTTACCACCTATGCCAATAGATCCTACCTCTAGATTGGTCATACCGTATTCCAGGCCCGCACCTAAAGGCAGACCAAGACCACTCCAGGAATAGGTTGATCCCAACCCAATACCTGCATCTACTATTAGGTCACCTTCTTTAAAGGTTTGAGCATTTGCATTTGACTGAACAAAGATCATAAAACCTATACATAGAACAGTCCCTACTACTATTTTTTTCATAACTCTAATGATTATTTTGTGATTAAGTGACGAGTCTTAAGAGAGGTATCTAACTTTTATTTTTAACATATCTCTCTCCTTTATTTAATATTACTAAAAATTTTTTAGAAAAAGGGCTTTAGCGTAATAAATTTTCAATGGGAATAAAGCGACACATTCAGTAAGTTTGACGCGAAAGTGAATTCCAAGTAAATATTTCTGCCTTTTTAAGGTATGTCCGATTCTAACTCCCAAAATTCGCAAGCATCTGAATCGCCTCGAGAAAATCCTTCCGAAAGCAGCCTCGAAGATGATGTGCTGGTTAAAAAAGCTGTTGGGGGCAATGAAAAGGCGTACAAGAAATTGGTGGACAAGTACGAGCGTGCGCTGTACTTCCACATTCTGAAGATGATTAAGGATCGCGAACAGGTTGAGGATCTGGTTCAAGAGACGTTTGTGAAGGCATTTGATAATCTCAATACCTACAGTACAAATTACGCCTTTTCGACTTGGCTCTATCGTATTGCGACCAACCATACCATTGATTATCTGCGCAAGAAAAAGCTGAAGACTCTTTCTATTGATCAGCCGATGAAAACCAAGGATGGCGAAATGGAGATGCAGCTTCCGGATGAGTCGGCCGGCACGGATCGCAATATCATACGAAAACAGCGGCAGAAAATTGTGCAGAATGCTATTGATAACTTGCCGGAAAAGTACCGTAAAGTCATCGAATTGCGGCATATGGAGGAAAAAAGCTACAAAGAAATTGCCAATGTGCTAGACCTGCCACTGGGTACGGTAAAGGCGCATATCTTCCGCGCTCGTGAAATGTTGTATAAAGCTCTCAAAGATAAAAAGGATAAATTTTAAAAGCTGGGTAAGGAGTGAAAAGGAAGAAACTTTTCACTTTTCATTTTTTACTTTCCGTTTTTCCCTTCTCACATTTTTTGCCACAGCTGCCACGTTGTCTTTGTATTTCTCGAACTTCGCTCTTCGAATAGCACTTCCCTCAAAAAGATCGTCGTATTGTTTTATATCGAGTTCTTCCCAGAAATTGATGTCATTGTCAAGCAGCTTTTCGCGGGGAAATAGATCTTCCATCTCTCCATAGGTCGCATCGCGATTCCAAGGACACACATCCTGACAAATATCGCAGCCAAACATCCAGTCACCCAGATCATCGCGGTGTTCTTCGGGAATTTCCTCTTTGAGTTCGATAGTTAGATAAGAGATACATTTATTCGCATCTACGCGATAGGGCTCATAGATGGCATTGGTAGGGCAGGCATCGATACACTTGGTGCAGCTGCCACAGTGGTCGGTGACAGGACTGTCATAGACAAATTCAGCATCTACGATCATTTCTCCGATAAAAAAGAACGAGCCAATATTTTTATTAAGGATGTTGGAGTTTTTGCCCATCCAGCCAAGACCGGAACGGACCGCCCATGCTTTATCCAGTACCGGAGCTGAGTCAACAAACACGCGTCCCTCGAGCCCGCCCAGCATTTCTTTGGTCTCCGCAAAAAGCTTTCTCAGCTTATTCTTATACACTTTATGATAATCGCGTCCCTGCGCGTACTTGGCAATCTGCGGCTTATTTTGTTGTTGCATCTGCTCCCTGTGTTTGGGATGAAAATAACTGCCAATTACTGATACCACAGATTTTGATCCGGGTACAAGCTTGGTGGGATCTACGCGTTTCTCAAAATGATTTTCCATCCAGCCCATCGTGCCGTGCCGATCTTGATTGAGCCATTCGCGAAGACGGCGTTCTTCTTTTTCGAGCCGGCCTGCTTTGGCAAATCCACAAGCATTAAATCCTAATCGAAGAGCCGCTTCGCGCACTTTTTGCGTTCGTTCACGCAGATTCATTCTACTGATTCAGAGGTTATAAACAAGATTCTTGGTCTAATCCAAAGTAACGTATTTACAATGAAATATTTAACAGTTTTGCCGTTCGTGTATATTTCATTGGTGGGTAGAAAGGTCTCACTGCCTATTGTTGTTAATCTGACGGAAGGAGAAGAAAAAGTTGTGACGGTATCAGAAATAACTAGCCGGACGGATCCCACGGAAAGATCATTGACAAGAGAATTCCGAGAACTAGTGAACCAGTCTTGTGTATCGTCAAACTGGATAAATATTATCCCAAATACAGATTTTACAGAGAGATATTCAGTAATTTCACGGTGGGAGAATATATATCTTGGGGAGCCAATGAATTATTGATTTGTGTTAACTTGACTGTAGGTGTGGAAAGGGAGGTATTATCCCCGGAAATGTTGAGCACTGCTGTACTATTTGTGGATCTTTTATCAATGCTGAGGCTATTCGCGATCATGCCGCCAATAACAGGAAAGGCAAATGCAAATACTGCTCCTGTTTCTGCAGATGATTTCCCCATAATGAAGAGCCCTCCAAGTCCTGCAGCGGATCCTACAAGGTTACCCAGTAAGATGTTACCGAAGGAGGCATCGTATTGTTGATTATTTACAACAATATAGGTACCCAGCGATGAAAATACCGTATAGCTTGCGTATCCTCCCAGTATGAATGCGCCCATGTTGGCAAATCCAGAAGCAGAATTGCCCTCATTGGGTACAAATGCTGTGCTGGCAATCCCACCCAGAATTCCTCCACCGGCTCCGATAAAGATACTGGATCCAAACTGCAGCGCCAATCTGTCAAGGGAGTTGTTATACGCTGCGTTGGTACTCTGGTGGGCTGCCGAAAACTCTTGGAAATATTGCGGAGTAGTTACTTTTTGTTGCGCATGAACTGAGATGGCGCTAAAAACTAAAATAATGATCCCTGTCAAAATCACTCGGTGAACAGTCATAAAGTAGTTTTTTATGTAATACTTACTATTTCAACACAAAAACTAACCTTGATAACTACTCTGTAATGTTATACTAATATAAAAAGCCTAAAGGGATTTTGCGTCCACCTTGTGTATTTTACCCCTCTGGAGTTTCAGCGTTCGGTAAGGATACTGTTTGACCGTATCGTAATCGTGCGTCACCATTAGAACGGCCATGCCCCGGTTATTTATTTTCTTCAGCAGTTCCATGATAGAAGCTGAGGCCTCGGGGTCCAGGTTCCCGGTAGGCTCGTCAGCCAGCATGATACGCGGTTCATTGGCCAGGGCACGGGCGATAACAATGCGTTGCTTTTCGCCACCGGAAAGATCCTCTGGCATGTTTTTGCGTTTGTGGCTCAGCCCCACCATCCCCAGTACTTCGAGTACACGCTGTTTGATAAAATTGCTCTTTTCCCCGGTTACCTGTAGCGAAAAGGCTACGTTGTCATAAACGGTACGATCGGACAGAAGTTGAAAATCCTGAAAGACAATACCAAGGCGACGGCGGAGATAGGGTACTTTTTTGTCAGGCAAATTGGTAACATCCATATCCGCTACTCTAACGCGGCCACTGTCGGGCAGCAGATCGCGATAAATGAGGCGCAGAAAAGAACTTTTGCCGGCTCCGGTCTGTCCAATGAGATAGGTAAAATCACCGTTCTCGAGCTTGAAATCGATATTGTCCAGCACCGGACGGTGATCGTAGGTTACGCTGACATTAGAAAATTCAATTACTGATCTTTGGGACATTGCAACACCATTGTAATTCGTAAACTCTTGTCATCAGCTTCTTCGAAGTCAAAGCCACTGTATTTTGCACGTATGTTATACGTCGTTTGATCGATAATATCAAGCATTTGTTGGAGGGTATAGATCTTTTGATGATGCGTTTCCCGAAACTGCTCAACTACGGTTTCCTGGTCTTCGGCCAACTTTTCAATGCGGAACTCGTTTTTGTGGATCCTTTTGTCGGCATCGTAGCTGCTTAATCGAAAATATCGGTGGTTATCTTCGGTGTATCCCTCCTCATTATTCAGAAATTCAATGGCCTGCATCGAATTTCTGGGAGTCGTAAAATCAAAAATGAGTAGGCTTTCTGGAGTCAGAACCTTTTTTGTCTCGGACAAAAACTTGAGAATTTCTTCCTCGGAATGCAGATAATTGATGCTGTCAAAGACGCAAAAAACGATATCAAATGTTTCCTCAAGCCTGATGTCCAGAAAGTCCATCACCTCAAAATCCACTTTACAGAACATGGCTTTATTTTTTTTACGGGCTTTTTGGATCATCTGGGGCGATTTGTCGGTACCGGTAACATCGTAGCACTCCAGCTCATCAAGGAATAGCGAGATAGAACCAGTACCACATGCCAGCTCTAGAATACTTTTAGCTTTCGGATGATGCTTTTGGATAATCGCATCGATAAAATCAGCCCATAGCTCATAGTTGACATCTTGCATGACGGTATCATAGATGTCTGCCAGCTTTGAATATTCGGGCCTTTCCTGCGATTCTGTCATTGTTTTATAGTTTTAGATTTTCGGTTGTCAGCAAGCTGTATTGCCAGATTAAAGGCTTCGTTGAATGAGGAGGGATTGGCTTTGTCTTGACCGGCAATATCGAATGCTGTGCCATGGTCAGGGGACGTCCGAATGATGGGTAAGCCCGCCGTAAAGTTAACACCGGCGCCAAACGAAAGTGTTTTAAAGGGAATGAGTCCCTGATCATGATACATCGCTAAGATACCGTCGCCCTGCTCATACTTTTGGTTACCAAAGAAACCATCCGCTGGATGCGGACCACTGACGTTAATACCCTCAGCTTTTAATTGCTCCAGGGCAGGGCGGATAACCTCTTGCTCTTCAGAGCCAATAATACCGCCGTCGCCCGCATGGGGGTTAAGTCCCAGCACGGCAATGTTGGGCGAAGAAATATTGAAATCGCGCTGGAGCGTTTTATTCATGATTGCAACATATTTCTTAACTGCATTCTCTGAAATATGTTTGGGAATTTCAGCGATGGGAATATGTACCGTCACTAATCCAACACGGAGCTTATCGTGTACCAGCATCATCATGAAATCATTAATGCCGGTTTTTTCTGCCAGGAATTCAGTATGGCCGGGAATGTGATAGCCCGCAAGGTTTACCGCCTCTTTCGATATCGGAGCTGTCACCAAGGCATCAGCCTGCTGAGATTTGCACAGTTCAATTCCTTTCTCAACGGCCAGCATCGCACATCGGCCTGACTGTTTGGTAAAGGCACCAGGGCTCAAAACAACATCTTCATCGCCATAACTTTCCAGTAGATTAATGGTACCTTCCTCCGCTTGATCAATGGATCGGATGCGATGATAGGATACATCCGAGCTTAGGGTATCAGCATAAAAATCAATGACGGAAGAATTGCTTAAGATAATGGGGGTAATCCCATCTAAAGTATTGGTTTGCAAGGTTTTAAGTACAACCTCCGGGCCAATGCCATTGAAGTCGCCGCTGCTTATGGCAATACGTTGATTCATCAAAACTTTAGGTTACTTCGATTGATCTTTGACCAGCTTAAAATCTCCGAAACCAGTCGTTGCTTTAAAGACAAATTGGCGATCTTTATAGGTCCATATTTCAGTTGTAGCTCCTTCGGTGGGGAATTTTCTATTAATGTTCTGAGGCGGTCCAAACTTGATGTAAATTTTACCCTGGTCACTGTTGTAGCCCAAGGTGTTGTCGGTAGTAAAATTCCTGTAGGCATAATCGATGCGCCGATAATATTCGGCCATCAGCTCGTTAAATTCAGTGTTGGGCGTGGGATCTTGTTTCTCCCAGTATTCCCGAAACTTCTTCTCACGTTCCATTTGTGTGCCTCTTGATAGCCTGTCCATGGTTTTTTTGTCAGCAATAAATCGGAGCATATCTATTGCTACGTCCAAGTTGAGCAGGCTTGTTGGCATATCTATCCAAAGCGAACGGTAGGTACCTTGTGATACCAACTTTTTGTCATTCTTTTTGATGCTCACCCGGTACAGGGCATTGGCAAAATTACTGTTTGGTACTTCTAGCAGTGCATAGGCAAATCCATTGTTATCGGATTTAAGATCGATAAACGTTTCTTTGTCGCCGGATGAAATAGAGGGTCTAATTCCCGTACGAATTTGATCTGGGGACAAGTCCGTGGCGAATACCTGTTTTTGTCGGCTCGTATCCTTATCCACAACATTAAGTTTGTTAATACTGAGCGAGTATTGAGCGTTGGACTCATAGCTCGGAATATATGCCATCAGGTAAAAATCTTTGGCATATTCTACATTATTGCCCCGGTTTACAAGTTGGAGTCGAGATGTTCTTCGATCAGTTTGTAATTGGTCTCCCAGGATGATATTGCCAATCTTCATCTCGTCATATGGCTCAATCCTAACAAATTGGGTACGTGAAATACGACTCTCAGTCTCTTCTCCTCGTTTCATTTGCAATACATAATTATAACTGCCGGGCTCAAGCGCTACATCCAGATAACCGGTAAGAAATTTCTGTTTGGACTGACTCTGCTCGTACGTTTTGGCATAGGCGGTATCCGACCAGAACGCGCGTCCCATCGGCTCAAGCCCCTCAACAGAGATGTTTTCATCCCTTTTGCGTTTCTTAAATCGTTTATTGGCCTTAAATACCTCCATACTGAGATTGACGGTACTGAAAAATTGCTTGTCAGAATTACGCTGGCCCGTTTTTTTGAATGGTAAAAAGCTATGTGAAAAGCTGAAAACAGAAGTGAATGTTACAGTTTCATCGTTGTTGCTTGGCAGAGTAATGAATTCAAATGAAATAGGCTGATCTTGATTCCGCATGGCCAACTCGCGATAACTCACGTTGCGCTGAGCCCAAAGGTTGGAAACAATTCCTAACGAAATAGTTAACAGTAGCGCCGCCGACAGATGTATTTTAAAGTTATTCACTTGAATATCCGGTTGGTTTGGATTGTTTGCCACACTGCAGTTGAAATTAATGAACTTGGAGCGAAATAGACACAATCAATGCTTTTGCGATTGCTAAAAAATCTTATTTTGAAATGCTCCAAAATTGCTAACTATTATATCTCATTAAATAAGAAGTAAATATGGGTTCTCAAGATTCCAGTACTACCTCGCCGCAAGATCTAAAAACGCTCATCCGAAATATCAATGAAACGGAAGCTGAGATTAAAAAGGGTGGGGGAGAAAAACGCATTAAAAAACATCACAACAAGGGTAAGCTTACTGCCCGTGAACGTATCGACATGTTGATTGATGAGGGCACACGCCTATACGAGCTGGGGTTATGGGCTGGTTATGAGATGTACGAAGATGAGGGTGGATGCCCCTCTGGCGGTGTCGTAACCGGCGTGGGAACAGTTTCGGGACGAGGTTGTGTGATCGTGGCTAATGATGCGACGGTAAAGGCTGGAGCGTGGTTCCCGATCACTGCTAAAAAGAACCTACGTGCCCAGGAAATTGCCCTGGAAAATCACCTGCCAATTGTTTACTTGGTGGATTCTGCGGGTGTTTATCTACCGATGCAGGACGAGATTTTTCCTGACAAAGAGCACTTTGGCCGCATTTTTCGCAATAATGCTTTGATGAGCGCGAAAGGCATTCCCCAGATTGCCGCAATTATGGGCAGCTGTGTGGCTGGTGGAGCGTATCTGCCAATCATGAGTGACGAAGCACTTATAGTAGATGGAACCGGCAGCGTGTTTTTAGCTGGCAGTTATCTCGTGAAAGCAGCCATTGGAGAAGATGTAGATAATGAAACGCTCGGTGGCGCTACAACTCATACCGAAATCAGTGGTGTAACCGATTACAAGGTGGAAGATGATGAGGAGTGCCTCGATCAAGTGCGTGATCTTGTCGATAAAATGGGTCCATTTGACAAAGCTGGATTCAATCGCAAGGAAGCCATCGAGCCGGCCCGGGATGCTACTGATATTTTCGATCTTTTTCCCGATGACCGCAGCAAACCGTACGACATGAATAAGATTCTCGACTGCATTGTGGATGCGGACTCCTTTACTGAGTTCAAGCAGGGCTATGGACAAACCCTGATTACCGGTTTTGCCCGTATTGACGGTTGGAGCGTGGGCATTGTGGCGAACCAGCGAAAAGTGACCAAAACCAAGAAGGGCGAAATGCAGGTTGGGGGGGTCATCTATTCAGATTCCGCCGACAAAGCCGCGCGATTTATCATGAACTGCAACCAAAAGAAGATTCCGATAATTTTCTTCCAGGATGTATCCGGATTTATGATAGGCAAGCGGGCAGAACACGGAGGTATTATCAAAGACGGAGCCAAGATGGTGAATGCCGTATCCAACAGTACGGTACCCAAGATTACAATTGTTGTGGGCAACAGCTATGGCGCCGGCAACTACGCCATGTGTGGACGAGCTTACGATCCACGGTTTATGTACGCCTGGCCGTCGGCCCAGATTGCAGTGATGGGAGGTACACAAGCAGCCAAGGTGCTGACCCAAATTCGGGTTTCTTCTCTTGAAAAGCAGGGTAAAGAGATCACCGAGGAAGAGGAACAGCAGATAATGAAAGAGATCAGCGAGCGCTACGATCATCAGACCGATGCGCGCTATGCTGCAGCTCGGCTCTGGGTAGACCGAATAATAAATCCTCTTGAGACACGCGATCGCATTTCCCATGCCATCAAATGCGCAAATCACAATCCCGACATCGAAGAATTTAAAACGGGTGTTATGCAAGTTTGATTAGTTGGCAGTGAACAGTGATCAGTTTTCAGTAGACAGTATATGACTCCATCAAAAACACAATTGCTGATTAGTTTACAATTAAACCAAAAGTATCACTGTTCACTGAATACTGCTTTTCCCTTTACAACTTTTATCGTTTGGGGACTTTAGAATAGATAGCAAAATGCTATTATTTGATCTCAATATTTAACACTAAACCTAAATACCTTTCTTATGAAGTTAGCGCGAATTACAGCTCTTTGTATCGCCCTTCTGATGGTATTTTCGCTGCAGGTACGGTCGCAGTCCTCACCCGCTGAGGCGTTTGAGAATGTGACGATCCATACTGCAGACGGTAATACTATTGAAAGTGGCACCATCGTTTGGCGAAACGGGGTCATTACTGATGTGGGCAAAAATGTGTCAATTCCGTTTGATGCCTATGTACGGGATGGCGGTGACAGCCTGCATGTGTATCCTGGATTTATTGATGGCTTGGCGCAGTGGGGAAGCCCTGATGTACCAGATGTGGATACGTCCGAACGTCCTGGCGATCCGGGTTATAAGCGAGCCGGAATCCAGCCGCAACGGCGTCCCGCTAGTTTGATGAAGGCAGGAGCCGACGCTTTGACCGAAGCTCCTAAACACGGATTTACTGCGGCAGGCCTCGGACTTAAAGGGCAGATGCTACCCGGACAAGTGGACCTGTTTTTTATGCAGGGCAATAAGACCAAAGATAATGTACTGGAATCTGGGATTGGCGTGCTGGCCCAGTTCGAAGAAGCGCAGGGACAAGCCTATCCTTCGACGACCATGGGAGTCATGAGTGAGTTTCGCCAATTGTTTCATGATGCCAAAGCCCTGAACCAACAGGAGTATTATTTTGCTTCAGTGTCGTCGAACTATCCGCCTCCCCAAGAAAACAAGACCCTCGAAGCGCTGTATCCGGTGATGGATCAAGAGCAGCCATTTTATTTTGTGGTGGACAGTAAAGAAAATATTGAACGAATGTTCTGGCTGCAGGATGAACTTGGATTCAACGCTGTGCTAATTTCTGGTAAAGAAGCCTATAAAAAAGCTGATGAACTGAAGGACCGGAATATCCCGGTCTTGGCTAGTATAGACCTTCCCGAAGAGCCCGAATGGCGGGCCTCCCAAAAAGAAGAGGGGGAAGAGAAAGAAAAAGAGAAGCCAGCAGAAGAAGTACAGGAAGTGACCGAGGAGATGCGCAAATTCCGGGAGCGTCAGCAGGAGGCCTATAAAGCATATGTGCAGAATATAAACAAACTGATTGAGGCTGGTGTAAAAGTCGGTTATGCATCCAACGGACTGGACCTTTCTGATATCCACAAAAACCTGAAAACGCTTCAGGAAGAGGGTAACCTTTCCGGGAAACAAATCTTGAAGATGTTTACCCAGTCTACAGCTGATGTCCTTGGTTACGGACAAAAGTTAGGCGATCTCGAAGAGGGACGCATTGCCAACTTTACGGTTTTTACTAAATCATTTTTGGATGATGAAACTGAAGCACAATATTCGGTTTCTAATGGCCAGATAATGGAATTTGAATCTTCTAAATAATCTCGAACTATGAAGAAGGTATTATTATCTATTTTTGCATTGTGCCTAAGCCTGACCGGCTATGCACAGGAGACTGGTTCGGTTCTGATTAAGGACGGGACGGTCATCACGATTACAAACGGTAACAAAGCTGATACCGATGTCCTTATCGAGGATGGTATCATTACAAAGGTAGGCAAGGATTTGTCAGCGCCACGTGGCGTTGAAACAGTTGATGCCTCTGGGAAATATGTTATGCCCGGAATCATCGATGCGCACTCTCATATAGCTGCGGTTGATGTCAACGAGTGGACTAATCCTGTGACGGCTGAAGTGTCAATGGAGGAATCCATCAATCCCAATGACATTAATATTTATTGGGCGCTGGCCGGCGGCGTTACGTCTATCCACCTGATGCATGGATCGGCCAACGTTATTGGCGGACAAAACGAAACGCTGAAACTGCGCTACGGAACTGGCATGGACGAGATGCGCTTCGATGGCGCGCCCCGGACAATCAAATTTGCTTTGGGCGAAAATCCCACCAGGGTACACGGACAAGGTTTTAACGTGAAACCACGAACACGTATGGGCGTTGAACAGGTAATCCGTGACAATTTTGATGCGGCTCAGGATTACAAGAAAAACCGTCAGGCCTATCTGGCAGCCAAAGAAGCCTACGAAAATGGTGAGCGTAAAAATCCACCTGTTCCGGTTGCCAAAAATGAGCGTATGGAGGTGCTCGTTGATATTCTTGAAGGCGATATTTGGGTACATACACACTCGTACCGTGCCGATGAGATCATGATGTTGATGCGGGTCTTCAACGATTACGGGATCGAAAACTTTACTTTTCAGCATGCGAATGAGGCGTTTAAGGTAGCCCCAGAACTAAAAAAGAACAATGCTTACACCTCGGTCTTTGCCGACTGGTGGGCATATAAATTTGAAGTCTATTATTCGACGGCGTATAACGCTTCTATTCTGAATGCCAATGGCGTTAAAAACAGTATCAACTCCGACAGCGGAGAGCTGATTCGTCACCTCAACCACGAGGCGGCCAAGGCGGTACACTACGGCAACACTTCAAAGCAGGATGCGCTGAAGATGATCACCATCAATCCAGCGACACAGTTGGGTATCGACGATAAGGTGGGTAGTATTGAAGAAGGCAAGCATGGCGACGTGGCTATCTGGAGCGGACATCCGCTAAGTATCTACAGCACTGCTGAAGCGACTTATATAGATGGCAAGAAGTACTTTGATCGCTCCGAGGATCCCAACGATATGCGCCTTGAGGCCAATCCTGAGACCGATTTTGAGGAGACAGACAAGCGCTGGTACAACGAAAATGGTCGTCACGGCAAGACATGTCTGCAGGGAGCTAAGATCCGCTTTACCAAGAAGGGCATGAAGTACAAAAGTAATTAATTGAAATGAGTAAACACGCAGATATTATTATGAAGTATTTCAAATCAATTTTGAGCGCTTGTCTCTTGGTTCTATTTGTGGGGATGAGTGCGGAGGCGCAAATTACCGAGAAAGCTGAGTACGGTAAGTTTGCGATCACAAACGCAACCATTCATACTGTCACCAATGGGGTAATAGAAAACGGAACGGTTCTCATTGATGGCAAAAAGATCGTCGGTGTGGGTCAGGATGTAGAGATCGGTTCGGATTATGAGAAGATCGATGCTTCCGGCAAGCATGTGTATCCTGGTTTTATGGATGCCGGAACACAGCTCGGCCTCCAGGAAATTGGGGCTGTGGATGTGACCAATGATCAAGCTGAACTGGGAGAATTCAATCCCCATGTACGTGCGTTTACAGCCATTAATCCAAGCAGTGTGAGTATTCCCGTTACGCGAGTAAATGGTGTAACGCATGTGATTTCGATGCCGGTATCGGGTCGTCTGGCGGGCAAAGCTACGCTCATTGATCTATACGGCTATTCGCCTGATTCGATGGCTGTTTCGCCTGACGCTGCAATCCACCTAAACTGGCCAACCTCTAAGAAAGGTGGCTGGTGGGATGACCGCTCCAAAGAAGAGGTAAAAAAAGACTATAAGAAAAATATTAAGGAGCTCAACGACTTCTGGTCAAAGGCCGAATTTTACGATAAGATGGTGACGGCCTATGAGCAGAATCCCGATGACAAGCAGAAGCCTGATGCCGACAAGAAAATGCAGGCGATGCAGGAAGTGGTCAATGGCAAAGTTCCAGTGATTATTTCGGTAGATGCCAAGCAGGATATCCTTAATGCTATTGAATGGACCCAAAAGCATCCCGATGCCCGATTTATTTTGGCCGGTGTGCAGGATGGTTGGCGTGTGGCCGAGGAGATTGCCGAAGCGGGGCTGCCATGCCTGGTATCCACGCTTTATACGCCTGAGCGCGACTACGACAATTACCAACGTCCGTATCAAAATCCAGGTAAATTACATGAGGCGGGAGTGAAGGTAGCCATTGCAACCGGCGGCGTTGAGAACGTCCGGAATGCGCCCTACCACGCAGGATTTGCTGCAAATTACGGTTTAGGCAAAGAAGAAGCCCTGAAGGCCATAACCATCAATTCCGCCGAAATTTTCGGAGTTGGGGATAAGCTCGGTAGTATTGAAGAAGGCAAGCAGGCTAACCTTTTTATTGCGGATGGAGACCCGTTTGAGCCTATGAATCATATAACGCAAGTTTTTATCTCCGGCAATAAAATTCCGATGGTTAGTCGTCACACGCAACTATATCAGGAATATTTGGATCGCGGTCCGCAGAAGAATAATAAATAGAATATTTCAACTGTAGTATACCTCCGAGGTGTACTACAGTTTTTTGGTTTATTTAGATTTCAGGTGTGGCATGAAAAATGTCACACCTTTGTTATTTTAACATGATCAAAGAACGTAAATACAACCATAGACTATGTTCTCATCTACTTATCAAGCTGCGGTCATTCAAATGAATAGCCAGAAAGAACTGGAAGCAAATTTCGATCAGGCGAATAATTTAATTGAGCAAGCTGTTGATCAGGGTGCCAAGCTCGTGGGTCTTCCCGAAAATTTTGCTTTCCTTGGTGGACTATCCATGCGGATGGAACAGGCGGATGAGATTGCCGAGCAGGTGCCTACTTTTTTATCAGAAACTGCTAAAGAGTTTGGTGTTTATTTAGTGGGTGGAAGTTATCCGGTGCCCGCGGCTAATGGTAAAGTCTTAAATCATGCTACACTCTATGGACCGGAGGGGCAAGAATTGGCCGCTTATAATAAAATTCATCTTTTTGATGTAGAGCTGAGTAAGGATGAAGCCTATCGGGAGTCGGATTATGTGGAACCAGGGAAAACAAACCCAACTGCTTTTAAAAATGAAACAGTCGGTAATTGGGGCCTTTCTGTTTGTTACGACCTTCGTTTCCCTGAGCTCTATCGTAGGTTAGTAGATGCGGGCGCTGAAATCCTTTCAGTGCCATCTGCTTTTACATATACCACGGGACAAGATCACTGGAAACCGCTGCTGAGAGCCCGCGCTATTGAAAACGCAAGCTATGTCTTTGCTCCGGCACAGACGGGTATGCACGGCAAAAATCGCAAGACCTGGGGACATTCCATGATTGTTGATCCCTGGGGTAAAGTAATAGCTGATGCAGGAACAGAGCCTGGTGTTGCTATGGCTGAAATAAATCCCGACAAAATAAGAGAAGTACGTTCGCAAATTCCGTCGCTACAGCATCGGCGGTTTTGATTGTTAAACAGCAGACCATAAAGGATGCCCAGAGTTACACAGAGGTAAAGTTATCCATCGACTATATTAACGATTATTGGTCTGGCTTTGCTTTGTATTTGATGGAAAAAAAGATCCTGAAACAAGTTCAGGATGTCATAGGGCGGTCTATTGGCTACAAAAAATGTTACCCAAAGTTTGAAGTGTGGACGTTTCAAACAGGGTGGGAACCGAACTTTATCTGAGTACTAGGTTTGAAGTCGGATGAGTGAAAAGTCTCTTTCCCTTTTATTCATTAGATGACAACATCAGTCATCAGATAAAACAGTAACTGAAGGTTCTTAGATTAATTAGAACCTGATAAATAGTTGAAAAGCAACTGATCCAGCAGCAGTACACTTCCCGATAGCGTTGCCAGTACAATAATGCTCAGCAGCGGCTCCCAAATCACAAAACCGCCAATTAATCCCAGTACAGCCCCCAGATATTGGATATAGCGTAGCTGTTCGTTGGTCGCGGTTCGAATGATATTTGAAATGTGCTGCTCATCGTAACTGCGTAGGTTTTCCTCCACCAGCGTATGAACATCAAGCTGGTTGATAAGCTTGTAAAGCAGTGTGGTTACGATGTTCTCTATAGCATCACTATGCTCGTCAATTTTACCGGGAAGCTGGTCGAGCAGGTCGTCGATTTTATCCAGTCCATTTTCTACACTGGTAGGAATTTGAACAAGGGCTTCTTCAATGATGTGCTGCATCTCCTGTCCCTTTACGTAGCTATAAGCCTTTAGCGCTACTTTTTCGAATGATTTGTCGTGAATAGCCTCCTCAATTTGCAGCAGGATCCGTTCGGCCAGAGCACCACGAATTTCGGGATCAGCAATCATCTCATCAAGGTATTCTACCACCCACTGCTTGAGGTCGGAACGGAATTCCGGATCATCGATAATACTCTTGATGTATTTGGTGGATTGCTCTCGGTAGCGACCGATAATATTTGATTCACTGATTTTCTGCTTGATGATCTCGGGATTAATGAGATCATCAGAGACGGCCTGGGCTAACCTGTAGGCGATGCGATCCTTTTGGGCGGGGATGAGTCCATGTCCCAGGATCGGACGCTTCTGAGCCGGCTTAAAAAGCATGGTTATCGCCAGCCAGTTTGTGAGAAAGCCAATTAAACCACTTACGCTGAGTATTTTAAGAAGTCCCTCAAATTGAAGCGACAATCCCCAAAACTGTGTCGACATTCCTTCAAAATCCCAGAAAAAAGAAACGGCAAAAAGCAGAATCAAAAAATAGGGGACAGCCGAAAGTATATTGACTAAGCTCGAACTATATATATTTTTTCTGCCCGGTTGCGTACGAGGCGCTGATGAAGTCTTGGTGAGATCTTCAATTCTGCTGTGACGTGCTACAAGCTTCCAGAGATACCGTGCATGCATCCGCGTTTTCTCTTTGGCACTTTCCACGGCTCGATCTGATTTGTCGTCAGTGCTCAACTGTTCTTCATTCATAGCAGGTTATTCTAATTTTAGCTACAATAATACCATACGTAAATCTGGGTAAGTAGTTTAGCCCTGGCAAGAGTTCTTTTAGAGCGATTCGGCCAGTGAAAGGTAGGTATCTTCTTTGTCTGTCATCTCTTGTTTTGCAGAGTTGGTTTTATCCTCGTAGCCGATGAGGTGTAGTAGCCCGTGAATGAAAATTCGCAAAAACTCTCTTTCTGCGGATTCCCCAAATTCCTCAGCTTGTTCAACGATGCGTGGGGCACAGCAAAATAATGTACCTTCGATGTCTTCGTTGCCAGAAGATTCATCGTAACGAAAAGTAATGATATCAGTTACGTAATCGCGTTCCAGATGCTTATGATTGATACGTACAATTTCATCTTCATCTACATAGACAACCTCTATAAACGAAAAACTGGATTGTTCCTTTTCTGATATGGATTTAGCCAGTTTCGTGTATACTGCCTCATCAAAAGGAAGGGAGTGATCAGTCTGGTTGAAAATCTTAATATCGGGCTGCGGATCAGCCATGTGCTAATCTTCGTCCTCGTCAAATGAGAAATCATCATTATCAACCGACTCTGTGAGCGAGAGGGCAATGGCACACATCATCAGATCTTCGGGAAGCTGGGTGAAATCGCTGTTGAGTACGGCTTCACTTACGTTGGCGTACAGGCTGCAGCCGGCGCCTTGTTCAACAATAAGTCCAGAGGTGCGATTCTGCTGGCGTCCAAAGAACGTAACCTGCTTTAGCATATCGCTGGCAATGAAGGCCGTGCAATTATGAAGTTGCAAAAAGGTGTTTTGAGCATACACCGATACCATATTCAGCTCTTCACCGTTGACGTCCAGCCCAAGATGAATTTCAAGAGCTAACTTTCGGTTTTCTTCCTCATTCTTCACCTCAAGGCGATAGACATCATTGCCCAGTGGCTTGGCCTGTGTTTCGAGGACATCTGCGATAGCATCAATATTTTCTTTGGTAAACTGATGAACCATTGCGAAAGAAGCTTATGCAATCATAATTTTGATTCTGTGAAATATACTATTCCCAACACAGAATTAGAAATTTTCGATTTTAGATAACAGCATACTTATTTACTTCAAAAATCTCAGAGCGATGGATATTTGTCCATTTCTTTTTTGTTCTCCTCTTTCGTTGAGGGGAAGGGAAGTCGGGAGCCCGTGATGCTGTTCACCTTTTCGGCCAGATCGTTGGCTTGCTCATTGTCTCCATTCATGTAATAAATCCGCTGGAGAACAGTCAACTGATAGATGGACCGTGAAATCTCTCGACCAATCTGCTGGCGTTGAGAACTGATATTCTGGATACGATTACGCAGTCGTTTTTGGGCTTTCATATTGGCATTATTACGAGCCTGCTGAATTTTCTGTTGTATTTCAGATACTTTTGAGCGGATATTATCGTAGTCGCCCATATTTTTCCTGAGGTTTTTCAGGGCATGGGTTTCTGCCTTGCGCGCCAACTCAGCTGCATTGGTTGTATCGCCAACGTTGGCATATTCATATGCATACTGCACTACCGATTGGATATTATTATCGTTAACCCGGAATGGGAGGTTTTCTTCTCCCCATTTAAGCCAGTATGCGGCGCTGTCGGGTTTGCCTATCTGATTATATTTACGGGCTAATTCAGTTACGCTGAACCGATAGTTGCCGAGCATTCTGCGAATATTTTCGTCGAAATAGGCATTCGGGTTATTCCACTCACGGAAACGGAACTCTTTAAGTCGCTTGGCATGGATACTCGGATCAACCCAACCGTAATTGGCATTGTTGTGGCGCTTGGGTACCACCCGAAAGGCCTTGCCCTCAAATCTGAAATAGGGTTGCAGGTTAAGCTGACTTGGCGTTGATACCGTATTTGCAAAGTAAACGGGGCGTAGCCAACGATTCGTTTTAAGGATGTCGAGGATTACTTCATCCTGTACTTGCGTGTAGTATCGCTGATTGCCTTGACGGTCTTTGCCAATGGGACGTCCCTCGTAGTACCACCACACGTTGTTGTCAAGTGAGTCTACCGGCATTCCAAAGTCAACGCCTTCCAGGTTATAGTTCACATCTTTTGTAGGCTTTACGCCGAGCTTTTCTTCATACTGATTATCGCTGGAAAAGGCACTTTTCAACAAGTCTTTATTGACCGGTATGGAGAGCGTATCTGGCTCGTGGAGAGAGTATCCACTGGTAATGTCATCAATCTCATCATCTGTAAGCGAGATAGGGAGGGGGGGCGACTCATGGGACCACTGGTCACGCAACTGCTTGATATACCACTCGGTATTGAGCAGGCTCAGGCAGACGATGCGCACATCTGTCCGTACGCCCTTGACCTCCTGCAGGTACCACAGCGGGAAGGTGTCATTGTCTCCGTTTGTGAAAAGAATACCGTTGGGGGCTACCGAATTCAATAGGTTATAGGCATAATCCGAAGCTACGTAACGCTCGCTGCGGTCGTGGTCGTGGTAGTTCTGCATACCCATCCATACGGGACTAGCGGCGAAGAGTACTGCCAACAAGCCATAGGCAGCTATCTTGCTTGACTTTAGATAGTCTTTAACTAATTCTACGAATCCTATGCCTCCCATACCAATCCATATGGCAAAGGCAAAAAACGAACCCACGTAGGCGTAGTCTCGCTCACGCGGCTGCATGGGCGTTTGATTCAAGAAGACAATGATTGCAAAACCCGTCAATATAAAGAGCACCATCACAGAAAGGGCTCGCTTCCAGTCTTTTTGGAAGTGGAACAGCATTCCAAACAGACCAATCAGGAATGGAATATAAAAGTAGCTGTTATGTGCTGGATTGTCTTCGTTGTCTGTTTCGGTGAAGCCCGCCTGCCAACCGGCATCCTGGATATCAGAGTCACGTCCAATAAAATTCCAGTTGAAATAGCGAATATACATGTGTTTTACCTGGTAATCCCAAAAGAAATCCCAGTCGCTGGAGTACTGTGCATACTGCTGTACGTGTTGGGGATTGGTGGAGTAGCGACGGGGAAAAAAGACCTCGTCTTCGCGATTAACTGAGCCCTGAGAGCTATCATAGGTATAGCCGGTCAACAAGGGCGTGTTTCCATATTGCTTGCGTTCCATGTAATCGATAAACGATGAAATGGTTTCCGGATCATTCTCATCAATGGGGGGATCTGCGATAGAGCGGACAAAGATGAGAGAGTAGGAAGAATATCCTATCATGATCATAGCATAGCAGAGGATCACAATATTGGCCATCCGGTATCCTCTCGTATGTGTATAATATAGTCCCCAGCTCAGCACTGAAATAACAAAAATAGTAAAGGTAATGGGACCGATAAGGCCATAGCTGGAGTTAACCACGCTTTCCATAAGAACGGGATACGTCTGAACAGTAAACGGGTAGATCCCCAAAAAGGCGATTGATGATATGGCACTGAAAACAAGGAACGAGGTGATTTCAAACTCGTATTTCTTAAAGTAGACAATCAGCGCTACAAAGAACAGTGCAAGCAGGTTTAGTAGGTGAATGCCCAGAGCAATACCAAACAGATAGGCGATAAGGATAAGCCAGCGTTCATTGTATTCCTCATCGTGGTTCTCGGCCCATACCAGGGCAAGCCAAACCACCATGGCCGTAAAGAACATTGAGACGGCGTAAACCTCGGCCTCAACCGCGTTAAACCAAAAAGTATCAGTAACAGCAAAAGAGCAGGCCCCTAAAATTGCACCGCCGTACATTCCAATTTTATCAATGCTAAGCATGCTGTCCGGATCCCCTTTCCATTCGCGGACCAGCCGAACGATGATAAGATATAGAAGGGTAACAGTAAGAGCAGAACTAAGCGCACTTATAAAGTTGATACTCACCGCAACATAGGCAGCGGGCATAAACATGGAGAACAGCCGTCCAAGTAACGAGTAGAAAGGTGCCCCGGGAGGGTGATTGACTTGCAAGCCATGGCCAACAGCAATAAATTCCCCGGCATCCCAAAAGCTGGCTGTGGGGGCCATAGTCAGCATATACAGTACAAGAGAAGCAACAAATATAAATAGGGCTAAAGTACGGTTGGTAGTTTTATGGTTCGAAAACATTCGCGCCTAGTTAGTTAAATGCAAGTTAATTCTCTTTTACTAGCAGGCAATAATAGCCATAGGTGTGATGGAATCAAAATGTGATTACGTCCCAAAAATCCATCTTTTGTAAGACTTTTCCAACGAGAAAAGAAGCCGAATATTTTAAAACTGGTAAGAGTTTGCAGAAGGGGTTGCCACTCCCCGAAAAAATCATTAAAAAGAGTCGCTGATGTTTTCATTGCTGACATAAATCCTTATTCAAATTGATAACAGTATGAGTTCCAATAACAGCGGCAATAAACTTTTCTCATCAAAATTAGGGCTAATCCTGAGCGTACTGGGAATTGCCGTAGGGACCGGCAATATTTGGCGATTTCCACGTATTGCTGCACAAAATGGTGGCCAAGAGGGAGCTGGGGCATTTCTGATTGCTTGGCTCTGCTGTCTGTTTTTGTTTTCTATTCCACTAATTATTGCTGAATATGGTATCGGCCGCAATGGACGAAAAGGCGTAATTGGTTCTTTTATTAAACTGGTTGGCGAAAAGTACGCCTGGATGGGAGCATTCATTGGTTTTGTAGCCACGGCTATTATGTTCTATTACAGCGTGATTGCAGGATGGGCATTGTACTACTTTATTAAATCTATCACCGCGGAATTGCCGGCAAATGTTGAACAGGCTGAGGCCATTTGGTATGGATTCCAGGGAACAGCTTGGCCTTCGGTCTTTCACGCGCTGATGATCAGTGCCGGTGGATATATTGTTTATAAAGGCATTTCCTCTATTGAACGAATTAACAAAGTGCTTATCCCTTCTCTTTTATTTGTAATTGTTATTGCGATGGTTCGCGCGGTTACACTTCCCGGAAGTTTTGAAGGGATTGAGTATTTATTTACGCCTGATTGGTCTACGTTGTCTAAGCCAACAGTTTGGATAGAGGCCTTAACTCAAAATGCTTGGGATACGGGTGCTGCCTGGGGGCTGATCCTGACCTACGCTGCTTATATGCGATCACAGGATGATATCACTATGAGTGCATTTCAAACTGGCATAGGAAATAACATCGTCTCCCTGCTTGCGGCAGTTACTATTTTTTCAACGGTCTTTGGGACACTTGGAAGCAGCATGGGTAACGGCGAGATCCTAAACCTCATGCAGAGTTCAGGTCCGGCGGGAACAGGACTCACTTTTATGTGGATGCCTCAACTCTTTAACGAAATGGCCGGCGGTAAAATCTTCGCGATTCTGTTCTTCCTGGGGCTCACCTTTGCAGCCTTTAGTTCGCTTATTTCAATGATTGAACTGGCTAATCGTGTGTTGGTTGATGCAGGAGTCTTAAGAAAACGAGCAACATTAGCTGTTTGTATCACTGGTTTTCTATTTGGATTGCCTTCCGCAATCTCGACAGATTTTTTGGTCAATCAAGATTCAGTTTGGGGTATTGGGTTGCTCGTGTCCGGAGCCTTCATGTCATTTGCTATCATCAAATTCAATCCAACACAATTTCGCTCACAGTTAATAAATACCGAAGAACGAGAATACACGCTGGGCAAGTGGTGGGATTTCATCATAAAGTACATCGTGCCCATTGAAGTGATCTCACTGCTGATCTGGTGGATTTACCAAGGAGCTTCGGTAGATGCATGGTATAATCCAATTAGTACCTTCTCGCTTGCTACCGTATTAGTGCAATGGGGAATTGCGATGGGATTATTTTATTACTATAACGATAAGTTGGCCGGTAAGACGATGCAGGAGTCGAGCAACTAGAAGATATAGTCACCTCATTCAAAGCCTGAATCTGATGTTAGATTAGGTGGAATTGCAACAAAAAAGTAGACAGTTGGTTAAGGTAGATCATGCGGCTTGGTTAGCTGTTAGTTGTCGGGCGACTTGAATCGGCGTCTGGTAGTCCAGGGCCGAATGCAGTCGTTGTCTGTTGTA
>Ga0207720_100101_pt1 | contig 87842 bp, 110 predicted proteins | sample A23P2SouthBayCA_2_FD_187751 | JGI IMG/M metagenome (GOLD analysis project Ga0207720, IMG submission 187751) | Aerobic enrichment media microbial communities from Eden Landing Ponds, California, USA - A23 E3 (2) (SPAdes) | ecosystem: Environmental > Aquatic > Marine > Unclassified | place... | reverse complement strand
CGGCGTACGACGGCAGGCCGGGGAAGTTCTCCAGCGGCGGCGGCGAGGACACCGCCCACTCTGCGGTCGTCGAGTACGGCCACGGGTCGCCTTCGGCGGCCTCGCCGGACCAGAGGCTCTTGTAGAGGTTGTAGAACATGATCAGGAACGAAAAGCCGAGGACGAAGGCCCCGACCGTGGCGATCTGGTGCCAGATCGTGAAGGCGGGATCGTAGACGAACACCCGGCGTGGGGTCTCCCAGACGACGAACATCGGGAAGTAAAGCAGGTTGAAGCCGACGAAAAACAGCGCGAAGTGGACCTTCCCGAGGAACTCGTCGTACATCCGGCCGGTGATCTTCGGGAACCAGTAGTACAGTCCCCCGATCAGCGCCGTCACGCCGCCGACCATCACGTAGTGGAAGTGTGCGACCACCCAGTAGGTGCCCCGGAACTCGTAGTCCAGGACGACCGCGCCGAGGAACACGCCGGTGATGCCGCCGACGATAAAGAGTACGAGCGCGCCGAAACAGAAGAGGAACGGCGTGGTAAACCGGATGCGTCCCTTGATGAGGGTGTAGATCAGCGAGAACACCATCAGGTCGAAGGGCAGCGAGATGCCGATGGTGGTCGCCATGAACAGCGTCTTCACCTGGAGGTTGATGCTCGTCAGGAACATGTGGTGCATCCAGACGATAAAGGACTGGACCGCCACGAGCACCATCGCGGCGATGAACCACTTCCGTCCCACGAGCCGCCGCCCGGAGAACGTCTGGAACACCTCGGCCATCACCCCCAGGGCCGGGAAGAAGACGATGTACACCTCGGGGTGACCGAAGAACCAGAACAGGTGGGTCCACAGGAGCGACCCGCCCTCCTCGGCGGCGAAGTACGTCGTCCCGAGGATGCGATCCGAGGAGAGCACCATCAGCGCGGCCAGCAGCGCGGCGAACGCGAACAGCATCATCCACACGGTCAGCAGGATCGACCAGGTGAAGATGGGGAGCCGCCGCAGCGTCAGCCCCTCCGCGCGCATGCGATGCATCGTCGTCAGGAAGTTGACCGACGAGACGGTGACCGAGGCGGTGAAAAACAACAGCGCCAGCACCGTCGTCGTCGCCCCGACCTCGGGCGTGTAGATGGGGATGTTCAGCGGCGCGTACATGGTCCAGCCGCCGGCGAAGGCGGCCTCCTGGAGGAACGACACCCCGAGCAGAATCCCCGAGAACAGGTACGCCCAGTAGCTCAGGGCGTTCAGGCGCGGGAAGGCCAGATCCTTGGCGCCGAGCTGGAGCGGCACGATGTAGTTCGCGAAGCCGAAGGCGAACGGCGAGAGGAACCAGAACACCATCACGAGGCCGTGGACCGACACCGCCTGGTTGTACCCCATCCCGGACATGATCGTGGCGCCGGGCGTCCACAGTTGCACCCGGAACAGCAGGGCGAGGACGCCGCCGAAGATGAGGAAAAACAGGGAGGTGACGATGTAGAGGATGCCCACGTCCTTGTGGTTGGTCGTGACGAACCAGCGTTTGAGCGACCCCAGCGGCGGGAGGTGGGTGTCCTCCTCGTGGCCGGGGCTCTCGACCAACTCGCCCCCGCTGGTCGAGGGGGCGATGGCACCCCCGTCGGCCTCTGTCGTCCCCCCGTCGGGCGCCGCGTTCCTCTCGGTTTCGGCCGCGCCGTCAGCGGGCGTGTCCGGTTCGTCCGGTTCGGTCGGATCGGTGGATTCCTCGGTCATGTTAGCTCGCGCTCGTGTTCTGGTACCACTGTTCGTACTCGTCCGGTTCCATCACGATGATCGTGGCCTGCATCTGGGAGTGGCCGGGGCCACACAGCTCGTAGCAGTTGGCCGCGTACCGTCCCAGCTCGTCCCCGATGAACCAGGTTTCAGAACTCTGGCCGGGGATGGCGTCGGTTTTGACGCGTAAACCCGGGGCTCCGAAGTTGTGGAACACGTCCGCCGAGGTCACGTTGAGTCGTATCCGGGTCCCCTGTGGGACTCGAAGCTCGTTCGACGTGGTGTGCCCGTTGGGGTACTCGAACTCCCAGAAGAACTGGTAGCCCGTGACGTCGACTTCCAGTTCCTCCTCCTCCATCGCCGAGGCCGGCTGCTCGACGAACAGCAGCGTGCCGTACGTCCAGATGATCAGCGAGATGACGATGACGGCGCTCAGCCCGAAGGAGAGAAACAGCTTCCGTCCCTTCCCGCCGCCCGACGGAAGCTCCCCGAGCTGGGGCCGGTCCCCGTCGTCCCCGTCGGCCGTGTTCGTTCCCCCCTCGCTCGCGCCGTCCCCGCGATACTTGTAGGCGTTCCAGCACATGTAGCCGATCACGACGATCCCGACGACCGTCCCGAGCACCAGGAACACGTCGTAGATCTGCTGGAACACGTCGACGCGGGTACCGCGGGGGATGAGCCCGCCCTGTGCGACCGGCGCGAAGATGGAGAGGGGTATGTGCGCAACTACCATGTCAGTCACACTCGTGAGGGAATTTCCTCGGTGTTACTTAGTGATTTCGGGCGTGGATCGGGGGACCCCGGGAAGGACCGCTCGACGGCGGGCCGGCCGCGACGCTCGCCGGTGTAGATCGGGCGAGAACGGCGTCGGAAAAATCGGGCTCCGGCGTCGGTCCGCGACGGGACCGCGCGGTCAGTCGTCGCTCAGTTGATCGAGCACTCGTTCCGGGATCTCGGCCTCGTCGACGCCGTCGGGTTTCGCGTCGGGTCGGTCGGAGATCGGCCCCTCCGGCGCGTCGGCGAACCCGGGATCGAACAGCCGCATCGCGGTCTGGATGGTCGTCCAGTCGTCCTCGGCGGCGGCCTCCCGCAGGCTGCTGGTCGGCGATGCGAGCAACTGGCCGACGAGCGCGTCCGCGAGCGCCTCGACGGTCTCGCGCTGTTCGTCGGTGAGGTCGCCCTTGGCTTCGAGCTTTTCGAGCGCCCTGTCGAGCTCCCGGGCCTTGACGCGCTCTGCGCCCTCGTACATCGCGCTGATCGCCTCGTCCGCACGATTTCGCTTGAACGACTCGATCAGCCGCTCGAACTCGGCGTCGATCATCCGCTCGACCGCCGTCGCCGCCGATCGCCGGGCTTCCTTGGTCGCCTCGGTCACGGATTCGAGGTCGTCGATGTCCTTGAGCACGACGCGATCGTTGAGCCCCGCTGCGGGGTCGACGTCCCGGGGCTGGGCGATGTCGATCACGAACGTGTCGCCCGCACCCGCGAGGTCGTCGGCGTCGAGGACGTGGGTCGGGCTCCCGGTCGCGGCCACCACCAGGTCGGCCGCCGCCGCGGCGTCGGGCGCCCGGTCGAGACCGACCGCCCGGCCGTCGGCGGCGATCTCGTCTATCAGGTGGTCCGCGCGCGAGCGCGTCCGGTTCGCCACGACGAGCCGGTCGACCGACGCCGCCGCCAGGGCGTTGGCGGTCACCCGCCCCATCTCGCCGGCGCCGACGACCAGCGCGGTCGCCTCCGACAGCTCCAGGCGTTCGTCGGCCAGTTCGACCGCCGCCGAGCCGAGCGAGACGACCCCCTCGTTGATCCGTGTCTCCGTGCGGGCCCGCTCGCCGACGTGGATCGCCTTCGTCAGGGCGTCGTCGAGCAACTCACCCACGCCGCCGACCTCGCGGGCGGTTTCGACCGCCGACCGGAACTGTCCCAGGATCTGGTCCTCGCCCAGGACGAGCGATTCCAGCCCGGCGGCCACACGCATCAGGTGACGCAGCGACTCCTCGTGGTCCATGGTCACGACGGCGCCCTCGCGGACGTCGGGGGAAAACGCTGTCAGCGCCCGCCGGCCGTCGGCCACGTCGTCGGTGACCACGTACGCCTCGGCGCGGTTGCACGTCTGGAGGGCAAAGGCCTCCGAGACGCCGTCGCGAGCCAGCAGGTCCCGGACGACCGTCGACTCGTCGGCGTCGGTCGCGGCCTCGATGTCGTCGACGCTCGCGTTGCGGTGGGAGACGCTCACGCCCGAGATGACGCCAACGCTGTTCATCCGTCACCCCGTCCCGTCTCCGTCGTGTCCTGCATGGCTATCCGCTCTGCCTCTTCCCGAGGATTGGCCTCCCCCCCACGTAAAGCCTTCCAAACGCGCGACGACCGAACCACCCGACGGACCGCCGCTCGCCGCGCCTCGGGGGAATCGTCCCGCTCGCGGAGCCGGCGACGCAGGTCGCCGGTCAGCGTCGCCATCCCCCCCGCACCATCGACGAGGCCCTCGATTTGCTCGCGCAGGTACTTCGACAGTGCCGGGCTCCGGCCCCCGGTCGAAACCGCCACCGAGACGGGGCCGTCCTCGACCGTCGCGGGCACCACGACGCGGCGGGCGCCAGGCGCGGACGCCGGGTCGCCGGCATCCTGATCGCCCTCACCCGAATCGCTCGCCCGCGACCGGTCCGCGCGGTTGTAGAGCAGGCCGCGCTCGACCGCCGCACGTTCGATGGCCCGGTTGACGTCGGCGTCGTCCGTCGCGGCCACGACGAGTGCGGGCGCCGTCCGGTCGATCCAGTCGGTGACCTCCGCCGGGGCGGGGGCGGCCCGCACCAGGTCGGCGCCGCCGAAGTCGCTCTCGGCAAACGTCGGCGCGACGACCACGACCCGCGCTTCCCGATCGAACCGCCGGGCCTTCCGGGCGCCGACGGGCCCGCCGCCGAAGACCAGCACCGTCTCGCCGGTGAAGTCGTGGTACAGCGGGACCATCGAAGGGGTCAGTTCCCCCCGCCGTCGGGATCGGTGTCCGGGTCGGTAAGAGCGGAGTCGCCTGCCGTCTCCGTGTTCGCCGCGGCTCGTTCGTCGAGGCGGATGCCCGTCTTCTTCAGGATCCGCGTCGAGAACAGGGTGTCCCAGTTGGCGTCGCCGTCGGCCCGGGAGGCCCGCTCGGGGTCGACGTCCCAATACTCGGCCATGGTCTCGCGCACCTGTTCGATGCGGGCCTCGCTTTCTTCCTCCGAGCGGCCGTGGGTCATCGCGAAGAAGTTGTACGGCCAGACCCCCTCGTGGCGGGGGCGCCGGTAGCAGTGCGTGACGAAGGGCAGCGAGGCGACCGCGGGCCCGACTTCCTCGATCACGTCGTCGGGGACGTCCCAGACGGTCATCCCGTTTTCCGTGTAGCCCAGCGCGTAGTGGTTCGGGATGACGCCGACCCGGCGGACCTTCCCCTCGCGCTCGAACCGTTTGATCGTCCGGACCACCCAGTCGACGTCCCTGTCGATGGCCTCTGCCACGTCGCAGTAGGGCGTCGCCGTCACCGGCAGCCCGCCCTGGATCTCGACGACCAGGTCGCGCTCGGCGGGGGTGAGCGTCTCCCGGTCGGTCGGCTCGACGGCCGGCCCGGCGGTAGAGCAGTCGACGTCGCCGTCGGGGACAGGACCGTCGAGCATGAACTTCGCCTCGACGCGGAACTCCCGCTCCTTGGGCAGGTTGTAGGTCGGCTGTCCCGTCTCCGCTTCGATCTCGGCGAGCACCGCCTCGACCCGGTCGGGGTCGGCGACCGACACCACGAACCACATGTTGAGGTGGGGGTGCTCGCGCTCGTAGTTGTGTGCGACCTCGCGGTGGTCGTTTACCGTGTCGGCCACCTCGTCGAAGCGCTCGGGCGGGGCGTGCATGGCGACCAGGGTCGCCGCGCCGCCGATTTCCTCGGCGTTGACGAGCGCGCCGAACCGCGAGAGGACGCCCCGCTCGTCGAGGTCGCGAACGGCCGCGAGCAACCCCTCTGCGTCGACGTCGACGCCCCGTTCGCGCAGGGCTGCCGCGGCCGGTTCGAACGGCCGCTCGACCACCGGGAAGCCGCCCTGGAAGGCGTTGACGACCGCGCGGTCGAGCGTCGACAGGTCCGCCTCGACCTCGTGCATACCCGTCAGTCGGGGTGGCGGGGGAATAAGCCCCTCGTTCCGCCCACGTTTCCGGACGTGGTCCCCCCGGTCGAAAAGGGGCCTCTCGTGGGCGACCCACGATACCGTGCCCCGATTCACGACGCGAGTCGTCCAGCACCGGCGGACGGAGGGCACGGATTCGACAACGCGCCACAGAAAACCTATGCCGAACCCCACAGACGTCGACCCGTGAACCGGCGAACCGCCCTCGTCGCTGCCGGATCCGCCCTCCCCCTGCTCGGTGGCTGTTTGGCCGTCGGCTCCGGCGATCCGCACGGGACAGCCGACCGCACCGACGGCTCGTCCGTGACAGCCGACCGCACCGACGGCCGGCCGACCGGCAGCGGCCCCGTCCGCGGCGAGAGCCCCGTCGAAGTCAGAGCGTCCGTAACCGAGGACGACGAGCGCGTCGAGTACGTCGACGCGAACGAGTCAGTTCGCTACGTCGCCGCGTGGCGCCACACGAACCAGGAAGAGGTCCGGAACGGGTCCAAGCCGGAACGCGAACCGGTCTACGAGTGGATCCCGTTCGAACGCCGCGCCAGGACCGAGTGCGTCTCCGCCGCGGCGGCGGCCGCCGCCGACCACGCCAACGAGGCGCTCGGCACGGACGCGGTCGGCGGCGGTACCTCGTCGGGCGTCGGCAGCGAGGATCTCGCCGCCGTCGTCTCCGTGACGACCCTCCTGGATCCGGGAGGGGCGGTCCTTTCGGAGCCGACCGTCGGCTTCGACGACCTCGTCGCGTCGACGCCCGCGACGGTCCACGCGACCTACCGCATCGAGGGGCGGGCGTTCGACCGCGACGTCCCGGTCTACGCCGAACACGTCGTTCTCCAGCAGCAGTGAGAACGGCGAGACGCCTCCACCATCGCCGATCCCGCCTCCTATGTCCCGGTGCCGCGATCAGGGAACCGTCGTCACCCGCTCGACGTGGTCCAGTGCGGCAACGTCGTCGGCCAGCGCCTCCTGGTCGACGCCGGCCTCGTAGTAACAGACGATGTCGAAGGTTCCCTCGCGCAGGAGCTGTTGGCACTCCCAGACGAACTCCTCGTCGCCGAGGGTCAGCCCGTGGAACTGGTTCGAGGCGAACTCGGGGTCGTCGTTGCCGGCGTAGATGTACGTCTCGCCTTTGCCGGCGTGGTCCGCGACGACCTCGTTCAACGCGACTGTCAGCTCCTGCATTTCGAGGTCCTGTTCCCCGGCGAGGCTGGTGTGGACGATGATCCCCACCAGTTCGACGTCGCCGGGTTCGAGCAGCGCCTCCGTTCGCCGGTAGAGCTCCTCGTCGACGGTCTCGGCCATACGTCCCCTCGACGGGCGGCGAATAAACGGGTGGCGGTTTGCGTCCCGGGACGGTCCGACGCGGACGACGATCAGTCGGCTGACCGGTCGCCGACGGATCCGAGCGCGAGTCGACCACATCGCTTCCGCCGAGAGCGGAAGACACATACCCCGTCGTGTCAACCATCGGGTATGCGCCGTTGGCTCCGGACACAGTTCGCCCGCGCGTACGAACGGCTGCTCGTGCGCGAGATCGACGACGGGCCGACACACGTCGCGATCATCCAGGACGGCAACCGGCGGTACGCCCGCAAGCAAGGCGAGGACGCCCCGGACGGCCACCGGGAGGGCGCCGACACCACCGAGAACGTCCTGCAGTGGTGTGAGGAACTCGGCGTCGAGGAACTCACCCTCTATGCCTTCTCGACGGAGAACTTCGAGCGGCCCCCGGAGGAACTGGACCCGCTTTTCGATCTGCTGGCCGAGAAGCTCTACGAGTTCGCCGACGCCGACCGCATCCACGAGGAGTCGGTGTGTATCCGTGCGATCGGCGACGTCGAGCGCCTCCCCCAGCGGGTGCGGGAGGCCGTCGACTACGCCGAGTCCCGGACCGCGGAGTACGATGCGTTCCAGTTGAACGTCGCGCTGGCCTACGGCGGGCGGGCGGAACTGCTGGGGGCCGCACGCGACGTCTGCGAGGCCGTCGCCGAGGGCGAACTGTCGGCGGCGGACATCGACGTCGCCGAGGTCGAACAGCGGCTCTACCGGCAGCCCGTCCGGGACGTCGATCTGATCATCCGGACCGGCGGCGACGAGCGCACCTCGAACTTCCTGCCTTGGCACGCCAACGGCAACGAGGCCGCCGTCTTCTTCTGTGCGCCCTACTGGCCGGAGTTCTCCAAGATCGACTTCCTGCGTGGCATCCGCACCTACGTGTCCCGCGAGCGTTCCTGGCAGCGTACGCGCACGGAACGGGCGGTCGCGCTCGTCCGGGCGGTCGCGAGCGTCGAACTCGAGGAGGCCCGCGCGGTCGGCGGTCGCCTCCGCCGGGAACTGCCCCCCCAGGGGGCACGGGAAGTCGCCGAGGAACTCGAACGGCAGCGCCAGGAGCCCGAGCCCGCGGACTAGCACCGAGCTTTTGCTGTCGTTCGAAAGGCGCTTCGCGCCTTTCGTGATCTCGCGGGAGCGGTGCTCCCGCGGACTCGTCGGAAGACCGCAGGTCTTCCGAGATGACGAGACGGCTCTGCCGTCTCGCTCTGGTCGGCTCTTGGCCCGCTCACTCGCTGCGCTCGTTCGCGGTGACTACTGTCTCCGACCACATTTTTTCAGCCAGTGTCTGAGGAACAACCTGAGTGGTCGGTCTGCGAACTGAACGGAGGATCATCTGACATTCTCAAATGAGGTCTGCAGAGCCATGCCGAATACAAGGGGTGTATGCAGCGGCATCATCTTTTGGGACCGACGATGTACTAAAATAGGTGATTTGAGGATCTCCTTAGCGTTCCACTCGCTTAGCTTTGGCCGTTTTCTTCTCCACCAACACAGGAATTTTCCGGATTCTGCCCCTGGCCGATTCGACGGGTATTCCAAGGCTGGAAGTCGACATCACCCTCCACAGCATCACCCTTTGGATTGTTCTTCGGGTTATCGTCATGTTGAGGCCCGGTTGGGTGTCCCCAGTGGTTGCATGTGGCAGGGAGTTCCTCGCCACCACCGGTGTTATCAACCCCGATGTCATTCCCAGTGATGTTGTTGAGGGTGACAGTAACCCCTCCAGCGTTTGTAACCGTCCCGAACTGGTCACTCATTGCGACCCCGACACTGTTGTCCTCGATGTCGTTCTCCTCAAGCAGGACATCGAAGTCTCCCTGGTACTGGGCGACGACTCCGACAGGTTCGTCTGTGAACGACGAGCCGGTTATCTCCCCAGAAACTACGGTCTCGTTTTCGTCATTGTCTATGGGGAACATCGCAAGGCCACCCCAATCATTCCCGTTTGTTACTGCGTCGTTGACTGACGCTCCCGAAAGATTCCGAAGAGCAACCCCGAAACCACTACTATTGTCTCGTGATTCGACATCAACCACCGTCGGGTCAGCGGTCGTGTTCAGATCGATACCGGTTCTCCCGTTCTCCACAGCATGGACATCTTCCACGCGGAGCGCATCAGCAAACTGGAGCTTGAAACCGTATCCACCCGCCCCACGAAGGGTGAATCCTTCGAGAGTGACACCATCTGAGTTGTCGACTGTCAGCCCCCTACCGCTACTTAGGGACTCAATCGTAACCTCGCCACTCCCGGCTCCACTGAGCGTGAGATCATCAAGGCCGTCAATCACGAGTGCATTCTCGGAGTACGTTCCCGGAGCAACTTCGATCGTATCATTCGAACTTGCTGCCGCAATCGCATCTTCGATCGTGCTCTCGTCAGAAGGAACGTTGATTGTGGATTGTGCAGTCGAGACGCCAGCAAGGACACTGCTTCCAACGACTGATGCGCCGATCGTTTTCAGCACTGTTCGTCGTCGAGACGGATAGTTTGGATGGCTCATGTTTGCCCTCCCGAACTGGAGGGGATGATAACACCACCCACAGGTATATGGTGGATTTGACTAGCTGTATAAGTTTATATAGTGACAATTAGACAAGAACATGCAGATTTGCTATTCTATAGCATCCAGACTGTTGTGAGAGAGAACCAACGGAGAGCTCACATCACCAAAGCGTTTCAAGGAGATTTAACTATCATATATTACTCATATTCTGTAGTCAACATACTGTTATTGACAGAGGGTCGGTATACTGATTGTCAGCGTGTTATCTCTATCCTCTGAATCGGTCAACAGGGGAGTGGTTTCATCAGTTCCAGTTGATGGTCACGACGTGGACCTGGCCGGACGCCGTCTCCCAGACTAGGATACCGGATACTGAATGGGAAACAGAAGCGAGATTTGAACGATGTTCGAGCGACTGCTGACGAATCCGCGACCGGCCGCGGTGGAACCGATCTCTCAGAGATAAACGGGGGGAGATGTCAACTGTACTCGCCCGGTTCCAGTGGTCTGTGACTGTTTTCGGAAAACAGCGCTTCAGCCGTCAGCTGCCGTCTCCTCGCTCGGTGAGAGAACCACGACCGGGATGGACCGCTCCCCGGAGCGCTTCTGATAGGTTTCGAGGCCGGGGTTCAATTCTGCGATTCGGTTGAGGTACTCTTCCCGTTCGTCGCCGGTCGCCTCTCGGGCGACGTACTCCCCGGTCTGGTCCCTCGCGGTCACCTTCACTTCCGGATTGGCTTTCAGATTGTGGTACCAGGCTGGATGGGCCTCCCGTCCCCAGTTCGAGGCGATTACGACCCAGCGGTCCCCGTCTCGAAGCCCGAACACCGGGACGGGTCGCTCCTTGCCGGTTTTTGCCCCGATCGTCGTCAGTCGAATCACCGGCCCACCCATCGCCGAGATGATCCTGGCGAGGGAGACTCGACCTCCGGAGATCCGCAGCAGGATCCGGTCAAGGGGCGGAAGCGTTCGCAACAGCAACCAGCTCCCGGGCCGGGTAGCTGAGACCCACAACGCGGCTCGTATCCACCACGGAACGTCCGTTGACTGGCCCGTCATACACCGACTTGGAGGTGAAACCCCATAACAGGTTCCTGGTCGAAGAGCGAGTTCAGTGCGGTCAGTAAGCAGGCGGACCGAACAGGAGGTTCAACTCGACCCCGTGAACTCGCACGTACCCCGTGCTGAATCCGTTCTCTGTATTGTGCGATCCGCTTTTGGCTGTGTTTGTGCTGTTTGGTTACTCAGTGTTGCACACGATAGCTCGAAGTTCATCGAGCAATTCGGGGTGGTCATCGACAATCGTCTTCATTTGTTTATGTGCTAGAGTATGACAATCGTTACAAAGTGTGACAAGGTTATCCGGATGGTTTGGGCCACCCGCTGCGAACGGGATAATATGATGGAGTTGAAAATCAGCCCCCTTCTCATCCCGTGGAGTGACTGTGATGTCACACCGCTGGCATCGGTTGTCATCTCGCTGAAAAACCCTCTGTCGAGTAGATTGGGTGAGGCTTCGTGACTCGGCAATACTCTCTGCGTGAATGAGAGCGTGATGCGCTCTCATTCCAGCTTTACTGGCAAAGACGTTCCCACACATCGGACATTCGCGTGGATTGTCCTGGTCAACGAGACTCTCCCCGTGTGCGATCGTATGGTGGGCCTTCATATCGACCTCGCGTGAAAAATCATCCCGTCCGCACGTCGGACATATATGATTTGACATTGTTAGGCGCTGTCACCGTCTACTCATCTCACGTCTGTATAAGCTGGGGTACCGCACGTTGGTGAGTTCATCTCCTGTATCTAGCACGAGCATCCGCGAGGATGACGATACGGCTCCGCCGTCTCGCTTCCCCACCGGAGACTCGCGGGTCGCCCGTGGAGAGTGACTCCCGAACCGAGGAAACTCGTCGGTGAAACCGGTTGCTGACACAAAGCATACACCCGCCCGCCAACAGCCATCGCGTAACGCGCCCGTCCCCCGATGTCACTCGCCCTCCCTCCACAGCGCAGCTCGCTCTCTCGCGTCTGGCGACGACTCCGAGCCGGCGTGGCCGACCGCGTCGCCGTCGACGGGAGAGCCCTCGGAGCGCTGCGAATCGCGCTCGGCCTGTTGTTGCTCGCCGACCTCGTCCTCCGTGCTCGGTTTCTCGGCGCGTTTTACACTGACGCCGGGGTCTTCCCCCGGGCGCTGCTCGTCGAGCGCTACCCGACTATCTCGACGTTCTCGCTGCACGCGCTCTCGGGTGGACTCTGGTGGCAGGTGGCCCTGTTCGTGGGTGCCGGACTCGCCGCCCTGTCGTTGCTGGTCGGCTACCGGACTCGGCTTGCCACCGTCGCCTCCCTGCTGTTGCTCGTCTCCCTGCACGCACGCAATCCGCTCGTGCTCAACGCCGGCGACTCGCTGCTCCGGCGTCTCCTCCTGTGGGGAGCGTTCCTCCCGCTCGGGGCGCGCTGGTCTGTCGATGCCCGGGGGGCCGACTCCGACGCTCCCGACCGCGTCGTCTCCGCGGCCACCGCGGCCTTGGTGCTTCAGGTAGTGCTCGTCTACGCCGTCAACGCGGTGATGAAGCTCCGGACGGACGTCTGGCTCGGCGGGCAGGCCGTCCGCTACGCGTTCAGCCTGGAGCAGTTCACGGTGCTTTTGGGCGAGGTGCTCCCCGAGTACCCACGGGCGCTCGTCGCCCTCGGGACCGTCTGGCTCGCGCTCGTGGTGGCTTCACCGCTGTTGCTTTTGGCCCGCGGACGGGCGCGCGGCGTTCTCGCGGGCGCGTTCGTCGGCATGCACGCCGGCATGGCGCTCTCGATGCACATCGGGCTGTTCCCGCTCATCTCCATCGCGGCGCTGCTGCCCTTTCTCCCTCGGGGCGTCTGGGATCGGGCCGCGTCCGGCCCGGAGAACCGGGTGTCGTCTGTCGTCGAGGGCGCACGCGCCAGCCGGATCGCGTCGCGCGTCGAGGGTCTCCGGCCGATCGGACCGCGGGCCGGGCTCTCCGGCGTGTTCGACGAGGCCCGGCGGGACCGGCTCCGGCGTGGCGGCCGCCGCGCCCGGACCGTGCTCCTGGGCGCCCTCGTCGTCACCACGCTGGCCTGGAACGCGGCCAGTCTCGGGCTGGTCGCCTTCCCCGACGTCGGCGGCGTCGACCCGGCCGACAACCGCTGGGCCATGTTCTCACGTCCCCCGGAGTCGGACGGGTGGTACGTCGCCGCCGGCAGTCCCGCCGGGGGCGCCGCCGACGACAGGGTCGACCTGTTCGGCGCCGCCGCCGCCCGCTGGGAGGACCCCCGCGACGTGTCGGCGACCTATCCCAGCGCTCGCTGGCGGAAGTACCTCGCTGACGTCCGATGGACGGACGACGACGAACTGCAGCACCGGTTTGCGACGTGGCTCTGTCACCGATACGAGACCCGCCACGGGCACGAACTGCGGAACGTCGCCGTCGCCTACGTCAGCCAGCCGACCCGGTTTCAGGGCCCGGAGCCAGTAGAGCGGACGGCGGTCGTCCAACAGACCTGTCCCCGATAACGCTGACCGTTCGTGCGCGAGCGGTGGCGCCTCCGGTAGCGCCCGAGCGTCAAAACTGACCGCTAGCGACCGAAGCGGCGCTGGCGGTCCTTGAAGTCGAGCAGCGCACGCAGGTAATCCCGCTCGCGGAAGTCACGCCAGTTCACGTCGGTGAAGTACAGTTCGGAGTACACCGACTGCCAGATCATGAAATCCGACAGCCGCTCGGCGCCGGTCTTGAGCACGAGGTCGGGTTCGTCCGGAAAGACGAGGCGGTCCTCGATGTCGCGTTCGTCCAGTTCGTCGACGTCGACCCGGCCGGCCTCGACCTCCGTGGCCAGCGAGCGGACCGCCTCGGCGAACTCGGCCTTGCCGCCGAGGCCGATGCTCACCTGGATCGGTGCGTCGGCGCGCTCGGTGTCTCCCGGTTCGCGCACCGCGACCGGGCGCGGGGCGTCGACCGCCCGGAGTTCGCGGGCCAGCGTCGGCACGACCGCCTCGTCGAGGACGCTCACCGACACTGTCACCTGCTCTGCGCCGTACTCGAACGCCCAGCCGAGGAACTGCTCCAGCGTGTCGTAGGCGCCCTGTTCGAGGAGATCTCGCTCGGTGATGACGACGGCGACGTGGGCTGGCGGCTCCCCCTCGCGGAACCGGTGGCGGACGGCGAGATAGCGGTCGTACAGTCCCACGGTAGCCCGTGCGGGGCCCCGGGGCAAAACTGCCACGCTCCGCCCGTGGTTCCCCGCCGTCGCCCGCGGTTTGCCCTCTCCAGCGTCGGGGCGCCGTCGACGACGATCAGCCTGAGCCGGCCGTTCGTCGGGGATCCCCGATGTCGGGAGGGTTAAGTGGTCGTCCGCGATACCGAACGGTGTGACGTCGACACTCCGGCGAGCCGGCGGGTTCGCGGCCGTCGGATCGCTGGCGCTCGCCGCCCCGGCGCTCGGGCCGGCGGCCGCCGCGCCGTTCGTCGCCATCGCGTTGCTTGCGGCCTTCGTCGTTAGCGACGGGCCGCTGTTCGAGTTGTTCGCCCGGCCGGGTGACCACGAGGACGGCCGCCTCAACGGCCTCGCCGGCTTCGCACTCGCAGCAACCGGGCTGGCACTCCTGGCCACGGTCCCCCGGATGACGATGCCCGTCACCACGTTCGTCGCCGCCGTGTTCGTCGTCGCCTACGGGAACCTCGGCGCCAGCCTCGTCGGTGCCGGCGAGGAGGAGCCGTTCCGGCGGACGGCGGCGTTTGCGACCGCGGGCTTTCTCGCGGCGTTCGTGGGCCAGGCTGCCGTCGCCTGGCCGGCCCCACAGTACCCCGAACTCGCCTTCCTCGCGGCCAGCGGCGCCCTCGTCGCGGCGCTGTTTCGCTCGCTGCTCTTCGGTCGCGACGACCCGCTGGTGATGCTCTCGGTCGGCATCCTGCTGTGGCTGCTCGGCGTCCTCGTCGGCGACGTGCCGCCCCTCGAAGTCGCCGCCGCGCTCTCCCTGACGATCCTGCTCGGCTACGTCTCCTACGCCCTCGGGGCCGCGTCGCTCCCCGGTATGCTCACGGGCGTCTTCCTGGTGTTGCTGTCGATCGTGCTCGGCGGGATCGGCTGGTTCGCGGCGCTGATCACCTTCTTCGGCGTCGGCGCGCTGTCGACGAAGTTCGGGTACGAGCGCAAGCGGAGCCAGGGCGTCGCCGAGGACAACGAGGGCGCGCGCGGCACCGGCAACGTCCTCGGCAACGCCGCGGTGGCGCTCGTCGCGCTGGTGGGCTTTGCCGCGACGCCCCATCTCGCGGTTGACGCCACGCCCTTCGCCTACGCCTTCGCCGGGTCGTTGGCGACGGCGCTCGCGGACACGCTCTCCTCCGAGATCGGCGGCCTGTTCGAGGAACCGCGGCTGGTCACGACGTTCGAACCCGTCCGGCCCGGCACCGACGGCGCGATCACCTGGCAGGGCGAACTCGCCGGCGGGATCGGCGCCGCCCTCGTCGCCCTCGTCGCGGTCGCGTTGCTGCCGGTCGAGGGCGTCGTCGGCGGGGTCGTCGTCGCGGTCGGGGGCGTCGCCGGGATGACCGCCGACAGCTTCCTCGGCGCGACGCTCGAAGGGAACCGCCTGGGCAACCAGGGCGTCAACTTCGTCGCGACGCTCGTCGGCGCCCTCGTGAGCGCGGCACTCGCCCTCCTGGTTCTCTGACCGACCCGCAATCCGTGACCGATCCCCTACCAGACGACCGCTCGCGCGTCCGCCGCGGCCGGCCAGCCGACCTGCCAGCCCTTCGCCGGCTCCAGTCGGCGCTCCGCGAGCCCTCCCCCCAGCTCCTGGGACACGCACTCGCCCCCGGCGGCGGCGCCGGCGCCAGCGTGTTCGTCTCGACAGCGGCGGACCGACCGGTGGGCTACCTGCTCGCGGTCGACGGCGAGGACGTCCACGTCGCGGAACTGGTGGTCGCCCCCGACCACCGCCGACAGGGGCGGGCCGACGAACTGCTCGGCACCCTGCTCGCCGCCGTCGCGGACGGGCGCCGGATCACGCTCCTGGTCGCGCCCGACAACGCGCCGGCGCTGTCGCTGTACCGGTCGCGCGGGTTCGAGCGGGCCGGGCGTCGCGAGGCTTTTTACGACGGGGAGCCGGCGCTGCTGCTCGCGCGTCGGGTCTGAGTCGTGACGGGTCCCGACCGCGCCCGAAGTTCGCCGTCAACCGGCCGCGAGTTGCTCGGCGGTCCGGACGCGCACGTCGACCGGGCGCTTGACGAACTCGCCGGTCGACCGGGAGACGACGTGTTCGACCCCCCGCTGGGCGGCCACGTCGAGGATCCGCTGTGTCAGTTCCCCGTCCAGTACGACGGCGAAGGGGGCGTCCTCGGCGTCCCGGATCGCCTCGAACGCGCCGTCGACCCCGGTTTCCTCGCGCAGTTCGAACGACCCGTCCAGGAGCCTGACCGTCCCGGCCTCGCCGTCGATCACCGAACGCACGTGCGCGCCGAGCGACGACGGCCCCGACTCCGGGGCGTCGGTGCCGGGGACCGCCTCATCGCCGGCCGACTCCGCCGTTCCGTCGCCGGTCGACGCCGCGGTCCCGTCCGACTGTTCCCCCCCGGCGTCGACGCTCTCGGCACTCCCGTCGCCCGACGGTTCGTCGGCGTCGCTCGCTTCGCCGGTGGACACGTCCGGCGTCGCTTCGGCGTCGCTCGCCGCCACCGCGTCCGGCTCGGCTCCGCCCGCACTTCCGCGGTCGGTTCGGTTCGCGGCGGCGTCGTCCGCGACGGACGTCTCGTCCCCGTCAACGTCGCCGGCGCTGGCGGCTGCGGTATCCCCGGCGGGTGCCGCCCCGTCGGCGACTGCCTCGTCGGCCGCCCTGGGTTCGCCGTTGGTCGTCGCGCCCTCCGCCCCGGCGGCGTCCGAGGTGGCATCAGCGTCGCTGGCGTCGGCTGCCGCGCGGTCCGACAGCCGCCCCGCCGCGGTATCGGTCGCGGTGTCGGCCGAGGGTGCGGCCGGTTCGCCGTCGCTCGCCTGCGGGGTCCCCGACGTCTCAGTCGCCTTCGGCGGCCCCGCCTTCACGTTTCCCGAACCGCCCCCGCTGATCGCGGCCCGGATGTTCCCCTCGGTCGGGAGACTGGACAGCGGCACCTTCTCCCGGAGCGCCGTCATCACTTCCGCACGCGAGAGGTCCTCGACCGACTTCCCCTCGGGCGCGAAGGCGACGTGGTCGACGTCGCCGACCTGGAGCAGTTCCTGCAGGATGAGTTCTCCGCCGCGGTCCCCGTCGAGGAAGGCGGTCACCGTCCGGTGCTGTGTCAGGTCCGCGACGGCGTCGGGGACGTCCGTCCCCTCGACGGCGATGGCGTTTTTGACTCCACAGCGGAGCAACTGGAGTACGTCGGCCCGCCCCTCGACGACGATGATCGCGTCCGAGTCGGCGACGCGGGGTCCCGCGGGCAGTCCCCGGTACTCGGTGATGTCCGCGACCCGGACTGCCTCCCGGACCTCGTCCATGATCTCCGACGAGGACATGACGGTGTCGTCGAACTGCTCGGTCAGCAGTTCCTTCGCGCGGTCGACGATCTCCCGGCGCTTTGCCTCGCGGACGTCCTCGATCTCGGTCACTTCCAGCGTCGACTGGCAGGGGCCGACGCGGGTAATCGTCTCCAGGGACGCCGCGAGGATGGCCGTCTCGACGCGGTCGAGGCTGGTCGCGATCGTCACCTCGCCCGTCGACCGGCCGGCCTCGCTGTCGACCTCGACGTCGATCCGGCCGACCTTCGAGGACTGCTGGAGGTCCCGCAGGTCCAGGTCGTCCCCCAGCAGCCCCTCGGTCTGGCCGAAGATCGCGCCGACAACGTCGCTGCGCTCGACGACCCCGTCGGCGGTGATGGTGGCGTGTATCAGGTACTTGGCGCTGTCTTCCATCGGTCTGGGTCCTCCGTCTCGGTCGTGGGATCGATCCGTCCCGTCTGAGTTGGTGTCTGTGTCACGTGTCTTCCTCCGTGTCGGCATCCGCGTGTCGCTTCGTCCGCGTGTGATTCCGTTGTGGTGTGTGTCGTGTCAGTGAGGGCGCCGATCTCCGGCGCCGCGAGCAGCGACCCGTGTGGGGTCGCCGCGGTGAGTGGACCGACGGGCGCGTGTGGCGATACCGTCGAATCCTCGTGCCGCTTTAGGTCTGGTGTCTCACGGCCATATACCTGTCGTGCCCGCCGAAATTCGCCAGGGGGCCGGACGGGCGTCCCGGTCGTGACGACACCCGTCGCTGGGACACGCTGTCGCTGGCGTTCACTCGTGGAGTGCGAACCCCGGGAAGCGGCTCGCGGGAGAATCGGCGAGGCACCGAAAACGGGAGGTCTGACGGCGCTACTGTTCCTGCTGGGGGGCCAGTTCGTCGATGTCGACGCGCTTTTCGAGCAGTGCGTCGGTCTGGTCGCCGACGACGCGCTCCTCGCGCATCAGTTTCTTGTAGGCCGACTGTGCCGAGAGGTCGCCGATGAGGACGCCGCCGACGATGCGGCCGTCCTTCAGGGCGAGGCGACGCCACTCGGTGTCGGAGTACTTGCGCTCGACGGATTCGTCGCCGAGGGTGGGGTGACCGAACGAGAGGAAGGGGAAGTCGAAGTGGGTGATCGAGTACGAGGATACCCAGCGGAACTGCTCGGAGCCGGGGTCGATCATGTTCCTGGCCGCGACGGTCCCCTGCTCTTTGGCGCTGCCCCACGCGCCGTTCTGGGTCTGCTCGCCCAGGATGACGTCGTGGAACTTCGTGATGTCGCCGGCGGCGTACACGTCCTCGACGGCGGTCTGCATGTGCTCGTCGACGACGATGCCGTCGTCGCACTCGACGGGGGTGTCCTCTAAGATCTCCGTGTTGAAGTTGAGGCCGATGGCGACGCCCGCGAACTCGCCCTCGTAGAAGTCGCCGTTGGGGTCGGTGGCGCCGGTGACGTGGCCGTCGTCGTCGACCTCGAAGCGGTCGACGCCGGAGTCAAAGACCGGGGTGACGCCGTTCTCGCGGAGCGCGTTGTGGATAATCTCGGCGCCCTCCTCCGACAGGGCGTACCGCCACCAGGCGTTGCCGCGCATCAGGTAGTGGGCGTCGATCTCCTGGGCGGCACAGATCGCCGCCAGGTCGATCCCGAGCAGGCCCGCCCCGACGACGACGCCGGTGTCGGCTTCCTCGGCGTGCTCGCGGATGGCGCGAGCGTCCTGGAACGTCCAGAAGTGATGGACCCCGTCGGCGTTCGAATTCTCGACCGGAAGCTGCTGGGGGGTGCCGCCGGTGGCGACGAGCAGTTTGTCGTACTCGTAGACGTCGCCAGAGTGGGTCTCGACGGTGTGGCCGTCGACGTCGACGTCGACGACGAACTGGTTCAACTGGAGGTCGATGTCCCGATCCGCGTACCAGCTTTCGTCGTGGATCGAGATCGGCGCCTCCGGCAGTTTCCCCTTCGCGAACTCCTTGATGAGGATCCGATTGTACAGGGCCTCGCCATCGTCTGTGATGACGGTGATCTCGGCGTCCGGTGCCTCCTCCCGGAGCGTCTCCGCCGCGGAGGACCCGGAGATGCCGTCGCCGATGATCACATACGACTGACTCATATCCGGCCCTTCGGTTTCGGGGTTAATGTGGGTTGCTATCGGCGCCATCTTTCACCAGGCAGGGCGTCACACACCACCACACTGGACGTTATTACGGAGTCGACGGCCGCCAGCGAGTCTCTCGTCTTCTCTGGGTCCGTCCCTGGCGGTCCTGATCGGTTTGTCCCGCGTCGACCGGATCCGTGTTAGCGTGGACCGCTTTCTCGAACCACGACGTGGCACGTTGGACTGCCCGACCCCACTCCGGATCGTTCCGCGGCACTTCGGGTCGTTCCGCGGCACTCCGGGTCGTTCTGCGGCACTTCGGGTCGTTCCGCGGCACTTCGGGTGGGTCCGCTCCACTCCGGGTCGTTCTGCGCCACAGGTGACCGGCCCGGCTCGCCGCAGTTTCCCCCGACGTGGCCTTCAAGGCGGTCGACTCCTTACCTTCGGCCATGAAGATCCGCCAGAACATCCGTCACTGGGCCGCGAAGGCGGCGCTGACCACGCCCGTCGTCGGCGACCTCGCGCGCGACAAACTCGTTGACCTCCACGTCCGCGTCTTCGGCGACTGGGCCGCCGAGGGCCGCCGCGAGGAGCGCGAGCCCCATCTGGAGGCGTTTTTCGAGCGGAGCTTCGACGCGTACGTGGCGGCCCTGGACGCCGGATACACCGAGGCCGAGGCCCGCGAGGTCACCCACCTCCAAGCGAACTTCGACTTCTACAACCACGGCTGGACGGAGATGATGGAGTTCCCGGCCGAGGAGATCGAGGCCCAGTACGAGCGGTACGTCGACTTCTTCGAGCGCCACGACATCACCATCGACGACCCGCTCGGGGAGTTCAAGCGCGGGGAACTTCCGGACGCGCCGTCGACGCCCGAACGCCTCGACGACCCCGTCCATCCTCACGCCGAGGGCGGCTTCGCCGACGACGTCTACGTCGAGGGCCCCGACGGCGAACTGGTCGTCGGCGGCAACGCGACCGACCCCGAGGACGTCGATCCGGCGGACGCCCCCGGGATGACCGAGGACGAACTGCCGGAGGGCGAAGGCGACGTGCGCGCGGACTGAGTCGCCGCTTCGCTTCCGGTCGACTATCGGTGGTTCGGCCGACTACCCGCTTCGCTTCCGGTCGATCCGATCCGCGCAGGCGTAGCCCGCCACGATCCCACCGTTCAGCGACCGCTCGGGGTACTGCGCCCGCGAGGCCATGCCGGCGTAGTACAGCCCCTCCGCCACCTCGTCGCTCAGGTCGTAGGGCACCACCAGGTCGAGGTAGCCCCGTTCGTACACCGGCGCCGCCCGGGGGTTGCGCCCGATCCGGAACGACTCGACGCTCGACCGGTCGAACCCAGGGAAGAGGTCCTCGATCCCCCCGAGCCACCGGGCTTCGAGGTCGTCGTCGGACAGTTGCCACAGGTCGTCCTCGCGGGACTGGACGTAGCTGGCGACGTACAGCAGGTGCTGGCCGCCGTAGCGCTCGGGCGGGACGAAGTTCGTGTGCTCGATCAGGGCGCCGAAGGGGGCCTCGTCGGCGATGTTGAGCCAGTAGGTTTCGTCCAACAGGGACTCGTCCATAGTGAGGACGCCACAGACCGCCCCCTGGAAGTCGATCTGACAGGGGTACCCCGAGAGCGCTTCGAGGACGTTGGGCATCGCGGCGACGATCACGTCGTCGACGTCGTGGACGCCCTCGCCGTCGTCCGTCTCGACGGCCAGCGTCGACACGGCGCCGTCGACGGTTTCGAGGTCGCGCACACGCGCGCCGGTCGAGATGTTCTCGCGACCGACGGATTCGACGAGGGCGTCGAGCAACACGGCGAAGCTGCCGTCGAAGTACCCCAGTTGCTCGCCCCTGAGCAGGTCACGTTCCCCGCGGAACTTGATCCGCCCGAGGAGCCACGCCGCCGACACGTCGGTTTTGCGCTCGCCGAACTTGGCGTCGAGCAACGGCTCGAAGAAGTTCTCGTAGACGCCGCGGGTGGCGTGTTCGAGCAGAAACTCCCTGATCGGGACGTCCTCGAACGCTTCGAGGTCGTCGTAGGTGTCGAAGGCCGGGACGCCGCCGCGGACGTCGACCTCCATGGTGAGCATACCCAGCCGGAATTTGTCGTAGAGGCTCATGTGGGGGTAGGCGGCGATCTCCCAGATCGTGTTCAGCGGGTGGACCACGCCGTCGACGTAGTAGCCGTCGTTGCCGTAGATCCACTCGACGCGGTCGCCGAGCCCCAGTTCCTCCGCGAGGTCGACGATCGTCTCTTCGGACTTCGAGAGGTGGTGGTAGAACTTCTCTATGGGGTCGCCCGCGGTCTCGTAGACGGCGGCCAGCCCCCCGAGGTCCTCCGAGGCCTCGAAGACCTGGACCTCGTGGCCGTGGGTCTGGAGCCGGTAGGCGGCGGCGAGGCCGGCGATGCCCCCGCCGACGACGGCAATCATGGACCGGCCTTCGACGGCGGGCGGTTAGACGCTTGCGATCCGACCTTTTTCTGCGTCGGGTCGCGCGAAGCGCGACCGTTCCTTGAAAAAGCTCGATCACTGCCAGAAATCGAAGATTTCTGGCCGTCCAGCCAGAACGCCTCGCGTTCTGGCGACAAAAAGGGCCGGCGTCTCGCGGCCACAGGCCGCTCGCCGCCGGTGAACCCCGCTCGCTTCGTCTCCGGGCGACTGGAGTCGCCCGGATGGCCAGCGAAACGGCTGTGCCGTCTCGCCCTGCTCGCGCGGATGCTCGTGCTAAATACAGAGGACGCAGGTGTCGGGGCTATGTGTCCGAAAACATTGCAGTCAGGACAATAGCCGTCCCTACAGCACCGAATATCAGTCCCACAATCGGATACGGAAAGACTCCCTCAAAGAACACTACGAGAAACAGTCCGACCAGCGTTAACTGCACCCCCAACAGTTCTACCTCTGTTGTCTCCATACTGATCTCCTCTCATTCTCCCGACAAAACAGTTCGCACAACAGGAAGCCGTAGCAAACGGCTGTTATCCCCGACGATGTGCTGGAATTATGCGGTCGGTAAGCCTACTCACCGCGAGCGACCGCAGGGAGCGAGCGGGCCGAGGAACCCCCGGAGGGGGTGACGAGGCTTTTGGTCGAGCTTTTGCAAGCGAGCGAAGCGAGCGCAGCAAAAGGTCGATGGGTGGCTTTTTTAGCGCGGTCGCGAAAACCACCTCCCATGCTCACCGTCAGGGCGCCCGCGACGAGCGCGAACCTCGGCTCCGGCTTCGACGTGTTCGGGGTCGCGCTCGACCGCCCGGCGGACGTCGTCCGGGTCGAACGCGCCGACCGCACGACTATCGACGTGACCGGCGTGGGCGCGCAGTACATCCCGGAGGACCCCGACGACAACACGGTCGGCGCGGTCGCCGAGGCGCTCGACGCCCCCGCGCACATCCGCATCGACAAGGGGGTGCGGCCGTCCTCGGGGCTGGGGTCGTCGGCGGCCTCCGCGGCGGCCGCCGCGTTCGCGCTCAACGAACTGTACGACCGGGGGCTCTCGCGGGAGGAACTGGTCCCCATCGCCGCCGAGGGCGAGGCCGTCGTCTCCGGGGAGGCCCACGCCGACAACGTCGCGCCCTCTCTGCTCGGGGGGTTCACCGTCGCCCGGGGCGGTGGCATCGACGACTCCGGCGGGGTCACCTCCGTCGACGCCGACATCCCGCTGGTCGCCTGCCTCCCCGAAATCGCGGTGTCGACGCGGGACGCGAGACGGGTCGTCCCCGACGAGGTCGGGATGGAGGATCTGGTGTCGACTGTCGGAAACGCCGCGACTCTGTCCGTCGGCATGTGTCGGAGCGACCCCGCCCTCGTCGGCCGCGGGATGACCGACCCCGTCGTGACGCCGGCGCGCGCCTCGCTCATCACCGGCTACGAGACCGTTCGCGAGGCCGCGCTGTCGGCCGGTGCGACCGGGGTCACCGTCTCCGGCGCCGGCCCCTCGGTGCTCGCGACGTGTTACGCTCCGGACCGGACCGAGGTCGCCAGCGCGATGGTCTCGGCGTTCCACGAGGCGGGCGTCGACGCCCGTGCCTACCAGACGAAGATCGGTCGCGGCGCCGAGGTTCTCGACGCCTGACTCACCGGGGGTCGCAGCGAGGTCGCGGACGACGCAGGGGCCCGCTCTCGGTCGGTGGGTTCGACGATCCGGCCTTCCGCTCGATCGCTCCGACAACTGACTAGGGGTAGCTCGTGGATCGCACGGTCGTTCCCGAACTGCGGGACGCTTACTGATTGATGACGACGATCGCGACCAGCGCCAGGCCGATGCCGACGACTTTGTTCGCCGACAGGGGCTCGCCGAGCGCCACGACGCTGATGACCGCCGCGGTGACGAAGTACATCCCGCCGATGGTCGAGACGACCGCGGTCGATCCGACGGTGACCCCGACGAACGTCGAGACGACCCCGATCGCGGCCGCGACGCCTGCCACGGCCGAAAACGCCAGCCCCTGGTTCGTCACTGCGAGCGATGCGTCCGAGACGACGACGTAGACGCCCGTGATGACGGCGGCGGTCACGTAAGAGGCGAACGCGGCCGTCTCGGGATCGATCGTGTTCGAGGCGACGTCGCCGAAGACGATCCAGAACCCCCACGCGATCATCGTCCCCAATCCGTACAGGATGGCCGAGTTCATCGCATCCCACCGACTTCGTTCGACCGTTGCTGGACTCGGTTCCGCCCCGTCGCGACAGGTAGCCACATCGTGTCCCACCATCCCGCCGGACTCCCTCAACTCTGTGGGTACGTCCCCTTTCCGATGCTTCGGGGAGCTCTCGTGCTGACGAGGCTCGGGGATGGAGACGTTCCCCCGTCGGCACTCTCGGCCACCCGGCCCTACGGCTGGCTTCGCAACGACGTCACCGTCTCCTGGACGCGCCGCAGCAGCGACTCCGTCCGTTCGGTCTTGGCGACGAGGTCGAGTTCCTGTTCGTAGCGCACGAGCCCCGACTCCTCCAGTACGGGGAGATGGGAGTGATAGAGCGTGAGGTACAGATCCCGCACCCGTTCGTCGGAAACGGCGGTCACGGGCTCCCCGCGCTCCTGCTCGATGACGAGTTCCGCGAGGTCGGCGAGGGTTAGTTCGTTGTGCTGGAGAAGCTGGGTCAGTGCAATGCGGCGCCGGTTGTTGGCCAGCGCTCGGAAACTCGCGTCCAGATCACCCATTACCACCGCGATGTACTACGGAATTTATATACCTTTTCTGTACGCCCGTCGTACGCCGTTCCCGTCTTCCCGTAGCGACGGTAACGGATCGTTTCGACGACTGTCTCTGTCCCGCTGCAGTCCCCTCGCTGGTGACGATTACGCCGCGTTTCGGGGGGCAGGACGCACCTACCGGTTCACACTTTGCGTGGAGTGTCCTCCGAGAGTCGCTCCCTGCTGGGCCCGGGGAACGTACAGCGGTTGTACTGCGTACGTCCGGTCGTCACACCGTCGCAGAGTCGCGCTTCCGAGCGGTTCGACGACGGCACGCTGGCCGCTGACGCAACTCTGGAGGGCGTCGTTTCGATAGTTCGCACAAAACGTAGCATGGGACCGCTGAGAGTCGAACTCAGGTCCTACCGACCCCATCGGCAGAGGATACCACTACCCCACGGTCCCGCATGAGAAGCGAGGGCCGTCCCCGGGTTAAGCGCTTCGCTTCGGGTCGGGGCCCCTGGAACGCGACGGGTCAGAGGTCACTCCTGGCGGCGTGGACCGCCTCCATGGGTCGACGATTGTCAGGCCCCCAGTTCGCCGGCCGGCGACGCAAGGATCATTGGGCGACCGCCCGTAGCGGACGGTGGCCGATGACGAAACACCGCTCCGAGCCGGGGTGGCACCCGCGCGACGACGAGCCCTATGAGTGCCGAGGCCGACCAATCTGCCCCCGAAATCTCACCTGCAACGGACAGCGATGATCGTAAAGGCGGAGTGAAGTCTGCTTTCAGCCGTTTCATCCGTCAGGCACGCTCAGAGTGCCTCGGTGAAGACTCTCACCTCGCCGTCGGTGCTAATCCCGACGTCGATGGCCGTCTTCACTTCGTTCTGGTTTGAGCACTCCTCGAGGACGCTATAGAGGTGCGTATAGAGCTCCGGACGACAGTATGCGATCTTGATGCCGGCTTCGTCTCCCTGGGCATAGACGCTGGCGACTAAATCCTCGAAGCTCGTCCCCGGAGCGACGGAAAACTGGACCGGCGACCGAATCGTCCGGACGAGTTCTAACGTCCGACGTGCCTTCTCGACGTTCTGTTCTGCCGCTCGTTCGATGGCACTGATGTTCGAATCGGTCGTCCCCAGTCGGTCCGCCACTTCCTGTTGGGTCTGCCCTTGCTCCCGGAGTTCGAGTACCTCCACCTGCCGTTCGGTCAACGTCGTCGAGTCCGTGGAGACCATACTGGGTCAAACGGATGTGTTTGAGATAAGCTTTTTTTCAACCGATTCTTCGTCTCGACGTGGTGAACGACGAGTCCTCTGCTACACGGCGACGGTTTCTCCTGACTGCTGGGGCCGCGGCCGTCGCTGGCATTGCGGGTTGTGCTGGTGGAGATACCGGACGTAGTGAGGGCAGCAGCGAGACGGCAACCCCCGCGGTCACCGGAACGAGCAGCCAGGCGAGTGGGCAATCGACGACGATCGCCATCCTCGCGGCAGGAAGCCTCCAGAACGCACTCTCTAACGGTCTCAAACCTGCTGTCGACGTTCCAGTTCGGATCGAGTCCCACGGGTCCGCGACTGTCGCTCGAATGATCGCCGAGGGGCAACGTGACCCCGACATCGTCTCGGTCGCCGACGTGGCACTCTTCGACGAGCCACTCGCACCGTCGTGGCACTCGGTGTTTACCAGCAACTCTGTCGTCATCGCGTACAATCCGGACACGGCTGGCGGGGAGCGCCTGGCCGAGGCCGGCACCGAGCGCTGGTACGAACCGATAGTCGACGGGAATGTGAGCCTCGGCCGAACCGACCCTGATCAAGACCCACTGGGATATCGGACCCTCTTCATGCTCGAACTCGCCTCTCGGTACTACGACGACGCGCCGGATCTCAGAGAGCAGATCCTCCAGCAACATCAGATCTACCCCGAAACGTCGTTGATCAGTCAGTTCGAGACTGGCTCCATCGACGCCGCGATCGCCTACCGAAATATGGCCGTCGAACGCGAGTACGAGTACGTCGAGTTACCGGACCGGATCAATCTGAGCAATCCACAGTACGCCGAGGAGTGGTACTCGACGACGTCGTACACACTGCCGAGCGGTCAAGAACTCAGGGGCGGGCTCATCAGTTACGGCTCGACGATCCGGGACATGAGCGACGCCGCGGTTTCGGTGTTCGACGTCCATACGACCGGGAGGTATCTCGACGACCACGGATTCCTCCTGCGCGAGCAGTTCCCTGCCTATGCGGGCGACGTGCCCCAGCGTGTCAGACAGACAACCGACCGGTCTGGTGAGAACCAGTCCCGACTCGGCAGCCCCGACCCAGTACCGTCTGTGGTCTCGGACATCACGGTCCTGATTTGAATGTCGACAGGGTCACACCCGAACCGATCTGGAACGGACACGTTCGGACTCGACTGGCTCAGCGTTGCGCTCGTCCTCGGGGGTGTGTTGCTCCTGTACTATCTCGTCCCGATGGCGTCGCTGTTTCTCTCGGTCCCGGCCGGGGATATCGTCGCCCGGTTGAGCAACCCGGCCGTCGTCGATTCGGCGACCACGTCGCTTCTGTCGGCGTCGATCAGCACCGTCGTCGCCACGCTGTTCGGCTTGCCGCTCGCGTACTGGCTCGCACGCACCGACGGGGCTGTGACGAAGGTCGTCCTCGCGGCCGTGGTCCTCCCGCTGGTGCTTCCCCCGACGGTCGGCGGAATCGTGTTGCTCACAGTGTTCGGCCCGGGATCACCGCTCGGTGACGCCGCAAGTGCTGCCGGGATTTCACTCACACGGTCGCTCGCCGGGGTGGTCCTCGCACAGACGTTCGTCGCGTCGCCGTTCGTGGTCGTGACGGCAAAAGCGGCGTTCGAGGGCGTCGATCAGACGCTCGAATACGCCTCTCGCTCGCTGGGGAAGAGCCGATTGCGGACCGTTCGCCGCGTGACGCTGCCCCTGGCTGGTCCGGGCATTCTCGCCGGCGTGACGCTCACCTTTGCACGCGCGATCGGCGAGTTCGGCGCGACGATGATGGTGTCCTACTACCCCCGAACGATGCCTGTCCAGATCTGGGTAGCGTTCATCGAACTCGGCCTGGATAACGCCTATCCGGTAGCGATACTGCTGGTACTGATCGCCGCCGCGGCGCTGTTGATTCTCAACACTGTCGCTTCGAACCCATGGGAATGACCCTCGAACTCTCCGGAGTGCGCACAGCCTACGCCCAGTTCGACTTCGGTCCGGTGGGGCTAACGGTCGCCGACGAAGTGCTCGCCGTCCTGGGGCCGTCCGGCAGCGGGAAGACGACGCTCCTCTCGCTGATCGCCGGCATCACCAGCCCCGATTCGGGGTCGATCCGGATCGACGGGCGAGAACTGGTCGGCTTGCCGCTCGAAGACCGGCACGTCGGGATGGTCTTCCAGGAAGGGGCGCTGTTTCCGCACATGACCGCCCGGGAAAACATCGAGTACGCGGCGACGGCCAGCGACCGCGTCGACGAGCTTGCGACGCTTCTCGAACTAACGGACGTACTCGACAGACGACCGCCGACTCTCTCCGGCGGGGAACGCCAGCGGGTCGCGCTCGCGCGAACGCTGGCGACCGATCCGGACGCGTTACTCCTCGACGAGCCGTTGTCGAGTCTCGACGCCCCGATCCGGACCCGGCTTCGGGACGAACTGCACAGCCTGTTCAACTCGATCGACATCCCGGTTCTCTACGTCACGCACGACCAGCGGACGGCGACGGCACTCGGTGATCGAATCGCTATCGTTCGGGACGGCGACCTCAAACAGGTGGGCTCGCCGTCGACGGTGCTCACTCGGCCGGCGAGTCGATTCGTCGCTCGCTTCGTCGGCAACGAGAACCTCTTCGAGGGGACAGTGATCGACCGAACGGCGGACGGCGCGACGGTTCGGGTTGGCGATGTCCAGTTCCAGTCGCACGCGTCAGGTATCGATGCGTCGACGGTGACGGTCTGTATCCACCCGTCGCGGGTCGAGGTCGAAGCACCCTCCGTTTCTGACGGGGGCCGGGCGGTCAATACAGTCACGGGGACGGTCACTCGCTGGCTGAACGAGGGGAGCGAGTACCGGATCGAAATCGAGAGCAATGCGGGGTCGATCACCCTCGCGGCGAGCGTTTCTCCGCCCACGTTCGACCGACTGGCGCTCGAGAACGGAACAGAAGTCACAGCGTCGATTCCGCGACAGTCGGTTCACCTGATCCCGGAACGATCGTAGTTTCGAGTCCCGTACTCGTCGATTCGCGTCCCGACGGAGTAGTTGACGAGCAGATTTCCACAGCCCCGGCGCCCGTCACGGACAACGACGCGATGCCTGGGTCCGCGCCGTCTCTCTTTTGGCATCTCGTGGAACTGGTCTAGCGGGATCGACTCCGTCCCACCGCAGTAAGTGCCGTGGCGGCGCCGCCGGCCGGCTCTGGGCTCGTCGGGGCCCGAATCAGGCAGCCGTCTCGCGGCCGGGCGGACGGGCGAGGTTCGCGAGCGCGACCAGCGATCCCAGAAGCCACCCCAGGGGGAACGAGAGGCCGACCCACATGGCGACGTAGCCGGCGCCGACGAGCGCGAAGTTCGCCCGGAGGGCCGAGGCGACACCCCACACCGACAGCGGATTGTCGAGGAGCCAGATCGCTACGAGCTCGCTGCTGGGGAACACCACCGCCGCGAGCGTCGGCGAGTAGAAGGCCGCGACGACCGGCGGGAGGGAGACGGCCGTCACGGCGAAGGGGTACGCCAGCAGCAGCGTCGTGATCCGGCCGTCGGTCCGGGCCGTCAGGACCGCGAGCGCGGCCGACCCCGTCGCGACCCCTCCGCTGGCTGCGACGGCGACGACGCCGGCCCGGGGGATCGCGCCGACGTACGCCACCGCCGTGAGCGCTCCCCAGACCGCCGCGGCGACGCCCCCCACGCCCAGGGCGCCGAGGGCGACTGCAACGCGTCGGAGCAGGCCGGCGTAGGTCCGCACCGCGAGGCCGACGACGGCGAGCGGGTACGCCGCGAGGAGTGCGAGCCCCCCCAGCACGCCCCAGGCGGTGTAGCCGATCTTGCTGGGGAGCGTCTCGGGGTGCCACCGCCCGAGCACCGGGTGGACCGGCACGCGCTGTCGCGGGAAGGCCACTCCCATCCAGGCGGCGTGGAGTCGCTCCAGGTCGAGCCGTATCGCCGCAACGAGACCGGATAGCAGCGTCACGGCGCGGTCAGGCCGGGGGGCTTGCCGGCCGGATCATCGTCTCCAGGGGTGGGGAGGACGGCTCCCTCCGGGGGGCGATGGTTCGATCGGGGCGCCGGGGCGCGCCACGGTTACACCGGATCGAGCACATCGTTGTCGTCGGTGACGAGGTCCTCGACGGCGTCCTCCCGCCGGTCGGCCTGGGCCTCGATGTTGTTTCTGGCCGCTACGGCGTCTTCCTTGAGGGCGTCGATCCGCGGGACGCTGGTGACGTTCGCCAAAAGCACCGCCGCCGACAGGCTGTCGGCGGTCGGGGCCGGGTCGTCGCCGGCCAGGACCTCGACGCTCTCGATCTCCTCCTGGAGCCACTGGCGGGCGCGGTCGAGTCCCTTCTGGGAGAACTCCTCCGGCGGCCCCGAGACGACGACGAGGCCGCGTTCGGCCGCCGTGATGTCCGCCGGGCAGGTCAGCCGCGAGCGGACCGCCCGCCGCACGAGCCCGTGGATCTTCGTCGCGGGGTCGACGCCGTCTTCGGCTTTGGAACTCCCGTTCGACCGTATCCGTTCGAGAAAGCCCCGCCCTCTCCTGGTTTCGGGCTCCAGGTCCGTCTCGGCGTAGGCGACCGTGCTCACCCCGCCCGTCGCCAGCGTCCGTCTGATGTCGCTCGCGTCCATCGCGTTCTCTGCGATCTGCGAGCCGTCCCGCTCGCCGGCCGAGAGAAGCGTCGTGACCCGCCTCGCGATCTCGCGGTTCGCCCGCGCGTACCCCTCGGCCATCGAGTCGGTCCCGGTGCGCCAGGCGTCGTTGTCGAACAAAAGCAAGCCGTCCGTGGCTCTGGTGAAGGAGGGCAGCGAGCGAGCCGCGTTCAGCGCCGCCCGCCCACCTTCGTCCTCGCTGGGGAGGATGCCCAGCCCGTAGACCGGTTCGCCGTAGGTCCGCTGGAGTTCCTCGGCCAGGATCGGGGCGCCGCCGCTCCCGGTCCCCCCGCCGAAGCCGGCGACGATGAGGAAGGCGTCGATGTCGTAGATCGGGATCTCGTCGAGGGCGCGCTGGATCTCCGGCATGTCCGCCTCCGTCACCTCCGCCCCGAGGTCGGGATCGGCGCCGACGCCGTGGCCCTTCGATCGCTCGTCGGTTTGCCCGATGAGCACCCGGTACTCCTCGGGCACGCGTTCCAGCCGTGCAAGGTCGACCTGTGCGGTGTTGAACACGGTGGTAAATCGGCACAGCGGCTGTCCCTCCGCATCGAACTCGACCAGTCGGTCGGCAATCTTTCCCCCCGCGTTCCCGAAGCCGATCACGGCCAGTTTCATACGCCCTCTCAGGGGCAACCATCAGTTAATTACACACTCGCTACTCGGTCCGGAACAGGCTCGGCCCCCCGATCTAGGGCGGCGTTACTTGCTGCGGTCCGGTCGGTCCGACGGCGCGGGAGCGCGGCCGGCACCATCGTCCCCGGCGGCTGATCCGTCCGTAGAGTTATTTACTCGGCGGTTCGCCGCGGTGTATGGTCGTCGATTCGTTGCTCACGGAGACGTACCTCGGGAGTACGATCCCCCAGTACGTCCTGTTTTTCCTCGTGGTAACCGTCGGTGCCGTCCTCGGACGGTCCCTGAGCTTCGTCTACCGGCAACGGTTACGGCGGACGGCCGAAGCGACCGAAACAGAGATCGACGACATCCTGCTCTATGCGCTCGGTCGCCCCGTCGTCCTGCTCGGCGTCGTGTTCGGAGCCATCGCGGGGCGGCGCATCCTCTCGCCGACAGAGCCGTTGCGGACGATCCTGAACGCCTCGGTCGAGATCCCCGTCGTCGCGACGCTCGCGTGGATCGCCGTCCGGCTGACCGACGGGTTCATCGAAACCTACCTCGTGAAGTACGTCGAACGGACCGCGACCAAACTGGACGACCAGTTGGTCCCGATTGTCAGCCGCATCACCAACATCGCGATCGTCTCCATCGCGGGCATCGTCGTTCTGGACTCGCTGGGGTATAACGTGACGGCCGTCATCGCTTCCCTCGGGGTGGTCGGCGTCGCCATCGCCTTCGCCTCCCGGAAGACCATGGCCGACGTCTTCGGCGGCGCACACATCCTCTCGGCGAAGCCGTTCCTCGTCGACGACGTTGTCGAGATCCAGGGGACGACCGGCACCGTCGAGGAGATCGGCATCAGAACGACGCGCATCCGCGATTTCGACGGCCAGGTGGTGACGGTCCCGAACTCCACGGTCGCGAACGTGGAGGTACGTAACGTCTCGTTGGAGCCGACCCGACGGGTCAAGACGGTTCTCGGCCTGTCATACGACACGACGCCGACGGAGATGGACGCCGCGATCGAGTTGCTCGTCGACACCGTGAACGGGGTCGACGGCGTCGACGACGACCGGACGGGCGCGTGGTTCTGGGAGTACGGCGACTCGGCCATGCGGATCAGGCTCGAATACCACATCGAGGCCATCGACCGCCGGAAGGACGTCAGGGGACGGGTGAACCGCGAGATCCTCCGGGCCTTCGACGACGCCGGGTTCGAACTGGCGTTCCCGACCCGGACGGTTCGCCTGGAGGGCGGCGGGACGGACGCTGACCCGGACCCCGATGGAACTGTCGACCCCGACGGGAGCGTCGAGCGGGCGTGACCGCCGGCCGCGGATCGATCGCCCAATCGGCGTGTAGTCCGGTGGTTCGACGGGTCGCCGCCGTCGCTTCAGCGCGGAGACTCAGGGCCGGTCGAGAAACAGCGCGAGGTGGCTCACGATGGTCCGGCTTTCGAGGCCGCCCGCCAGCGCACCCGAGAGGACGCCGACGGTGCTGATGAACGCGCCCGTCCGGACGAGGTCGACGACCCCCACCGTCGGCTCTTCGAGGCTCGGCCAGTTCGACATCAGGTTGGGCGGGAAGACCACGAACTCGATGATCAGGATGATCGCCAACACGAGCGCGAACAGGCCGACCATCGCCCCCACGAGCACGAGCAAGACGGTGACGTTGACCAGCGCCGTGTGTTCGGTGACGATTCGGTGGTGCTTCCGGGGGAAGGTGAGGTTCTGGGCGAACAGGAGATAGCAGGCGGCGACGAGCACGCTCGCGACGGCGAACAGCCCCGCCGTCGCGTTCCCCATGTGGAAGCCGACGTCCCACGACTCGGCGCTGAAGACGATGACGAGCGTCGGCGCCACCGCCGCCGTCGACAGCTTCGGCAACGACAGCGGCAACAGGGGCGCACGGCTGTTGACGAGCGCCTCCGTGACCCGTCCGGCGTTCCGGCCGGCACTGCGGAGGTGGAAGCCGAGCCGGGCGAGGGCCCCTCGCGGTCGGGCCTCGGCCGCGGGGATCTCCCCGGCGATGCGGTGCAGCCGCGCCTGGACGTCCGCGTCCATCGGCGGGACCGACCGCCGGTCGGGGTCGAACCGGAACGGCTCCATGACCCCGCCGTCGGCGTCGCGGTGCCGGGCGCCCAGCACGTGGCCGACGAGGTGGACGAAAAGCGTCGCCGCGTTCCAGCGGACGGCCGCGTCGTCGAGCGAGCGCCGGGGCTGGTCCCGGGGGCCGCTGCGGAGGTTTCGGGTCGAGACGACCGCGACGCGTGCGAGCGGGGACGAAAGCCCCGGGACGAACCGCTCCCTGCTAGAGACGAGGGGAACGTCCGTCACGACGAACACCGCGTCGTAGGGGCCCTGGACCATCCGGTGGGTCGCGCGGTCGAGGAACTCCGAGGGCCTGCGCCGGTCGTGGTCGGCGAGTCGAGCGGCGTCCTCGCGGTAGAACCGCCAGGTCGCGTCCGTGGCCGACGCCAGTTTCTCGACCGCGTCCTCGGCGGCCTGCGAGGCGAACGTCCGGAGGCGGTCGGGGTCGCTCCCGGGCGCGTGGGCAACGAGCACCCCCACGTCGATCGCCAGGTCGGGCGAGCCGTCGCGCTCGGCCGCCACCAGGACGGGTGCCTCGTCGCGGCTCGGCCGGGAGCCACTCATTCGAACACCGTGCTCCGCGGACACGCTACGGGGTTGTGGCGACCCCTGGAGTCGCTGCCGAGCGTGTCGGACGTGTCGGGGCGGTCCCGGAGCCGCGTTCCCCGACGACTCGCGGGTGTGCCGCGGTTCCACCTGCACTTTTCACGCTGGGGGTCTCCTGAACGGACACCTTGCTCCGAGCGGTCCCGTGGCTCGCGGTCGGGTCGCTGCTCTCCGGAGTCATCTCCGTCGGATTCGTGGTCTACCTCTGGGGGTACCGGGACCGGCTCGGCGGCCGGTTTTTCATCGCGACCATCGCCTGTGAAGCCCTCTGGGCGCTCTCCTACGGGGTCGCCCTGCTCGTGTTCGACCCGGTGCTCAGGCGGGCGTTCGAGATTCCGATCTGGCTCGCGATCAACTTCATCGGGGTGTTCTTCCTCGCGTTCGCGCTGGAGTACACGGGCCGTGGGGGCCTCCTCCGCTCGAAGCTCATGGGCGGGATCGTCCTGCTGCAGACCGTCCACACGCTCGTGGTGGTTACGAACCCGCTTCACCACATCGCCTGGAGCGACTACACCGTCGAACCCGTCTTCGGGGCCGCGACGGTGGCCTACGCGCACCAGCCGTGGCTGTTCGTCAACGCCACCGGCTTCGTCCTCATGATCGCCGTCGGCTCGTTCCTGCTCGCCGACACCGTGTTCAGCTACGGTCCCCTCTACCGGACCCAGGCCGCGGCCATCGCGCTGTCCCCGGTGTTCCCCGGGTTTCCTTTCCTCCTGTGGCTCTTTCAGGCCGGGAACACCCCCCCGTTGAATCTCACGCCGCTCGTGTTCCCGATCCACCTCGTCTTCGACATGTACGCTTTCTTCTCCCGGGACCTGTTCGAGATGGTGCCGGCGGCGCGACGGGCCGCCGACCGCACCGCCATCGAGAACCTGGGCTCGGCCGTCGTCATCGTCGACGCCGGCGAGCGGATCATCGAACTCAACGACGAGGCCGAGCGGCTGCTCGGCGTCGACGCGGACGTGCTCGGGGTCCCCCTCGACGCGGTCCTCGACGGGGTCGACCCCTCGGGGACCGACGAACCGATCTCCCTCACGGTGGCGGGGCGACGCCGGGAGTACGCCGTCACGACCTCGCCCCTGGAGGACTCCTCCGGCTCCCCCGTGGGGGACACCATCGTCCTCCAGGACGTCACCGCCGAACGGCGCCGCGAACAGCGCCTCGCCGTGCTCAACCGCGTCCTTCGGCACAACCTCAGGAACGACCTCAACGTCGTCCAGGGGTATCTGGACGTCGCCCGGGAGCGAAGCGACGATCCGTCGGTCGAGGAGATGCTCCAAACCGCGGCGGCCAAGACGAGTACGCTCACCGAACTGGGCGAGAAGGCGCGACGCATCGACCAGGTGATGCAGTCCGACGGCTCGGCCACGGAGGCGGTCGCGGTGGCCGCGCTGCTGGACGACGTGGCGGCCGACCTCCGGGCGGCGTACCCGGACGGTCGCATCCGGGTCGACGTCCCCGAGGACCTGCACCTCCGGGCGAACGCGCTGTTGCTCGAAGGGGTCTTCACCGACCTCGCCGAGAACGCCCTCGAACACAACGACGCGGACCACCCCGAAGTCGAGGTGCTGTTGCGGGAGTCCGACGCCGGGGACGGTCGGGCCACGTTCGAGGTGCGGGACAACGGGCCGGGCGTCCCCGACTACGAACTCGACGTGCTCACCGAGGCCGGGGAGACGGCGCTCGAACACGGCAGCGGCCTCGGGCTGTGGCTCGTCCGGTGGGGGGTCGAGTTGCTCGGCGGTGACCTCCGGTTCGACGCCGACGAGGCCGGGACGACCGTGATCCTCGAACTCCCCACCGCCGCCGCGGACGACGCGACCTGACTCGGACGGCCGGGGCGGACCGGGCGGCTCGCAGTCGCCCGACGCGCCCGGTGTGGCGGAGGCGACCGGCCGCCGGCGACGACGAGCGGTCAGGAGAACGATGGGAGGACCTCCTCGCGGTACAGTTCGATCAGGGCCGCCTGATCGTCGCCGACCTGCATGGCGTAGACGTGGTCGTAGCCGGCGTCGATCGCCGCCTGGATCCCCTCGATGTGGGCCCCCGGATCGGGGTCCGTGATGGTGCTGCCCTCGGCGATGTCCTCCTTCGTGACCATCTCGACCGCCTGCTCGAAGTGTGCGGGCGTCGGCAACACGGCGTTCAGTTCCCCCGGGAGCGCGGTGTTGGGCCAGTGCTCGTACACCGTCGCGACGGCGTCGGCCTCGGTGTCGGCCACGCAGGCCTGGAGCTGACAGAACCGGGGGCCGTCGCCGCCCGCCGATTCCCAGACGTCGATGACCTCCTGCGGGCCGACCGACCAGAAGCCGTCGCCGAACTCGGCGGCGGCGCTCGCGGTCCGCTTCCCGTAGGCCGAGACGGGGATCGGCGGCGGCTCCTCGGGCAAGGTGTACAGCCGCGCGTTCTCGACGGTGTAATGCTCCCCGCGGTGGCTGACCTCCCGGCCGGTCCAGAGCTTCCGGACCACCTCGACGGCCTCTTCGAGCATTTCGAGGCGGACGGCGTGTTCCGGCCAGCGGTCGCCCAGCACGTGTTCGTTCAGGTTCTCGCCGGTGCCGACGCCCGCGTAAAACGTCCGGTCGTCGAACATCGCGGCGACGGTGGCGGTGGCCTGTGCGTAGATCGCGGGGTGGAGACGAACGATCGGCGCCGAGACGCCGACGCCGACGTCGACCTCGTCGGTCGCGGTCGCGACTCCGCCGAGCGTCGACCAGACGAACGGGGAGTTGCCCTGCTCGCTGATCCAGGGGTGAAAGTGATCCGAGATCGAGAGGAAGTCGAAGCCGGCCGCCTCGGCCATCCGTGCGTGCTCGACCAGGTCGGTGGGGCTGTGCTCCTCGCTCGACAGCGTGTAGCCGATGTCGGTCATTGTAACCGGGGCCTGACTACGTAGTCGGCCGCGCCGCGTGAGGGGCCTGCCGGCACCTGAAAGGCGGTTTTGCGTTAGGTCGGACGGGACGTAGAAGCGGCTCCCGGACTCACCGGTGGTTCCACGGGGCTACCCGTCGTCTCGTACCCGCACGTACCCGATCTTCTGCCCGTTCCGCGTCACCGCGACCTCCGCCGGATTCGGCAGGTTGTCGCCCAGTTGCACGGAGCGCGTCTCGCCGGCCGGGACGGCGACGGTCTCGCTCGCCAGGACCGACGAGTATACCCGGAGTCGGAACGTCACCTCCCGCTCGGCGTCGCCGGTGTTCGTGACCGTGACCGTCGCTTCGAACTCCTCCCCGGTGGCGACGCTGTCGCCGTCGACCGTCGTTTCGAGGTCTGTCGCCATCGCGTGCTGAGCGAAGGCCGCCTCTCTCGTCGGCGCGTCACCGCTCCAGGGGCTGTCCCCACCCAGGTGGCCGACACCGTCGCCCGACGGGAGGTCGGCGGGACAGGACCCCCCGGGTGCGCCGTCGCTGAACCCGTCGAACAGGTTGCCACAGAGGGCGCGCTGGTCCTCCGGCAGCGGGTTGCGCTCGTGGCCCGGCGCGTGTGATTCCCCGAAGAAGTCCACCGCGTCGGTCGCGTTGCCAGTGAAGACGTTTCCATGAATGGCGTTATCGGTGCCCATCCGCTCGACTATCCCAGGCTCCGGCTCGCCGAGGGCCTCCGGCCTGTCCATTGCGCCCCCGACGGGGATCTCGACGCCGCTGCCGTGTGCGTCCCGGAGGACGTTCCACCGGACGGTACAGCGATAACCCCCGAGGGCGATGGACTGAGAGTAGTAGCTGTCGTCGGACTGTGCGCCGCCGCCGTCCGTGCAGTACTCGATCGTGACGTCCCGGACGCCTTCCTTGCAGTCGACCAGTTCGGAGTGGGGATGGCCCGCGCTGTTGTCGATGTGGTGGACGCGGACGTTCCGCGTCCGGTCGAACCCTTCGAACCCCCGGTCCCGGCGGTTGTCGTCCGCCGTCCCCAGGTAGACGATCTCCCCGTTGTGATCGTCGACCGACTCGTCGAAGATCCAGCTCGCGCCCGCCGGGCCGACGACCTCGAACCCGCCGATGTCGCAGTCTCTGATCATCTGACTGTTGACCAGGGCCTGCCCGGCGTTCCCGATGCGGTGTGGCGAGACGACCAGCCCCTCCAGGTAATCCTCGCCGTGCTCCGCGAACGGATTGAGGTCGATCAGCTTGCCGTCGTGATAGGAGTCGGGGTCCTCGGGATTGTCGGCGTCGTACAGTCCAGTGATCGTCAGACCGGTAATGTGGACGTGGCTCGCGCCGACCGAGACTCCCTGGTGGTCGACCGTTTCCGGGGGTTTCAGCACGGCGTCCGGCGGCCCCGTCAGCGTGATCGGCGCGTCGGGCTCGCCCGCCGTGTGGAACTCGACGTATTCGGCGTACTCGCCGGGGTGTACGCGAACGGTCTGTCCCGGACCTGCGGCCTCGACGGCCGCCCGGATCGACGACAGCGGCGCGTCCTCGGTGCCGGGGGCGTCCGCCGCCCCGTCCGGCGCGACGTGGATCTCCTCGGGCGCCTCGACCGCGACCTCGCCGAGAGGCCTGCCGTCGACCGCGACACTCACCGTCGTCGCCTGCGACTGTGGGGGGCTGGTGAGCGTGAGCTGTCTCCGCTCGCCGGCCGGCACTTCCTGGTTGACGGTCGCCACGGTTTCGCCGTCGACTTCGAGCGTCGCGGTGGTCGATCCGTCTTCCCTGCCGGTGTTGCTGAACGTTACCTCGACCGCGATCGGGTCGCCGACGGCGACGGCGTCGGACTGAAGCGACGCGTCCGCGAGTTCGACGGCGGCCTCGGGTTGCTCCGTCGTCGTCTCCGGCGGCGCCGTGTCAGTCGCGTCGGTCGATCGCTCTGTCGTGCCCGCTGCTGTCGTCTCTCCCTCCCCGTCGCGCCCGCCGCTACAGCCGGCCAGCGCTCCGACCGCCCCCGCTGTCGCGAGGAGACGGCGGCGTGACAGGCGGATCTCGGCCATGCGTCCGCGTACGGCCGACTCGACATTACTCTGCTGGTCGGGGCGGTGACCGTCGGTGTGAAAATGGGTTCGTGATCCGGCCGACCGAAGGTGGAGCCGGGATCGGCGTCCGATCCGTTACTCGTTGCCGAACATCTGGCGCATGTCCTGCGCATAACTCCTAATATGTGGGGCCCAGACGGACCTGTATGGTCGACATCACGGACACAAACAACACTCGCGGAAAGCTCGAACGCGAGTGGGAGATGCTCGATGAGGCCGACATCGACTCGGCTGACCGGGAGGCGATCAAGGCCTTCGCCGAACACCGGCTGGACATCGAGAACCGGGCGCTGAACACGGTCATCAACGACCTGGGGAACCTTCGACGTGCCAGTGTTCGCGCCGAGACGCCGCTCCTCGAGATGGACATCGGCGACGCCCGGGCGTTCGTCGGTCGCCTGACTGACCCAAAGGACGTCGGTGGCTACGGTCTCGACCCCGACGGCGGCGGAATCTTCGGCTACAAGCGCGCCCTGCGCGTCTTCTTCAACTGGCTCGACGAGGAGCCCGGCTACGGCGAGTACCCGTTCGGCGAGCGTATCGAGCTCCCGAAGAACGACCCGGAAGACTCGAAGATCACCCGCGAGGACCTCCTGGACGAAGACGAGATCGAGCAGATGAAGACCGCCGCCGCGAACCGACGCGATCCCGCGCTGATCGATTTCCTCGCCGACGTTGGGGCCCGCATCTCCCTGGCCACGTCGCTCCGGGTGGGGGACGTCGACGGTCTCGACAGCAACGACCCGTCGTTCCGGCCGAACAGCGAGGCGATCGGGCTCAAGGGCGTCGAAGACAAGCCCTACCCGATCCTCTACTCCCGAGCCGAACTCCGGGAGTGGGTGAACCGACACCACCCCGAAGCCCCTGACCCGCCGGATGACGCACCGCTGTTCCCCCGGATCCTCGACTATGACCCCGACCGGCGTAGCGAGATGGCCGCGTCTGGGGACACTATCCGGGATGCGCTGGCGCGCATCTCGAAGAAGGCCGAGATCGGACGGAAGGTCCATCCGCACCACTTCCGGCACGTCTTCATGACCCGCCTCTACACGTCGGACCTCGAAGACCGCGACATCGAGCACATGTCGATGCTGTCGGACGATCAGATGCGGATGCTCGACCGGTACGACCACACCTCCGACGACGAACGTGCTCGGCAGATCCACGAGCGACTGGGCTTCGCTGACCCCGATGCCGCCGAGGATGACGAAACGGCGGTCGAACTGGTCACTTGCTACAACTGCAAGTCGGAGGTCAAGTCGACCTCCCATTACTGCCCCCGCTGTAGTATCGCGCTGAAAGACGAGATGCGACACGCGGTTGAGCAGACGAACGAGGAGATGGACCGCGTGCAGATCGACTCCGACTCGAAGCGGGAACGAGAGGCTGCCCGTGACATCCGTCGGGCGGCCGAGAACGACCCCGCCCTGGCGGAGGCCCTCGCCGAAGAGTTCTCGAACCTCGCCGGAGGCGAGTGACTCACTCATCGATCTCGCCCCCTGCGCGGAGTGTCGCTCTCGCGATCGCTCCCAGGCGATCGTCCTGTCCGGCCCATTCTCGAAGAATATCACTGTGGCGACGGCAGACCTCGTCGGCCCCCGTTGCCGGATCTCGGATTGTGTTGTCAGCTGAAGCCATGGTTAGGTAGCACCTCGTACAAGGTCGGCGGCCCGATCCGGCGAGATGCGTTCACGGCCGCGGGCCAGGTCGTCGCGAACGCCCAGCTCCTCGAGCAGGTCGATCACGACCTCACGGTCGAGCCGAAGCTCGCGCTGGACGTCCAGAATCTTCTGCGCCCCGTCAAGGGCGTCGATCAGTTCGCGCTCATCGATGCCGAGCTGCTCCAGGGCAACGTCGACAGCGGCGTCCGGCCCCGTCGTGTCCGCTGTTCCCGCAGTTGGATCGGGATCACCGTCGTCGACGTCGGCGTCCCTCTCGTCAAGGGAGTCGAACTCGAACTCGTTGACGTCCGAGATGTCCCGGTCACCAGTGCCCACGAACCCCTCGAGGCCGTAGACCCCAAGCGCCCGGATCGTGCGCTCGGTCGACCAGCCGAGTTCGTCGACGACGTCTCCGACCGAGTCAGCCGCGTTGACGACCTCCTCGAACTCTCCCGGCTCGAGATGGTCGAGCGTGGCCTGAGGGGCGCCGTGTTCCTCAGTTCGGTGAACGGCGAGTTCGAACGAATTCTCGAGGGTCGCCCCGCAGTGGCACTCGCGGGGGAAGGTCCCATCGGCCTCGGCGTCGTCGTCCTTCTCATCCCCGGAAACCCGGTATAGCGTCCGCCGGCCATCATCCGGGTCGTCTCTCGACTCGATCTCGCCTTCATCATCCAACTCACGAAGATATCGGTAGATGCCGCTACCGACCTCAAAGAGGGTCTGTAGTTCGCTCGCTCCGAGTTCCCCCTCCTCCTCGAGCGTCGCCAGGATGCGCTCTTTGGTGGGCGGGGCGTCATCCTGATGCAACTGCTCGGTTGAGTCTCCCTCGTCGTCGTCGCCTTCGTCTTCCGCGCCGTCGGAGTCGGGGGCGTCCAGCAGCCTGTCGGCGGTGGACTCCCCGACCCTGCCGACGCTGGTCAACTCGGACTTCGTCGCGTCCTCCAGATCGGCAGCCGTCTCGAGGCCAGCCTCCCGAAGGTTGTCGATTACGATGTCGCCGACCTGCGGCACGTTGGTAGCGACGTCTTCGATCGATACTACGTCGTCATCGTCAGGGGTGTTTTCGTCGACGGTCGGCTCGGCCGCCGGTTCCTCGTCGACGGTCGACTCCTCCGCTACTTCCTCGGGGTCGTCGGCTTGCTCCTCGTCTTCCGGGAGCACCCCGAGACGATCGGCGTTGAAGGCGACGCGGTCGAGCTCGAGGATGCGCTCGCCCCATCGCTCGAACAGCGCATCGATCGCCGCTTCGATCTCGACGTCGTCGTAGTAGCCGCTTGCGGTCGTGCCGTCCTCGTCGATCTGGCCCTCGTGGGGGAGATGATCGGCGACGAACCGGCGGGCAACCTCCCACGCGTCGACATCGACGATCTCGACGGGATGCTCGTCGACGCCGGCCTGGCGACAGACCCACAGCCGCTTGTGGCCCGCGACCACTTCGAGGGTCCCATCGTCGCGCTCGCGAACGGTGGGGAAGCTGCCGACGAACCCCGTTTCGCGGACGTCAGCGATGTACCCGCGGTTGTCGTCAACGTCGAACTCGCCGGCGTGGTACGGCGCCGGCTCGACGTCGTCGACGGCGACGCGCTCGATCCGACTGTCCGAGTCGCGGACTTCCATCGCGTCGGCGTGTGCGACCAGGACAGAGCCGACGTCCTCGTCGGCGTCCAGATTCGTCGCGTCCCGCAGGACGACGTGTCGGTCGTGGTGGTGAATCCGCTCGACCCAGCCCTCGTAGGCCTCGCCCTTGTTCGAAACCGCGCGGACGCGACGCCCGCGGAAGTTATCGTCGAGAGACTCGTGGAAGGGGTTCATCGGCGAACCACCTCGATGCCGTCCTCTCCCGGAATCACCCGATACCGACCGGCGCTCGCGAGTATCGCACAGAGGAAGAGGCCGGCGAGTGCCCACCACCACACGTGGGGGAAGCCCAGAACTGCGACCCAGCCAGCCATCGCGAGCAGCACGACGATCGCGTCCGCGTCGGAGCGCAGTTGCATCCGATCAAGCTCCCGTCGGTATTCTGGTCGGTCAGCGGTAGCCTCGCCGAGCGGCGTGCCCTTGCCGTCGGGGACGCCGATGTCGTCGAGGTCGTGGTCGGTGCTGGGGTCACTCGGCATGTTCGTCGTCACCCCCCAGACCATACGACTCGGCCGTGCAACCCCCACAGAGACCGGGGTTGGTGCCCATCGCCTCTGGCCACTGCCAAACGAGGTCGCCACACTCCGCGCAGTAGTTCGGAGACTCGCGACGCTCTACCTTCGCGTGGGCAAACCGGGCTTCGTTGTGGTGATCCCACGGTTCCTCACGGACGACGCCGACGGCAAGGTCGACGAGTTCGCCCTGGGTCATCGGTCGGGCGACGTTCAGCGTCACTTCAACGCCAACGACGACGGTCACCTGTTCGCCGGTCTCGTAGGCGAACGGGCCGGGCGCCCCGATCTCCTGTGCGCGCGGGTTGGGCTCGTCGACGTACTGAGCGGCCATCGCTTCGTGGCAGTCATCGCAGAAGATCCGGCCAAAGTCGCCCTCGAAACCGAGTTCACAGCGGGCACACTGTTGTTCGACACTGGTCTCAGACTCTCCAGTCATTGCTCTGCCTCCTGATTTTGGATTAAGTTATCAGATTGATTAGATGAACTCCGGTCGGTGTCGTAGGCAAACGGCTCGGGTTCTGCATCCGCCGGCTGGTAGAGCGGATGAACCGGGTGCCCCTCTTGCGTCGTTCCGAGGGCGTAGAAATCGACGCCGAGGTCTTCTGCGACGTGCTCGGCCCTATCTCCAAGACCGCCGTTCGCACCCCAGGCGGCGACTACTTTGTCGGCCTCATCCGCGATTTTTTGAAGGTACCTGTCGTTCTCGGGGCCAACTGGGTCGAAGTAGTCGTACAAGTTCGCCGGATCGGTTTCGCGCACGGCGAACAGGTTCCCAACGACGAGCCGGCCGTAGCCCCACTCACGAGCATAGCCGATACACCGCCGGATAGTCGGATCGTCCTCAGTCGCGTCGGCGGTGCTGGGGTTCAGCATCACGAACGCGACCGTCGGCTCCCCGGCGTTCCACCGGCGAGTCAGCCTGTACCGGTACTCGCGATCGTCGCTCAGGACCGCGCTACTCCGGTCGTCGCGGAGTAACGTGCTATCACTCAGCATCTTTCTCGGCCTCCAGTTCGGATTCCGTCCAAACGTACTGGCATGAGAGACACTCGTACCGCATTGGACCGTGTGGATCGAACGGTAACAACGCGAATTCCTTCAACTCGTTACCACACTTTGGACACCGTTCGTTGTCTCGCGCTCTCGAACGGCCGTTCCGCTCCCCGTCGGCCGTGGAATTATCACTCGGCATCGATCGACACCTCCGTCCAGTCGCCGTCCTCGGTCCGCTCGAACACCCGGCCGTCGCGGATGTCCAGGTCGAGATGCTCGAGCATCTCGTCGGGCATCTGTGCGATGTGGACCGCGCCGCGGTTCTGGAGCAGGACCTCCCGGACCGCCTCAGGGTTCTTCTCGGCGAGGATTGCGAAGATCTCCCCCGCCGTCTCGACCTTGGGGATGGCCTGCGCCGACAGCGCCTGCATTTGATACAGGCTCACGCCTCCGATGAGTGCCACCACCTCGTCTTCGCTCAACCCCGGCAGTTCCAGGTCGAACTCACTCATCGTCGGTCGCCTCCCGGACGTGCTCCAGCAGCTCATCGAACCGATGCTCGACGTCGTGATTCTCGGCGGCCCAGTCGGCGGCGACGATCGGAACGTCGCCCTCCTTGACGGCCTCGACCGCCGCCTGTTTGGCGGCTTCAAAGTCCTCGCGTTCAGTCGCCGCCATCAGGATCACCTCCCTCGGCGAAGCAGGCCGCACACGGCAACCCCGGCGCGTCTGAGTCGGGGCCGGGACAGTCCCGGTTACCGTTCGGACACGTCGGGTCCTGATCGCCGACGCCGGCGAGCGACCGCACAGCGTCGGCGACCGGATAGCTGCGCCGCACGCCGCCATCGGTCCGGAGCTCCCGACCCGGGTCGTCCCGGTGACGGTCGCAATCGTGGTTGATCAGCCCGTCGAGTGTCGCGAACGGCGTCTCGCAGATGTCGCAGTAGTGGGACTCGTCTCCTCGCGTGTCCGGATCGGGGTGGACCGCGTCGGCGCCGACCCCCGGCGGATGCCCGCCGTCCGTCGCGACCGCTCGTCTGAGGTCCAGGTCGTGCATCTCCTTGCGGGCGTGACGCTCCATCGCGTCACTGGCCTCTTCGAGATCGTCGCTCTCCTTGGACCAGCCACAGTCCTCGCAGACAACGCGGTGGGTCGGACTCCCGCCGTCGGTCAGCAGCTGCTCGACCCCGTCGTCGTCCTGGTCGGCGTCGACCTCGTCGCCGCACTCGGGACAGTAGTTCCAGGACCGCGAACACAGGTGCCCGTTCTCGCACCGGGCCTGGCCGAGGAGCGGCGTGCCGCCGTCGGTGAGCAGCGAGGGGTCGATCGTCGGGTCGTGATCGGCCCACTGGCCCTTGACCCGGACGATGTGGGACTCGTCGGTGGTGTGCTTGTGTGTGGTGACGCGCTTCTCGACTTCGGCAGGAGGATCGCGGGGGTGCCCCTCTTGAGTGAGTTGATCCTCCCAGTCGCAGTCGAGACACGTCATCGTCCACTCAACCTCGCCGTCGACGGTCTGCCCACCGTCGGTCACGAGGCGATCCGACCCGCCGCCGACCTCATCGGGATCCGCCTCCAGAAGCCGGAACGAGAGGTCGTTTCGGGAGTGCCCACCCCCCCGATTATGCGGGTCGCGGCGGGTCGGCTCGTCGAACTGGTGCCCGCAGATGTTGCAGCGCCAACCCGGTCCGTCGTCGACGTTACTACCGGGGGATCCTGGAGAGTGGCGGTCAATGTGAGGACCGTCGCACTCCGGACAGGCCAGAACCGTGCGACCCCCGTCGGCCATCAGCACCGGCGCGTCGTCCTCGTCGGTATGGTCGACCTCGCTGGCGGGGCGACAGTACTCGTGGACCGGCTCGCCGTCGTGCTCGGCTCGCGGCTCGCCGATGATCGGCCGCCCACAGATCTTGCACGTCTCGCCCTCATCTTCGTCGAGGACGGGCTCCGTCGTGAACTGAGAGTGATCGCGGCCGAACTCGCGCTCGTGGAACTTACAGCGCTGGCCCTTACAGGGGGCTCCGCAGTCGACGCACGCCATCTACGCCACCTCCTCGAGGTCGACGAGGTCGTCGCGGGCGGCCTGGATCCAGGAACCGTCCTCCTCCGACGGTTCCGGGTGTTGGCCGGACCCGTCGATCTCCGCAGCATCGACGATCCATGCCCGGTCGCCGGTTGGAGAGGACAGCATCGTGACCTCGGGTTCGCCGTTGTCGGTGAACCCGATCCCGACGAGCGTATCGAGGAAGGTCACTCGCCGTCACCCCCCTCGTCGTCGCCGAACTCGTTCATGATCGCGCCTTCACAGAGCTCACACAGCTGGCGATCGGCCTTCAGCATCGACGCCAGCGGGCGGCGCTCCTTGGCGTCCTCCTCGGGACGGCACAGCGGCGCCGTCGTCCCGTCGTCGTCGACGGGAACGTGGAAGACGTCGGACCCCGACCCGGGGGTGACGACGACGTCGACGTCCTCGTCGTACCCCAGCGCGGGGTTGATCATGACGCCCCAGACCTCGTTGACGCAGGCGGGGACGTCACCGGCGACGGTCGTGAACTCCGAGCAGAACCCACCCTGGACTTCGTTGTGCCGGCCGCAAAGACCGATCCCACAGCTGCCGCACTGATCGAGCGCCTCGTCGGCGCACTCGTAGCAGATCTGGTCCGGGTCGGGGATCTCCCCGGGCTCGGGGCCCTCCTCGAAGCGGTAGGTGTCCTCGTGGACGGGGGCGCTGTGGAACCCGCCGGCGCCGTCGGTCGCGACCGTCCGGGAGTGTTCGCGCCGATCACCGCGCGCGACGAGGGCGTCGAGGGCTGCCCGAAGGGACTCCTCCCGACCATCGGCGACTTGGGCGCCCATCCAGCGACAGTAGCCGCACCAGTCGTGCCAGCCCTGGGGGAAGACCTCGACGGCTCGCTCCAGGAAGGGACCGCCCCAGCGCCGCGGCGCCGTGGAGTGGCCGTCGAGCAAGGGGCCACAAAGTGGCCAGGGACCATCGGCGTCCTCGTCCGGGGCCGGGTAGTGGAGCTGCTTGTCCGTGTTGCCGGTCCGGACGACGACGTCGTCGGTCAGCGCGCGCAGCTCATCGATGGAGACCGCGACGTCGAGTTCGTGATCACCATAAGGGCGACCACCGTCGGTGACGAGTCGCTGTCTCGGCTGTGCTCCAGAAACCTCATGGGCCGGGGCCTCTAACCCCGACCCGGTTGCGTCCGTAGTCATTTCACTGGGGGCGTAACCCGCGGCAGGCCGGGCGCGTGCATCCTGGACAGATAGAGCGCGTCCGGCGGGGGCCGCGGAGCTACGTCGTCTGTTTGTGAACGACGTATAAAGGTGGGTGCGGTATTTCCGGGTATCGCGACGAACCCGGTAAGCCGTACTTACTGCACCGGGAGTCGGGGTACCCGGTTTGTAACTATCCGTGCGTGGGGTGTGGGCTGGCATGGGAATCCTGCGGTAGGCCGGCGTGCTGGCACACGCCGGCAATCCTGTTACTCGATAGTCGATGCTCTCAGGGTGAGTCAGGCGTCAGCGCGGGGGTCCACCTCCGCAGAATCGTCTTCACCGGCTCCGTCTCGATCCTCAGGGCCGCCTCTGTCTCTTTCGAGTTTTTCTTCGGCAGCCTCCCTGAGCCAGTCAGATTTCGTGTCGTTGTACCCGAGGAGATCCTCGATGTCCTCGTTGAGGTCCTCGGATAGCCTGACGGTGGTTACTGGCATCGCGCATTACAGTATTGCACGGACTGACTTAATTGTATTGCTGTAATACAGCATTATGGGGCGGAGCCTTTTGTATTACTGCAATCGGGGAATACGTATGGGCGAAGACGAGGACCTCAAGACGTACTCATTTAGGGCGAAAAAGGAGAAGGTGGACTATCTTGACCACCTAATCAGCAAGAAGAACGTGTCCTTAGGGCCGGGATCGGAAGAGAAGGTCAGCCGCAGTGATCTGCTGCGACAGTGCATTGATGATTTGATCGACGAGCTGGAGGAGGAAATGGACGAGGGAAATCCGAAATCGACTCCGAAAGCGACGGCTGACTGACGGGGTTACTGCTCGGCGGGGTCACGCACGTCCACGGAGAGGGGCGACTCGATCGTCTCGTCGCACACCCGGTACATTCGGTCGATGCCGGAGCCTTCCACCTCGATCAGGTCGTACTCGCGGAGCTTCGCGAGCTTGTTGCGCCTCGCCCTGCGAGAGATCGGCGTCGGCGCGAAACCCTGGTAGACGTCCTCCGAGACCGCGTCGTAGCGGTCGTGAAGCTCTCTTCCGGAGATCTCGCCCGCAAGACGGATCAGTTCGTATAGCACGTGGTGGTGCATCAACAGCGACCGGAGGTTTGCTCGGCGAACCTTCCGCCGCGCCCGCTCGAAGGAGTCCTCGACGTCCTCGTCGGCAATGGGGTAGTGGCCGCGTTCGGTCGCGATCTCGGCCGCACTCTCCAGAGCTTTGATCCCCATGCGGGCGACACCGGCGGCGCCGTCAGCGATCCGCTCCAGCTGCTGGCGAGTGATCGCGTCGGTGCGAAGCCCCAGGTTTGCGCGGGCCTCCAGGATGTCCGCGAGCTCGTCGACGCCGTAGCGATCGAGCGTGATCGTTCGGGCAATGCGGCGCCGAACGCCGTCGGGAACGTTGGCGAGCCACCGATCTTCGTCGTGGCAGATCACGACGATCGACAGGTTCGGTGTGTCGATCAGCGCCTCGAGTCCATCGGTGTCGACGTCGTCGGCCTCGTCGACGATCACGGTGAAGGGCCCGTCGCCGACGGCCTCCTGGAGCCGATCGCGAAGCTCTTCTATCGACCTGTTCGCCGGAACGGCATTCGCCCCCGATGGGTGCTGCTCGATACACTCCCGGAGCATCGTCGCGGTGGACATCCCCAGAGACCGGAGGTGAGCGTTCGGAAGATGTCGCGATTCGCCCACGATCCGGAGGCAGTGGCGGGAGAGAACGGTCTTACCGACGCCGCTGGGGCCGGCGATCAACACGTCGTCGCCGACACGCCGCCCGAGGCCGGGGGCAAGCGCGTGGGAGAGGACGTCGACGGCCCCCTCGCGGTGTTGGAGCCGCCGGGGGACCCACTGTTCACGGAAAATGTCCGTGTCAACGATCATACCCACTACATTTGATATGACCGTATAAAAACAGGCGCGGTACTTCCGGAGGGGGTCAGTCCTGGTGCAGGGACTCGAAGTACTCAGAGTGGACGTCTTCCTGGTCGCACTTTTCACCGTCGACGAGATTGTGGTCGATCTCGTCGATATTCCCGGCGACCGCTCCACACTCGGCGCACTTGATGTCGCCAGTCGGCTCGCCCAGGTTGTACCCGTCAACGGTCCACGGGGTGTCAGACTCCAAGACGATGAAGTGAGTGTCCTCGTCAGCGAACGACCGCATCAGTCGACCCTCCGGCACTCGACATCGTGGCCCTCGGTCTGCCGGTGCTCCTCGACGTCCGCCTCGGCCTCGGTCTCGTCGTCGACGACGTCCTCGAATTCGCAGTCGTGACAGACAACGTGGTACCGGGTCATGGCAGCGGGCCCTCGTACTCGATGTGAATGTCCTCCCGATCGGCCCCGTGCTCCAGGACGAGCTTCCGCTCCAGGTCCTCGACGTGACCGTCAACAACCTGGCTCTTCCGGACGGGTGACGTGTGGCCGCTGCGGGTCGCCCGGTCCATCCGATCAACCCGCCGCGGCGTCGCGACGATCTCGCCGTACTGGACGTCGACGTCCCACACCGTCCGGATCGCGTACGGCGCCGGGCGACTGCCGCACCGACCCTCCTCGCGAAGCCGTTCAGGATCGGAGACGACGTGCTCGGTGAGCCAGAGGCCATCCTCGAGCTGGGTCACGAAGCTCATGGGTCGTCCTCCCAGGTCCGGGCGTCTGCGAGCGCGTCGGCGACGGCCTCCAGGTCGTCGTGATCCAGTTCGATGGCGACACTGGCGTCCTCGCCGGAGATGCGGAGGGTCGCGTGGGTTTCACCCGACGAGAGGGGTCGGGCGTCGGGGCGATCGAGGTAGATGTCGGCGTCGACGTCGGCCGACATGGCGACGCGGTCGTCGACGATCCCGAGCGTGGTCGCGACCGCCTCGGCGACCCGGGTCATCGGGCATCACGCTCCTCAACCCGCAGCCGCAGCGACGGATCCAGCGCGCTCCGGTCGACCCAGTCGGGGACCTCGTCGAGGCCGAGCGCGTATCGTGCTCGCCGGATGTGCTTGCAGCCGCCCTCGGGCTTGCGGTACTCCCAGTCCTTACACGTACAGTTCAGCGCGCCGACGTGGACCAGATACCGCTCGTTCTCTCCGGAGTAGACCTTGACCTCGCGGTCACTCCAGGTCTGGCGGTCGTGCTCGTCGACGACCATCGCCTCCGTGAGCGCGTTGACCGTCCGCTCGGCGATCTGGTCCGGGGCGTCGGGCTGCCGGGGTCGCTGGACGCTCATTGGCCGACCTCCGGATGCTTTTGGACGATGGGGCTGTATCGACGCGCTCGCTCGCCGATCGGTTCGAGGTCGTCGCCGGCGACGACGTCCATTCGGTCGATCGCGTCGAACCCATCCGCATCGGCGCCCAGATACCAGCGTTCACAGACCTGCTCTCCGTCCTCGGTCGCGTAGAGCACCGACCGCGCCTCGACCTCGTACTCGTCGGCGGGGCGCTGGACGACGCCGTCCAGATGGGCGACCGCGTAGACGCGCTCCTGGCCGTCGTCGACGTCGACGTCCTGGTCGCGAGCGGTCGCGAGCTTCTGGTGGGTCATCGGCGCCGGTGCTTCGAGCGGGACGAATCGCTCGCCCTGGTCGGAACGGTTTTGTTCGAGTCGTGATTTCGTATGGTTGCTTCGGTCCATTGGTCTGGCTCGAAGCGCGGTCGGGCGTGTACCAGCACGCCCCGGCCAACTTCTGACCGGCGTCCCGCGCTTCCTACTTCATAGTCTATCGGCCAGCATCTTATAGGTTGCGAATATACGCAACGTATTGAATACTCCTATCGTTAGGAGTATTCGCAACTTACTTGGGGGTTGCGAATATAAGGAACTACTATGCCACACCCGCAAGCGACTGGCATGGCAAAGTCCCGCGCCCTGATTACGGATACCGAATTCGAACGAATCAGCGGCGAGGCTGACGTTGAAGACTCGAAACGTTACCAGGCAGTTTCCCGCGTCCGCAAGCGAATTCAGGACGAACTCCCCCGCGACGTGGAGATGCTTCAAGAACACCATCCCGAACTTCTCGAAGAACTCCGGGAAGTCGTCTGCGAGAGCTCAGACGACGATGAGTAGCGCCACCCAGACCGATCGCACCGCTGGCGAGGCTGACTGGCCGGCGTGGGCCGACCGGACGCCCCCAGGTGAGCGCACCCAGACGGCGAAGTATTCGCTCACTCAGCACCAGGCGATCAAACGCCTCGAAACCGAACTGGAGGACCGCCTCGGCGTCGACGACTGGCGTCTCTCTACCGCGGCACCGCATCGGAAGCGTGACGGGATGCCCTACGCCGACGCCAACCCCCGACGACAGAGCCCCCTGGGCACACAGACCGTCGACGAGATCCCCGAGGAGGTATTCGAGAAGTACGACCCCGGGAACGTGACGGCAGTCGTCTACACGAAGGATCGGTCGGAGAAACTCGGCCGCTGCCACGTGCTGGGTGAAGAGACGATCACCCAGGAAGTGCTGGTCGAAGACTGAGCCACAGTCCTACCGCCGAAGCCCCCCCAGGTACTCGGTCCAGACCCAGTCCAGCGGCGTCCAGACCCCCCAGACGTGCGAGAGGACGTCGTCGAGGAGCATGAGCGTCCCGAGTACGGTCACGGCAGCGCCGGTCTGCGGGTAGTACGGCCAGATGCTCGCGAAGCCGAAGGCGGCGAGAAACAGCCCGATGTAGAAGTGATGGGGCGCGTGCGCGTCGCCGTCGGGCTCCTCTTCAGCAGGAAAAGTCATGGTTGCTCCCCCGGTGCTGATTTGATGACCAACCCGTCGGCTCCAGCAGCGCCGTCCCCACCGGCACCACCAGCCGATCCGCCGGCGCCGCCGGCGATCGTGTAGGTCGCACTGCTGTCGTCCAGTTGGTAACAATACAGGCCGACCACGCCACCACTGCCCCCACCACCAGCGCCGGCGTTGTTGCTCGTGTCTTCCCCATCCTGGCCGGAGACGTCGACGGTTCCGGTGATCGTGATGTTCGGGGCGATGAGGATGACGCATCCGCCCCCATCGCCGCCGGAGGCACCACTGCTCCCCCCTCCCGTTCCATCTCCGCCTCCACCCCCGCCACCGCCGGGGGCGGTGCCGTCCGATCCTGTGCCAGACGTGTCGTTAAAACTCGCGCCACCCCCGCCGCCACCCGCTCCGGCGTAGCCACTCGCATTTTCGAGCAGGTGCATGGGGAGCGCTCCAAACCCTCGAAGGAGCCCTCGTCCGCTGATGATCGACGTATCACCGGCGCCGCCGGATCCACCATTATAGGCATTGGATGACCCGCCGCCGGACCCCCCCGTCCCGTTGGGAACGAATGCAGCATCCCCGCCGTTTGAACCGTTATCGTTCGTCCCCCCACCGCCACCCGTGGCACCCATTCCAGCCGCGTCGATCGTTCCGCTGACCGTGATGCTGTTGGTGGCAAAAACAATCAAGACGGGGTCGTCGAGAGTGACCGTCGTCCCCGCCTCCACCTCCCACGTCGTCGCGTTGACGACGCCTCCGACGTTTGCCGCGGAGCTGTGTGAGATTGCGCCGTCGGACCCGTCGCCGAAGATGGGCGGGTCGCGGTTCGCAACAACGCCCCGGGCGTCATTGATGTCCGCGTTCGAGAGCTCCGAGACGCCAGCCCTGACCTCGACGATCGCCAGCAGGGCGTGATTCGCTGGGATCGACGGTGCTTGGGGCGTCGGCGAGGGCGTGCCGGTCACCGTCTCCGCGTTGCCATCGGTCCCGACGACGACCAAGTCGTATCGATCCTCCGACCCGTCAGCCGCATCCAGCGTGACCGGCTGCGAACTAACCGAGTAGTCCTCGCCGCCGATCCGGATCTCCCCGCTCGCGACGTCGACCGACATGTCATTGGTGCCGCCGTCGTCGACGGCACAGCCATTGAGGACGGCCGCCTCGTCGGCGAGCGCCTCGACGATGCTGTTGAAGTCGTTGGCGAACGCGAAGTCGCCGTCGTGATGATCTCTCATGGGTCTCAGGAGTTTTTCGTGGTCTGCGTGAGCCGGAATTCCAGCTCGAAGTTGTTCGTCTTCTCAGTGCCTGCAAACACCAACCGGTCCTCCATCGTCCCATCCGAGGCCTTCGTTGCGAGCTCTGCGAGTGTCTCACCGTTGGCCTCTGATGCAAGCACCCGGATGGTGTGAGTTACTTCACCCTTCCCACCGTCCTCGGCGGTGGCAGCCTTCTCGATCACCTCTGCCTCCAGCGAGGTGTCGGTGACCTTGGGATCGGTCGTCCCTGTCCCGAGCGCGAGGGCTGCCACCTCACCGCTCAGGAAATCTCGGATTGCGTTACGCCCTGCGTTGACCTTTCTGCTGGTTACCATGTGCTGAGTACCTCCTCGTCAGTCTCGCGTCGATCGCCCCAGCGCCCGCCGCCGGCACGGGGATCACCCCACCCACCGGCCAACTCGCCCCACAGGAACTGGTCGTCGGGGATCGTCCGCTTGAGAACCGTCAACTCGAAGTCCTGGAAGAACTCGTGGGAGAGGTTCTCGAAGCGGGTGATCGTCGCGTCCGAGTTCGCCGCGCGGTTGTCAAGGCGCTGGATTTCTTCCGATTGGGCTACCAACTGATCGACGACCCCTGGTTTGTTCTCCGCCACGACCACGGCCGTCTCGTCGGACCGCCAGCTGTAGGAGATCTCTGCGACGCGGAAGTCGGCGTCGACGTCCTGCTCCGGGTCGACCACGCGGGTGACGTCTCCAGGGCGGACGTCGAAGGCTTCCCAGGTGCTCAACTCTCCCGTCTGGATCGTCGAGCGGTCGTTCAGGATCTGGTTGCCCTTCCGCTCGGCAGCCGCTTCGGTCGTGATCTCCGGGTAGGACTTCGAGGGTGCAGGGATCACGACGGGGTCGTCGGTCCCCAGTTCGTCCTGGAGTTCCTTCTGACTCGCCGGGTCGTTCACCTGGATCGCGCTGCCGTCACTTCCGCCGTAGTAGATCGTGACCTGGTTGGCCTCGCGCTTGCCGTCCTCCTCGAACTCGACGTCGAGGTATTCGCCCGGGGTGAAGTCCCGGGGGGACGACCGTTCCTCGCGAGGGCGGAAGAAGAACGCCGCCGTGTCCGTGGCGCCGTACTCCTCGCCTGCCGAAATGGCCGCGAGTTCGTCCAGGACGGACTCCAGCGTCTCCCCGCCGTAGTCGCGCGTGATCGACTGATCGTTGACGACGCTCACCTCGTCGATCGAGAGCGGCGTTTTTGCGTCGATGAGGTCGGTGATGATCGTCGAGATCGCGGTGTCCGTGTACGACCGGAAGACGGCTTCGGCCCGCTTGATCCACTGGTCGTGGCTCAGGATCTCCAGTTCGGTCCCCTGCCGCGTGGAGTTGTGTCCGGCGACGAACCCTCCGAACCGACGGCTGAACGAGTTGTCGACGTTGCGCTTAACCTCCAGTTCGACCTTCGTCGGCCGAGGATACTCCGTAGGGACCGTGCCGTCGGGGTCGTCGAGTTCGGCGACGGCCCGTCGTGCGAACCGGTTGTACGCGTCCGTGCACTCGGGAACGTCGACCAACCGATCGTCGTATTCGCCGGCGTTGACGTCCAGTAGCCGCCAGGTGACCTGAGCCATCAGCGACTCACCCCAACGATGAGCTTCAGCATGTACTCGAACCGGGGGCGGCCAGACTGCTTCGGTGGCCGAAACTCGCTGATCTGGACGTTCGGCTTGATCGCCGGCGAGGCCTCGACGTCGACGGCGCTCTCCGACGCTGCGATGTAATGGTCGTCGCCGTCGTAGAAGTGGAAGGGCCCGCCGACGTACTTCATGTAGTGCTCGACGCGGTTGACCTGCATCCGGGGCGTCACCGGCGAGCTGTCGAACATGTCAGCCGACTCCAGGTCGGTCGCGTGTGCCGGCGGAAGGTTCTCGCTGTGTTCGAAAACCCCCTGCGCGACGATCTCGTGCTGGATGATCTGGTTGTCCCTGGCGACGGTTTTGCCCTCGGTGACGCTCTCGGAGTAAAGGTTGTTCTTGAGCGTGGGGTTGATCTCGAAGTTGGGCGCCAGGTAGGCGACGACGTCACCACCGGGCGTTTCCAACCGGACGTCCTCGTGGGGTGCCATGCCTGGTCACCTCCTGGTGGCGAACTGTTCGCCGATGCCCTCGGCGATCGCGCTCCCCGTGCGCTCGCCGTTCGCTCGACTGGTGGTCCCGCCCTGGACCTGGACGGCGCCCTGTTCGAGCGTGACGTTGTTCTGGATGCTGACGTCGCCACCACCGCTTTGGATGTTCTGGAGACGCTGCTGTTCTTGCTGGTCGATTTGTGAGAACCGATCTGCGAGGCGCTGCCGCGCATCCTCGATGATCTGGCTGTTCGACCGCGTGCCGAGGCGGTCCAAGGCTACTGAACCGAGTCGGCCAAAACTGAGTGTGGGGAGATTGTACCGATCCGGAAAGGCGCTGTTCAGCGTGGACGCCAACATGTTTGCCTTCGATTCGACCTTGGAAATCATCGTGTTGATCCCGCCGATGACCGCATTAACGGCCGTTTCGACCCATCCGATGATCCCATTCGCACCGCGTTTTGCAGCCGCAACAGCCAGGTCGAAGGCGAGTTCGAAGCCGGTATGGAGGGTCGCCGTGAACTTTTGGCTGAATGCTGCGATTCGGACCCCCAGCCGAAGCAGGAACTTGGCAATTTTGGGGATGGCATCCCGAACAAGATTTTGAACCGCCGTCCATGCGTCACCCCACTGGCCCTTGAGGACCGCAGAGGTGAACTGCTTCCAGTAGGGCCCAATCCAGTTGAGGAACGACTCGATCTTGTTCCAGACCCACCCGACAACGTTTGCTGTGACATCCCTAATACCGAGGAAATTGCTGTTCCAAGCGGTGTAGAGTAAGGCAAGTGCACCGACTACCAGTCCGATTGCAAGAACCACCGGCCCGCTGATGACAGCGGCCACCACCCCGAGAATGGCAGAGGCGTTCGAGATAACCAATGCCAACCCGGCGACGATGGGAGTCAATGCAACAACCGCGGCGGTGAAATTCTTAACTGGTTTAGGCAAACCGCTGAACCAGGTAACGGCCTCCAATAGAACGTCACCGATTGTCGCAAAGGCGGGTTGGAGTGACTGTCCAAGCTCCATTGCGAGTAAGGAGAACGCCAGGCGTATCCGCCCCATCTCGGCTTGTACTGCCGGGGATTCATTCATGATCACCCCCAGAACTCCCAACATGGCCGCAGATATTCCCACCAGCGCAGTTTTGTTTCGTTCAAGCCAACGAGTGATGACGCCGGAGTTTTTCTCCGCTTCCGTTGCGGTACGCTGAAGTTCCTCGCGGATGGCTTGCTGTTTCCGCTGTGCTTGCTTTGCGCCCTTGACCCTGTATTTGAGTGCGACTTCCGAAACTGTGGTCATGCTCGACGGCCTCGTTCGGCCTGCTTGCTCTCGCTCGCTTGTTCGCGAGCGGCGATACTGGACGCTTATCGGGCCTCCGACGCCTACCGTATAGCGGCGAACCCAGCGCCGAACGTATAAAGACAACAGGGAGAATTGATATGTCCTAACGTGTAAACCATTCAAACATGGGAGAGGAAACAGGCACTTGCCAAAAGTGCGGTTCGGAAGTCCCGGTCGCTGCAACTCGATGCCCGGAATGTGGTTTTGAGCCCGGGGCGTCCAGTGACTTCTTTGGGGTCGCTCCTCGGGGGAAACCCTGTTTAAACTGCGGGGAGGTAATCGATTCTCGGAAAACAAAGTGCCCCGAATGCGGACACACGAGGTCGTTGTTGACTCGGGCGATTGGAGGGTCGTTCGTTTTTCTGGGGGTTTTGATGTCCTTCACAATTATCGGACTTGTCCCCGGAGTGTTAGTCGCCCTTTTTGGTTATTTGCTAAAGCGACCCACCTCCATGTGGCAACGGGGTAAAAAATTAGAACCGTCAGTGGTCGAAGGCTCGTGACAGCGTTGCCTTCCGCCTCCTACCCCTCCCCGTAGACCCCCCACCCCCGGCCGTATGGCATATCGGGGACCGGGTCGGCCCAGGGTTCACACCCCGCGGCCGGGGCGAGCAGATTTTCGAGCAGGCGACGCTGTTCGTTTAGCGCCATCCGGAGCGCCCGAATGTCGTCGGGCGTCGGGTCGTCGCCGTCGTACATCGCCATGACCAGTTCGTACCCGCGGCGGTCGGCCTCGTGGCGAGCATCATCGAAGGCCATGGCGGCGGCGTCGCGCCCGGCGGCGCGCCACTTCTCACCGTCGCTCATGTTTCGGGCGTTCGGTGCCGGCGTGTGTGAGCCGGTAGACGCGGTTGGAACCGTCGCCCTCGGCGATGACGGTGCCGCGCTCGCGTAGGTGTCGGAGGACATTGCGAACCCCACGCTCAGTTAGCGGCTCGGCGAGTCGCCCCCGGTACCGGTCAGCCGCGACGGCCCGGTACTGGGCTTGCAAAGTGGTGGCGTCGCACTCCCCGCCGGGCTGGGCGGCGAGCAGGTCGCAGATCACCCGTGCGTGGGTGCTGGTCGAGTGGGGGGAGTTCGTCGCCACGGCTCACTCACCCCCACCCCGGTCCCGGGCCGGACTCTCATGAACGACGGTCACGTCCCGCGCCACGAGGCTCGCCTTGCCGGTAGTCGAATCCGACACCACGGCGAGGCGGCCCCTGGCTTCGACTTCATCGGTGTACAGCCGGCTGGCGTGGGACTCTCGGTCGTCGCATTCGGGGCAAAGAACGCGGTCGATCCCCCACGATCCATCTCCGCGCCGGCGGTAAGCGTGGATACCGACCCGGTCGCCTTCGCGGAGTGGCTTCTGACAGTCGGAACAGTACGTCTTCCCCCCACCGGTCAGTGCAATACCAGTGATGGCCTGAGCGGCGGCTGGGGGGTTCATGTCGTCCCCCACTGCCGCCGGTTCAGGAACGCTTGGCAGTCGTGGTCGTCGATGCGCTCGGGGAGGCCGACGGCACCGCAGACCGGACACTCGCGGAGTTCGGGGCCGAGGCAGTCGTCGGTCATGCGTTCGGGCACCCGTCGCGGTGAAGCAGCCGGTCGGGGTCGGCGGGGACGATCTCGCGGCCACAGCCCTCACAGCGGACGTAGCGGGCGCCGCCTTGCGCGGCCGGTTCGTGGTGGTAGGTGAACGATTCGGCGTCGTTCTGGGGGGTACTTTCAATACCGCCCAGGGTCGATTGTTCAACGGACATCTTGGGTCACTCCGAGAAGTCCGCCGCCTCGGTGTCTCAGCACCGGGGCAGTTCTGTGAGGAACCAACCCAACAGCGGCGTCCTTCTCATTTGCACATACGCAACGTACCCACTTAGTACTTTGCCTATTGGCAAAGTTTTGCAGATAGGCAAAGAATTACCCTCCCGGGACCGGTATACTAAATCGGAGTGATTGCGAAGATGCAAACTGCAGTGGCCCGAACCCGTGGACTCCTAACCGAGAACGATAGGAAAGTACTCACCGGCGAAGCCGACGTGAGCGAGAACCGGCGGCAGCAAGTCGTGTGGGAGGTGCGGAAGCGGATCGAAGACGAGATGGTGCGGGATGTCGAGGTGCTTGCTGAGGCGCGACCGGGTCTGCTCGACGAACTGCGCGAAGTCGTCTGCGAGGAGGAGTAGGCATGTCGACCGACGCGAGTGCTCCGGAGGGCGTTGAGTGCCCGACGTGTGGGCGAGACGGGTTCAAAAACAAACACGGACTCCAATCCCACCACACCCAAGCACACGGCGAGGCGCTGCCAGAGTTGACGAGAGTAGAAAAAGAATGCGAGGAGTGCGGCGAGACATATTGGGTCATCCCATCGGACTCGGACCGGAGTTCATACTGTTCAAAACAATGCCATAACGAGTCAATGGAGCGGCAGGTGGAGAATGTGTGTAAGTGGTGCGGAGAAACGTACCACGTGAAACAGTCGCGGGCTACCGAGTCTAATTATTGTTCAGGGGAGTGCAAATACAAAGCGCTATCCGACAATCTGCGGGATCAGGTGTCGCTTGAATGCGACCACTGCGGAGAGGAGTTTAGCAAAAAACCGTCGCAGGTGTGGGAGCGGAATTTCTGCTCCAAAGAGTGCTGGTACCAGTCACAAACCGTGACCCACCGTGAATTCAATTGTCATTACTGCGGACGTCGGTTTGAGCGACAGGTGGGGGATTTTGACCCGGGGGCAGGGAGAATATTTTGCTCCCAAGAGTGTGTGAGTGATTGGAAGTCTGATGAGTGGACAGACGGCGATCATCCAGCATATTCTTTCGGCCAAGACCACCCCTTATGGAATGGAGGGAGGCGCCTCACCCAGACGCTGGCGAGAACAATCGGAGAGGGTTCATGGCAGAGGACTGCTGAGCAGGTGAGGGAGGCCAGTGGGCGGCAATGTGAATTCTGCGGGCGTGAGGAGAGTAGTTTAGACACCAAAATGCACGTCCATCACATCGTCCCGCTAAAGTACGGTGGGGGCAACGGCGAATATAACCTAATGGCTCTTTGCCCCCAGTGTCACACAAAGGTTGAGTGGTTCACGCAGAGGGCGCTTGGCGACCCAATTCTCCCAGACTCCGTTCGATGACGCCCGACTCTTCGCGAGCGGTTTTCGCCGTCCGCTGGATCGACTCGCGGACCTTCTGATCTGCCCGTCTGGCCGCACGAGCACCCTTGACGCCGTATTTTACAGCGACCTCTGAGACTGCCATCAGGCGTCACCCCCGGGGGGTTCGGTTTGCGCGCCGTTGTTGGCGCTGCTGTTCTTTCTGCTGCTCCTGTTGTTCGAGCCCCTGTCCCTCGAGGATCGCGAGGTGGGCCCGGTACATCTTCCGTGGGAGCGTCGATCGGAGATCGAAGGGCGGGTGCCCGTACGACGAGTAGATCGCGTGCTCCTGGACGACGGTCTGCTGCCAGCGTTCGTCGAAGTCGACATTGTTTCCCCTCCCAAACTCAACGAAACTTCTGTCGCGTAGTGTCCCCCATCTGAGAGAAGTTCTCGATGGCGTCGGCGTACGCTTCCCGGGTGTCTCGGGAGAGTTCCTCGACGTTCCGACGGGTGAGCTTGAACCCATCTGGCGCGGCTGTCGTCGCCTCCATGATGAGTTCGGTCCGGAACGTCGACCGATCGACGTCGACGTCGTGCTCGCCACCCCGAGACGGACGGACGCTCGTGCACTTGTCTTCGATCTGGTCGAGCGTCTCCTCGTCGAGCATCTTGTACTCGAAGGTCGCCGTTGCGCCGTCAGGGTACTCCAGTACGAACTCCTTCCGCTGTTCGCGCAGGTCTCGCTCTCGCGAGAGCAGCTCCTCGCCGGTCAGTTCGTCTGTGTTGTCTGCGTCGTCGGTGGTGTCGTCACTCATGGATCAGGGTGTGCTTCGGATTTCGATTTCAGTCGAACGCGGCGCAACGGCGACGTCCGCTGAGAGAATTCCCTCCGCCTGGTTGGGGAGAGGGCCGTCGATCAGCGTCGCGTCGTTCAACCGGATGATGACGCCGTCGACGATCGTGCCGTTCGTCTTCTGGCGAGTGAATGGGATCTCGATGTCGACAGGGTCGCCGTCGTTGTAGACGCGCTCGTAGAGTTCCGTGTCCCGGATGTTCCAGGTCAGGGTCATGTCGTACTTCTCGGAACCCGTCGTCTCCGCGACGGCGTATGCATCCCGACCATCACCGTGATGTTGGGGTTCAAGTCCGTTGTCCCAGGACAGGTCTCCCGCGCTGACCGTCGCGATCGCCTTGATCACCGAGTCGTCCGTTGGGTTCGAGAGGACGACGTCGCCTTTCATGTGCGCCCGGTAAGGCGAAACGTTGGTCGACAGCGTCGGAGAGAAGGTGGGCGCCGCTTCTGTGTCGTCGTACTCCAACGCCGCAGCGACGACCCCGAGCGTCATGCTCAACGGCGCGTTCTCCTCCCACGACACATCCAGGTTGGCCTTGGCCCCGACGTACCTCGCGACGAAGTCGAGGTCCTCCTGGACGTGCCTGATCGTCATCGTCGGGAGGCGGTCGGCTTCCTCGAAGAGATGCTCTTCGTACTCGTCGGCGTTCCCCGAGTTCTGGGTGGTGGTCGTGCGCGCCCCGAGCGCACACTCCAGCGGTACGTCCGCGTTGTGGACGACCGTCGGAACGTCGAACTCGTAGTCCTTCACGTCCGGACTGTTGAGGTACGGCCCGCGCCGGTGCCCGCCGGTTGTCATCGGCGTCTGCGGGTTCTCGTTCGGGGGTTCGACGTCTTCGTCGGTCAGCCCGAATTCCGTGTCCGCTGGATCCTCAGCCGTGTACGGTGTTGATTCGATCCCGTACGTGACGACCCCCTCCGAGGCAAGCGCGTAGCGGGCGCTCATGCGTCACTCCCCTCGGCGCCGTCGACGCGCTCGAGGACGTCACCGTGCTCCTCTTCGATGTCGGGGTAGGCCTCGATGGACTCGTCGCCCTCGAGGACCACCCCCGAGCGGACGACGCGGTCGACGCCGTCCTGCAGGCGGTACTCGTGCTTCTCGGGTTCGTCGTCTGCGTCTGGATCTGTGTCTGGCATGGATCAGTCGGTGTGGACCAGCCCGGTCACGCTCATCGACCACGACGCCGTCTTGCTCGTCGGGTCCCAGTCAGCAGACGACCCGGAGATCGCGTCGTCGCCCTCCATCGCGAACCCCGCATCCTTCAGGGCCTCCCGGTTGTCAAGGAAGTACCCCCGGACCATGCCCCTGAGATTGAACATCTGCGTCGACGTCGTCCCGTGGATCTCCACGTCGACCGTGAAGTCGTGCTGGTCGAAGTCGTGACGCGTGTCGATCGGTCCGGCGGAGTCGTCGCCCTCCTGGACGACGACGTGCGGGTACAGCACCCGCCCGCCGCCGGGGAGCGCGGTCACGACCAGCGGCGGCCAGGTCCCGGGTTCGTCCGGGATCGGGTCGCCGCGTTTGTTCGCCTGGGGGTCGGTGAAGTTGTTCCCGAGGTAGGTCGACAGCGCCGGACGGATCTCGTCCTGGATGAGCTGCTTGCTGAACGTCGCGGCGTCGAGCGTCGGGTTTGAGCTCACAGTGTGTGGCCTCGTTCGGCCTGGTTGCTCTCACTCGCTTGTTCGCGAGCGGCGGTACTGGACGCTCATCGGGCCTCCGATGCCTACCGTATAGCGCCGAACCCAGCACTGAACGTATAAACGAGCGCCGGGTCAGCCCGTCTCCTGGGCCTCGATCTGCTGGTCGATCCGCTTCTCGACCTCGCGCTCGAGCTCGCCGACGTCGTGTTCCTTCGCCGCGCGCTCCCCGAAGTGATGGGCGGGGAGGCCGTTCTCGTCGATCGCGGCGCCGATCAAAAACACGACCTGGTTGAACGTGACGGTCTCGGGGCCGTCCCCGAAGTCCCACTCGACGGTGCCCCCGCGGTTCGGCAGCCCGGCCTGCTCGTGGACCCAGTCGCCGAGCTTGTCAGGCGGCGGGTGGCCGGCGCCGGGCGGGCGACCGTACTCCCCGATGACCGCCGCGATCCGATCCGACCCGATCACCCGCCGCATCTTCGACGGCGAGTCGATCGTCAGCGAGTTGATCGTCTCCCCTGTGTTCCGGTAGTCCGCGTCGAGCATGTTCTCGCGCCAGGCCTCCAGCACGCGGACGGCGATCGTGTCGAGGGCGTCCTCGGCAGCCTTCTCGAAGTCGACGCCGCCGTACACGTCGGTCTCAACGTCGAAACTGGTCATACCGGACCATGAACACAGAACCCATTACGTACAGCGCCGGCTCGAGCAGTGAACGGCCGTGTTTTTCAGAGCGTGAAACTGGACGCGGACGTTATGTTATCGCAACTGAAAGTCAAGCATAGAAGCACGAGCGCCTCTTCTCGACGTTGATCGTCTGAGAAACGGCCCGGGTGCGTGAACACCCGACCCGAGTGCTTCCTGGACGGAAGCGATGAAGGCTACGCCCGCCCGGAGTCTTGAGTCTTCGGGCCACGACAGCAACGGCTGTATCGAGTGTGAAAACAGCGGACACTGCGGGGTCGACTGATGAGCGTCGACCAAACACCAAAGAGCGACCGGAGTGGCAAGGCCGCCTGGCGAGCGCGGGGCGACGTCCGCCACTCCAAGGACGACGCGCTCGACGCTCGCGAGTTCGAGCTGCTCGTCGAGTCGACGTACGACCTTGACGGCGACTATTTCGAGTTGGAGAGCAGATGGGTTGTCTTCGCGGCCGGGCGCTACGGGATGCGAAGCGCGGAGATCGCTCACATGCGCGCCGACTGGATCGACTGGCGGCGTGGCATGATCGAGATCCCCGAGCACCAGGGGTGTGAGAAGGGCAAGGACGGCGGGATCTGCGGGACCTGTCGCAACTCTGCCGAGTCGATGGTCGCCCACAACGAGGGCCTGTCGATCGAGGAGGCCGAGCGGATGATGTGGAGCCCGAAGACGGAGGCGTCCGCCCGGGAGATCCCACTCGCGGCGTCGACGCGCGCCCGGATCGCGTGCGAGCGCTACTTCGACCGCTTCGACAGCTTCCAGAGCTGTGTCGGTGCCGTCAACCGCCGCGTGAAGCGGGCGGCCCGGAGCGCTCGGGAGCTCGACGCCGACGACGTCTACCCGCACTGCCTCCGGGCGACGTGCGCGACGACGCTCGCGAACCAGGGCGTCGACGTCCTCTCACTCCAGAGTCTGATGGGGTGGGAAGATTTCTCAGTCGCCAGGAACTACCTGCAGCGCTCCGGCGAGCGGACTGAGAAGGCCCTCCAGCGCACGGAAGGCTGAGCCGAGGCGGCGACCCGACTCGGCTTTTCGTACGCCTTCCCGTTTCGAACAAAAGTTGATAGATGTATCACCCGACGACGCCCCCGAAGCTACCGCTCACTTTGTACACTTATTTTCATGGGTAGCATGTTGGAACGCCCCCGAATACGGCCTTAGGAAATTTCAGACAGTCGGTTGCTGAAGTCGGACGGGTTGTCGAACATTTCGGCCTTGTCGGGGAGACTGAGGTCGTCGATAACGTGGTCGGGGCCGACGTGAGTCTGATAACCACCATTGTCCCCAGGGACGACAACATACATCATAGGGTGGTCACCCTGTACCCGTAGTCTCTCGACGCCCCTGCATTATTTTTAAACTCTAACTTTTTGACTCCCTCAGCAGGCTCGACAAACAACGGGCTTGATATATCGCTGTTTGAGTCGTCACCACCAGCGGGAGAGGTATAGATAATGTCGGTAGTGCCGTCGTCCCAGGTGTACCGCACCGAACTCGGCTGGTTGCCATAGATGACCCCCCCGAGAACAAACACGGCATTTGCCTTGCTGAATATCTCATGAAACGAATCTGCATTGACACTAACGACGTTCCCCGCGTGTTCGGTGCGGTCGCTGAACGAGTTTTGATCCAACGCCCGACCGAACGGCCACCCTGCGATAGATCCGTCATCTGTTTCTAGCAGATTCAGGTTCGTGAGATCCCGACCGTCGGCGTCGACGTCTCGCCGGAGTACGGATGGTGAATCTCTGTATGACTGTACCATGATCAGTTCCTCCCGGTGTGTGCTGTGTTGGTGTTCATGATCGGCCTCCCACGAGCTCGGCGATGACCGTTTGCTTGCGCGTCCCCGTGAGCGGGTGTTCGTCGTCGCGGACCTCCTCGACCTTGTAGGTCCGACCGTCGCGGTGGATCTTGTCGGACTGCCCGCCACGATCACCCCGGATGTCCCGGTCACTCGCGACGGTCAGTCGCAGACTGCCGGTCGAGAGCCGGCCCTCGAGGCGGCGTTCGTCGTCCTCACTCGGCTGCGAGACGATCGCCTTGATCGTGTCCGTCTGCGTGGCAATGCTGCTGGGATCGACCTGGCCGTTCGCGTCGAGGTCGTAGTCAGTGACGTACTCGTGCTCGACGTCTTCGCCATGCTCAGCGACGAGGCGGTCAGGGGCCGGCATCAGGCACTCCCCTGCCGCTTGAACGGCTCCAGTTTCTGACGCATGGCGTCGGTCAGCTCCAGGCGTTCACCCGGCGTCTCCGAGCCGTACTGCACGGAGAACCCATCCATCGACTCGGACTCCACGCCTTCGGCCCGCCGTTCACGCAGGGCGGCGTTCAGTACGCTGACGACCATGTCCTCGACGACCTGGTCGACGACATCGGGGCGCATCGTATCGTCGTAGCCCCAGTCGTACTCGATCTCGATCTCGACGCCCGGTCGCCACCGCCGGGACGTCCGTCGTGAACCCGAGTCGATGCGCTTGAGCCGCCCGATGTTCTCCTCGGGCATCCCGCGGACGGGGACGAGGCGGAAGTCCTCGCCCTCGGTGAGTTCGCGACCGCCCTCTTTCAGCGAGTGGATCTGCCGGACGGGGTCGTTCCGCGTGCGGATGTGCTCCCGTCCTGTGGATTCGACGTAGTCTGTGGTCTGGGTCGTCTCGTCGAAACGCTGGCCACAGTAGCGCTCGACCTCGTTCGAGGCGCGCTCTTGGAGCTGCTCGATGAAGGTGTCGAGTGCGTCCTCCGGGTTGGCCTCAGAGTCGAAGCCGAACGCTGCGGGCGTCGCTCCGGTCCGCGTCTTGATGACGCTGGTGTCACCGCAGACGCCCACGAGCGATCACCCCATCCGCCGGCTCTGGAAGACGACCTTGACGGTGCCGGTGGCGGCGGCCGCCGGCGTCAGTTCGACACCGACGCTGTTGGCGATGATGTCGCCCTCGAAGAGTTCGACGTTGTCTGGCGCGGTCCCTTGACCGATCGTCGTCGCAGTTGGGTCGACCTCGACGTACTCGTCGAACGCTTCGTCGTCGTCGGTCGTGAGCAGCGGGACTCCGTCGATGTCCTGGTCGGCGTCGTTGACGACCTTGATCCCCCACTCGTGCTTGATGCTGCGGTGACGGCGGGGGAACTCGTAGGCATCCTCGTCGATCGCGTCGTCATCGGCGTCCTCGGCGAGCTCCTTCGGGACGATCGTCCCGTCGACCTCGTCCAGATCGGCCGCGTCGATCTCGAAGACGTTCTGCACGAGCTACCCCTCCTCTGTGTCGTTGCCGTTGCAGTGGTCGCACTCGTCCTTCGAGGCCTCGACGCACTCGGGACAGCGCTCGCCCGGCCGTCCGTTCCGCATGGTGAGCTCACGCCCCATCGTCGTCGACCTCCTCGCGACGCTTCTGGATGAGCGCCTCGGTCAGCTCGTCGCCACTGGCGTTGCCGTCGACGTCGTCGTAGTGGGCGGCGATCGGTCTTAGCGCCGACCGGTCCATCTCGACCAGCTCATCCTCGGTGAAGTCGCTGGCCTGCGGCGGGTCAGAGTCTCCGGCGCCGTCGCCGTCGTTCTCCGTGTCGTCGTCGGTGTCGCTGTCGAGCGGGTCGTGCCCGGCCTCGACGAGGCGGTCGTAGACGTCCTCGAAGTCCTCGCGGCCCTCGTCGACCTCGAAGGCGTCGTCCTCGTCGATGGGGACGCTGTCCCGCACGCCGAAGCTGACGCTGCCAGCCGCGGCGTTCGGCGCGTCCCGGTGTCTGAACTTCATGGGATACCTCAGATCCCGTAGGCCTGCAGGTAGCGACCGAACAGGCCGCCGGACAGTTCGACGTTGGCGCCGTACTGAACCATCGCGACCTCGTTCGAGGCCCCCCGGACCGCCAGCGGGAACGTCGACAGCGGCGAGAGTTCCCGGGCCTCCCAGGCCGCCGTGTTGACGATGAAGACGTCGCCCTCGTCGCCGACGGATCGGCTCTCGTAGTCGGCGTCGCCGCTCTCGTACTCGTCCCAGGCGTCCTGGATGTCGCCGTCCTCGTCCTGGGCGACGTAGGTGTGTTCGTCGACGTTGTGGCTGGGGTAGAGCCCGACATCCTGCTTGATGCTGATCTCCTCGCCACCGAACTGGATGACGTTCTGGTTGGTGTCATGCCGCGCCCGGCCGACGAAGTCGTTCTCGACGGTGTCTTTGAAGGTCTCGGAGCACCAGATCTCCAGGTCGCTCGGCCGGGTAGCGAACGGCCCCTGGAGCATCGCGGCGATCTCGCTCTTCAGGTCCGTCGCGAAGTCCGACGTCGTCGAACTCTTGTCGACGACGATGTCGTACGGCGACTCGACGTTGGTGCTGGTGTTGTCGATCGCTGCCTGGGCGAGGCGGAACCACTCCGCCAGCCCGCGGGCGGCGTAGTCGCCGAGTGGCGACCCGCCTTCGAGCGCCGACTGCGGGCCGCCGCCCTCGACGTACTCGAACGTGCCGTCGCCGTCGACGCTGACGGAGTCGAGTTCGTACCGGCCGTAGAGCCCCTCCTGCTCGATGAACAGGGCAAACTCGGACATCCGCGACCCGACGCCGAGTTCGTCCAGGTCCATGTAGTGCGCCGACGCGGTCGCCGAGAAGTCGGAGATCTCCGCCGTGTCGGCGTAGATCTTCATGTCGACGTCCTGCCGGTTGAAGCCGAAGTCGCGAGCGTAGTCCTGGAGCCGGCGCGCGGTCGACTCCGGAACGCGACCGAGTGGGCTCTCTCGGGAGTCGATCCTGTTGAAGACCAGCGTGTAGCCCTGCTGTCCACGCCGTCGAGTCCGCCCCATGATGAGCGGCGCGTCGCCCTTCAGCGTCTCCTGGACCTCCGGATCGAAGACAAGCGGCGTCGACTCCTCCGCGACGGTCCGGTCGATGACGTTGCGGGCCTCCATCTCTTCGAGGACGGCCGTCTCGACGCCCTCGGAGCTGTCGGCCGCGGCCGAACGGATGAGCGCCAGCTTGCCCATGCCGCGGTAAACCTTTGCCTCGCGGAGTGCCTCGGCTCGGTCCTCCAGCCCAGCCTCTTCGAGTTCGGCTGCGCGCTGGTCGAGATCCGACCGATCAGCCCGCAGCCGTTCGGCGAACGCGCCGCGGTTGTAGACCGGAGTGATCTTCGTGTCTCCGACCTCCCGAATCGCAGGGATGTCGTGTTCTGTCCAGAGCGCCTCGAAGGCGCTCGACGATCCTTCCATCAGGTCGCGAATGGTTTCTTGTGCTTCAGGCATGATCAGTCGCCCCCGAGCATGATCGCCTCGTCGAGGGCGTTCGTGGGTCCGTCGTCAGTTTCAGTGTCGGTACTCTCCGCGTCCGCGTCGCTGGTCTCGCTGGGCTCGCCGTCGTCGGTCTGCCCCGGCGCAGCCATACCCTTCCGCCCCGCGGAGTCGCGGGTCTCCGAGTTCAGTCGGTCGACCTTGGCGCGAAGTTCCTCGTTCTCCTCGCGGACCGCCGCGAGTTCCGCTCGGATCTCCTCGAGGGCGTCGTTCGTCTCCTCGTCATCATCGTCGTCGCCGTCATCCCCGCCGGACTCCTCTTCCTCGTCGTCCTCGCCGTCGCCGGCCTCTTCCTCGCCCTCTCCCTGGAGCTCCGCCCCGATCTCGTCCAGGGCCTCGGACATGTTCTCCTCGATCGCCCCGCCCACGATGTCGAGGATCTCCTCGACTTCCTCGTCGGAGAATTGGCGGTGTTCGACACCGCCATCGCCGCCGTTCGTTTCGCTGCCAGTACCGTCTTCGTCGGCGGGATCGTCGCCGCCCTCGCTTGCTGTTTCGCTCATGTCTTCCAGTGCGTCCGTGACGCCGTCGGCGACGACCGTCGCTGCCTGCCGGTCGAGGTCGATCCCCGACTCGGCGACCGAGTGGGCGATGGTCCGGGCCGCCGAAGCGCTGCCGTCGGCATACGCGCGGGGGTTGTCCGGAATCCCGACCGGCGATGTCTCCAGGAGGTCGACGTCCCGAATGACGCGCTCCTCCTCGCCCTCGAGGTCGCCGTCGTCGGCTTCGACCCACTCCTCCTCGGTCGGGGTGTAGCCGACCGAGAAGCCGATGGGCATTCCCTGGTCGAGCTGATCGACCAGGTCGTCCGACCGCTCGTCGCCCTCGCGGAGCCGGGCGGTGCCGTAGAGGACGCCGTCCTCAACTTCGCCGGCGACCCACCAGCCGTACATGTCCTCACGGCGGTACTCCGGCCAGCCGTAGTCGTCGAGGCCGTGGTCGTCCCAGAGGCCAACGGTGCCCTCGCGAAGCTGCGAGGCCATCGCTTCGAGCGCGCTCTCGGACATGCGAGAGCCCGACCGGTGCGGAGTCGTCGACGAAATCGGGACCGTGATCTCGGTCTGCCCGTCGTCAGTCTCGTCGATCGAGACATCCGACGTCTCCTCGGGGCGTGTCAGCAGCCACTCGCGATCCCCCGTGGTGTCGACGTCGCCGGGCGTTCGAACGCTACTCGGGGCCGTTGTTGCTTCCATATCTGTGCCTGTAGGGCAGGCTATTGGGCCGGAATCCCTACCGTATAGCGCCGCTCAGTCGACTGGACTTTTAAACGAGCGTCAGTAGACGCCGAACTCCTTGATCCACTGGTAGTAGCTCCCCTTGCCGATGCCGAGCACTCCGGGAGCCTCTGTGTTCCGCGAGTGGTTCTGGTCGACGCGCTCCAGCAGTGACGTCATGGTCTCACCGTCGCGGGCGTGTTCGCGCCAGACGTCGAACTGCAGGTCGGACAGGTGGATGTCGACGCCGACGCCGGCGACGTCGTCGAGGTTACGGAGGTCGTCGGGGAGATCCTCGTCGAGGACGTTCTGCTGGACGCAACGACAGTTGAAGGGCTGATCCTCGCCGACGACGTGCGCTGCGCGCGGGTAGTCGCTCGGTTGGTAATGCGGCTCGCCCTGCCAGCCCGAGGGAACCGTCCAGGAGTCGTCGACCTCAACGACGGCCTCGTGCATGGCGTCGTGCCACGGTCGGCTGCGGGCGTCGTTGCTCGCGATCCAGCGCTTCCCGGCGATGACGTCCGTTGCCTCGCCGAGGGCCTGCGTGCCCTCCCGCGAGGACTGCGGGAGCTCCGTCCGGGCGACGAGCCGGGAGTGGTTGTCCGATAGTTCGTCCACCTCCTCTCGGAGGGCCTGGGTCGCGTCGCCGACGTCGCCCCCTTCATCGGCGACCTCCAGGAGGACATCCCGGACCTGCTCCTTGACGGTGTCCTCGACGCTCACCATGTTCCGGGCCGCCCGCCGGCGCATCGCTTCCCACGCGAAGGTGTCGACGACGTCGAACGAGAGGTCGATCTGGGCGACCTCCGCGGGGGCGCCGTAGTCCTGCTCCAGTTCGTCTTCGAGGCGCTCGGCCTCTTGCTCGGCGGCCGCCTCCATCGCCGTCGTGTTCGCATCGACGACCGGGTCGAGCAGCTGGTCCCGGAGTTGGACGTCGTCGACGATCGCGTCGACGTCGACGAGGAGCCCGCGGTCGTCGTCGGGTGAGTCGTCGGGCCAGGCGTCTTCGACGTCGTCCTCCAGGTCACTCAGTGCGTCCTCGATGTGACGGCTGACCTCGTCGGCCAGGTCACCGACGAGTGTCTTGATCGCGGGGAACTCCTCGGGGAAGTCCGGATCCTCGTCGTGCCGATCAGCGGGCGGGTGACTCGCGTCCCCGCCGTCCGCGTTTCCCTCGTCGCCCCCCGTTTCATCGTCGTCGTCGTCATCGCCGGCGCCGTCAGCGTCGTCCGCGGACGGGGTCGTTCCGCCGCCCCCGCCGAACAAGTCCAGATCGTCACCGAGCCCCGGCGACGGGAGTTCGTCTTCGGGAACGCCACCCCACTGCTCCATCGCCCACTCGGGGTGCTTGCGCGCCATCGCGTCGACGACCTCGACCGGGACGTCGCCCCAGGGGACCTCGTCCTTCCCGCGCTTCTGCCGGATCGCGTTCGGCGTCGTCAGCTTGTTCTGGAGGTCCTCCGACTGCCGCCGGCGCTCGAGTTCCTCCATCTGCTCGTGCTCGATCTCGAAGCCGAACTCCAGCTCACCGTCGACGCGCCAGTAGGCCTCCATCGCGGGGAGGACCTCGACGTTGAGCGCGCGTTCGAGGACGTCCAGCATCGGGCGGGTGGTCTGCCGGAACACCTGTCGACTGTGTTCGGATGCAGTCGATCGGTTGACATCGGCGCTATCGCCGATCTCCCCCTGGTTGAGCCCAAACAGGAACCACACGAGCTTGTGGTACCACTGCTGGCTGTCGAGGAACTGCAGCTCCTCGGGCGTCCCCTGAATGGGGAACCAGCCGACGTCCTCCGGCTTGGCGTCGAAGATCGGGACGATGTGATCGGTCTGGCCCTTGATCGTGTCCTGGAAGTACGCCCGGTTGCGCTCGATCTCCTTCTGGGATCCGGACGCAATCGCCATCACGCCCTGCGGAACCTCATTTTCCGAGAAGTACGTGTTGTTGGAGATGTCGACGTTCAGCAGGATCTCGGCCCACTTCCGGGCTTGCTGCACGAGTCCGAAGCCGTACTGGGTCTCGGGTCGCGGGTTTGTCTCGACCCAGACGACCTGATCACGGCTGAAGGATATCGGGTCGTGCTGGCGCCGGCCGTAGGAGTAGACCACGTCCCGGTGCCCGAGCGACTCGACGACGTCGTCCCAGGTGTGATGCGGCAGGGCGCTTCGGGGAGCGAACTGGTAGTACGCTGCGTCGGGTGGCGACGGGATCTCTTCGTGCTCGTTGAGCTGCTTGGTCATCGTGATCCCGTCGAGATGCCACAGCTCCGAGAGCCAGGCGTTCCCGTCGCTGTCGGGCGTCGTTGGGACCTTTTCGAGCGTGCCGGCGTCTGGGGAGAGGATGTCGTTGACCCACCGTTTCAGGAGATGGTCGAACGCCTCGTTGTTCGGGTTGAAGTTGCCGTCGAAGAACGTCTCGATCTCGTCGGCGGCCTCCTCGTGAGCCGTCGTTGGACTGTCGACAGCCGGCCGGACGAACCAGTTTGTGGTAGTGATCTGGTCCTTGACCGTGTTCATCGGGAGGCTGATCGTCGGACTGCGTTCGAGGACGCGCAGAGAGATGAGGTCCTCGAAGCGCGGGACGCCCTTCGACGGCTCGAAGGTAAACTGCCGCGGGATCTGGCCGGCCCGCTCGTTCGGTGTGTCGCTCGGTGCCATCTGCCGGGTCTGAGTGCTGTAGACGGGCATGATCAGTTGTCACCTCCAGCAAGGATAGCCATCGCCAGTGCAGCAGTTACGAGGGCAACGCCTGCTGATCGGAGCCCCCACAGAGAGTAGACGATGATCGCGGTCCCCGCGTAAAACGCCAGATCAGCCGCCTCCATCAGTCGTCACCTCCCATGGGCTGGGTGTAGACGCGGAGTTCGTCGGGATCAAGCGTCCGTAGCTGCTCGACGTCGGTCAGCACGAGGTGAGCGGCGTTCGGCGAGCGGCCGAGTTCGTGTTTGAAGTGTGACTGCAGCATGTTGGTGATCTGCGTCGCCGCCTCCTCAGTCGAGCACTCCCAGTAGTAGATGCTGTCCGGGTCGTCAGGAAGTTCCCGGAGATCGTCGACGGGGTCGCGGTAGTGACGCTCGTCGAGATGCTCTTCGAGGTCCTCGTACGAGAGCTCATCCCAGTCGATGTACTCGACCGGGTCGATGTGTTCGCCGACGTCGAGTTCGTCCCAGTCGACGGCCTCGTCGACGGTGACGAACAGCAGTCGGGCGATCCACCGCACCAACGTTGTTCTCCATGACATCTACAGGTCCTCCGGTTGGTGGGGGGTGATCGTCGAATTCTCTGCTGGATCGTAGTACGAGCGGGCGCCATCCTCGTCCAGGTAGGTATCACCCATGATCGCGTAGCGGAGGGCGTCGAGTGCGTGGTCTTTCGCGCCCGACTTCCCGACGTGCTCCTCCTTGTAGCTCTGGAACTCTTGGATGAGTTCGACACAGTGGTCGGAAACCAATAGGCCGGGGCGGCCTTGCTCGTCCGTTTCGAGGAACTCCCTTACTCGCGGGATGCCCTCGTCAAGGTCCTTGATCGCCGGTTCGCACGGGTAGCCAGCCTTCCGAAACGCCTCTTGGTGCTCGGGTTCGTGCTCGGCGTAGACTGTTCCCCGAGGCTTGTCGTTCTCGACGAGCCAGTCGACAGCCACCTGGTACTTGACCCCAGATCGGTAGAACAGATCTTTGACGATGAACTGGCTGTGGCTCGTCTTTCCGATCTCCGGAATTACCCGAGGATCCTTCCATCCGTGATCGTAGCCGTACATCCGCCAGGTCCCGGCGACCAGGTCGTCGACGTCGTCTTCCGGGACAACGTGTACGTTCCGTGTGAAGTCACCGTAGACCAACCCCTTCGGTGCCGCGAACCCACCGTGAAGTGCTTGTTTCGCCCGCTCGGTGTCTTCGAACGAGCGCTTCATCTTCTCCTTCTCGTGAAGGAAGGGGTTGCCGAGGGAGCTGCCGACGATCACCTCCATGGCGTCTGCCCACGGAAGCGGTCGCTCTTCACCCTCATATGGCTCGATCTCGCGCTCGGTGACGTCGTAAAACTGATTGAATCCGTTACCGGTCGACGTCCACAACGTGACGTTCGGTCCGGCGGCGGTCCGCTGCCGCGTCACGAGCATCTCGTGAAGGTCGTATAGATCAGTGTGCTCGTAGTGGGCCACCTCGTCGCACCAGATGGCGTTGAACTCCCCGCCAGCGTACCGGTTCCAGACGTCAGCGCTTCCGAGTCGAATGATGCTGCCGTTGACGAGCGTGACTCGCTTGTCACGGGCGTGGTATTTTTCGACGATCGGGCTATTTTCAGGGTCACCACCCTCGTCAGGGACGGTATCCTCGCCCGGAAGACGTTCAAAGAACACCTTATACGTGGTCGGAGCGCCCTTCTGGGCGTCTGGCGCGATCACCAGGTTGTCACTCTTCTCGACGCTGGTCGCGACGCCGATAATCCAGTCCGACCCGAGCAGACTCTTGCCACCGCCGTAACCGGTTCGAAAGACCACCAGGTCGAACTCGTCGGACTCCAGGGCGTCGAACACCTTGAGCTGCGCCGACCAGTACTCGCCCCCAATCGTGACAGAATCCTCACTCTTCGTAGCGCTCACGCTGGATCACCACCTCGAGGGGACTGCCACCGGCGCCGGTGTGTTCGAAGACGTCCTCGTTCGGGATGAGGTTGAACTCTGCGAACCACTGGCGGGCCTCGCGGAGGAAGCGGCTGTCGGCGCTTCGCTTGTACTTCATGAGAGCCTCGGCCGCACACTCGGCGGCGATCGCCCGTTCGTCGTTGATGTCCGTTAAGTGGTTGACGAGGTCGTCGATCGCTTTCTGCTCGGCCGGCTCGAGGTCGCTCCGGAAGTGTTTCTTAAACGCACCATGCGATTGGCTGTTTTCGTTCCCTTTCGGTGCTCCCTGACCGTTATCCCCGTCGTTGCGACCACCGTGATTTTTGCATCGCCCCTCGCCGACGTGGTCGGTCCCGCGGCCGGGCCAGGACCGGCAGTAGCCAACGAACACGTTGACGCCGTCGCGCTCCTCCCATCGTTTTCCGAAGCAGTTCTCGTCGGATGGCTCCCGCTTTGGTACCTCCGTGACGGGGTCGCCGATTAGTTCATCTTCGTCAATGTCCATGGGCATTGTTTCGTCAGGGTCCAAGATTTGACGGGTTCGACGGCCCGTATCGCTGTTCACTCAAGTGGTCGACGGCGCGTTCGTTTCGGTGGTGCTGCATGTGACACCGCCGGTGAACCGGCCGAAGGTTGTCCGGATCGTTATCTCCGCGATGGTGGTTATCGTGGTGCTCCTCCGGCCAGTCGACAGGGCCACCGCATATACTACAGCCAGTCACAGAAGGACCTCCTCGCAGCATTTTGTGCAGAGCGTCACCGTCTGCCCAGGCTCGAACTCCGCGAACTGTCCACCATCGGTTTTGAGAAACGTCTCCCGAAACTCTCCCATAAACGGTGGGGCGTGATCTACACGGATTCCACAACCGTCGCAGTTGAAGACGAATCCCATTAGTCGTCGTTCTGCTGGTCGTTCGTTTGCGTCTCGCCGCCATCGGGGAGGGGAAGACCGTTCAGGACGCGTTGGACCTCGAAGTCCCACATCCGGCCCAAGATGGCAAACACGATCGCCGTCACGCTGATCCGGATCTCGTAGCGGACGGGCTCGGCACCGACGAACGAGGGGCCGAGAACCATCGCGACCCAGGCAACGATGAACACGAGTGTGGCGACAGTCCGTCCGAGAGTCTGCTCGTCGGGCATCAGCGCCCTCCCCAAACAGTGCAACTCGGATCGAATGCGTTCGGTCGGTCGACTCCAGTCGCGCAGTGCAGTCGGGTCTGGGTCATTTGAAGTGGCCATGATCGTGGTCGGATCAGCGGGAAGCCGCCGTGTCGAACCGTTTCAAAACGACGAGACGTCCAGCCCGTCCGCGGATCGCCACGACGCGCTCCTGGCCGTGGTCGCGGATCTGCAGGGGCGCTCCGAACACGGCTTCGGTCGCGGGCTGGCCGTCTGGCATTGTGGTCCCACCGTTCGCCGTTTCGTTGGGGACCTTCGTGGGAAAAACAGGGATAAAGAGGCTGATATGACGGGGGTCAGTCGGTGAGTTCGTAGACGCGCCGGCGTGGGTCCTCGGGGTCGGGGCAGCGGTCAGCGATGTCGGCTTCGATGAGATAGTCGAGCCCCGACCGGGCGGTTTTGTCGGGAAGCAGCATCTTCCGCCGCAGCTCTTCGAGCGAGCAGGGGCCGTCCTCCTGGAGGACGATCGCGACGCACTTCGCGCTCGGGGGAAGCTCTCGCAGTTCGTCGCGGTGGGTTCGGAGTTCAGTCATCGTCGAAAGCTGTGGCTGATCGAGTGGCAGTCGATCCTGGGCGACGGGGGATCGATCACCCCTCCGACCCACCACCTGGCGGCCCGGACGCCGCCTTCTCCCAGTCCCAAATCGTCGACTCGGCTGTGGATCCACCCACCGTCTCGGTGAGATCACCCTCACCCCCTGCGGCAGGGTCGGAAACCGCCAACGCCCACGTATAGGAGTCCAATACGGGACTGTTGGCGCTCTCCTCAGCACCGAGATCGACGGCTCCAGACGTTGGGAGCCCCGAATCTGCGTAAAGCGTCGCCCCGTGAGTACCGGATCGCTCGAACGCGTCGACGGATCCTTGCTCCTCGAGGCGCCGCAGCGTCGACCGGACGTGTTCCTTCGAGCACCCAACCTCCTCGGCGACCTCCCGAGTGGTCCTGGACGTCGTCGACTCCCGAAGCGTCTCGACGATCGCGCGCTGGGTGTCGGTGAAGCACCACTCGACGCCCGGGACCTGGATGTCGGCGAACCCGGGGGGCATCGCGTCGGTCCGCACAAACACGGTCGCGTGGCTGTCGGGGTCGTCGGGGTTCCGGGCGTAGCGACCCGCCGCCTGGGCAGTGTGGTTCTCACGAACGCTGGCGAGGACCTCGGTCGCGACGTCGGCATCCTCGCCGGAGAACGTCCGGCCGTTCTCCCGTTGCTCACCACTCCCGTCACAACCCCCACACTCGCTGTCGTAGGGGTGGCACGATTCCAGCTCACAGTGGCCGTCGCATTCGCCGGTCCCGTCGCAGTGCCCACAGTCGACGATCGTCGGTTCAGCGTCGCAGTCGAGTTCGGCCAGCAGGTCGACGACGTAGTCGTCTCCGGGATCGATACAGCCCTCGATCAGGCCGGCGCGCTCGTTCGCAAAGTCGTTCCGCGACTTCTCCTCACCGAAGTGCATCAAGTTCTTGATGTTCCCATCTTCGTCACGATCGAGACGGACACCCGCCTCGTCCATGACCTCGGCGAGTCGGTCCTCGACGGCGCCGGCCGTGATCGCCGTCCGGAACCACTCGCCGTACTCGTCGACGAGGTGCTCGACGAGCGCCTCGACCTGATCCTCGTTAAAGTACTCGCCGCTCGCGAGCGGCCGCGTCGCGTCGCCGACCTGAACGACCCGAAGCCCACGCTCGAAGCGTCGCCAGAGCCGCCGCTCCTCGGGGCGCAGCACCTCGGTCGTATCGATATGGGGGACGGTGTTGACCGACCAGACCGGCTGAGCCGGATGGGCGCCCAGGCCGATCACGCTGCGGGCCTGGGAGAGATCCGGCGCCGTCCGAACGGTCCGGATGGCGTTGTCCTCGTCGAGGACGACCGACACCCACTCGCGATTCCAACCTTGGTCGTCGCTCACGTGGGCGTCGAGTCGGGGCGGTTCGTGGGGGGTCTTACCGAACCGTCGGCCGTTGCCGCGCTCCTCGGCGTGGAAGATCGCCCGGGCCAGCGCCGGCGCGAGCGTGTGGGCGTCGGGCTCCTCGAAGTACCACTCCCGATCGGGCTCCTCGTCGAGCTGGTCGCGAAGGGCGTCGCGCTCGCGAGCGGCGTCACCCTCCCAGCCGTCGTGCAGCGACGTCTGGATGAACGACTCCCAGGTCTGCACCGGCGCGTCGATCTCCTTGAGGTAGGCGGTGATCGCGCGCTCGATTCGATCCTTCGAGATATCCGCAGTGAAGTCGGGCTCCTCGTCGATGACCACGTTCGTGTGCGCTCGGAGCCCGGGAACGTGTGCGAAGTTGTGCGTCGCGATGATCACCGAGAGGTCACGCGTGTTCGAGTCCCGAATGTCGCGGAGATCCTCCCACTGCTTGATCGCGGGGCACTCGGACGGCTCGCCGTCGTCGAAGTCGCCCTCCTCCTTGTCGTACGTGGTCTTCGACCCCCGACAACAGGGCAGCTTGGTCCCCTGGTCGTTGTGCCGTTCGAGGAAGCGGTGAGCCGCCGAGAAGGCGATGCCCCGGCCCTCACACATGTCGGTAAGCCACTCGGAGGCCGGCTCGCCCCGGATCGTCACGGGCTGGCGGTCGCTTTCCTGGCAGTGCTCGGGGTCGTGATCGCCGGCAGCGACGGGGCAGGCCTCGTGCCGAGAGCGCAGGGCGAAGTAGTCGACCTCGGCCTCACGGGCGGCCTCGATGGCCTCGTCGCGAGCGTCCCGGGTCGCCGACAGGTGGACCACCGGCTGGCCGCCGGTCGTCGCCTGGTGCTGCTCGGCGGCCCAGGGCGTCGTGACGACGGTGTGGGACTTCCCGAGTGACGTCGGCGCGTCGATGACGGTCTCGTCCTCGTGGCGCATGGCCTCGCCGATCGTCGCGAAGAGCTTGTCCCGAGCTTCCCGCGTCGTGGGCCAGGAGAGGCCACGCTTCTGGGCGGCCCGCCGGCGCTCGTCGGGCGCGAGGGCGTCGAGTTGCCCCAGGGGAAGCGACGACGTCGGCGCCGAGTCGATGTCCTCGTCGTGCTCGAGGGCGTCCTCCAGGAGGTCAGGGAGATCGTCGTCGCCATCCGATCCCGGACCCGAGTCGTTACTCCGCTCCAGTTTCGGGATGTCGAAGTCGAGCATCCGGAGGTGCTCGATCCCACGGAACCACAGCGCTCCCCGGGCGTTCCGGGGCGAGGCCTCGTGGGGCGACATCTCGCCGGCGTCGATAAGGGCCATGACGACGGGCCCACCGTAGCCGCCGACGTCGCCGGTGTCCTGCCAGATCCGGTCGTTGACGATGTTCGCAGTTCCGTTTGACGAACCCCCCCATTTCGGATGGAAAGCGCGGTACCCCTCGCTGGTCGAGGCGTCGTCGTTCCAGGAGCTGACGATCGTACGCTCGGCCACCCGCCGGGCATCGAGGCGATCGAGCGCGGCGAAGACGTCACGGATGTCGTCGGTGGTCTCGGTCGCGTCGGTCGCACTGGGCTCGTACTCCTCGAGGTCGTAGTCGTCCGGGTCCGTCGACAGGTCCTGGACGTCGTCGTCGACGCGCTGGCTGCTCGCGACGTCGTCGTTGATCTCGACAAGCGTGGCGAGGGAGTCGTCGTCCCAGTCGTTGATCTCCGTGGGCGTGCTGGGGACATGCTCCCCAGTCTCGACACAGACGCGCTTCCCGGCGTAGATCTCCACACTGGGGAGGTCGTCGTTGCTGCCCCAGGGCTCGGTGTCGAGTTGCCAGTCCGCTTGCTTCACGCCCTCCGGGAGCTCCCCCCGGTAGATCGCGTGGACGCCGGCGCCGGACTGGGAAACGTCGGCGTAGGTCGCCCCGAGATGCTCGAGGATCGCGACGAACGCAGGGTGGACCTCGCCCGTCTCGGGGTCGCGGACGTCATCACCGTCGACGTAGGCGTAAGGGTCGTCCTCCAGCTGAATGAACGCCCGCCCGTCGAGGCGGGGGTCGACCTCCGCCATCGACACCGTCTCGCCGTCGACGTAATTCTCGGAAAGGCCCCACTTCCAACGAGCGTCCTCGTCAGCGGCGGCCTCAGGATGATCACGGTTGGCCCACGGGGAGAAGGGCTTCTTTTCGACGTGTCCCATCCACTGCACTTCTGCTAGACGCTCGGGAGACCAGACGCGACTCTCGGGGTCGGTGAAGTCAGCGTCCGCCCACCGCGTCCATCGACCGTCGAAAGAGGTTCGTACGCGGCCACGCTCGTGACCTTCGTACGCGGTCCCGGCATCTTCCTGATAAATGTTTCCCCCATTTCCGGGTTCGACGCGACTCTCGTCCGTGTCCTCGTCGAGAACCGCCTCGACGACGTCGCGATCAGTGGGGCCGAGACCGAGGTGGCCGAGGACCTCGATGACGTCGGCATCGGGGTGAGCATCGACGTAGCGCTCGATGCGCTCGCGGTCCGTCACTGCGATCCCCCCCAGTCGTCCCAGGTAGTCTGCCCCGACCGATCGGGACGCTCCAGGTCAGGCTCCGCATCCGGCTCGGGGACGGGGATGGGGACGTTCGTGGTCGACTCCCGACCGACCGGTTCGTCGTCGACGACGTCGACGGTTTTTCCGTCGCCCTGCCAGTGGGGTGCCTCACTGATGGACTGATAGGTACCGTCGAGAGGGGGGCCCGAGTAGGAACGATCCGCGTTCACGCGGGCTCACCCCCGGGGTGAAGCACCGGATGATGTGCTGGACGGACGCTCGACGATCTTGTCAGTGCCTGGAGCGAAACGGCAAAAATCGAGAGGTAGCGGCTCAGATGTTCGCTATTCCGAGCCGAACATCTGGCGCATCATCGGGTGCATCTCCATCAGCTGCTCCTCGGCGATCTCCTCGTACAGCTTGTAGGTGATCGACACCGTCAGCAGCAGCCCCGTGCCGGAGACGGCGCCGATGGTGCCGAGCATGTTGGCCATGACGGCCAGCAGCCCCACCAGGGCGCCGCCGATGACGGTCACCTGCGGGATGTACCGCTCCATCACCTTCTCGATGACCTGCGGGTTGCGCCGGAAGCCGGGAATCTGCATCCCGGAGTTCTGGATCTGCTTGGCGGTGGCCTCGGGCCCCATACCGGTCGTCTCGACCCAGAAGATGGCGAAGACGGCGCCGCCGACGATCATGAACGTCAGGTCAACGGCCACCCGCACGAAGATCTGTGCGGGGTCGGCGGTCGTCCCCGCCAAAAACCACATCCAGTCCTGTCGGGACTGGATCGGCGCCAGGTAGTAAAACAGCCCAGCGGTGGGCTGCCCGTTCGCGTACTGTCCCAGGAAGGTGGGCATGCCCGCCCACTGGCTGTTGAGCAGCCGCCCCAGGAACTGGACGTTCGCCTGGAGCGCGCGCACGAGGATCATCGGCAGGACGCTCGCGTAGATGAGCTTCACCGGGAAGCGCCCGCGGGCGCCTTTCACCCGGGCGTGGCTGAGCGGGATCTCGACCCGCACGGACTCGGCGTAGACGACGATGGCGAAGATCAGCACCGTCGTCACCAGCGCGAGCAGTTGGCCCTGGCCGAGCAACAGCGCCTGGAACCCTTCCGCCGAGAGCGGCGACTGGATCTCACGGGCGCCGGTGATGATGCCGAGCCAGGTCGGGAAGAAGCCGTCAGTGCCGCCCAGCGCCTCCCACGAAAAGAGACCGGCGACGAGCTGCTGGCTCACGCCGGCGATGATGAACAGACCTACCCCGGAGCCGACGCCCCACTTGGAGACGATCTCGTCCATGAACAGGATGAGGATCCCGCCGACGAACATCTGGAAGAAGATGAGCGACTTGACGCCGCTCACTCCGACCCCCAGCGCCTCGGCTATGGCCGGGTCGGCTGGCAGGAAGCCGCCGGCGAACACCATCGGGAGCCCGGTGATGACGACCATCACGACCACCAGCAGCTTCTGGAGCCCCTGGTAGAGCACCTGGTCGCGCGGGTCGTTCGTGTCCAACCCGAGCAGGTCGGCCCCGCCCAGAAGCTGGAGCACGATGCTCGCGGTGACGATCGGTCCGATGCCGAGTTGCAGGATGCTCCCCTGCGAGCCGGCGAGGATCGACCGGAAGCGACCGTAGAAGTCCCCCCCGCCGGCTGTGCCGGTCTGCAGCCCGAACATCGTCACGTTCGTCAGGAAAAAGTACAGCACGAGGATACCGGCGGTCCAGCCGAGCTTCCGCCGGAAGGGGACGTGCCCCTCCGGCCGCGCGACTGACGGCATCCGCGTCAGCACCGGTTCGGCGGCTTCCTTCCATCCCATTGGTTACTCCTCGTCGCCGTCGTCGTCGTCGTCCGTGGTATCGTTGTCGGTCTGGCGGCGCTCGGCGCGCTCGCTGAGCTCGGCCGAGCCGCCCGCGGACTCGATCAGTTCGACGGCGCTCGCCGAGAAGGCGTCGGCCGTCACGTGGAGCTCGCCGCGGACCTGCCCGCCGCCGAGCACCTTCACCACGTCGACCTCGTGGCCGTCCTCGGCGACGTCGCGGGCGTCGATGCTGTAGCCGTCGCCGTCCTCTTCGGCGAGGCCGTCGGCGGCCAACAGCGCCGCGTCCTCGTCGAGCTCCTGGACCGACAGCTCGACGACGGTGTCCTGGACCTCCTCGGGGCGCGTGAAGCCGTGCTTGCCGAGGGGCTCGTAGTTGTGGAACTCGTGTTTGTCGCGCCCGGCGGCGCCGCGGCCGCCGCGGTGGCCGGCGCCGCGCCGGTTCTTGTGGGTGCCGCCGCCGTGGGTGCGCGAGCCGCGCTGGCGCTTTTTCTTGTCAGTCATTATCGCATCGCCTCCAGGAGCGAGTCGATCGCCTCGGTGGAGTGCCGGCCGAGCTGGCCGCCCTCCGCCGTGGGGTGTTTGATGCCGTCGTGGCCGCCGCGCGGCGGGTGGAGCCGCAGCGCGGGGGAGAGCCCCTGCTCGCGCAGGGTCGTCTCCTCGTCGACCAGCGCCGCCGCCAGCGCGGCGACGTCGTCGTAGTCGGTGTTGTCGGCGACCCACGCGTCGTCGACGTCGGCGTCGCCCTCCAGCGGTTCGGCCCGCCGTTCGAGCAGGAGCGTCACCGTCTCGATCGACGGCTCGCCGAAGGCGACCACGTCGTTGACCTTGTGGATCATCCCCTCGTAGCTGTCGGTCTCGGGGACGAGCGTGCAGTGGTTGACGCCGTGGAGGTTCAGCATGTCGAGGGTGTCCTCGACCTCGTAGTTCAGGTTCACGTCGCCGCGGACCTGGATCACGGCTTGCATCACTCGCTCACCTCCTCGCCGGCCTCGCGCTGGACCCGGCGGGCCCGCCGCGGGGTCCGGGACTGGGAGGCGTTCATGAGCGCGTTGTAGGTTGCCTTCGCGAGGTTGACCGTCGTCCGGGTGTTGCCGTTCGACTGGGTCCAGGCGTCCTTGACGCCGGCCAGTTCGAGGATCTTCCGGGTGGTCTCCGAGGCGGCCAGTCCCAGCCCGCGTGGGGCGGGGATGATCTCGACCGTCACGGAGCCGGCCTTGCCCTTCGCGCGTCGGGTCAGGGAGTGGTTGCCGCCCGCTCGGTCCTCCCAGGAGCCCGAGCCGCGGTCGACCTTGATGACGTTCAGCTTCGCGACCTGGATCGCCTTCTGGATCGCGGAGCCGACCTGGTCGTCGCGGCCCTCGGCGTAGCCGAGGTAGCCGTCGCGGTTGCCGACCGCCACGACACACCGGAACTTCACCCGGCGGCCGGAGTCGGTCATCCGCTGGACCATGTTGATGTCCAGTACCTCGTCGTCCATCCCCGGCAGGAGCTGGTCGACAATCTCCGATTCCTTCAGCGGGAGCCCCGTCTCCAGGGCCTGGTCCATCGACTGGACCTCCCCGTCCTGTACCATCCGGCCGAGACGCGTCCGCGGCTCCCAGCCGTCGTCGTAGTTACTCATTGTTCTCCATCAGTCGCTCGCGCACTTCGTCGAAGTGCGCGGGCAGCGTGGTTGCGTCGAACTCGCCACCGTAGAGCGGTTCGTCGAGCTGTTCGGCGTAGTCGGCGATGTGCTCGCCGCGGGTGCGCGGCCACTCCGCGAGGACGCTGTCGTTGTGCGGGATCTCGATCCCCGCGTCGATCGCGCCCTCCTGGACGGCGAACACCTTGTTGCCGGGCGTCGCCGTGTGCAGGCCGATGTCGAGGACCGCCTCCTCGACGCCCGCCTCGATCGCGCGGTTCCCCGCGAGCAGCCCCGTGAGGTACGCGCTGGGGAGGTTGCCCGTGGGGGCTTCCCAGCCGTACTCCGTGAGGTCCTCGCTGGTCGCCGCGGCGTGTGTCTCGTCGCCGCCCGGACCGGGGGTGATCAGCTGCGCCCTGACGTGCCTGTTGCTCACGCGAGCGACCAGGCGCGGCTTGCCGGATTTCAGCAGGCGCAACCGCTGGTGGTAGTCGGTCCGGACCTCGCGACGGCGCCGCATCGGTACCGTATCTCGTGGTCCTGTTGCCATCTATTGGTCCTCCAGCGTGATGCCGTAGTTGTTCTTGACGTACGCTTCGAGCCGGTCCACGCTGTCGAACTCGCCGCCGGAGGCCTTGTTGTAGAGCTCGCGGTACTGGGTACGGTCCAGAGGACCGTCGTCCCGGAGTTCCTTGAGGCGTCGGCGCTGGGCGCGGATGCGGCTGACCCATTCGTCTTTCTCGTTCTTGCGGGCGCCGGATCTCCCCTTGCGGGAGCCGGGGCCCTTGCGGTGGCCGTAGGATCGCTTCGCCGCGCGCTCGCGGGCACGACCCTTCGAGTTGGACTTGGCGTCCTTGACGTCGATGGTCCCCACGTCGACCAGTTCGCGGATGTCCTCGCGGGTGATCGCGTCCGCGATTTCGGCCTGCTCCTCGGGGTCCATCCAGACGCGGTCCTTGCCGACGTCGAGGACGTCGGCGGCCATGCGTCGCTGTGCTTTGAGGTCCGTCATTACTGGTTCACCTCGACTTCGACGTAGGTCGGGTTGAGAACGCGGATCTCGCGCTCCTCGCACTCGTCCTCGATGGACTCGCGCTTGCGAGCGCCGACCGTGCTCCCGATGCGGACCGCCTGGGTGTCCGGGTCGACGTTCTCGAGGTCGTCGACGTTGTGGACCCGGACCTCCTCGAAGCCGCTGGGGTGCAGTCCCCGGGCGGCGGTGGGCGAGCGGTAGCCCGCCTCGACGCTGGCGCCCTTGCCCTTGATGCCGCGGCGCTGCTTCGAGAGGTTGCCGCGGGGCTTGCGCCAGGACGTCGGCGTCCGCTTTTTCATGTGGTAGTCCTGCCGGAAGAACTTCGGCGACCGCTCCCGGTGTTTCTGGCCGAGCGCCGTCGCCGTCTCCTCGTCGAGGTCGGGCGTCTTGTCGGCGTGGCCGCGGGGACGGAGTTCCGTCTCGACGTCCTCCGCTTCCTCCTCGACCGGTTCGCTCTCCTCGACTTCGGCCTCGGTGTCGTCGCTGACTTCGAGGCCACCGACATCGGCCTTGATGCGGGCCGCGAGCGCGTTACCGACGCCGTCGACCTCCGAGAGTTCGCCCTGGCTCGCTGCCTTGACGTCCTCGATGGTCTCGTAGCCGGCGTCCCGCAGCGCTTCGGCCTTCGACGGTCCGACGCCGCTGATGTCTTCGAGTTCCTCGGGTTCGTCGTCGGCCATTTAGGCACCTCCGGTCTGGGGTTTCTGCGTGATGTAGACCCCGTCCTGAAAGACGCGGGTGTCCTTGTCGGTCACGCGCGTCAACTGTTCGATGGCGGCGGCGGTCTGCCCGACGTCCTCCTTGTTGGGGCCCGTCAGCACGACCTCCTCGCCGTCGATCTGTACCTCCGTGTCGCCGCGGACGGCCGTCCGTCGCGGCGCCTGCTCGCCGAGGAAGTTCTCGATGACGACCTCGTCGCCCTCGACGGTGACCTGCATCGGGAAGTGGGCGTACACGACTTCCATCCTGTACTCCCAGCCCTCGGTCACGCCGTGGAACATGTTCCGCACGTGGCTCTCGAAGGTGCCCATCGTCGCCGCCGTCTTGGCGTCGTCGTTGGGGCTCTCGATGACCACGCGCTCGTCGTCGACGCTGACGTCGACGTCGGGGAACCAGAGGCGCCGTCGCACGTCGCCCTCGGGGCCAGACACCACGAGGTCGAGGTGGTCCGTCTCGGCGGTCACGTCGTCCGGAATCGTGATTTCGACTCGGTTCATATCAGTATACGTATGCGATCACCTGGCCACCGATGCCCTCTTCGCGGGCCTCGTAGTGGCTCATGACGCCGTGGCTCGTCGTGACGACGAGCGCCCCGTAGTCCCGGGCGGGGAGATACCGCTTCTCCCATCTCTCGTAGTCGTCCGCACTCGTCGAGTAGCGGGGCTTGACGGCGCCACATTCGTTGATCGCGCCTTTCAGTTCGACCTCGAACTTGCCGGCCTTGCCGTCCTCGACGTACTCGAAGCCGTCGATGTACCCGCGGTCGTAGAAGACCTCGAGGACGTTGCCGATGATGTTCGAGGCGGGCTGTACCGTGTGTGTGAGGTGGCCGACGCTCTCGGCGTTGTCCACGCCCGAGAGTGCCGATGCCAGTGGGTCGTTATCCGCCATGGTTATCGATACTTCTTGAATCCCATCTTGGGGGCGACCTCGCGGAAGCACTGCCGGCAGAGGAAGATGTCGTACTTGCCGACGAGCCCCTGCTCGCGGCCGCAGCGACGACATTCGCGCTCGCCGCCGGTCCGCTTCTCGGCGTGTTCGCCCGTGTCGAGTTCGCTTTCGCTCATGCTGTCACCTCAACGTCGAAGTTCGCCTCCAGGAACGCGACGGCGTCCTCGGGGGTGAGCCGGTGACTGCCCGGAATCGTCCGCGAGGCCCTGTCGCGCTTTTTCACCCGGTAGCCCGGGCGCACGAGGTTCACCGTCACGTCGAGGCCGTAGATCCCCACTTCGGGGTCGTACTCCTGGCTCGGGAACTCCGTGTGTTCCTCGACGCCGAAGCCGAAGTTGCCCGTCTCGTCGAACATCGACTGCTTGATGTCCGCGAGTTCCAGCGCCGTCGCCAGGAACTCGTGGGCGTCCTCGCCGCGCAGGGTCACCTTCGCGCCGACGGGTTCGCCCCGCCGGACGCCGAAGTCCTGGCTGGCGCTTTTGGACTGGGTGCGCACGGACTCCTGGCCCGTGATCTCTTCCAGGATGTCCTCGGCGCGGGCGAGTTCGCGACCGCCCTCGCCGACGCCCATGTGGACGACGACCTTCTCGACGGCGGGCTCGCGCATCTCGTGGAACCCGCCTGCGTCGCTCTCGCTCATTCGGCATCACCGCCGTTTGACGTGGTCTGACGAGCTGCCGACTCGTCGTCGGCACCCGTGAAGTTCTCGTCGATGACGACGACGTACTCTTCGATCGTCTCGAAGTCGTCGTCGTCGGTCTCGACGCGGACGGCGTTGTCGCCGGAGCCGGGGGTGACCGTGATCTCGGTCACCTCGCCGATCTCGCCGGCGTGTTGCCCGTCGACCGCGGTCACGAGCGCACCCTCCTCGTAGGGGAAGTGCGCGACGATCTCCTTGGTCTCGTTGTCGACGACCAGCGAGTCTTTCGTCGCGTACGTGCCGGCCTCGTCGGCCGACACCTGCAGCGTCGTGCCGTCGTGCAGGGCGAGCTGGACGTCGCCGCCCGGGACGGTCGTCTTGCCGGCGACCTTGCCCAGGCGACTCTCGGCGTCGTCGGCGTCGATCGGCGTCAGCGCCAGTCGGCCTCCCTCGTCGGGGAACACGCGGTAGTACTCCTCGCGCTGCGTAAAGGCGAGGATGTCGAACATGCCGATCGGTCGGCGGTGGTCGGTTGCGGCGTCGCCGTTGACCAGGACCGATCCCTGGTTGAGCGCGTAGCGCGCTTCCTTCTTCGAGTCGGCGTAGCCGAGCACGTCCCGAAGCAGGATCACGAGCGGCACGCCGGCCTCGCCGTGCGGGCCGGCGCCCGCCTTCACCGTGAACGTCTCTTCCTTGCGCTCGACCGGCCAGGAGTTCGGTACTGACAGTCGTTTCTGGTGGTTGCCCATTACTGTTCACCTCCCTCGAGACGCGCCTCGCGGCGCTCGTCTTCGAGGTCGAGTTCCGTCACACGAACGTTCGACGCGTCGAGCGGGCGCGGCACTTCCTCGCCGTCTGCCTTCTCGGTGACGACCTCCTCGACGTGGATGACCTCCTCGCGCAGGTCGACCCTGAGCACTTCGGCCTCCTCGCCGGCGAAGTCGCCCCGCAGCACCTCGACGGTGTCGCCCGCGTTGACGCGCACGTTCCGCTGGCCGTACTCCTCCCGCAGGTCGGGCGAGAGCGGCGCGCGGACCTGGTCCTGGCGCTCGTGGAGCGACGCGTCGCGTGCGTTCGTTCGCTGTTTTCGTGGCTGTCGCGTCATACGATCATCGTTGCCGTGGATGCAATGCTCCCGAAGCGCTCTGCGACCTCTCGCGCGATGGGACCCTTGATCTCGGTCCCGCGAGGCTCGCCGACGTCGTCGATGAGGACGGCGGCGTTGTCCTCGAACTTGACGCGCTGGCCGCTGGGTCGGCGGATCGACTTCCGCTGTCGAACTACGACCGCTTCGAGCACCTGGCGGCGCATTTCCGGCGTACCTTTGGTCACCGAAACGGTGATCTTGTCGCCGATGCCCGCCTTGGGGTGTCGGTTCTTCGCTCCGGAGTAGCCCGAGACGCTGATCACTTTCAGCTCCCGGGCCCCGGTGTTGTCCGCACACGTGATCAGCGAGCCGCGTGCGAGGCCACGAGTGACGTCAGCCTTCAGCGCCTCCATCACTCCTCACCTCGCACCGTCTCGACGACCACGTGCGATTTCGTCTTCGACAGGGGCCGCGTCTCCGCGATGCGCACCTCGTCGCCCTCCTCTAAGTCGAGGCAGGGCGGCGCGTGCGCCGGGACGCGACTCCGGCGTTTCATGTACCGGTCGTACTTCGGAACGCGAACGTCGTACTCGCGCTCCACGACGACCGTCTTGTCCATCTTCGTAGAGGCGACCGTGCCCTCCAGGGTCTGTCCGCGCACGGACAGTGTGCCGTGGAACGGACAGTTCTGGTCGGAGCAGGCCTCCTCCGGTTCTGATACGTTAAGTCCTATCGCCATCGTGTGTCACCTGCGTTCTCCGTGCGGAGCGCGGGTCGTGAGAGCAGTCGGGCTCCATCCACCGTAACGTAGGCCGTGCCGTAGCCAGCCTCGACCCGGGCCCTCTCGGGGTTGCCGGGTGTCGAGACCGGTTCCGACGCGGTCCCCGGGGCCTCGCGGCCGCCGGCGGCTTCATCTGTGTGCGTTGCCGCGGCCCGATCTGCCCGGTGCGGATCGGCCGCAGTGCCCGGTCGCGCTTTCTCCCCGGCACCCGCGGGTCGGGCGGCCGGAGCGTCCGAAAGTGCGAAC
>Ga0207720_100100_pt1 | contig 88021 bp, 76 predicted proteins | sample A23P2SouthBayCA_2_FD_187751 | JGI IMG/M metagenome (GOLD analysis project Ga0207720, IMG submission 187751) | Aerobic enrichment media microbial communities from Eden Landing Ponds, California, USA - A23 E3 (2) (SPAdes) | ecosystem: Environmental > Aquatic > Marine > Unclassified | place... | reverse complement strand
CCCCCCCCGCTGCGGCCACGAGTTCCGCTCCCGTCTTGCTCGTGAACACGACGTACTCGGCGTCTCGCGGTCGCTCGCCCGTCGGTTCGACCGAGAGCATCGGGTCCGCGACCGGGTCGACACCGAGGTCGGTCAGGAGGGATCGGGCTTCGGCGAGTCGCTCGTCGTCGGGGCGAAAGACGGCGACGCGTGGGGCGTCGCGTTCGCTCACTCGTCGGCCTCCGCTTTCTCACGTGCCCGGTCGATCAGGTCGGCCGCGCCCTCCTCACGCAGATCGGCCGCGAGATCCGCGGCCGCGTTCGCGTGGTCCGTGACCGGGAGATCGGTGGCGCGTTCGATGGCCGCCTCACCGTCGAGCGACAGCACCTGCACCGTCACGTGGACGTACTCACCCTGCACGACGGCGTAGACGCCGATGGGAGCGATACAGCCACCGCCGAGTTCCGCGAGCACCGTCCGCTCGACGGTCGTTTCGACGCGTGTCACCGGATCGTCGACGAGGGTGCGGATCGTCTCGGCCGCTTCGGCGTCCCCGCGAGCCGTCACCGCGATGGCGCCCTGTCCCGGCGCGGGGACGAACGTATCCGTGGGCAGACGCGTCGTCTCCACGACATCGAGCAGGTCGCTCCGGGCCAGTCCTGCTTCCGCGAGGACGATGGCGTCGTACTCCGTCTCGACCGCCCGCTCCATCGCCCGTCGCTCCAACTCGGTCAACGCATCGAACCACTCCTCGACGGGCTGATCGAACGCGTCCGGATGTTCGCCCTCGTCCTCGTCTTCGGCGTCCAGTCGTCGCTGGTGTTCGTGCTGCAACCCCGGCGCGAGCAACTTCTCCAGTCGGGTGTCGACGTTGCCCCGGAGTGGTTCGACCTGCAGGTCGGGACGTTCACGGCGTATCTGCGCGCCGCGGCGGAGCGACGAGGTGCCGACGACCGCTTCGTCGGGCAGGTCGTCCAGCGCTGTGCCGTCGGGCGTCACGAGCACGTCGCCAGCCGGTGCGCGCTCGGGAATCCCGGCGACGACGAGGTCGGCCGGCGACTCGGTCGGCATATCCTTCATCGAGTGGACCGCAGCGTCGACGCTCCCGTCGAGTACCTGTTCGTCGAGCGCCCGGACGAACGCGCCCGTCTTCCCCAGGCGGTGAATGAGTTCGTCCCGGATCTCGTCGCCGCGGGTCGACACCTCGACCGTCTCGACGTCGAGGCGCCGGGCGGAGAGGTGATCGCGGATGCTCGCCGTCTGTCGGAGGGCGAGGTCTGACCCGCGCGTCGCTAGCCGTATCGTCCCGCGCGTGCTCATACCGGGGCCGACGCCCCCGAAGGTGAAAAGCCCACCAGTTCCGACCGCAGGCACCCGGGACCGCACGACAGCGTGGGGGGAAGCTATTCCCGTCTCCCCGAAGTAGCCGCCCACGATGTCGAAGATACCGACGTACAACGCGGTCGGTCTCTCCCCGACGGTGTGGGGGGCCGAAGAGCGCAGTGATATCGAGAAGAACCTCGATCACATCCACGAAGCCCTCTCCGCGGCCACCTGGCTCAGCGGACTCGAACTGCCGGTCAAACTCGCCGTCCTCCCCGAGGGCGCCCTCCAGGGGTTCACCGACGAGGTGTTCGACATGGACCACGCGACCTACCGGGAAGAGATCGCCATCGCCATCCCGGGCCCCGAAACCGACACGCTCGGGGAGTACGCCAAGGAGTTCGGGGTGTTCCTCGTCGCCTCCGCGAAGGAGAAGGCCCCGGAGTACGACGAGAAGTTCTACAACACCGCGTTCGTCATCAACCCCGACGGCGACATCATCCACACGCACCGGAAGGTGACGCCCCTGCTTCCAGTCGAGCGTTCCGTGTCCCCCCACGACGTGTGGGACGATTGGCGGGAGACCCACGGCGACGACCTCGACGACATCTTCCCCGTCGTCGACACCGACATCGGACGGATCGGCATCTCGCTCGCCATCGAGGGGGCGTATCCGGAGTACGTCCGTGGCCTCGCGATGAACGGCGCGGAGGTGATCTGTCGGATCGCGTGTCCCGAGCCGTTGGTGGCGAACGATAGCTGGGAGATACAGAACCGGGCGCGGGCACTCGACAACACCTGTTACGTCGTCGCGCCCAACCTCGGCACCTACCACGTCACGCCCGACGCGGACACGCCAGTGGACACCTTCGGCGGCGGGTCGATGGTCGTCGACCACCGGGGCCAGATTCTCGCGGAACACGCCTATGGCTCCGGGTCGTCCTACTGCGCGGCTCCCGTCGACGTGGAGGGACTCCGCGAACACCGGACCGAATCGCCGCTCACGAACTGGATAAAGGACCTCCGCACCGAACTGATCCGGCCGATCTACGACCGGGATATCTATCCGAAGAATCTCTGGCTCGACCGACAGCCGGTCGATCACGAGACGTACGCCGAGGAGGTGACGGAGCGACAGATCGAGAAGATGATCGAGGACGATATCTTCGTCCCGCCGTATCACGAGCGGGAAGACGGGGACGAGAACTGATACTGCCGGCTGTAAGTCCGTTCCGTACAGTTACAGCCGACAGTATGAGCGTCGGGCGCGGCCTACAGCGCGTTCTGATACGCGTCGAGCGTCCGCTGGATGTCCTCCTCGGTGTGGGCGTAGCTGACGAACTGGGCCTCGAACTGGTTGGCGGTGAGGAAGATGCCCTGCGCTTTCATCTCCTGCCAGAACACCCGCTCCCAGCGGTTGGTCTCGGCGGCGGCCACGTCCGCGCCCGTCTTGGGACAGGCGTCGTAGGTCGGGCAGTCCGTCCGCTGGCGACACCCCGCCTCACAGCGGTCCGCCCCGCCCGCCCCGTGGCGGGTGAAGATGGTCTTGAAGATGCTGCCGGTACCGACGACGGTGTACTCCGGCGCGCGCTCCTCCAGAATGTCGGTGATGCCCGCACGCAACTGCTCGCCCAGCGAGTTCACGTGCTCGTACACGTCGTTCTCGGCGGCGTAGCGCAGGGTCTCGAGGCCCGCGGCCATCGTCACCGGGTGGCCGGAGAAGGTGCCGGACTGGAACACGTCGCCACCGGGGGTGAGGTGTTCGACGATTTCGGCCCGACCGCCGACGGCACCGACGGGGAACCCGCCGCCGACGATCTTCCCGAGCGTCGTCAGGTCGGGCGTGACGCCGAACTCGCTCTGTGCACAGCCGAGACCGCCGACGCGGAAGCCCGTGATCACCTCGTCGAAGATCAGCAGCGACCCGTGTTCGTCGCAGAGTTCGCGGAGCGTCTCGTGGAAGCCGTCGACGGGCATCACGACGCCCATGTTGCCGAGGATGGGTTCGGTGAGGACGGCCGCGATCTCGTCGCCGTGTTCCTCGAACACGTCGGTCACGGTCTCGGGGTCGTTGAACGGGACGGGGATGGTGTGCTCGGCGAAGGAGTCGGGGATGCCGGGCGAGGAGGGCTGGGCACCCTCCGGGCCACCCTCCACGAGCGTCGACTCCTGGGCACCGTGGTAGCCGCCCTGCATGACGACGATCTTGTCGCGGCCGGTGTAGGCCCGGGCGAGGCGGACCGCCGAGACGGTGGCTTCGGTCCCCGAGTTGACGAAGCGCAGCATCTCCACCGAGGGGACGTGCCGCGCGACGAACTCCGCGAGGTCGACCTCCACCTCCGTCGGCGCGCCGTACATCGGCCCGGAACTGACGTGTGACTGCACCGCTGCTTCCACCGCGTCGGGGAGGTCGTGGCCGTACAGCAGCGGGCCATACCCCATCACGTAGTCGAGATACCGGTTGCCGTCGGCGTCGATGACGTGCGCGCCGTCACCGCGCTCGACGAAGAAGGGGTACGGCATCGACGCTCGCACCGACGAGTTGACGCCGCCGGCGAGCACCGACAGCGCCCGGTCGTACAGGTCCCGCGATTCGTCGTGGCTCATACCTACGGCTGTGTCCCACTGGGGAAAGAATGTACGGGGTTTCGTCGAAAAGGCCGCGTGGTGCTCCGTATCGCGCCGTTCGTCGCCGTCGTGGTGGGCTCAGACCGCGTCCGGTCCCTCCTTGCCCGTGCGCACCTGGATCGCGTTGTCGACGGGCATGATGAAGATCTTGCCGTCGCCGGGTTCGCCGGTGTTGGCGCTCTTGCGGATGGCGTCTGCCACGTCTTCGGCGGGCACGTCCGCGACCACGCACTCGATTTTCACCTTCTGGTGCAGGTCGACGGTGTACTCCTCGCCGCGCCACTGCCCTTTCTTCGCGGGCTGGGAGCCGCGGCCGGAGACGTTCGTCACCGTGATCGAGGGGGCGCCGACCTCCGCGATCGCCTGTTTCACGTCGCCGAGTTTCTCCGGGCGGAGCATCGCGACGACCATCTTGATGTCACGCTCGCCGCCGTCCGTGCGGATTTCGTGACCGCCGTCCGTGCGGATCTCCACGTCTTCACCGCCGTCGGTCTCGTAGGTCGGGCCGCCGTCGGCGACCACGTCGGGTTCGCCGAACTCGGGGTAAGTGTTGACGCCGTGTTCGGCCACGTCGAGACCCTCACGCTCGTGTTCGGGGGCGACGCGGGCCTGGCCGATCGCCTTGAGGACGCCGAACACCAGCGCCGTCGCGACGATGGTCCAGCCGGCGATGACCGCGACACCGGCGAGCTGGCCGACGAAGCTGACCGAGTAGCCGGGGATGGCGAACAGCGGGAAGAGGACCGCACCGAGGACGCCCGCGCTCCCGTGGACCGGGAACACCGCACAGACGTCGTCGATCTTCAGGCGTTTCTCGATGAACTCGAAGACGATCGGGAGCTGAGCGCCGGCGAGGCCGCCGATGACCAGCGCGCCGATCCACGTGATCGCGTTGGTGTTGCTCGTGATGCCGACGAGGCCGGCGAGCATCCCGTTCGCGACGTAGAGGGTGTCGACCTTCCCGGTCTTCGCCAGCGCGGCTGTGCCGGCGCCGATGGCGCCCGCGGCCATGCCCATCGTCGTCGTGAGGGCGACGCGACCGAGCTGGTCACTGAGCAGACCGCCGTCGCTGAAGATGGCGGACGTGCCCACGTTGAAGCCGTACCAGCCGAAACAGAGGATGAGCGTCCCCAGCACCGCGAAGGTGAGCGAGTGACCGGGGATGATGTTCACCGAGCCGTCCTCGTTGTAGCGGTCCATCCGGGGGCCGAGCACCCACGCGGCCGTGAGGCCGGCGATGCCGCCCATGCCGTGGACGATCATGCCGCCCGCGAAGTCCTGGAAGCCCGGACCGATGGTGGTCAGGAAGCCACCGGCCCACGTGAGGCCGGTGACGACGGGGTAGATGACTGCGGACAGGAGGATGGTGTACGTGACGTACGCGCGGAGTTTCGCGCGCCCCGCCACGGCCCCGCTGACGATGGTGGCCGCCGTCATGGCGAACACGGCGCCGTACAGCCAGCCGACCCAGCCGGCCGAGCTACCGGTGATGTAGCCGAACGGGTTCGAGCCGCCGCCGACCATGGTCGAGACGCCGGCGCCGATGAGGAAGTAGACGATGACCCCGACGCTCCAGGTCAGCATGTTCTTCGTCAGCTGGTTGGCGACGTTCTTCGAGCGTACCTGCCCCGCCTCCAGCATGGCGAAGCCGGCGTGCATGAAGAAAATGAGGAAGCTGACCGTCAGAATCCAGGCGTTGTTGACGCCCGAGGTGATCGCCGACGGATCGACCTGCAGCGGCGTCAGCATTCCGTCACTCCTCCTTCCGGTACTTCGGTATCAATACTTGGACAGACGTTCGAGTTTCCAATTTTTTCTCCCATGTTCGTTCTCCGTGTTGCGATAGAACGTACTGTTACGACATAATATAAGGATTAGCGTTGACAAATGTACGAATAATTGCCTTAGCGTGGATGAACGTCCGGTTTAATAGTAAATATAGTGTGTATAAGGTCGCGAACTAACAGTATCTCGGCCTATTCTGCCGTATAAGTTGACGTTCATTGTGTAAAATAATCAACTATTCTGCTCGAACAGTAGTCCGGTCGCGTCTCTCGCTCACCGCATCTCTGGCGACCGATCAGCAGTCGGGCGCGATATCCTCGGCGAAGTACGTCACGATCATGTCGGCACCCGCACGTTTGAGCGAGAGCAGGGATTCCCGGGCGACGGCGTCGAGATCGAGCCATCCTTTCTCCGCGGCGGCGTGGAGCATCGCGTACTCGCCGCTGACGTTGTACGCCGCGACCGGGCGGTCGAACTCCCGACGAACGGCGCTCACCACGTCGAGGTAGGGAAGACCCGGCTTCACCATCAGCACGTCCGCGCCCTGCTGAACGTCGAGTCGCACCTCGCGGAGCGCTTCCCGCCCGTTCGCGGGATCCATCTGGTAGTGGCGACGGTCACCGAAGGCGGGTGCGCCGTCCGCGGCGTCGCGGAACGGGCCGTAGAACGCGCTCTCGTATTTCGCGGCGTAGGACATGATCGCCACGTCGTCGAAGCCGGCGTCGTCGAGAGCCGTCCGGATGGCTCCCACCATCCCGTCAGTCATGCTCGACGGGGCGACCACGTCCGCGCCCGCCTCGGCCTGCGAGACGGCCGTCCGCGCCAGCAGGTCGAGCGTCGCGTCGTTGTCCACGGTTAGCGTGGGGTCGTCACGGGCGTCCGGTTCGAGCACGCCGCAGTGGCCGTGATCCGTGTACTCACACAGACAGACGTCGGTAATGACCGTCGCGTCCGTCTCGGCGGTGATGGCACGGGTCGCCCGCTGGACGACGCCGTCGTCGGCCCACGCACGCGAGCCCTCAGCGTCCTTCGATTCGGGGATGCCGAAGAGGATGATGGCTTCGACGCCCGTCGCCAGCACCTCCTCGACGCGGCCCACCGCGTCGTCGACGGGAACGCGTTCGTGACCGGGCATCGACTCGATGGCGACGCGTTCGTCGGTCGTCGCGTCGACGAACACGGGGGCGACGAGGTCGGTCGCGCGGAGTTCGGTCTCGCTGACCAGCGAGCGTACGCCGTCGCGGCGGAGCCGGCGCGGTCGGTCGGTCGAGTGCATACCGCACGCCTCGTCGGGCACGCTCAAAACCCCGTCGTTCCGACCGATCATAGGGAGTATCGTAACTGCCCATCGATTCTCACCGACCCGTCACGGCGAGAATCTCTGCTGACTTCCGATACTTCCTATCAGTAACCGATTTGTCCGTGCGCACCGAGCGACGAACGTGTTCCCACTTCAGGTCTCGCAGTTGCCGGCCACGCTCCGGGACCTCCTCGCTGCCGACTACGGCCTCCTCGTCCTCCTCGGCGTGTTCGTCCTCGAGGGTGCCATGTTGCTGTACGTCGTCCCGAGCGAACTCGTGGTGCCGGGGGCGTTGGCGCTGCTCGGCGGCACGTTGCAGAACGCCGTCCTGATCGTCGCCGTCGCCGTCGTCGGCGCGACCATCGGCCAGTACGTACTGTTTACCGTGGCGAAACGGGCCGGTCGCGAGCGCCTGCTCCAGTCGCGGTGGTTCCGGGTCAGCGACGACGCTCTCGACCGCTTCGAGGGCTGGTTCGACCGTTGGGGTCCGATCGTCGTCCCCGTGAGCAACACGCTCCTGTTCACACGCGGAATGGTGACGGTGCCCGCCGGCCTCGCCGGAATGGACGACCGACGGTTCGTCCTGCTGTCGGCACTCGGCACGCTCTCGTTCGAGTCGATACTCGCGGGACTCTATCTCTGGTTCGGGACCGTTCTGTAGGCGGGGACCGAAAAAGAACCCTACTCCGTGCGGTCGATGTCGATCTTCTCGCGCAGGGCGGCGAGATCGTCGGACTCCGCGAGTTCCTCCAGGCGCTCGCGGAAGTGGCTCTCGCAGAGGCCGACGCGAATGCCCTCCTTCTCCGCCGCGTAGGCGGCCTCGCGATCGCAGTAGTGGCAGTTCATACCCTCGCTTGGTGCTCCCACCGGTTTAACCCTGCGCATCCGGCAGACGAGACGCAACACGGGCGTACGCCGTCGTCGAGAGACCGGTGATCCCGAGCCGCCGATCGTGCGCGTCGCTCCCACCGGTCGCCAACAGATCGTGCGCCTCGATCACCTCGTCCAGACGCGCCTCGTCGACCGGGCGATCGTACGGATAGTATCGCTCGACGGCGTCGAGATCAGCCGCGAGATCCAGCGCCGCCTCGGTGTCGGCGTACCGGAACGGGTGGGCGAGCGAGACGACCGGCGACGCGTCAGACAGGAGATCGAGTCCTCGCTCGACGCTCGGTACCTCCCGGGAGACGTAGCAGGGTCCGTCGTCGCCGATGAACCGGTCGAACGCGCCCGCGTAGTCACAGTCGGCCTCGCTCTCGTCGACGGCGCGGGCGACGTGGGGGCGCCCGACACCGGGTTCGAACGACACGTCGAGGTCGACCCCCAGCCGTTCCTCGACTCTCCCAGCCATGCGGCGCGCGCGTTCGACCCGGTCGGTTTGGATGCGGTCGAGCGCTGCCCGCAGTGCCGGCGTCTCCTCGACGCCGTAGCCCAGCAGGTCGACCCGTCCTGTCGCCGTCTCCACTTGGAGTTCGATTCCGCGGATCACCGTCACGCCATCGAGCGTGGTCACCGGTGCGTCCAGCCCCGGATGCAGGCGGTCGTGATCGGTCACGGCGACGGCGTCGACGCCCCCGCGACGCGCCGCGGCCGGAAGATCGGACAGCGTGAGTCGGCCGTCCGACGCCGTCGTGTGTACGTGCAGGTCGGCGGCCACGTCCATACTCGCCCCTCGCCGTCGCCGCCGAAAGAGCTTGCGACCGTGTGAACGACGCCCGTGGGAACTCTCCTCAATTAAGGATAATTAAAGACTTGGATCGGACTAAGGACGTACATGGAAAACCATTATAGTTATTGACCGTGTTGAACCCAGTGATGAAGTTCAACGGCACCGGCGAAATGATCGACGCTCTAGAATTCCCGATCACCACCGACGAAATCATCGCCAACCACGGCGACCACGAACTCGAACTGCAGCGCGGGACCGAACGGGTCGGCGAGATTCTCGAGCGGCTCGGCACGGAGGAGTTCGACGGCCCCGAGGACGTTCGTCTCTCCGTTCGCTCCGCCGTCGGTCACAAGGCTATCGGTCGGCGCTTCTACAGCGACCGCGACCCGACCGCCCTCGGCGAATCCGGCCCGACGCCGCTCTCGCTCTAGTCGAGCACCGAATCCAGTTCTAGCGGGATCGATCCCTTCGTGTAGCCAGCGACGCGGCCGTCCGGCCGGACGCGATAGACGACCGCCGGTCGGTGACCAACCTCCGGCCGTGCGTCCCTGACGGCGAACCAGTCGTCGTCCGGGAACGACGAGCAGTCGACGAAGAGGACGACGCCGCCCGCGTGAGCGGAGAGCTGACCGTCCGTCTTCGTCTTTGCCGTGTCGCGGACGGCGGCGACCGGCGTCCCCGCCGATCGACGGTTGGGCGGGAGCGGTCGCGTCACCTCGACCAGCGGCTGTTCACTCGCTGGACTCCGTGCCTGGAAGTCGATGGAGTGACCCGTCGTCACTTCGACTTCGGGCACCACGTCGTAGCCCGCGTCGTCGAGGAGTTTCGCGGTGTGAAATTCACCCATCGTCGCCGCCATCCGCGTCAGATCCAGCTGTTCCGACGTGCCGAGTTTGCCCGCCATCAGCTCGCGGTAGTCATCGAGAACGCCCGTCGCCAGGAAGGATTCGTAGAAATCGAGCGTCTCGTCGGCGCTTGCGTCGGGGAAACCCCCCGCGTGCTCGTCGAAGAACTCGCGGGTGGTCCACCGGCCGTCCTTCGAGAGGAAGACGGGGAGGAAGAACCACGAGAGGTGCGGGTAGTCTTCGAGCCACGGCGACTGTTCGTGCAGTTCCGCACGGAGTTCGCGTTCCGCCCACTCGGCGACGGGCGTCGGCACCTCGCCGAACCCGTACTTGTCGGTGCGCCAGAGACTCGATGGGGTCTCGGTGTTCCCCAGCCAGTAGGCCTCCTCGTCAGTCCAGCAGAAGAGCGCAGTGTCGCCGTTGTCGATGTCGAACCGCCGGGCGTCGTACCTCTCGGGCGGTTTGAACCACGGGCGACTGCTCGTCGCGCCGAGGTTGGTGTCGAGCGGTTCGAACACCTCGGCGCGTACGCGTCCCTCGGTCCAACGACCGGGGGCATGTCGAAAACGGAGCGGTCGTGCCACGGCGGCAGTAGGCGCTCGGCCGCTTTACGCCTTCCGTGTCGGCAGCCTCGGGATCACTGTCCGTCCGTGGTCGCGCTTCTGCCGGTCAGTCTCCTCGACCGACACGTCTATGACGGCAGTTCGTGAACGCTCCCCACGGATGAGCGATCGGCGGGACGCTATCGTCGATGGATCGATTCCACGGACGCTTGTGGGTCTCGCCCTCCCACTGGTCGCCCAGAACGTCGTCCGAGTCGCCCAGCAGGTGATCGACACCTTCTGGCTCGGTCGCCTCGGTGAGACGGCCGTCGCTGCCGTCGGCCTCACTATCCCCGTCCTCGGCCTCCTCTTCGCTCTCCTCGTGACACCCTTCGTCGGCACGCAGATCCTCGTCTCCCAGCGCGTCGGTGCCGACGACGACGCTGGCGCCCACCGGATGGTTGTCCACGGGTTCGCCCTCGCCGCCGTCGTCGGCGCCGTCGTCGGCGCCGGCGTCTTCCTCGCTGCCGACCCGGTCGTCCGCCTCGTCGGCGCCGGTCCGGATGTGGCGCCCGCCGCTGCGCTCTATCTCGGCGTCGTCGCCCTCGGCCTCCCGCTCGCCGGCGCGAGCGACGCCCTCGAAGCCGGCTTCGTCGGCCGCGGCGATTCCCGCGCTTCCCTCTGGATAAACGTCGCCACCGTCGTCGTCAACGTCGTCCTCGACCCCTTCCTCATCTTCGGCTGGTGGATCTTCCCGGCGCGTGGCATCGAAGGTGCGGCGCTCGCGACGGTGGCCGGCTACGCTGCCGGCCTCGTTCTCGCCCTCGGTCTCGCCCTCGGTCCCCGGATGGATCTCGCCCGCCGCCACCTCGTCCTCACCGCGGCCGACTTCCGCGAACTCCTCTCGGTCGGGGCGCCGATCACGGGCCAACAGGTCGTCAGCCAGAGCGTCCGCGTCCTACTGGTCGGTGTCGTCGCTATCGCCGGCGGCGCGGCCGGCCTCGCCGCCTACACCGTCGGCGCCCGCGTCGCCAGCGTCGCCGTCCTCCCCTCTCGCGGCCTCGGACAGGCGGCACAGAGCATGGTCGGCCAGAACGTCGGCGCCGACCGCCCGATTCGCGCCCGGCGCACCACCCGCGTCGGCGTCGCCATCGCCGCCGGCGCGCTCGCCCTCCTCGGCGTCGTCCAGTGGTTCGTCCCCGGTCCCGTCGCCCGTCTCTTCGTCCCCGACCTCTCGGGTGACGGCCTCGCGCTCACCGTCCAGTACCTCACTATCCTCGCCTACGGCTACCCCGCCATCGGTGCCGTCGACCTCCTGCTCGCGGGGTTCAACGGGGCCGGGCGTACCCGGACGAGCTTCGTCGCCGACCTGCTGAAATACTGGGCGGTGCGCCTGCCCGCCGCCGCTCTCGCCCTCCCCGCCACCGCGTCGGTGTCCCTGCTGGGCGTGACCGTCGCGCCCGGACTCGATCTCGGGATGCCTGCGGTCTTCTGGGCGGTCACGGGGTCGAACGTCGTCGCCGCCGTGGGCGTCGGCGCGTACTACGCCGCCACGGTCCGGAAAGGGCTGTTCACGGACATCGCGGACGGCGAGGAGGCGGACGCAGCCCCGGCCGACGACGCGGACGCGGCCCCGGCCGACGACGCGGACGCGGCCCCGGCCGACGACGAAGATCTCGATTCCGACGCCACCGCTGATCCCACCGACTGATAGTGCTTACTGTCACTGTTCACCGATGATTCGCCAAGACGGGTCGGCGACCCACCGGTACTGACTTACACCGATCACTATGAGAGGGCCTGAAGTCGCTACTGACAGCCTTTGCCGGTGATCGGTGTCGGTGGAGGCGAGTTCCCCCGAAAACAGCAACGCCTCGCTCACATATTCGTATAAATATAATTAAAAAAGATTTATTTCAAGTCGGGTTCATTTCCTGAATCCCTCAGTGGGGAGGGGGACGAAGAAATGACAAACGGCGAGACACCATACCGACGCCGCACAGTTCTGAAAACGATCGGCGGGACTTCCGTCGCGCTCAGCGTGGGGACCGGCGTTGCCGCCGCCAGAGGCAAGGGGCAAAAAGGCGGCGCAGGCTTCACCTTCACCGAGCCGACCGTCGATACGTTCACCATCGTAGACGAGAGCGGTAGCAGCGACGAGACCTTCCAGCGTGGGTGTGGGAAGGGCGGCGAACTGCAACCCTACAGCTTTTTCCACTCCGTCGACAGTTTCGACGGAGACGGAGAGACCGACCGGCTCTATCCACATCCCAGCGACAAGCGCTTCGGCACCGGCGAGTTCAAAATAAACAACGTCTGCGAAACCGAGACTGGACGTGATCGGCCCGCCTACTGGGTCACGTTCGCGCCCTACTGATCGGGCGCCATCGCTGACTACTCCTCGATTTTTATACTCGACTCACACCAACGCCATGTTACTGGCGCTGTCGTCGGCGTCTACTCGGCGACGTTCAGCACCGTCGCCTCCGACAGTTCCCGGACGCGGGACGGTGCAATCGGGAACACCGCCTCGGGCGTGCCCGCCGCCGCCCAGACGGTGTCGAACGCCGTCACGGTCTCGTCGAATAAGACGGGAACGGAGGCGTCGTGACAGTACGACGGGACGCCGCCGATCGCCCAGTCGATCCGGTCTTTGATACGCTCCGCATCGGTCATCGACACCGACTCCCCCGAGACGCCAAACTGGGCGGCGACCGTCGACTCGTCCACACGGTTGGCGCCGCTGGTCACGACCACGACCAGACTATCGTCAACGGCCATGACGATGCTACTGACGATCTGGGCGAGTTCGCAGCCGATGGCATCGGCCGCGTCGGCGGCCGTTTTCGTTCCTTCGGGGAATTCGTGGATATCGACCTCGACGCCGTACTGCTCGCGGGCGCGGTCGACGAACCGCTCGGCACTCGGATGCGTGGCCGCCCCATCGTCGCCCCCGACGGAAACGCCTTTGCCGCCCCGGCTCTGCCACTCATCTATGATTCTGTACGGCGCCCACGCCCACCGTCCGGAGGTGCCGACCGCGTGAAGGTCGCCGACGCCGTCCCGGAGTTCGCCGACGCCTTCGACTTCGAGGAGTTCAACGCGATGCAACGAGAGGCGTTGCCCGTCCTCGTCGAGACGGACCACAACGTCGTCGCGTCGGCGCCCACGGCCAGCGGCAAGACGGCGCTCGCAGAACTCGCCATCTGCAAGACGCTGAGCGAGGGCGGCACCGCGCTCTTTATCGCCCCCATGCGCGCTCTCACCAACGAGAAAGAGAGCGAGTGGGAGCGCTTCGAGGCCCTCGGCTACTCCGTCTACGTCGTCACGGGCGAACGCGACCTGAACCCACGGCGCGCGCGTCGCGCCGACGTGCTGGTGATGACACCCGAGAAACTGGACTCGGCCACGCGGAAACACGACTCCCGACGCTACGACTTCGTGACCGACGTGGACTGCTGTGTGATCGACGAGGTCCACCTCCTCGACTCCGAGCGCCGCGGGGGCGTCCTCGAAGTCACTATCTCTCGTCTCCGCCGGCTCTGTGACCCCCGCTTCGTCGCTCTCTCCGCGACCATGCCCAACGTCGATGACGTGGCCGCCTGGCTCGACGCGCCGTCAGAGGCCACCTTCTCCTTCGGCGACGAGTACCGTCCGGTCGATCTTCAGACCGGCGTCAAGACCTACACGCACGGCGAGAACAGCTTCGCGGACAAGTATCGCCGGCTCTACCGCGCCCTCGATCTCGCGGAACCCCACGTCCGCGAGGACGGCCAGGCGCTCGTCTTCGTCGCCTCCCGGCAGGACGCCGTCAGCGCCGCCGCCAAGACTCGCGACGAACTCGCGGAGCGCGATGTGCCGGTCGGCTCCCGCGGCGACTACGACTTTCACAACGACGCCAAGGAGTTGAGCGACGACGAACTCCACAAGGCCGTCCTCGACGGCGTCGCCTTCCACCACGCCGGCCTCTCGAAGTCGGATCGCGACCGCATCGAGCAGTGGTTCAAGGAGGGGAAGATCGCCGTGCTCTTCTCCACTTCGACGCTCGCGTGGGGTGTCAACCTCCCCGCTCGCTGTGTCATCGTCCGCGACACCAAGTACCACGATCCACTGGAGGGTGAGGTGGACATCAGCCCGCTCGACCTCCTGCAGATGCTCGGCCGCGCCGGGCGACCGGGGTACGACGACGTGGGCTACGGCTGGATCGTCTGCGACCGCTCGGACGCCGACCGCTACCGCCGCCTCCTGCGCGAGGGGACCGAGATCGAGTCCCACCTCGCGGCCGACCTAGACGCCCACCTCAACGCCGAAATCGCGATGGGGACCATCGACGACCTGGACGACGTGCTCTCGTGGCTCGAAACGACCTACTACTACGTTCGCGCGGCCTCCGAACCCGCCGCCTACGACTTCGACGGCCTCCGTGACCGTGTGCGCGAGACGCTCGAATCGCTGGTCGACCGCGGATTCGTCGAGATGGGCGACGACCTCGCCATCGAGTCGACGGCGCTCGGCCGCCTCGCCTCGAAGTACTACCTCCGGCTCTCCACGGCGGGAGCGTTCCACGCGCTGGCCGACCGGGATCGCATCGACGTCGACTCGATCCTCGAAACCGTCGCCGACGCGGCCGAGTTCGACTCCGTCTCCGCACGGCAGTCGGAGGCGGACGCCGTCGATGCCGTGTTAGGTGCGGAGGGCGACCACCTCGACGACGGTCCGCGAAAGGTCCTCGCTATCCTCCGCGCCTCGACGAGCGACTCCGTCCCCGCCGACCTGCGGAGCGACGCGTGGATCATCCGCCGGAATGCCCTGCGACTACTGGCCGCCCTCCGGGAGTTCCTCGCCCGCTTTGCCGGCCCGCGGGCCGCCAACCTCGCCCGCCGGCTCGAAGCCCGGATCGAACACGGCGTCAGCCGCGACGCCGTCTCGCTCACCGCCGTCGACGGCATCGGTGCCGGGCGGGCGCGCAACCTCGCTGCCGGCGGCCTCTCTCGTCCCGCCGACATCGTCGACGCCGGTGTCGACGACCTCGAACGCGCCGGGCTCTCGGCCGGCGTCGCCGAGCGCGTCCTCTCCGCCGCCGCCGACCTGCCCGCCATCTCGGTCGACTGGGACGACGTGCCCGACACCGTCGCCGCCGGCGACAGCCGGATGTGCGAGGTTCGCGTTCGGAACGCGGGCGGCGGCGCCCGCGTCGGCGTCCGCGTCACCGTCAACGGCGTCGAGATGCACGAGAAAGAAGCCTACCTCTCCGACGTGACGACGGTGCCGGTTGGGGTGTTTGGTGCTGACGCCGAGGAACTCGACTTCCGGGTGGAAGTGTCGTTTCCGGAGTTACCGATTCGACCGTACGTGGTCAAGAAGACGGTCGGGGTGGCGTAGTCGTCGAGTTCTCGGCGGACGCCGAGGAACTCGACTTCCGGGTGGAAGTGTCGTTTCCGGAGTTACCGATTCGACCGTACGTGGGCGAGAAGACGGTCGGGGTGGCGTAGGATCTCACTCGGCTTTCGGCAGTTCGACGAGGAACGCCGCGCCGCCGGTGTCGCTGTCTTCGACGTCGACTGCCCCCCCGTAACTGTCGACGAGCGTGTCGACCAGATACAGGCCGATGCCGGTTCCCTGGCTGTCGAGACCCTTCTCCCCCTTGCCGAAGATCGTCTCCCGCTGGGCTTCGGGGACGCCCGGTCCGTTGTCCGCGACCCGAACGACGACGGTGTCGTCGCCTTCCGTCACCGAGAGGTTCACCTGTGGCGTCGCCGAGTCGTTGTGCTGGATCGCGTTCTTCAGGAGGTTCCTGAAGACGGAGTTCAGCATGTCGTTCGCCTCGACCGTGGTCCGTGGGATGCTCGTCTCGGTGCTGACGACCGCCCTCGAGTACGTCGACCGAACTTCGTCGAGCTCGCTCTGGAGGACGGTTCGAAGGTCGACGGGTCGTGACGCCTCGTCGGTCGAGAGCATCACGTCGGCCATCTCCCGGGCTACCTTCGTGAGTCCGATCGCGTGATCGACGGTTTCGCGAACCGTCTCGAAGTGGGCGTCCGTCGACGCGCCGTCACACTCGTCGGCGAGTCGCTCCACGTAGCCCGTTATCACCTGGAGGTCGTTGCGAATGTCGTGACGGAGGACCCGGTTGAGGACGTCGAGGTTGTCGCGTTGCTCCTCCAACCGACGCTCGTACTCCTTCCGGGCGGTCACGTCCCGAACCAGCGCGTGCAAGACCGGCTCGCCCTCGTATTCGAACCGGCTGAGCTTCACCTCGGCGGGGAACGTCGTGCCGTCGGTGCGCTGGTGTGTCCACTCGAAGAACGCTTCCCCTTCCTCGAAGGCCGTCTCGACGTGTGCCATGGCCGCCGCCTTCGAGTCCGCTCCGTCCGGCTGCTGTGGGGGAGAGAGTTCCCACGGCGCACGACCGACGAAAGCGTCCCCGGAGTCGACGCCGAACAACTCGAGCGTTCGCTCGTTGCAGTCGACGAAGCCGTCACGGTCGAGTAACATGAGCGCGTCGCGGGTGTTCTCGAACAGACTGCGGTATTTCTCCTCGCGCTCCGCGAGTTCGCGCTTTCGTTTCTTCCGTTCGGAAATATCGCGAACGAGCGCGTGTATCGCCGGCTGCCCGTCGTATTCGAATCGACTGAGCTTCACCTCTGACGGGAACTCCTCCCCGTTGCCGCGCTGGTGTGTCCACTCGAAGAACGCTTCCCCCTCCTCGAAAGCCGTCTCGATGCGCTCCAGCGCCGCCACCTTCGAGTCCGTCCCGTTCGGTTGTCGTGGGGGAGAGAGCTCCCAGGGCGTGCGCTCCCGGAACTCTTCGACGGTGTCGATTCCGAACAGTTCGAGCGCCCGTTCGTTACAGTCGAGATAGCCGTCGCGGTCGAACACCATGAGCGCGTCGCGCGTGCCCTCGAAGAGGCTCCGGTATTTCTGCTCCCGTTCCCTGAGCGTCTGCTCACGCTCCTTGCGATCGGTGATATCCCGGGCAACGGCGACGAACTTTCGTACGTCGCCGTCGTCGTCGGTAACCGGCGCGACCGTCTGACTCAGCACGATCCGCCGGCCGTCCGCCCGTTCATCGATCATCTCCGCTTCCCACTGCTCTCCGGAACAGATCATCCCCCAGAACTCCGCGTAGAAGTCGTCGTCGTACTCCCCCGACTGGAGGATGCGCGGCGTCTCCCCGACTGCCGTCTCCTCGCTGTACCCGGTGATCTCCTCGAAGGCCGGATTGACGTATTCGATCGTTCCGTCCACGTCGACGATGTAGATGGCGTGGGCGCTCCGCTCGACGGCCGTCTTGAACTGTTGTAACTCGGTTTCTCGGCGCTTGCGTTCCGTGATATCGACGAGATAGCCGAGGAGATGGGCGGTCTCGCCCCCGCTTTCGATCGCTCTGGTGTACTCTTTCACCCACCGAACGTCGCCCGACGCCGTCTTCACTCGATACGGGTCCAGGCTGGTGCTTTCGACCCCCTCCGCGTCGAGTTCGTTCGCTTTCTCGGCGACCCATTCTCGGTCCTCCTCGTGGATGAGGTCGGCGTACTCTGTCTCTCCCGACCGGAGTTCGTCAGGTGTGTATCCGAGCACCTCCTCGACGTTCTCCGTGACGTACTCGATCGGCCAGCCGTCGGTGTCTTCCCACTTGAAGACGACCGCCGGTCCCTCTTTGAACATGTCCCGCTCCTCTTTCAAGGCCAGTTCGGCACGCTTCCGGTCGTCGATGTCTTGGTGGATGCCCACCGCTCGCACCGGCCCTCCATCCTCGTCGCGTTCGACGATCTTCCCCATCGTTCGTACCCACTTCCACTCCCCCGACTTCGTCTTCAACCGATGATCGCACCGGTAGTAGGGTGTCCGCCCCGCGACGTGTTCCGCTAGCGCCTCGTCGTGCCGTTCCCTATCCACCGGATGGACTACTCGCTCCCAGCCACGCATTCGGTTCCCCATCTCGGCTGGCGTGTAGCCGAGCATCTCGGTCAGCAACTCGTCGCGTGAGACTTCGCCGGTTCGCATGTTCCAGTCCCAGATGCCCAGATTCGCCCCCTCCAGTGCCAGCTCCATCCGCTGTTTCGTCGTGACCAGCTCCGATACGCGCTTTTTGTGGTCGGTGACGTTCCGGCCGTTCACGAGGACGCCCTCGACCGCGTCGTCGGTCCGATTGCGCATGACCACCTCGATCCAACACCACGAGCCGTCGGCCCGGCGGAGACGGCACTCGACGGTCCGTGACTCGTCCGGGTCGGTCCGGACCGCATCGATCGCCTTCCGCACGGCTCCCCGGTCGTCCGGATGCGCGTACTCGACCCCGTCGTCTCCGATCAGCTCGGCCGGCTCGTACCCGAGCACCCGCTCCACCGCCCGGTTCGCGTACGTCACCGTTCCGTCGGTATCGACGATGGCGACGATGTCGCTCGACTCCTCGACGAGCCTGCGGTACCGTTCGGATTCCCCCACCTCTGTCATCGGTTCGGCCTACGGGATTCGATCGAATATAACACGGGGTTGTCATCGACGTACATTTCTACGCCGTCGGTCCGACCACGACCAGCCCCCGACGTTACGTCGCGGTACCGAGCTCCGCCAGCACGGCCCGCAGCGCCTCGGGATCGGCCGCGACGTGGTCGGCCAGTGCCGCCGCCTCGGGGTCGCCGCCGTAGGCGACCGTCGGAATGCCGGCTCGCGTCGCCGCCCGAACCCCGTTCGGCGAGTCCTCGACGGCCACGCAGTCGGCCGGATCGGCGCTCACCCGCTCCGCTGCGACGGTGTACACGTCCGGCGCTGGCTTGCCCGGACCGTCCACGTCTTCCGTACTCAGGAGCAGATCGGCGTCGAGCGCGAATCGTTCGACGACGCGTTCGATCCACGCCCGCGGACTGGAGGAGACGATGGCGATCCGACAGTCCCGCTCCCGCAGGTCGGCAAGCAGGGAACGAAAGCCCGGCATCAGGTCGGTCGTCTCGTAGAGATCCTCGGCCGCCGATTCGTAGAGGTCGAGAAACTCCTCGCGAGTCAGCGCCATCTCGTAGTGGTCGGCCAGATAGTCGTACGTCTCGCGGTAGTTGATGCCCCGAATCTCGTCCTGCGCCGGGTCGCCGTCCTCCACCGCTGCGGGTAGGATCACGTCTCGCTCGCGGGCGCGCCAGAACTCCTCGGTGTCGACGATAACTCCGTCCATGTCGAAAAGCACCGCGTCCATACCTCCCGACTGCGCGCCATCGCTGAAAGGGCTTCGTCCGAGGCTTTTCACCCGAAGGTGCGGCCACGCCGCCCATGGTAGACGCCATCCGCGCCTTCGCCGGCGACTGCACCGTCGAGACGGACGACCGCACCCATCGCGGCCGGGTGCTCGTCCTCGTCAAACCCGACCGGACGGTTCTCGTCCACGACGCCGACGGCTATCAGCCCGTCGCGTGGCTCACTCGGGCCGATAGCGTCGCGATCGAATCCAACGGCGGGTTCGGCCTCACGGCACACTTGGACGACCGGACGCTCCGCGTGACCGCCGACCGAATCCGCCGATCCGTGTATCCGGTCACCGAGGCCGGCGTTCCCGTCGGCACCGATCCGGAGACGGGCGGCCCGCTGATCCGAACCGGGGGCGCCGTGGTCGATCTCGACGGCGGGACGCGCTATCCGCTCGTCGCCGGAGCGACGGTGCTCGACGATACCTGTCCGGACTGCGGGCTTCCGCGGATGCGCGTCGACCGCGGCGCCACCTTCGAGGTGTGTATCGACCGCGCTTGCGACCCCCTCGACGATGCGGTCCGGGAGCGTTTCGACCGCGCGTGGACCTGTCCGGACTGTGGCGACGACCTGCGGATTATCCGCCGCCGCGGTCGGTTGCTGGCGGGGTGTGACGCCTACCCCGACTGCGAGACGGCCTTTACGATCCCTGCCGGCGTCGTCGTCGACGACTGCGACTGCGGTCTTCCTGTCTTCGAGACGGCGACGGGGCGGCGGTGTCTCGACGGCACCTGTGACCGGCGGTGACTCCACCCTACCGCAGACCCTTTACCGCCGCCCCGCCCCCACTCGGATATGCAAGGGACGTTCGAGGACGGGACCGTCCGGGTCGACGGCGACGCCCGTCAGCGCTTCTACGACGCCCGCGGCTACGGCCGCCCCCTCGACGGCAACCGGATCGAACTCGCGCCCGTCGAGGCCGCCCACCTCCTCTTTCGCGGAGACTTGGACGCCGTCGTCGACGCCGACGGCGAGGTGCTGGATTTCCGGGCCTTCCTCGTCGCCACCAACGCCGCCCTCGCCTTCGTGGTCTACAAGGACCTCCGCGACCGGGGCTTTTACCTCTCGCCCGCCCGCGAAGGGTGGGTGAACGACCCCGACGGCGCCGACTTCGTCGTCTACCCGCGCGGGAAGGGGCCGGCGGACGACGAAATCGCGTACCGCGTCCGCGTCGCCGGCGAACGTGAGACACTCGCCGCGAGCGCCCTCGGAAACGTCGTTCTCGCCGTCGTCGACGAGGAGGGGGAGCTCACGTATTTCGAGACGGAATGGACGGACGTGGACGGCGAGACGGGTGCGGACGGCGACCGGTACGATCCGCCAGTCGATCTCGACGCCGCCCTCCTTGCCGACCGGGCGGTGGTGTGGGAACCCCCGACTGACCTCCACGACCGGGGGTTCTACGGTCAGCGCCTCCACGGCCGGAACGCCGAGTCCGGCCCGCTCCAGCTCTCGCTCGTCGAGGCGGCGTATCTCGCGCGCCGGGGGTCGCTCGCGCTCGACGAACCCCGTGTGGTCGAACGCGGCCGCGCGGTCGAGGGCGAACGCTTCGACCGTCGCCTCCGCGCCTACGCCGCGCTCCGGGCGGCGGGGAGTGTCCCCAAGAGCGGGTTCAAGTTCGGCGCCGACTTCCGCACCTACGACACCTTTACCGCGGTCGACGAGATGGACCACTCCGCGCGCCTGATCCGGGTCGTCTCGCCCCGACACACGTTCCTCCCGCGGGACCTCTCGCTCGACGTGCGGCTGGCGGGCGGGGTCCGGAAACGAATGGTTTTTGCGCTGACCGACGTGAACGAGGGGATAGACTGGCTCTCGGTCGCCCGACTCACGCCCTAACATGACACGAGACGATCCACGGGACGCCGATCCGGCGCCCGACGACGACAGCCGACGCGACGAAGCGGCCGCCGACACGACCGTCACCGATGGCGGGAGCGACGCCGACGCCGACACCGCTGCCGGCGCCGACGACGTTGCGCTCGACCCGTGGGGCTCTTCGACCGTCTCCGACTACCGCAAACTCTTCGAGGAGTTCGGCATCGAGACGTTCGACGACGTCCTCGACGAGGTGCCGAACCCCCACTATCTGATGCGCCGAGGGGTTATCTTCGGTCACCGCGACTACCGGCCCGTCGCGCAGGCGCTCCGCAACGGCGAGGACGCCGCCGTCCTCTCGGGTTTCATGCCGACGGGCGACCCCCACATCGGCCACAAACTCGTCTTCGACGAGATCATCTGGCACCAGCAGGAGGGCGCGGACGCCTACGGCCTGATCGCCGATCTGGAGGCCCACAGCGCCCGTGGCCTCTCGTGGGACGAGATCGACGAACACGCCCGCGACTACCTGCTCTCCTTGCTCGCACTCGGATTCGATCCCGAGGACGGGGAGCTGTATCGGCAGTCCACGAACCGCGAGGTGCAGGACCTCGCCTTCGAACTCGGATCGAACGCCCGCTTCGCGGAGTTCGAGGGCATCTACGGTTTCGACGGCGAAACCTCCGTCTCTCACATGCAGTCCGTCGTCACGCAGATGGCGGACATCCTCTACCCGCAACTGGAGGAGCCGAAGCCGACGGTCATTCCGGTTGGCCCCGACCAGGACCCGCACATGCGCCTCGCTCGCGACGTGGCCGCGCGGATGCGCTACTTCAAGGTGACCGAGGCGTACGCGAGCTTCGAGGCCGACGCGGCACAGCGCGACCACCTCGCGGCCGCGCACGCCGCGCTCTCCGACGACCTGGACACCGTCCGTTGTGAGGACGCCGCCGACTGGCTGGAGGCGGAGATGGCGCCCGATGCCGCCCGCGACGCGGCTATCGACAAACTCCGTGCGGCGGGGAAAGAACCGCTCCGCCCCCGCGTGCGCTTCCTCGACCGCAACGCCACCGCCGAGGCGTTCGACGCACTGATCGAGGCGATTCCGGGCGAGAAGCGCCGCTACGACGAACACATCGACGCGTTCGACGTGGGTCGCGAGAACGCGGAGGAGCTGGCCCGTGATGTGGAGGTCGACCACGGCGGCTACGGCTTCCTGCCTCCCTCCTCGATCTATCACCGATTCATGACCGGGCTGACGGGGGGGAAGATGTCGTCGTCGGTGCCCGCGAGCCACATCTCCCTGCTCGACGACCCGGAGGACGGCTACGACAAGGTGAAGTCGGCGACGACGGGCGGACGCGAGACGGCGGAGAAACAGCGCGAACTCGGTGGCGAGGCCGACGAGTGCCCCGTCTACGAACTCTACGCCTACCTCCTCGCCGGCGACGACGACGCGTTCGCGACGGAGGTGTACGAGGAGTGTGTCGGCGGCGAACGGCTCTGTGGCGGATGCAAGGAACAGGCAGCCGAACTCATGCGCGAGTTCCTCGAAGACCACCAGGAGAAGCGCGCGGAGATGGAGGAAGTTCTCGCCGACGTGGACATCGACCTCGATTCGGATCGGTGGGGCGTCCCCGGCGACGGACACTGATAGTGGTTATTGTAAGTCAGTACCGGTGGTTCGCCGGCCTGTCTCGGCGAACCACCGGTAAACAGTCACAATAACCACTATGAGACGTGTCACTACTTACCACGGGTTTCAGAACGCTTTTGCCCCGCGGCGCGCATCGTCGAGACATGGCGACCGAACCCGTCACCATCGACTCGCTCGCCCGCGAAGCGACCGCGCTCGGGTTCGGTTTCTTTTTCGCCCCGTAGGTCGGCGGACTCCGCCCGCGGTGGGCGGACGAAACCGGCCTGTTCGGCGGGCCACGCTTCGGAACTGCTAACTGACCGGCTCGGATGGACGTGAACAAGAGATGCGACTCCCGGAATCACAGGTCGCGGTGTTGGAAACCGCGAGCGCGACGGAGGAACTGACGATCGAACAGTTGAGCGCGGAGACGGGGTTGAAACCGGAGACGGTGACCGGCGCGGCCTTCGACCTCGAAGACGCGGGGCTGGTCGCGGTGTCGGCCTCGGAGACCGTCTCCTACGCCGTCACGGACGAGGGCGAGGACTACGTCGACGCCGGCCTGCCCGAGGTGCGTCTCTACCGGGCAGCCCTCGAGGCCGGCGCCGACGCCGACCCCGTCTCGATGGGTGAGGTCATCGGTGCGGCCGACCTCGACGGCCCCGAAGTCGACATCGCCCTCGCCAACTACGCTCGCAAGGGGTACGGCGAGGTGGAGTCGGGGCAGGTTACCGCCGACCCGGACGTAGACCCCGACGCCGACGCCGAGGCGGCGGCGCTCGCCGCGCTGGTCGCGGGCGAGGAGGGAGTGGATGCCGACGCGGACGCCCTCGACGAACTCGTGCGCCGTGGCCTCGTCGAACGGCGCGAGGGCGCCGTGCGCTCCGTGACGCTCACCGACGAGGGCGTGACGGCGCTGATGGAGGGCGCCGAGGTGGCGGAGACGGTCGACCGCCTCACGCCCGAGATGCTCGCCTCCGGCGAGTGGCAAGACGTGGAGTTCACGGCGTACAACGTCGAGGCCGACGCGCCCGAGACTCGCGGCGGCAAGGTGCACATCCTGCGCCAGACCGCCGAGCGCGTGAAGGACACGCTCGTCGGCATGGGCTTTCGGGAGATGGACGGCCCCCACGCCGACTCGGAGTTCTGGATCAACGACTGCCTGTTCATGCCCCAGGACCACCCGGCGCGCACCCACTGGGACCAGTTCGCGCTCGACGTGCCGCCGATGCAGGACATTCCGGCGGACCTCCTCGAACGCGTCCGCTCGGCCCATCTGGAGGGCGTCGGTGAGGACGGTCAGGGCTACCACTCGCCGTGGACCGAGGAGGTGGCCCGCGGGGTCGACCTCCGCGGGCACACCACGTCGCTCTCGATGCGCTACCTCTCCGGGCACGAGATCGGCGACCTCGAACCGCCGGAGCGCTTCTTCAGCGTCGAGAAGGTGTACCGCAACGACACGCTCGACCCGACGCACCTGCTGGAGTTCTTCCAGATCGAAGGGTGGGTGATGGCCGAGGACCTCTCCGTGCGCGATCTGATGGGCACGTTCGAGGAGTTCTACGAGCAGTTCGGCATCACCGACCTGCAGTTCAAGCCACATTACAACCCCTACACCGAACCGTCGTTCGAACTGTTCGGGACGCATCCCGAAACGGGCGAGTTGATCGAAATCGGCAACAGCGGCATGTTTCGCGAGGAGGTTCTCCGCCCGCTCGGCGTCGAGTGTGACGTGATGGCGTGGGGACTGGCGCTCGAACGACTCCTGATGCTCATGTACGGCTTCGACGACATCCGCGACGTGCACGGGACGCTCTGTGACCTGGACCTCCTGCGGGAAACGGAGGTGCTACACTGATGCCCGTCGTCGACGTCGATCCCGACGAACTCCGGCGGCTGACGGGTCACGAGGAGAAAGACGACGAGGAACTGATCGACGATCTGTTCGCCCTCGGCCTCGAATACGAGGGTGAGACGGAGGACGGCGAGTTGCAACTGGAGTTCGGTCCCGACAGGCTGGATCGCCTCTCCGTCGAGGGCGTGGCGCGGTCGCTCCGCTACCAGTACGGCGACGACCGCGGCGTCTACGTACCGAACACGAACGATCCCGACTGGACCATCGAGGTGGACGAGTCGGTGCCCGACGAGCGGCCGTACGTCACCGGCGCGGTGATCCGTGGTGTCGACCTCGACGAGGGGGCGCTCGACTCCTTGATCCAACTCCAGGAGAAACTCCACGCGACGATGGGCCGCAAGCGCGCGAAAGGTGCCATCGGTATCCACGACCTCACGATGCTGAAAGGCGCGTCGTACCGCGAGGACGGCGAAAGCCGCAACTCCATCACTTACCGCGGCGTCGACCCCGAGGGCGACCGGTTCGTCCCGCTCGATGCCGACGCGGCGATGACGCCCGCCGAGGTCCTCTCCGACCACCCGACTGGCGAGGAGTACGCGCCCATCGTCCGCGATTACGAGCGCTACCCGGCCATCTACGACGAGATCGGCCTGTTCTCCTTCCCGCCGGTCATCAACGGGAGCCGGACCGAGGTGTCCACGGACTCGCGAGACCTGTTCGTCGAACTCACGGGGACGGATCAGTGGACCATCGACCGGATGTGCAACGTCATCTGCTACGCCCTCGACGCCCGCGGTGCGACCATCGAGGCGGTCGAAGTCACCTACCCCGACGGGACGCTCCCCCGTCCCGACTTCGAGGTAGAGACCAAGACCGTCGCTCACGAGCGCATCGAGGGGATGCTCGGCGTCGACCTCGACGTGGCGGAGACGGTCGACCTGTTCGAGCGATCGGGGCTCGATGCTGCCGTGGACGAGAGCGGCGACGCCGAAGCCGCCGAACCCACGTACGAGGTGTCGATCCCGCCGTACCGAACCGACGTGCTCCACCCCCTCGACCTCGTCGACGACGTGGGGCGGGCCTACGGCTTCAACGAACTCGATCCGCGGTATCCGGACGTGGCGACCGTGGGTGGCCGGCACGAGCGCTCGACGCTGGAGGCGGCGGCCCGCACGTCACTCGTCGGCCTTGGCTTCGAGGACCTGCTCAACTTCCACATGATCTCCGAGGCGGAGAACTACGGGCGCATGGGCGTCGAGCCGGGGACCGCCGTGGTCGGCGGCGGCGACCCGGTGACGATCACCGAGCCCTACAGCGAGGACTACACCATGCTCCGCACGTGGGCGCTCCCCCCCCTGCTGATGGTGCTCGAGAACAACACGCACCGGGCGTATCCACAGGACCTCGCGGAGATCGGGTTGGCTGCCGAGGCCGACGACGACGAGAACACCGGCGTCGCGGAGCACCGGACGGTCGCGGCGGTCCTCGCCCGTCACGACGCGACCTACGAGGACGCCAAATCCCGGCTGGCGGCGCTGTGTCACGACTTCGACGTAGACCTCGAGACGCCGGCGACGGATCATCCGACGTTCATCGACGGCCGCGTCGCCGACGTGGTGATCGACGGCGAGACCGTGGGCGTGATCGGTGAGGTTCATCCCCGGGTGCTGGTCGAACACGACCTCGAACTGCCGGTCGCGGCGTTCGAGTTCCGACTGGACGCGCTGGCGTAGTCGCCGCCGAACGGGTTCGAGTTCCGACTGGACGCGCTGGCGTAGTCGCCGCCGAACGGGTTCGAGTTCCGACTGGACGCGCTAGCGTAGTCGCCCGCGCTAACCGAGTCGTTTAACATCGGTCCCTCCGGTAGCGTCAGGCGAGCAATGCCGAGCGGAGAATACGACCCGGAGACGGTCGAACGACAGTGGCAGGAGCGGTGGGTCGAGGAGGATCTGTACGCTTACGGGGACGGCGCTGTAGATCCGGACACCGTCTTCTCCATCGACTCGCCACCGCCGACCGTCTCGGGGAGCCTTCACTGGGGCCACGTCTACGGCTTCACGCTGCAGGACTTCGTCGCCCGCTACAACCGGATGCAGGGCAAGGACGTGTTCTTCCCGTTCGGATACGACGACAACGGCATCGCCTCCGAACGACTCACGGAGGACGAACTCGACATTCGCCACCAGGACTACGGGCGCCAGGAGTTCCAAGAGAAGTGCCGCGAGGTCTGTGAACAGTACGAGGCGGAGTTCACCGAGAAGATGCAGAACCTCGGCATCTCCATCGACTGGTCGGAGACCTACCAGACCATCTCGCCGGCGGTCCAGCGCACGTCGCAACTCTCTTTCGTCGACCTCTACGAACAGGGCCGCGAGTACCGTCAGCGGGCGCCCGCCATCTGGTGTCCCGAGTGCGAGACGGCCATCTCACAGGTCGAAACCGAGGACGACGAGCAGGACAGCCACTTCCACGACATCGCCTTCGAGGTGGTCGAGAGCGACGAGGACGGGGCGCTCCCGGAGACGTTCACGATCTCGACGACGCGGCCCGAACTCCTGCCAGCCTGCGTTTCGGTGTTCGTCCACCCCGACGACGACGCGAACGAACACCTCGTCGGCAACCACGCGCGGATTCCCCTATTCGGGCAGGAGGTGCCCATCATCGAGGACGAGCGTGTCGACATGGAGACGGGATCGGGCGTCGTGATGTGCTGTACCTTCGGTGACCAGACGGACATCGAGTGGTACCAGGCTCACGATCTCGACCTGCGCATCGCCATCGACGAGTCGGGGACGCTGACCGACGTTGCGGGCGAGTACGCGGGACTCGGCCGCGACGAGGCCCGTGAGGCCATCGTGTCCGACCTCGACGACGTAGGGGCTCTGCTCGACCGGCGGGCCATCACCCACACCGTCAACGTCCACGAGCGCTGTGGCACGAGTATCGAGTTCCTCGTCACCGAGCAGTGGTACATCGAACTGCTCGACAAGAGAGAGGAGTACCTCGAGGCAGGCCGGCAGATGGAGTGGTACCCGGAGAAGATGTTCACGCGGTACCGCAACTGGATCGAGGGTCTCCAGTGGGACTGGTCCATCTCCCGTCAACGCTCCTCGGGCATTCCCTTCCCGGTCTGGTACTGTGCGGAGTGTGACGAGGAAATCGTCGCCGAGCGCTCGCAGTTGCCGGTCGATCCGCTGTCGGCCGCGCCGCCGGTCGACACCTGTCCCGCCTGCGACCACGACGAGTTCGTCCCCGAGGACGACGTCTTCGACACGTGGGCCACCTCGTCGCTGACGCCGCTGATCAACGCTGGGTGGGACTGGGACGCCGAGGCCGGTGAGATGCGCGTCGAACGGTCCGAACTCTATCCGATGGACATGCGCCCGCAGGGCCACGACATCATCTCGTTCTGGCTGTTCCACACTATCGTCAAGTGTTACGAACACACGGGCGAGGTGCCGTTCGACAGTGTGATGATCAACGGGATGGTCCTCGACGAGAACCGGGTGAAGATGTCGAAGTCGCTGGGCAACATCGTCTCGCCCGACGAGGTACTGGAGAAGTATCCCGTCGACGCCGCACGCTACTGGGCCGCCGGGAGCGCCGTCGGCGACGACCTGCCGTACAAGGAGAAGGGACTGCGCGCCGGCGAACGCCTGATGCGCAAGCTCTGGAACGCGTCGAAACTCGTCGACGATCTCACGCCCGAGGAGCGGCTCTCCCGCCCCGACCTCCGGGAGATCGACCGCTGGATGCTCGCCGAACTCGACGAGCGGATCGAGACGATCACCGACTACTTCGAGCGCCGCGAGTTTTCGAAGGCGCGGGACGACCTCCGCTCTTTCTTCTGGCACACGTTCTGCGACGACTACCTCGAAATCGCCAAACAGCGGCTTCGTGACGGCGACGATCCGTCGGCAGCCTACACGCTCCAGACGGCCCACCGGCGCTTCTGTAAACTGTTCGCGCCCATCCTGGCCCACGTCACCGAGGAACTCTGGCGGGACATGTACAGCGACGGAAGCGTCCACACGGCCGACTGGCCCGAGCCACTCGGCGTCGAGGCGGACCTTCAGGCCGGTCAGCGGGCGATGGATGTCGTCGGCGCACTCCGAAAGTACAAGACGGATCATCAGCTCTCGATGAACGCCGACGTGGGTGCGGTTCGGGTGTACGGCGACGTTACGGCCTTCGCCGACGATATCGAGCGCGTGATGCACGTCGACGAACTGGAATCGGTCGACGCGGAACCGCCGGTCGAGTCCGTCGTGACCGGCGTCGACCTCGACTACTCGCTCGTCGGCCCCGAGTTCGGCAGTCAGGTGTCGGCCATCGAGTCGGCCATCGAGGCGGGCGACTACGAGGTGGTCGACGGTCGGCTCCACGCCGCCGATGTCGAGCTCGACGCCGAGATGTTCGAAATCGAAGAAGAGCGTCGGTACGCGGGTGACGGCGAGATGGTCGAGGCGGGCGACACCGTCGTTATCGTGCGGAACTAGAGATCCGCGCCGACCGCGTCGGCGACCGAGTCGAAGCCGTCGCGCTCCAACAGGTCGAGCAGTCCGCGGTTGATGTCGTGTGCGAGGCTCGGCCCCTCGTAGACGAGCCCCGTGTACAACTGGACGACGCTCGCACCCGCGCGAATCTTGCGGTAGGCGCCCGCGGCGTCCGTAATACCGCCGACGCCGACCACGGGCACGTCGGTGCGTTCGGCGATAAACTTGATCGTGCCCGTCGCTCGCTCCTCGATGGGCTTGCCCGAGAGGCCGCCCCGCTCCGCCTTGTTCGGATTCCGGAGGCCGGGCGGGCGCTCGATCGTGGTGTTGGTGGCGACGACGCCGTCGAGATCGAGGTCGTCGACGACGCCGAGTGCTTCCTCGATGGCCGGGGCCGCGAGATCGGGCGAGAGTTTAACCAGGAGCGGATCGGCGCCGGCGTCGACGAGGCTGCCGAGGATGTGCTCCAGCGACTCGCGGTTCTGGAGTTCGCGCAGTCCCGGCGTGTTCGGGCTGGAGACGTTCACGACGAAGTAGTCGCCGGCGTCGGCCACGCGGTCGTAGGTGTAGCAGTAGTCGTCGGCCGCCTCGTCGAGTGGGGTCGATTTCGACTTGCCGATGTTGATGCCGACGGGGGCGTCGGGTAGATTGGCTTCGTCGAGACGGGCACCGATCCGGTCGGCCCCCTCGTTGTTGAAGCCCATTCGGTTGACGAGCGCGCCGTCCTCGGGGAGGCGAAAGAGCCGTGGTCGCGGGTTGCCGGGCTGGCGTTCGGCGGTGACGCCGCCGACTTCGACGTGCGAGAAGCCGAGTGCCGTGAGGACCGAGGGCAGTTCGGCGTTCTTGTCGAAGCCCGCGGCGACGCCGACGGGGGAGTCGAACTCGAGGCCGAACGCTTCGGTCCGGAGGCGGTCGTCGTCGACGGCGTACCGGTGGCGGAGGCGGTCCTCGACCGGTGTGTGCTGGACGCTCCGGAGGAGGCGGTGTGTGATCCGGTGGGCCGTTTCGGCGGGGAGCGCGAACAGGAACGGCTTACAGAGGTCGTAGCCGTTCATGGAGTGAACTCCGACGGCCCGCGACTCGTTCCTTCGTCCCCCGCTCGGTCGCGAACGATCATCGAATCAGAAATCGTGTTCGACGTCGTCCGGGTCGGCCTTCTGGATGATGATCTTCCCGTCGCGTACCCGGACGAACACCTCGTCGCCGATATCCATCCCGGCCACGGCGAGTTCGTCTTCGTGCAGATTCACGTGGACGTTGTGATATTCGCCGTTTTCGTCCTTGGCACCGCTTGGACTGAGCTTCTTTTTCCGGACCATCGGGGGTGTCTAGCCGTGTTTCACCCTAGGACACACATAAGGTTGTCTACTGTCGAACGCTTTCCCCCACCGTTGACGGTCCCGTTCACGGACGCTGCGCCGCCGTCCATTTATACGTTGTCGAGCATCTGAGCCCTCGCTTTGCCGATATATTTATGTTGTGCCATGTGTTCGATTCTCATAGAGGTGCAAAATCATGGTACGAGAGGACGGTAAGCGGAACTTCGTGATGCGCCAGGACGGTGAAGAGGACAGCGTGTTCTCGGGGAACATGCCTCGGCAGGCCGCCCTCAAGGCAGCCCGTCGGCTAGACCCGGCCGGCTCGGAGAGTGAAGCCGAGTCGAATCCGACGGAGATCAGACTCCGCGAGAAGGGGACCGACAAGGTCCACATTTTCGACGCCTGGGCGTGGGAGCAGGAGGCTCCGGACGACAAACCCGACTGGATGGGTGACCGGATCACGAAAGGCAACGTCTCGAAGAAGGGCATCGAACACCTCGAGGAGTGAGCCCCCCTCCTGTCGGGGGGCTCGCCTGATACGCGTCGACACTCGCCTGTCAGTGTCGCAGTGCCGACAGGGCTTTGTCAGTGCGACGGCCACGTCCGAGCGCGCGGCCGCTCCCCGGCGAGACCGACCGTGCGAGCGAGGGATGATCGACCGGCCTCCAGCCGCGCAACACCGTTCTCTCCATCTGGGGCTTGCACCCATGGAATCCATTGACGTGGGGCGGTCTACTTCGACGGCCTTATTTATCACACCAGTCTGTGTTGTAGTACACGCGTCGTGGGCGTCGACGACTCCGGCCGAATCAGTTCGGTGGGTGTCAAATCGACTGCCGGCGACGGGACGCTTCCGACGCCCTTAAGTAATCGAGGGCGTTCGGTGGTAATGCGAAGGCGACGAGGGCGACGCCGCCCTCGGCCCCGGACCACTCGCCCCTCGACGGCGATCTGACGGCCCGATCAACGGGCTTATATGGATCGCCCTCGTCGGTTCAGGTCCGGACGAAACATGAGGATTCCCCCCCTGCGGTCCGCCGTAAGACGGAATCTGATGTGAGCCTCGGTGGGTCGGTGACACCCGAACGATCGCGTGACCCCGATCCACCACCTTGGACCTCAGTGGTCTTTACGACGCGGAAACATTACGTTTCCCGCCACCCCTCACTCCACATGGAGTGAGCCCATTCCGGTTGATCCTGCCGGAGGCCATTGCTATCGGGGTCCGATTTAGCCATGCTAGTTGTACGAGTTCAGACTCGTAGCAAATAGCTCCGTAACACGTGGCCAAACCACCCTACAGAGAACCATACCCTCGGGAAACTGAGGCTAATAGTTCATACCCGTCTCAGGCTGGAATGCCGAGACGCGCAAACGTTCCGACGCTGTAGGACGTGGCTGCGGCCGATTAGGTAGACGGTGGGGTAACGGCCCACCGTGCCGATAATCGGTACGGGTTGTGAGAGCAAGAACCCGGAGACGGAATCTGAGACAAGATTCCGGGCCCTACGGGGCGCAGCAGGCGCGAAACCTTTACACTGCACGCAAGTGCGATAAGGGGACCCCGAGTGCGAGGGCATACAGTCCTCGCTTTTCACTACCGTAAGGTGGTGGTGGAATAAGAGCTGGGCAAGACCGGTGCCAGCCGCCGCGGTAATACCGGCAGCTCGAGTGATGGCCGATTTTATTGGGCCTAAAGCGTCCGTAGCCGGCCACACAAGTCCATCGGGAAATCCGCCAGCCCAACTGGCGGGCGTCCGGTGGAAACTGTGTGGCTTGGGACCGGAAGACCCAACAGGTACGTCTTGGGTAGGAGTGAAATCCCGTAATCCTGGACGGACCACCGATAGCGAAAGCATGTTGGGAAGACGGATCCGACGGTGAGGGACGAAAGCCAGGGTCTCGAACCGGATTAGATACCCGGGTAGTCCTGGCCGTAAACGATGTCTGCTAGGTGTGGCTCCCACTACGAGTGGGTGCTGTGCCGTAGGGAAGCCGCTAAGCAGACCGCCTGGGAAGTACGTCCGCAAGGATGAAACTTAAAGGAATTGGCGGGGGAGCACTACAACCGGAGGAGCCTGCGGTTTAATTGGACTCAACGCCGGACATCTCACCAGCATCGACAACAGCAATGACGATCAGGTTGATGACCTTGTCAGAGCTGTTGAGAGGAGGTGCATGGCCGCCGTCAGCTCGTACCGTGAGGCGTCCTGTTAAGTCAGGCAACGAGCGAGACCCGCACTCCTAATTGCCAGCACCGGCTTCGGCCGGGTGGGTACATTAGGAGGACTGCCGTGGCTAACACGGAGGAAGGAACGGGCAACGGTAGGTCAGTATGCCCCGAATGTGCTGGGCTACACGCGGGCTACAATGGCCAAGACAATGGGTTCCCACCTCGAGAGAGGGCGGTAATCTCCTAAACTTGGTCGTAGTTCGGATTGAGGGTTGAAACTCACCCTCATGAAGCTGGATTCGGTAGTAATCGCGTGTCAGCAGCGCGCGGTGAATACGTCCCTGCTCCTTGCACACACCGCCCGTCAAAGCACCCGAGTGGGGTCCGGATGAGGCGTGGATACCCACGTCGAATCTGGGCTCCGCAAGGGGGCTTAAGTCGTAACAAGGTAGCCGTAGGGGAATCTGCGGCTGGATCACCTCCTACTGACCGGGACCTCCCACACGGGAGGCCCACCACGTAGCGACCACGACTCCAAGGTACCGGATCGCCCACACGACCGTTCGGGCACCTACGATCCACCGAGGCTCACACTCCCACCCAGCGTCCCACCGAGGGACCGGGCCCGTAGCTCAGCGGTAGAGCACCTCCTTTGCAAGGAGGACGCCCTGGGTTCAAATCCCAGCGGGTCCATGCCAGCCCACCCACGCCGAAACACACTGCTTAAGTGCATGACGGCGCTCGGTTGGGCTACGCAAGACCGATGCACCATCCCGTGCGAACGCGGATGGGAAGGGTCGAACGTTCACGCGTCTACGTGAACGTTATGACACCGTATGTACGTGCGATCCAGGCGTCCACTGGACCCGAACAGTCAATCCGGGTCACTAGTGTGACAATCCATCAATCTGGCTACTGTGCCAGCTGGTGAATGGCTCGGCTCGAGAGCCGAAGACGGACGTGCCAAGCTGCGATAAGCCTCAGGGACCTGCATGGAAGGAAAGAACTGAGGATCTCCGAATGGGAATCCCCTCGCAATTGCCTTGCGCAATGGGGAACGCTCCGAATTGAAACATCTCAGTAGGAGCAGGAAGAGAACGCAAATACGCGATCCCGTTAGTAACCGCGAGTGAACGCGGGCCAGCCCAAACCGAATCTCTCACGAGACATGTGGTGTAGGCTGACGATCAACGTCCGACCCGTCCCGAGAAGTCTCCTGAAACGGAGCGCGATACAGGGTGACAGCCCCGTATCGGGATGCAGTACGACGCGAGTCAGTTCAAGAGTAGCGGGGATTGGATATTCCTCGTGAACGTCCCGGGCATCAACCGGGAAGGCTAAACACTCCTCGAGACCGATAGCGAACAAGTAGCGTGAGCGAACGCTGAAAAGTATCCCGAGAAGGGAACTGAAATAGAGCCTGAACTCAGTTGGCGATCGAGCGACGGGGCATACAAGGTCCTTCGACAAACGACCGCGGGGCGACCCGCTAGTAGGACTCGAAGGAAGCCGATGTTCCGTCGTGCGTTTTGAAAAACGAACCAGGGAGTGCACTTGCTTGGCGAGTCTAACCCGACTATCGGGGAAGGCACAGGGAAACCGATACGGCCGCAGTCTTACGACCAGGGCCACCGTGTTCAAGCGCGGGGAGTCAAGCGGGTGCGACCCGAAACCGGGTGATCTACGCGTGGGCAGGGTGAAGCGTGCCGAAAGGCACGTGGAGGCCCGTTAGGGGTGGTGTCCTACAATACCCTCCCGTGACCTATGCGTAGGGGTGAAAGGCCCATCGAACCCGGCAACAGCTGGTTCCAGCCGAAACATGTCGAAGCATGACCTCTTCAGAGGTAGTCCGCGAGGTAGAGCTACCGATTGGAAGACCCGCCTCCGAGAGGAGTCGGCCTTCCTGTCGAACTCCGAACTTGCGGACGCCACAGACGAAGGGAGTCCGGTGTGCGGGGTAAGCCTGTGCACCGTAAGGGAGACAACCCAGCGGTAGGTTAAGGTCCCAAAGTGTAGACTAAGTGCGATCGAAGGTGGTCCCGAGCCCTAGACAGCCGGGAGGTGAGCTTAGAAGCAGCTACCCTCTAAGAAAAGCGTAACAGCTTACCGGCCGAGGTTCGGGGCGCCCAAAATGATCGGGGCTCAAGTCTACCACCGAGACCTACCCGTGTCCGTGAAAGGACAATCGCGTAGGCTGGCACTCCGCTCGGACGGAAGCACGGGAGAGATTTCGTGTGGACCGAGCGGTGACGATAATCCTGGTCATAGTAGCAGCGAGAGTCGGGTGTGACCCCCGACGGCCTTACGAGCAAGGGTTCCTCGGCACTGTCAATCAGCCGAGGGTTAGTCGATCCTAAGTCTCGCCGTAATTCGACCGAGACAACAGGGAAGCTGGTTAATATTCCAGCACCACTACTCACCGAAAGTCGACGCTTTGGGGACAACCGAGCCGGGCCCTCGCCCGGTCGAATCAGGTACCGCCGTGGAAGCCGTAATGGCAGGAAGCGGCCAACTCCTGAGATAGCGTAAGTCGGTCGTACCTAGAGCCCGTGAAAAGACGAGAGTAGTGATCGTACCGAGATCCGACACAGGTGCTCTGCCGGCGAAAGGCAAGGCCCGTCGGGAGCAACCGGCGTTAGGGAATTCGGCAAGTTAGTCCCGTACGTTCGCAATAAGGGATGCCTGCCTCGGAGAGAGGCAGGTCGCAGTGACTCGGGCGCTCCGACTGTCTAGTAACAACATAGGTGACCGCAAATCCGCAAGGACTCGTACGGTCACTGAATCCTGCCCAGTGCGGGTATCTGAACACCTCGTACAAGAGGACGAAGGACCCGTCAACGGCGGGGGTAACTATGACCCTCTTAAGGTAGCGTAGTACCTTGCCGCTTCAGTAGCGGCTTGCATGAATGGATCAACGAGAGCGCCACTGTCCCAACGCTGGGCCCGGTGAACTGTACGTTCCAGTGCGGAGTCTGGAGACCCCCAAGGGGAAGCGAAGACCCTATAGAGCTTTACTGCAGGCTGTCGCTGAGACGTGGTCGCTACTGTGCAGCATAGGTAGGAGGCGTTACACAGGTACCCGCGCTAGCGGGCCACCGAGCCATCATTGAAATACTACCCGGTAGTGACTGCGACTCTCACTCCTGGCGGAGGACACCGGTAGCCGGGCAGTTTGACTGGGGCGGTACGCGCTCGAAAAGATATCGAGCGCGCCCGATGGTCTCCTCATTCGGGTCGGGAACCCGAAAGAGAGCGCAAGAGCACAAGGAGGCCTGACAGTGATCTTCCCAACGAGGATCGCTGACGCGAAAGCGTGGTCTAGCGAACCCACGAGGTTCATTAATGGGACCCGTGGATGACAGAAAAGCTACCTTAGGGATAACAGAGTCGTCACTCGCAAGAGCACATATCGACCGAGTGGCTTGCTACCTCGATGTCGGTTCCCTCCATCCTGCCCGTGCAGAAGCGGGCAAGGGTGAGGTTGTTCGCCTATTAAAGGAGGTCGTGAGCTGGGTTTAGACCGTCGTGAGACAGGTCGGCTGCTATCTATTGGGGGTGTTACGGTACTTGACGGGAACAAGCGTATAGTACGAGAGGAACTCCGCTTGGGTGCCACTGGTGTACCGGTTGTCCGAGAGGGCAGTTGCCGGGCAGCCACGCACCGCGGGGTAAGAGCTGAACGCATCTAAGCTCGAAACCCACCTGGAAAAGAAGTACCACCGAGGACACTCGTAGAAGACGAGTTCGATAGACTCGGGGTGTACGCGTCGAGGCAACGAGACGTTCAGCCCGCGAGCACTAACAGTCCAAGCCACATTCATCAGAGTCGCACTGTGATCCGGTTGCTGTCCGGGTCCAGGCGCAAGCTGGATCGCACGTACATACGGTATTACCGACCCTGGCGTGACGACGGTTCGATTCCGTCGGTCGGCATGAAGGCGGCCAGAGCGGCAAGGAAACACCCGTACCCATCCCGAACACGGACGTTAAGCTTGCCTGCGTATCGGCCAGTACTGGAGTGGGCGACCCTCTGGGAGACCCGATTCGCCGCCTCACCATTCATACTTCATTCACGTGGCGAGCGACAGCAGTGGAGTGAGTTCGTCACGTTCCGAGCGGGGCCCGTCCGCTCGGATTTCACAGGCGATACTGTAACTATGACTGTTGAGTGTCGCTGCGACCGTCACACGTCCTTCACTACGTCGTTGACGGGGTAACGTACCTGGCAGTCTCTGCCGGTGTTGCCCCTCGGCTGCGGGCGTCGTAGCCACGAACCACACCGCGGATTCGGGCGTAGGGGGTGGCGTGACGCCGACTCCCGACCGCTAGGCTTAAGCGCCGGACACCGATACTATCGAACGCGCCAAGGTGGCAGAGTTCGGCCTAACGCAGCGGCCTGCAGAGCCGCCCATCGCCGGTTCAAATCCGGCCCTTGGCTCTCACACGATACCTTAAAGCCCAAGACGACTACGTCTTGGCGACTCCTCTTATTTCGAGGCGCTATGTACGATTATCGAGAGGAATTTTCCACGAGGAGATCGACTACTCCGAATCGTCGTCGGACTCGTCGCTCGCTTCGAGGATCTCCGCCGCTACATCCGTTACGTGCTGCTGGTGGGCAACCGATGTCTGGACGCTTTGGGCTGCATCGAGTTGGTCGTTGACGACCGCGTTCTGCTGGGGCCCCCACGTCTCCGGTGGCTCGGACTCGATGTACTCGACCCAGCGCTTGACACCTTCGATGCGCTGCTCACGGTTGCGTTCGTGCTTCGCATCAAGGCGCTCATGCGCGTTTGAGTCGCTCATATTCGGCTTCGACATCGAGTCGCGTTACCCACTCTTCGAGGCGGGGGACACTAAGACTTTCCTCGAAAAGGGTGTAGAGGTGGACCGCATCCTCGACGTCCTTCTGCGCGCCGAGGTGGAGTTTGTATGCAATCTGGAGCTCTAAGGGGCCTATCGGAACTGTCTTTCCACCGATTCGGGCCGTTGTAGCGTTTTCGAGGGACGCGCGGTCGAACTCGTCGCGCGCGAATTTGACTTCGAGGTGCGGCGTGATCTGATCCGTTGGCGCGACCCAGATGTTATCCCCGTTGTCGAGCATCTCGTATATCGATGTGAGTGGCATTGCCGGTCCCCAGAACCCTTTCTCGTCAAGCGTCTCTGCGAGTTCGTCTGCGGTCTCCTCGTCGATCTGTTCGATGAGGACGTCGACGTCTTCGGTAGAGCGCGCCCGACCAGCGAGGATGGAAACGTATCCCGCGATGTAAACGTGCTTGATGTCGAATTGATCGAGAATCTCGGAGAACCCAATCGCCAACTCGTCGAGCTGATTCGGTCCACGTTCGACGACGAGTGTGCCGTTTCGTAGCTCGATACCGCCCATAGAGGTTCGTTTGCAGGTGGGCGCATAAATTATCGGGAGTCGGTAGTCAACACCCAAATCCGGATTTCAGTAGCTATAGTAGCGTTTGGAACTGTTTGCACAGCCGATCGCAAGCCTGCGTACGATCGGCTGGGCAATGACTTACAAACGCTACTATAGTTCCCTGCTCCAAGGATCGTTCGGTACAGGCTGACCGAACTTTTACTGGGCGGGTACTCGACCGTCATCGCCGCTCTTCGAGGTCGTCGATCGCTCGGTAGAACTGCTCGGTGTTCGATGGCGGTTTCGACGTCGCTTGGTCTTCTAACACACCCCTGTACTTCTCGAACTCGTCTTGGTCAGGGTCGGCCGCGAGCACGCACTCGACGTATCCGTCGAGGGCGGACTGCAGGGATTTGGCGTAGTGGTCGTACGTGGCATCGATACGGACTTCGTTATCGTCGATCCCCTCGAACAGCGCGCGATAGACGGCCGCGGCTTCCGGGTAGCGCTCGCGCTCGTGATACTGCTCAGCCAACTCGAAGAAGTGCGAGAAGTCGATGGCGTCGGTGACGACCGGATAGTCCTGTGTGTGCCGGTCGAACAGGTGCTCGATTTCGGCACGATACTCTTCGACGGATTTGGTGGTGTCGGCAAAGCGTGCGAGGAACTGATCACGGAGATCCGGGTGTTCGGCGAGTACGTCGCGTAGGAATGGCCGGAGACCGTCGGCCGAGACGTTTTGGAGTACTGAGCCCACACGTCCGCTCTCGTCTCGGGGTGGGTCGGCGGCAACGTCCAGCAACATTGCGACGACGTGTTTGCACTCGCCAGCATCATCGTAGGGACACGTACACCGGGCGTCGATGGTCTTCTCTCCCGGCTCGGCGGTCACGTCGTACTGAGACGATCCCTGTACGACGGCGGTGACGACGTCGTCGAATCGTTCGAGTCGCTGGATGCGTCTCTCGTTGGGGCACTTCTGTCCCCGCTCGAACACGGCATCAGTACACAGAGTTCGGATGGTCGTTTCGTCGATATTCATCCGTCAAGGCGTACCATGGAACTGAGGTCGTTTTGTTCCCTGGTCGTGTGGATGGCCTCCACCACAGTCAACCGCCGTCCCCGCACCAGTAGCGCCGCGCTCTCGGATTGACTCGTATTCGGGCTTGAGATACGGCCACCCCCGAAATTCACTTCATTTCAATCCTCGTACTATATGAAACACTGCGTTAACTCGGGCCCTTGGCTTTTTTGAGCCCGTCTGCTTGGTGTGGGTCGCGGCGACCCGCTGGCTTTCCTGCCGTCGTCGTCTGTCGTTGCTCGCCGCTGTCGGCCTGTTCTGGGTCCTGCGGGGTAGTTGGCAGGCGTGGGTGTCGCTGGCGCGGCCCTGACGCTGTCGGCTGATACGGATGGTCGTCCGTCAGTTCCGACGGGTGCCGCCACCACGTGTCGACCGCCGGTACACAGGCCAACGATCCGTACGAAACAGTCACGACGGCCTACGCGGCGTTCTCGGCCGCGGCCTCCTCGATAGCCGTCGCGACGGCCTCGTCCTCGTCGGCCCCGCCGTCGGCGGCTGCCTGAAACGCCGCGGTGAACGCTTCCATCACGTCTTTTGCCAGCTCGCGCACGTCGGCTTCGCTGGGCTGGACGTTCTCGACGCGTGTCGACTCCTCGGCCTCCTCGTCGACGACCCACACCTCGAAGTTGCCGTCCTGTTCCGGCGTGGGCTGGAACTTCACCTCGACCTCGACGGTCCGGTTTTCGTACTCGCGCCGCCCGGTTTTCAGCCAGCCGTCTGGGACTGCTCGGCTCATACGTCCCACTCGGTCGGTGATCGAAATAAGCGTGTTCGTCGGCCTGGTGGTCAGTCGTCCGCGACCCGTTGGGAGTCGGCCTGGGCATCCCAGAGCGCCGCGTAGTCGCCGTCGTCCGCCAGCAGATCGGTGTGGGTCCCCGACTCGACGATCTCGCCGTCCTCGAGCACGACGATTCGGTCGGCGTCTCGGATCGTCGAGAGGCGGTGCGCGATGACGAAGGCGGTGCGATCCTCGATGAGGCGGTCGAGGCTCTCCTGGATCAGTTCCTCCGTCTCCGTGTCCACGTCGCTGGTCGCCTCGTCGAAGACGATGATCGCGGGGTCGTTGAGGAGCGCGCGGGCGATGGCGAGTCGCTGGCGCTGCCCACCGGAGAGTTTGACGCCGCGTTCGCCGACGAACGTATCGTAGCCTTCGGGTAGATCGGTGATGAACTCGTGGGCCTCCGCGGCTTTCGCGGCCTCGACGACCCGGTCGCGCGCGTCGTCGTCGTCCCGGCGCTCGGCCGCCAGTGCCTCCCGGTCCCCGTAGGCGACGTTCTCCGCGACGGTGCCCGAGAAGAGGTAGGGATTCTGCTCGACGACGGCTATCTCCTCCCGGAGCGCGTCGAGGTCGTACTCGCGCACGTCGACGCCGTCGACCCGCACTTCCCCGGTGTCAACATCGTGGAACCGGGGCACGAGCTTCAGGAGCGTCGACTTTCCCGCACCGGTCGGGCCCGCGAGTCCGACGGTCGTGCCCGCGGGCACGTCGATCGAGACGTTCCGTACGACCGGGTCACGGTCGCCGTAGCTGAACGTCACGTCGTCGAACGTCACGGCGCCGTCGACGCTCTCGGGGCGGTAGGGGCTGTCGGGAGACGTGATGGTTGGCTCCCGACCCAGCAGGCCGAACACCCGTTCGGCGCTGGATTTCGCGAGCTGGTACTTGTTCGCCGATTTCCCCACCCGACGCATGGGCGAGTAGAGCCGTCGCAAGTAGAGAAAGAAGAGCGCGAAACTCCCCGCCGTCAGGGCCCCTTCGGCGCCCGTGATGTTGTCCATGCCGCCGATGTAGAGCACGAGGACGAACACGATGCCGGTGAGGAGGCGGAGCGCGGCGAAGAAGGCGCGACGGATGCGCAGTGCGCCCACCTTCTCGTCGTGGTAGTCCTGACTCCGCTCGGCGACCCGATCCCGCTCGAATCCGTAGCGGTTGAAGGTCTTGATGACGGCTGCCCCGCCGAGGTTGTTCTCCAGCCGGGTGTTGAGGCGAGCGACGGCTTCCCGGATCGACTTGTACCGAGGTTCGATCCACGTGAGGAATCGACCGCTGGCGACGCCGATGAGGGGGACCGGTGCGAGCGCGATAGCGGCGAGTTTCGGCGAGTACGTCCAGAGGATAACCGCGATGCCGCCGACGGTGGCGACGACCCGGATTAGCTGCCGGAACTCGGTGTTGAGGAACTGCTCCAGCCGGTTGATGTCGCTGTTCAGAATCGACATCATGCCGCCGGTCTGGTGGTCGACGAAGAAATCCATCGAGAGGTGCTGGATGTGATCGTACGTGTCGTTCCGGAGGTCACGCTGGATCTTCTGGGCGGCCGACTGCAGGAGGTAGCGCGACCCGAAGCGGGTGAGCGACCGGACGACGTACGCGAGCGCCGCGATGGCGACGAGGCGTTCGAGCAGTGCGGTCCGAGCGGCGGTACCGGCGATTCGGCCGGCGGGCAGGAGGCCGGCCGACGCCAACAACCCCGGATCGGCCGGACCGAGGATGATCCGATCGATGGCCGTCGCAACGAGAAGCGGCGGGACGAGGCGGGCGAATCGGGTACAGAACGCCGCCAGGACGCCCAGCGTCAGCCGCGGCCAGTAGGGCCGAGCGTAGGCGAGCAGGCTCGCCATCGGGTGCCCGTCGAGCGTCTCGCGTACGTCCTCGAAGCTCCCGTGGTCGTCCGGCATCTGTGCGTCCTAGCCGAGGCAGCCTCAAGTAACGTGCGTCTCGGCGCGTTGGAGTTCGACACAGAAGACCGCCCCGCCCAGATCGCTGTCCTCGATCCAGACCTGTCCGCCGTACGTCTCGACGAGGTTGTCGACGAGATAGAGGCCGAGGCCGCTCCCGGGGCTTTCGAGCCCTTTCTTTCCCTGGCCGAAGACCTCGCGCTTGCGCGGATCGGGGATGCCCGGGCCGTTGTCGGCGATGCGGACGACGACCGTCTCTGGCCCGACCTCCACGTCGACCTCGATTTCGATCGCCGCCTCGTCGTTGTGGAAGACGGCGTTGTCGAGGAGGTTGCCGACCACCGACGAGAGAATCGACGTCGCCAGCACATTCACCTCGGGGATGTCGTCGTCACCTCGGATCTCGATTCCCTCCGAGCGGTAGTCGAAGTTGGACCGCACGCGGTCGATCTCCTGGTGGAGGACTTCGTCGAGCGCGATCGGTTCCAGTTCCGGATCGACCGTCCCGAGGATCTTGGTGAGGTCTCCCACCGCGTCGGTGAGTTCCTTCGTGTGTGTCGCGGCAGTCATGATGCGCTCGAAGGCGTCCGCGTCTTCCGGCGGGATGCGCTCGGCGAGTTCGCCGCCCCATCCGAGCGCAACGGCCATGTCGTTCCGGATATCGTGACGGACGATCTGATTGAGGAGGGCGAGACGGTCCCGCTCCGTTTCGAGGGCTTCTTCGGCCTCCTTGCGGTTGGTTACGTCCTGCTGGAAGCCGACGTAGTGTGACGGTTCCCCGTCGTCGTCGTAGAGGGGGGCGATGGTGACCTGGTTCCAGAACTCCTCGCCGTTGCGCCGGTAGTTGCGGACTTCGACCGTCACCGGCTCCCAGTTGTCGACGGCGCGGCGCATCTTCGCCACCGTCTCGGGGTCGGTGTCGTCACCCTGCAGGAACCGGCAGTTCCGCCCCACGACCTCCTCGACCGGATAGCCCGTGATCCGCTCGAAGGCATCGTTGGCGTAGATGACCGGGTTGTCCGGTAGGTCGGGATCGGAGATGGTGATGCCGACTGGCGCTTCGTCCATCGCCCGTTCCTTGAGCCGGAGGTCCGCGGCCGTCTCCGTGCGGTCGGTCCGGTCGACGTGGCTCACGACCACGTAGCGGTCGCCGTCGTGGTTGAGCGCGGCGTAACGCAGGATGAGCCCGCCGCCGTCCGCGTCGGCGTGGTAGGGGTACTCGCCGCTCGTCTCGCCGTCGAACAGGGAGCGAAGCCGTCCGGCGATGGCAACGGCTTGCTCGTTCGACGATCGGAGTAGCGATTCGAGATACGGTTCGTCGTCCGGGACGAGCGGATGGTCGTGATCGGCTGCGAACGTGCGCCAGGCCGCGTTCGCCTCGACGATCCGTCCCGTCTCGTCGATCACCGCGACCCGAGCCGTAAGCGTGTCGAGGACGGCGTCGGTTAGCCCCGGTGGCATACTGGTGTCGTCACGACCGACTCCTTGTGGGCCACGGTAATAGACTTGTTCGCTCGCACCCCTTCTCGGGGGTGTGTCGTGATTTCGCCCCCTGCGAAAGCCCGGGCTTTTGTCGCGGCGTCCGTTGTGTGTACACGTATGACCGATACGATGCGTGCAGCCGTGATTCCCGAAGCTGGCGCCGATTTCGAACTCACCGAGCGACCGCTTCCGGACCCCGGTCCCTCGGAGGTCCGGGTCGCGGTCGACGCCTGTGGCATCTGCCACAGCGACGTCTTCGTCAAGGAAGGGACGTTTCCCGGGGTAAGCTACCCGCGGACGCCGGGTCACGAAGTCGTCGGCCGGGTCGACGCCGTCGGCGCCGAGGTCACGTCGTGGAGCGAGGGTGAACGCGTCGGCGCGGGGTGGCACGGCGGCCACTGTTTCACCTGTGAGCCGTGTCGTCGCGGCGACTTCCTCCAGTGTGAAAACGCCGAGATCACGGGACTCACGTTCGACGGCGGCTACGCCGAGTACGCGACCGTCCCTGCCGAGGCGCTGGCGGCCGTCCCCGACGACCTCGACGCTGTCGACGCCGCTCCCCTCCTCTGTGCCGGCGTGACCACCTACAACGCCCTCCGGAACAGCGACGCCCGTCCCGGCGACGTGGTCGCCGTCGTCGGCGTGGGTGGCCTCGGCCACCTCGGCGTCCAGTACGCCCACGCCGCTGGCTTCGAAACCGTCGCCATCTCTCGGAGCCCGGCGAAACGCGATCTCGCGCACGACCTCGGTGCGGACCACTTCGTCGACGCGAGTGAGGACGACCCCGCCGAGGCGCTCCAGGATCTGGGCGGCGCCCGTGTCGTCCTCTCGACGGCGCCGTCGGCCGACGCCATCGAATCGGTCGTGGGCGGGATCGGCACCGACGGCGAGGTGGTCGTCGTCGGCATCCCCGGTGACTCCGTCCCGGTCGACATCCAGCATCTCGTCGGCACGCGCGGGTCCGTCTCGGGCTGGGGCTCCGGCCACGCCCGCGACTCCCAGGACACCCTCGAGTTCAGCGCCCTCCGCGAGATCACTCCCGTCGTCGAGCGGTTCGATCTCGACGAGGTCGCCGAGGCCTACGAGCGGATGCTGAACAACGACGCTCGATTCCGAGCCGTCCTCGATCTCACGTAACGGTCCCGGGATCGTCTCCCGTGATCGCGGCGTCCGTCCGCTCGTGTCGCCCCGTGCAACCCCGCTGTGGTCGTTTCCAGTATCAGCCGGGATAATTCGCCCAGTAGCTATATAAAACTCAAACCGAGTGTCAGTGGGTAGTTACCGAGAATCATGACTGTATCCCAGCAATCAGGGCAGCCGGCCGCCGAGTTTCCCCTCTCGTTCGACCGGATAATCGGTCGCATCGGCGCGCCTATCTTCATCCTCGACGCCGATCACGAGGTGGTCCTCTGGAACACGGGGATGGAGGCGCTGACCGGGAGCACCGAGGCCGACGCGCGCGCAGCGGATTCCGTCGGGGAGGCGTGGTACCAGGACGGTCGGCGCGCGAAGACCCTCGCGGACAAGGTGCTCGATGCGCCCGAGGATGCCCACCGACAGTTCGACGTCGACCGCATCGACGACGGCGACCATCCGGAGTTCCGTGACCGGAGCACGTTCACCGACACCCGCGGCGAGACACGACACATCGAGTTCAGCGCGTCGCCACTGTACGACGGTGGCGAACTCGTCGGCGTGGTCGAACTCGTCAAAGATCGCACCGAAGATGTCCGTCGCCGGCAACGAATCGAGGCGCTCGTCGAGGAGGTCACCGACGCCATGCACGCCATCCAGCGCGGTAACCTCGGCGCCAGAGCGGAGTTCGACGCCGACGAGTACATCGACGAGGAACTCCTGACGGTCGTCGACTCGCTGAACGAGATGGGAGCGACGCTCGACGGCCTCGTCGCGGACGTGGACGAGCAGACCCACGAACTCCGGGAGATCACACAGGAGGTCGCTGACAGCGCCACCCGGATGGAAGAAATCGCCGACGAACAGGCCGAGCGGACCGAGGAGGTGGCGGGCGAGGTGTCGAATCTCAGCGCGACCATCGAGGAAGTCGCCTCGACGGCCGACTCCGTGGCCGACACGAGTCGACAGGCCCGCGACCACGCCGAGAATGGACGCGAAGTCAGCGCCGAGGCCCGTGACGTGATGTCGTCGGTCCGCACGTCGAGCGAGGAGGTCCGCGAAGACGTGGACGAACTCAGCGGCACCGTCGAGGAGATCGACGAGGTGATCGAGGTCATCAACGACATCGCGGACCAGACGAACCTGCTCGCCTTGAACGCCAACATCGAGGCGGCCCGCGCCGATCGCGACAGCGACGGCTTCGCGGTGGTCGCCAACGAGATCAAGTCGCTGGCCCAGCAGGCCCAAGAGCAGGCCGGCGAGATCGAGTCGATGATCGTCGACGTGCAACAGCGCACGGACCAGACGGTCGATAGTCTCGAAACGACCGAGGACCAGATCGACGACGGTGTCGCGGAAGTCGAAGCGGGGATGGAGAAACTCGACGAGATCGTCGAGGCCGTCGGCGAGGCCGTGGCGGGGATTCAGGAGGTGTCGACCGCGACGGACGAACAGGCCGCGAGTGCCGAAGAAATCGCCGCCATGGTCGACGACGCCCGTGATCGAGCCAGCCGGGTCGCCGAGGAGGTCACACAGGTCGCTCAGGCCGCTCAGCGTCAGGCGGAGAAGGTCGAAGAGATCGAACGGAGCGTCGGTCAGTTGCGCGGCGACTCCAGCTCGTGACCGGACATCGAAACCAATTTCTCGACGGTTGCTATAGTAGCCTTTGTAAGTCATTGCACACCTGATCGCACGCAGCCCTGCGATCAGGTGTGCAAACAGTTCCAAACGCTACTATAGTCACGTTCGACTGACCATGAACCGGAGAGCAACCCTCGGTATGTCGTTCGCGGAACTGGTGATGGTTCGGATCGGCCACGCCGTCGGCGCGCTGTGTCTCCTGTTCATTCTGCCGATCCTTCCGTTCGTCGCCGTCGCAGTCGTGGTCTCGGCGCTCCTGCGCCCCGACGCCGACGCGCCCGAACCCACCTATAGGGATTATCGTAACCGTCCATAGATTCTCGCCGGACCGTCACGGCGAGAATCTACGATGACTTCGGATAATTCCTACTACCGCCCGGACTGGACGGAGTAGGGCCGGAGTCGACGCGCGCTCCGGAGTTCGCCCTCGCTCACCGTCGAGGCGAGTCCCCCACCGTGGACTCGCGTCTCCTCGTGCAGGAGGCCGTGGACCACGGTCAGTCGGTCCGTGCTGGCGTCGGTCGCGGGCGGCTACTGGATCGAGCCGACAGGACCGGGCGCCTAGTGGTCGTGATCGGCGTGCCCGCCGTCGCCCGCAACCAGCGCGTCGGAGTCGCCGTCGATCATGTCCATGTTCTTGAGGTTGTCCCGCTCCTCGAAGTCCTCGACGGCGTCTAGGATGTCCTCCTGTGTGAGGGTGGTGCGCTCCTCCGTGAGCGCCTCCAGCACCGCCTCCCGGAGCACCATCCGGAGGTCGCTCCCGGTGAGGCCGTCCGTCCGTTCGGCCACGGACTGCGGGTCGAATTCGGCGATGTCCATGCGGCGGGTTATCACCTCGAGAATCTCCGATCGCATCTGTACGTCCGGTTTGGGGAAGTTGACGATCTCGTCGAAACGGCGCCACGCGGCGGCGTCCAGTTGATCCGGATGGTTCGTCGCGCCGATCAGGAGCACCTCGTCCCTGATGAGGCTGATGTCGTCGATGCTCTTGAGGAGGGTGTTGACCGCTCGCTTGAGCGCCGCGTGTTCGTCCGAGCGGCGGGTCTTGGCCACGGAGTCAAATTCGTCGATAAAGAGGATACACGGCGAGAGTCGCTTGGCCACTTCGAAGGTCTTCTCGACGTTTTTCGCCGTCTCGCCGAGATACTGACTGGTGATCATCGACAGTTTCACCTCGACGAAGGGCTGGCCGAGTTCGTGGGCTAGTGCGCGCGAGGCTGTCGTCTTCCCTGTTCCCGGCGGCCCGACGAAGAGGAGTTTGCCGATCTCGCGCAGCCCGATCTCGGCGAGATACTCGCGGTGTTCGATCGCCTTGACGATCTTCTGGATCTCCCCTTCCTGGTCCGTGGTGAGAACGAGGTCGTCGAGTGTCATCTCGATCTCCTCGGGCGCACGAACCTGCACGAGGTCGAGCATCTCGGCGTCGTCGTCCTCGTCGAAGTAGGCATCGAGCAGGCTGTCGATCCACACGCGGTCGGCGTGGATCGGGCGGGTCTGTTCGCGTGCCTCCGCGAGCGTCACGTCCACGTCGTCGCGGTCGGCGACGACCGACGTGAGCGTCGGATTGGTCGCGATGCGGTCGCGGTCGGCCCGCTCGACCACCCAGTCGATAGCCATGTCGGGCTGGGTGAGGGAGATGCGGCCGGAGAAGTTCTCCTTCTCGGTAAAGAGCAGGTCGGAAATCGCGTCCCACGGATGCTCCACGCCCGTTGCCTGCCGAGCGGTGCGCTCGGTCACGACCAGCGGGCGTTCGATCCCACCCGTGATTTCCTCGTCGTTCTCGTCCTCGTCGTCCTCGTCCTCGTCGGCCCAGAACACGCGCCGGTAGCGCGGCGGTAGATCGTTCTCGTCGAGATCCCGATCGTCCGTGTAGATGTGGGCCGTCAGCAGGAACTCGACGACTTCGAGAGCCGGGTCACTCATCCCTCCGCTGTTGACGTGGCAACCGTTTAAGACCGTCGGATTCCGGGACGACTCCGTGGTTCACTCCTCGGGGTGGGCGAAAGAAAGCGCCTCCATGACCGACTCGTCGTCGCCGATGAAGGTGATGCGGTCGCCGTGTTCGAGCGTACAACTCCCGTCCGGGACGATGGTCTCACCGTTCCGGGAGACCAGTGCGATCAGACAGCGCGGGGGGAGTTTCGGGCCGATCTCCGAGATCGTCTTCCCGACGAGCTCTTCGGAGGTGACCTCGATCTCCTGCACTTCGCCCTCGTGTCCGATCTCGCTCATCCAGTTGACGAGCGACGGTCGCTCGATGTAGTCGTCGAAGGCCATCGCCGTCGCGTCGACCGAGGAGATGGCGCGGACGCCAAGATCCTCGAACGCGTCGACGTTGTCGGGGTTGTTCACGCGGGCGAGAATGGTCTCGGGAGAGAACTTCGAGTCCGCGAGCTGGGCCACGAGCAGGTTCACGTCGTCGTCGCCGGTCGTCGTGGCGACGATTTTGGCGTTCTCCGCCCCGGCCGAGCGCAACACCTCGGTGTCGGTGCCGTCACCGTGGTGGACGGTCAGCCCGGCGTTGCGGGCCTTCTCCACGTTGTTCACGTCCTGTTCGATCAGGACGACGTTCTCTCCGCGGTCTTCGAGGCGCCGGGCGAGGGTTCGACCCACGTTTCCGGAGCCGATGATGATTATACGCATGGGTATCACGTCGAGGAATTCGGCGATCTGTCTGGCGAATCCGGCTTCGAGTGCGACCGTCAGGAAGATGACGAGGAAGACGGTTCCGACGAGGAGGTTCGCGGCTTCGGGCATGCCCTGGGCCCGGAATTCGACGGCGAACAGCGTCGCGACGGAGGCGGGAATGATCCCCCGTGGCCCGACGAAGCTCATGAACAGCCGTTCCTCGCGGGTGAACCGGCTGCCGTGGGTGCTGACGAACACGAGGAGCGGGCGGATGACGAGAGCGACGATGGTGGCGACGATCAGCCCGCCGACCCCCAGTGCGAGCAGGTACTCGAACTGGAGGAGTGCCGCGAGGGAGATGAAGACGAACGAGAGGACGATCAGCGTCACGTCGCCTTTGAAATCCGTAATCTCGTCTTCGTAGGGCACGTCCGCGTTGCCCAGCAGGAGGCCCGCGGTGGCGACGGCGGCGATGCCGGCTTCCGTGGCGACGGCGTCGGCGGCTCCGTAGGCCACGAGTGCCCCGCCGAGGACGAGCAGTCGGGCGTTCTGCGGGGCGTTACCTGGCGAGAGGTCGACGTAGCGGAGGGCGTAGAAGACGACGGCAGCGACGGCGAGGCCGACGACGATGCCGGTCCCGAGACGCTGGGTGAACAGTGCGAACAGTTCGCCCGGGGCGCGGACGTCCTCGATGATGGCTTCGAAGATGACGATGGCGAGAATCGCGGCCGTCACGTCGTTGACGATCCCCTCGGTTTCGAGTGCGGTGCCGACGCGACTCCGGACCGGCACCACTTCGAGGATGGGCGTGATGACGGTCGGCCCGGTAGCGACCAGCAACGCGCCGATCAGCGCGGCGACCGCCCACCCCGTTCCGAGGGCGTAGCGGACGACGACCGTCGTCCCCACCAGCGCGATGGCCGCCCCGAGCGTCACCAGTTTGAACGTCGCCGCCGGGGCCTCCCGCAGGCGGTCGATCCGCAGGTGGAAGGCCCCCTCGAAGACGATGATCGCGACCGAGAGGCCGACGATGGCCGAGAGCGCGTTCCCGAACGAGTCGGGCCCGACGACGCCCAGCACTTCCGGGCCGAGGATGACCCCCGACGCTAGGAGGAAGACGACGCTCGGAATCCGGAACCGGTCCGAAAGTATCTGTGCGACGACGCCGACCCCGATCAGGGCAGCAACCAGAGTGATGAGATTACCCCCGCCGGCGGCCATCAAAACACCTCCATACGTACTTGCCGACGTGAGTGAAACCGATAAAACCCGTCTTTTCGATCCCGAATTCGGGGATGACAACGGCCGAAATATTTCTTTTCTCGCGGCATAATCGGACGAATAGTCACTCCTGGCTGTCGAGGTAGCCGAGGACGCCTTTGACGTTCAGTCGGTTCTCGGCCCGGGTCTTGCGCTCGCCCCACGGTTCGACGAGGTCGGCCGTCTCCGCGAAGTGCTCGATCACGGCCTCGTCGTCGCCGAGTTCCGCGCGCTTCTCCCGAACCTGTGCCACCCAGTCCGTGAGGATGCGTTCGTACTCGTCCATCAGCTCCGGTGTGAAGGCGGCGTCGCCGAAGTGGCCGAAGCAGATGCGCTCCGGGTTGCGGTCGGCGATGGTTTCGGCGTCCGCGATACAGCCCTCCAGATCGAAGTTGACCGGCGGCGAGGTGGGAAAGAGGTCGCCGGACTTGCCCGGCCGGATGCCGCCAGCGTCGCCCGAGAAGAGCACGTCGTCGGTGCGGTCGTGGAACACGACTTGGTGAGGGGCGTGCCCCGGCGCGTGGATCACGTCGACCGTCCGGTCACCGAGGTCGATTTCGTCGCCGCCGGCGAGCGACTCGATACGCTCCTCCGGAATCGGCTTCGGATCGACGTAGTACTGCCACTGGCTGCCCACGGCAGCTTTCGTCCCCGCGACCAGGCGGTCCGGATCGACCAGGTGTCGGACGCCGAGTTCGTGCGTGTACACCGTTGCGTCGGGGAATTCGGCGGCCAGATACCCCGCCCCGCCCGCGTGGTCGAGGTGGATGTGGGTCGTCAGAATCGCATCGAGCGCGTCGATTCCCACCGCGTCGAGGGCGTCGAGTACGAGGTCGACGTTCGTCCCGAGACCGGGGTCGACCACGGCGGGTCGGTCCGCATCGAGAACGTACACGGAGCCGTAGCCGCACACGTCGTACGCGCCCACGTCGACGTAGTAGAGATCGGTGCCGTCAACCGCAGTGAGGTCGCCGATAGCCATAACCCAAGGCCGTCGGCGGCGGGCAAAAGCGTTCGGTCCCTGTCCCGACACGGTTTTGTCTCGGCCCCGAGAAGGGCGCACAAATGCTCAGCAGGCAGTACCTCCGGGAGAACCCGGACGTGGTGCGGCGGAATCTCGAAGACCGGGGGATGGCCGACGACGTGGATCTCGACCGCCTCCTGGAGATCGACGAGGAGTGGCGCTCGCTCAAAAGCGAGGGTGACGACCTGCGCCACGAGCGCAACCAGGTGAGCGATCGGATCGGCCGCCTCAAGGCGGACGGCAAGGACGAGGAGGCAGCCGAAGCCATCGAGCGATCGCAGGAACTCAAAGAACGACTGGAGACAGTCGAGGACCGCGCGGAGGAACTGGAAGCCGAACTCGAAGCGGGGCTGATGGAGATTCCGAACGTCCCCGACGACGACGTACCCGTCGGCGAGGACGAGAGCGACAACGTCGAGGAGCGCCGCCACGGCTTCGACGACCTGCGCGACCTGCCCAGCGAGGTGACGCCCCACTACGACCTCGGCGAGGACCTCGACGTTATCGACGAGGCCCGCGGCGCCAAGACGACCGGCGCCGGCTTCTACTTCCTGAAGGGTGATGGCGCCCGCCTCGAACACGCCCTCATTCAGTTCATGATGGACGTCCACCGCGAACAGGGGTACGTCGACCTCTTTCCCCCGATTCCGGTCAAGTCCACGTCGATGGAGGGGACGGGGCAACTCCCCAAGTTCGCCGAAGACGCCTACCGCATCGGCGGCGGGGAGACCGAGGACTACGACGACGACGACCTGTGGCTCTGTCCCACCGCCGAGGTGCCCGTCACCAACATGTACGCCGACGACATCCTCCTCCGCGAGGACCTGCCGCTCAAGCATCAGGCGTACACGCCCAACTTCCGGCGCGAGGCGGGCGAACACGGCACCGAGACCCGCGGTATCGTCCGCGTCCACCAGTTCAACAAGGTGGAACTCGTCAACTTCGTCGAACCCGAGGAGAGCTACGACCGCCTCGAATCGCTCGTCGACGAGGCCGAGGAGGTCCTGCGGCGCCTCGACCTGCCCTACCGCATCCTCTCGCTCTGTACTGGCGACCTCACCTTCGCGTCCGCGAAGACCTTCGACATCGAGGTGTGGGCGCCGGGCACCGACGCCGACGACGGCCCGGACCGGGGTGGCCGGTGGCTCGAAGTCTCCAGCGCCTCGAACTTCGAGGACTTCCAGTCGCGGCGGGCGGGTCTGCGCTACCGCCCCGAGCGCCACGAGTCGGCCGAGTATCTCCACACGCTCAACGCCTCCGGGACCGCCGTAGGGCGCGTGATGGTCGCCATCCTCGAGTACTACCAGAACGATGACGGCACCGTCACCGTGCCCGAGGCGCTCCGACCGTACATGGGCGGGACGGAAGTGATCGAGGGCCACGAGAAGGTTGGGGAGAGCGCGGTCGGCGCGGGCGACCGGGACTGATCGACGGCGTTCGTCGATTCGCTCCGCGAGATTCGCGTGCCCACCGCCAGCCGAGGAGCGATCGACCGCCCGTCGGTTCCGATACTCATACTGTCGGCTGTAACTGCTTCAAGACTTACAGCCGGCAGTATCACCACGGGACGTGTCGGCCGCGTCCAACCTTGTAGACCCGCCGCGCCGAAGCCACCGACATGGCCGAATCGGCGCCAGGCATCGAGTTCACACCATTCTGTACGGCATCGTCGCCTCGAACGCCCTCTTTCGCCTCATAGTGATCATTGTAAGTCAGTACCGGTGGTTCGCCAGAACGGGTCGGCGAACCACCGGTACACAGTTACAATAAACACTATCACGCCCGAGGCCACCCTCCGGAACGGCATGTTGCTGTTCGCGTTCGGACTGTTCGCGGCCAACTGGCTGGAGTATCGGCTGTCGACGGTCGCCGTTCCGGACACCGTCGATGCCCACCTCGGCCAGTTCAGTCTCGACATGCTGATACTGGTTGTGTGGGCGTTCCTACCCGTAATGCCGGCGTCGACTCTCCCCACGTACGTCGCCGTCGTCGCCGTCTTCGTCGCGCTGCAGGGGGTGTGGGACGCCCTGTTGCTCGACGCCGACTCCCCGATGGGTCTCGTCCGCCGCGAGCGGGCACTCGCCGCCGTCTACGGCGGCCTACTCCTCGTCTCCGCGTACGTCCCCGTTTCGCCCCTCTTGCTGTTTGCCGCTACCGTCCTCCTCTCTCGTAGTGAAGGGGCTGACGTGGCGGGCGCTGTATCGCCGGGCGAAACGGCAGGAAACACCCGTACGCATCTATAGTAGCGATTGAAACTGTTTGCACAGCCGATCGCAGTACGGCGTGCGGTCCGCTGTGCAATGACTTTCAATCGCCACTATAGGCGGTGTACGTCGTCAGCGACTCGATCCCGTCGTCGCCGATCCGATGTACGTCGACGAAGCCGAACAGGGCCGTCTCGTCGGCGATGAGGCGTCCCCGGACGAACACCGTCGCTGCCCCGTCCCTTTCGTCCGAGACACACGTCTCGGTCAGCACGTGTTCCGTGTCGGTTCGCGGTCGCTCCTCACGCATGAACCGGACGAACCGATCCCGGCCGTCGAGTGTCCGATCCGGGCGCTCCTGAACGAATCCGGGCGCGAGGAGGGTTCGCAGGCGGTCGTAGTCGCCGCCGTCGATGGCGGCGTAATACTCCTGCACGGCGTCGCGGCGGTCCATAGTGTTCCTTCCACCGGTGGCCCGATGAACCTTCGCCCGGCTATGACGACCGTTCACCCCGTTCGGCGCCTGATAGTGATTACCGTGAGTCAGTACCGGTGGTTCGCCAAGATGGGTCGGCGAACCACTGGGACACAGTTACAGTAATCACTATGACTCGGCTACGGCCCACGGATGGTAGCTGTGGCACTCGGTGGGACGCCGGCTGACGGCTTCTTCGCCGACCGCGACGCGCACCGACCGCTCGGGCCGGCGTAGCCGACGCCCATTTATTCGGTGACCGTCTGCCTCCGACGTGGATCTGCACGTGCGCTACGCGGGCGACGACGACCCCGACAAATGTACGGCCCGCAAACTCGCCCGGTTCGACCTCGTGGAGCTGCATCGGTCGGATCGTACGACGCCGTACGGGGTCGTACTCAACCCACACGCGGAGCAGGCGCTCTCGCCGGCGGACGAGACGGAGACGCTCGTCGCGCTCGACTGCTCGTGGGAGTCGGCCGGCGAGGCTCGGTTCTCTCTCCCCGGCGAGCACCGCGCGCTCCCCTATCTCGTCGCCGCTAACCCCGTCAACTTCGGCAATCCCTTCCAGCTCACGACCGTCGAGGCGCTGGCCGCGGGGCTAGTTATCCTCGGCCACCGTGACGACGCCGAAGACATCCTCTCGAAGTTCACGTGGGGGGAGACGTTTCTCGAACTCAACGACGAACCGCTGCGGCGATACGCCGACTGTGACGACTCGGCGGACGTGGTGGCGGTGCAAGGGGAGTATCTGGATCGGTAGGCACGCCGGTGCTTTGAGGGTGGATCGGCTCGAACGGCACCGTATGCGATTCCGACGATTGGTCCCCGTCGCGCTCGCGCTCGCCGGCCTCGCGGCCATCGTGATCGGCGTTCAGCAGGGACTCGTCCACGTGGCACCGGGATACGAGGGAACCATCACGACCGGGTGGGGTGGCGACCTCAACCACGAGGAGCGCCTGCTCGCCCGCCTCGGTCTCGTCGGCGTCGTCGGAACGGTCGCCGCCCGCTGGTGGCGACATCTCGTCGTCGTCCCCGTGGCGACGGGCGGTGTCGTCCTGTTCTACGCCCTCCGGGCGGCGCTGCACTACGCCCTCGATCCGGGCCTGTACATCGAGGTGTCGGCGTACGGCGGGCCGACCAGATTCGTTCTCGGCGCCGAACCGTTCCTGCTGGTCGCCGGCGGGGCACTCCTCGCCGGGGCAGGTGTCGTCGGCTGGCGCACTCGCCCCGACGGCGACGGCGGTGGAATACCCGCTGCCACGTCGCCATCGGCGCAGTAGCGGTGCGAACGGTGGCGTGTGACGGCCGCACACGCAGCCTCGGTGCGAACGGACGCCCTTTTATTCGCGCGTGTCGAAGCGTCGACAATGATTTTCGAAGGCCTGCCGACCACCCCCCGGTCGGAGGAGCTCGTCGACAAGGCGTTCTCGCGGGCTGCCCGCACGGGACGCGCCAAGTCGGGGGTCGAGGCCCAGCAGTCCATGTTGCAGACGGCGGGGAACATCCTCTCGGACAACCTGGAGAACGTGGTGACCGAGTGGCCGGATTTCGGCGTCGTCGATCCCTTCTATCGCGAACTCGCGGACGCAGTGTTGCGGCGGGAGATGGGCACCAGAATCGCGGACGACGGCGCCGAACAGGTGGGTATCGACGCCCTCCGCGCCAGCCTCTCGGAGGTGACGTGGGCGAGCCGGCAGGTCGAAGAGATACAGCGGGAGTACAACCGGAAGCTCCGGAAGACCGACGCCGAAACCGCCCGGAAACACCGCAAACAGGCGTTCGCGCGCATGGCGGACGTAGTCGAGGAAGTCGCCGACGACCTGCTCCGGGTCGGCGAGGCCCGCAACGCCCTCCGTGACCTGCCCGACATCCGCCCGGACGAACCCACTATCGTCGTCGCGGGCTACCCCAACGTCGGCAAGTCCTCGTTCGTCAACAGCGTCACCCGCGCCGACAACGAAATCGCGCGCTACCCCTTCACCACCCGCGGGATTCAGATCGGTCACTTCGAGCGTGACCACATCCGCTACCAGATCATCGACACGCCGGGGCTACTGGATCGGCCGGAGGCGGAGCGCAACGACATCGAGAGTCAGGCGGTGAGTGCGCTGGCGCATCTCGCGGATGCGGTCGTCTTCGTCGTCGACGCCAGCGGGGCGTGTGGCTACCCGCTCGACGCCCAACTCGACCTGCGCGATGCGGTGGTCGACCGCTTCGACGTGCCCGTCCTCACGGTGTGTAACAAGAGCGACCGATCGCGCGACATGGAGGCGGACGCCTACATGAGCGTCAGCGAGGACGAGAACGTCGACGCCGTGCTGGATCTGGCGGTCGAGACGGTCGACTGGGAGCCCGACCTCCCCTCGCGCTAGCGGGCCGAATACGTCACGTCGACGGTCGTGGTCACCGAGACGGGGGCGGGCTGGAGGACCGTCCCCCCGGCCGCGTCCTCGAACCGGGCGACGGGGTAGGGCGTGAAGTCGGCGCCGGTGGTGACCTGCTGGACGCCCGTCACCGAGAGATCGGCGGCGGCCGCGAGGCCGTCCGCGTCGGTTCGGGCGGCGCTCATCGCGCGGTCGAGCGCCGTTGCCCGCAGTTCCGCCCGGCGCTCGTCGCTCAACGTGAAGCGGACGCCGTCGACGCTCGTCGCCCCCGCACCGACCACGAGGTCGACGATCTCGCCGGCGCGGGCGGGCACCGTCTCGACCGTCAGCGCGTGGATCGCCCGATAGCCGACGATCCGGTTCTCGCTCTCGGGCCCGCCACGGTCGTAGACCGGCGAGATACCGAACGCCGCCGTCGTCACGTTCGCCTCGGGGACGCCCGCGTCCGCGAGCGCCGTCCGGACACCCTCGACGCCGCGAGCCACTTGGGTTCGGGCGGCGTTGGCGCTGTCGGCCGTCGCTTCCACTGAGAGTCGGACGACCGCCAGATCGGGGTCCGCCGTCGCCGACCCAGTTGCTGACACCGAGATGGTCGAACCAGCACCGTCGCCGTCGCTCGCGACGGTCTGGAGGGGGGCGGTACAGCCGGCCAAGAGGACGACGACGAGGAGTGTCAGAGCGATCACACGATTCATAGGGGAGAGAGGTCGGCGAGGAATATGAACTAGTACGAGTCAGACGGTAGCAGGGGCCGGCCGATCGGCCGCGATTCGGGGAGATGCCGACAGCTTCGCCGCCGTCGCCCCGGCGGTGCTCGTCCCCACGTCGACGACGACGTACTGCACTTCGACGGTGATGGGGCCGTCGGCGCGGAAGGCGGGATTGTCGAGGCGCTCGATCCGTTCGGCGAGGCGATTGGCGAGTTCCGGCGTCTCACGGCCGGGCGGGTGGCCGACGGTGACCGTCACTCGTTCCGGCCGGGAGAAGGGGAACGTCTCCTCGTAGGCGATGGTGACGGAGAGACTTTTGAGCCCCTCGTAGTCGGCGAGGACGTCGTCGACGGCGGCGCGGGTGTCCTCCTCGAACGTCGCCGTTCGGTAGGTGTTGTAGGTGACGCCCGCGAGGAGTGAGGAGAGGACGAGGAGGGCAATGCCGAGCGTGGCGATGCGTTTCAGCGTCGCCGTCCGCGCTTCCTCGCGCCGGAACCAGTTCTTCGGGCGATAGCCCGTCAGCCACAGCACCGCCAGCGCCGCGAAGTTGATCGAGAGGAAGTTGACGAGGACGAGCACCAGCGCCCCGGAGACGGTGCGGGGCGACCCCCACGCGAGACCGATGCCGACGACGGCGGTGGGCGGCACGAGCGCCGCGGCGATCATGACGCCCACGAGCGCCGTCGAGACGCCGGTGGAGAGGCTGAGCGCCCCCGCGATGCCCGCGCCGAGCGCGATGACCAGCGAGAGCACGTCGGGGACGAGGCGTTCGCGCACCTCGTCGATAGCGAACACGTCCGCCGCCTCCAGCGGGACGACGTGGGCGGTCCGGAGGAGGGTCGCGAAGACCGCCGCGGCGACGACGGCCAGCAGTCCGCCGGCGACCTGCTGTTTCACCCCTCGGAGCAGGAGTTCGCGGTCGTCGACGACCGATCCGGTGCTCGTGGCCATCGCCGGGCCGATCAGCGGGGCGATGACCATCGAGCCCACCACGACCGCCGCGGAGTCGAGCAGAAGGCCCGCGGTGGCGACGACCGAACTCACGACAGTCATCACGACGAACGTCCGCCAGTTCGGGGCGAGCGAGCGTGCTCGCGCCGCGAGCTCCTCACGAGCGATCCGATCGCCGTTCTCCTCGTCCTCCTCGTAGCGCTCGACGAGCTCGTCGAACTGCCGAGAGATCACCGTCTCGGCGTCGAGGACGATGGTGTAGGCATCGCGGTCGAGGCCGGCGTCGCGCAGTTTCTCCAAGACGGGTTCGACCGCGGCCTGCGGCAGGGGAAAGGTCACCGTCGCCGTGTACTCGCGGCTGCTGGTTTCCTCGGTGACGACGTAGTCGATTCCCTCGTCGTCGAGGGTCCGCAGAATCGATTCGCGCTTGCCCGCGGGAACCATGACCTGTACGAGTCGCACGGGCGCATATCCAGCCGCGCGGGCAAATAGCCTGTGTCCCGTTCCTCGTACGGATCGTCGTGAACCGGTTTCGCCTGTCGCGACACCAATGTTTATCGGCGTTCTCCGTCGGTACCTTCGTATGAGGCGTGTATGGACTCGTCGGAGGGGGAGGGAAGCCGGATGCGATCGGCCGTCGATCGATCGACCGACACACGGGACGGGCAACGATGGACGACGGTGAGCGCACCGTCTCGCGGCGGGGCTTTCTCGCTCGGTGTGGCGGTGCAGTCACGGCCGGCGTCGCCGCTCCCGCCGCCTCCGCGCCCGCCTCGGCACAAGTCGACGGCGCGTCGTGGCCGATGCACCGGGGCGACGCGGCCAACACGGCACACGTGTCGACGGCGGTCCCGACCGACGGCGTTCGGGAACGGTGGCGGTTCGACGTGGCCGACGAAGCCTTCGCTCCGCCCGTCGTCGTCGACGGGACGGTGTACGTCGGGTCCGGAAACGGCACGCTCTACGCCCTCGACGCCGCGACCGGCCAGCAGCAGTGGGGGTTCTCGACTGGCAACGACGTCGGCACCGCGCCGGCGGTCGTCGACGGCACGGTGTACTTCGGGAGCGACGACGGCAACGTCTACGCCGTCTCCGCGGCCGACGGGAGCGAGCAGTGGCGAACCTCCCTCGGCCTCCAAGTCCGTTCGTCGCCGACCGTCGTCGACGGGACCGTCCACGTCGGTGGCGTCGGCGGGGTGGTGTACGCCCTCGACGCCGCGACCGGCGACGAGACGTGGTCGTTCACGACGAACGATCCCGTCTACGGCGCGCCGGCGGTCGTCGAGGGCATCGTCTACGCCGCGACCGAAAACGGGACCGTGTACGCCCTCGACGCCGCCGACGGCCAGCGATACTGGGAGGTGACTCTGGACGCGCGCGTCCGGTCCCCGCCGGCCGTGGCCGACGGCACCGTCTACGTCGCGACCGGGGACGAGGTGGTCGCACTCGCCACGCAGTTCGGCGAGCGACAGTGGTCGGCCAACGTCTCGGTCGAGGCGGAGTCGGCGCTTTCCGTGACCGCCGACCGAGTCGCCGTCGCGGGCGTCAGCGGCACGCTCCACGTCCTCGACCCCGCCACGGGCGCCGAGCGATACCGGTTCGGTGCCGGTCTCGGATGCGAGTCTCCCGTCATCGCGGGCGACACGCTCTGTCTCGGCACGACGGGGCAGGTGCGCGCTATCGGCGCCGGCACGAGCGCTCAGCACTGGTCGTACTCGACCGATTCGGGGGCGTTGCCGTCGCTCGCCGTCGTCGACGGCGACGTGTACGCGGCCGGCCAGAGCGGTACCCTGTACGCGCTCGACGGGGGTTCGGCGTCGACGGCATCGGCGACTTCCACCGGGACTCCGACGTCGACGTCGACGTCGACCCCCACGTCCACCGAGGGCGCCGGCGACGGATCGACGACGGCGACGCGAACGCCGGAGCGGACTCGAACGGCGACGCCCACACCCGAGCCGACGCCCACCCCCACGTCGACTCCCGTCCCGGTTTCGGACCCGAGTGGGTCGCTCCCGTTCGGCCGGAACGTCACGCTGCTCGCGGGCGGTGGTGCGGTGGCCGGCACGCTGCTGCTGGCGTACTCCCTCCGACGGACGCGCTCCACCGACGAGGGAGCGGCGCAGGCGGCCGACGACGTGACGGTGCAGGCGTCGGACGACGACGGGGTGGAGGAGTAGCGACCGGGCCGGTGCGCGACACGTCGAATTTAAACCCACCAGCCGTCTAGCACGGCCATGTTCGAGGATCGCCCGGACCGCGACGAAGTCGTCCTCGTCGGCCGGTCGAACGTGGGCAAGTCGACGCTGATGCGGGAGCTGACGGGCCATTCGGTCTCCACCGGCCGCAAACCGGGCGTGACCCGCCAGCCAAACCACTTCGACTGGGCGTCGGAGAGCTTCATGTACACCGACCTCCCCGGCTTCGGGTTCATGTCCGGCGTCCCCGAGGAGCAACGCGAGCAGATCAAGACGGACGTGGTGCGCTACCTCGAAGCCAACGCCGACGACATCCTCGCTGGCGTCCTCGTCGTCGACGGCAAGAGCGTCGTCGACATCATCGACCGCCACAGCGGCGCGGACGAGGTGCCCCACGACGTGGAGCTCTTCCACTTCCTGCGTGACTTGGAGATTCCAACCGTCGTCGCCGTCAACAAGATGGACAAGGTCGACGACCGAGACGAACGACTGGACGACCTCTGTGACCGGCTGGGCATCCTCCCGCCGTGGCAGCAGTGGCAGGACACCGTCGCGCCAATCTGTGCCAAGCGGGGCGACATCGACGCCCTCATCGACGCACTGGAGGCGCACTTCCACGAACAGAAGCGGGACGACCTGCTGAAGTTCCTCTGATACGGTTTATTGTAAGTCAGTACCGGTGGTTCGCCAAGGCGGTCCGGTGAACCACCGGCACACAGTTACACTAATCCGTATGAGCGCCTGCTCCCGTCGGCTTACACCACCCGGTTGGTCAGCGACTCGCCTACCGCGAACCGCCGCAGGTTCTCGCGGACGATGGTCGCCACGCGCTCGTAGTACTCCTCGTTGAAGCCGGCGGCGTGGGGCGTCAGGATGACCTCGTCGCGGTCCCAGAGCGTCGACTCGGCGGGCAGCGGCTCCGTCTCGAACACGTCGAGGCCGGCGCCGGCGACGGCGCCCGCGTCGAGGGCGTCGACGAGCGCCGCCTGATCGACGACCGGGCCGCGGGCGACGTTTATCAGGTAGGCGTCGTCGCGCATGGCCTCGAACTCCGGCGTCGACATCATCCTCTTCGTGTCGTCGGTCAGCGGCACCGCGAGCGCGACGAAGCGGGCGTCCGCGATGGCCGCGTGAAGCTCCTCGGGCGGAAACACTTCGTCCACGCCGTCGACGGGCGTCGGGGTACGCTTGACGCCGGTCACGTCCATCCCGAGCGCCGCGGCGCGGGTGGCGACGCCACGGCCGAGGGTGCCGAGGCCGACGACGCAGGCCGACTCCCGACGGAGGGGGAAGGCGTCGTCCCACGCGGGTTTTTGCCACTCGCCACGCTCCTGATTCGAGCGGTGGACGTGCAGGCGACGGGCGAAGGCGAGCATCATCCCAACCGCCGTCTCGCCCACCACGTCGCCGTGGATGCCCGTGCTGTTGGTGAGGGCGATGTCGCGCTCCTGCAGGGCGTCGAAGGGGAAGCGGTCGACGCCGGCCTGAATCGAGTGAATCCAGCCGAGGCCGGCGTCGAGGAACCGGGCGTCGTACTCGAAGGTGACGAGGGCGTCGAGGGGGGAGAGGTCGTCGTCCGCGCCCACCACGCGCACCGACGGGCCGGCGTCGTCGAGGGCGTCGCGAAAGACGGTCGCCGGAAACACGTCGTCGACCGACTCGTGGACGCCGAGGGTCGAAATTCGAGACATGGCGCTGGATTCGTACGGCTTATGATAAGTCAGTACCGGTGGTTTACCGAGACAGTCCGGCGAACCACCGGGACACAGTTACAGTAATCCGCATCAGCGCCGCGGCTCATACTATCGGCTGTGAGTCAATTAAGATATTCGCCACCCCGGGATGGCGAATCTCTTGAAACAGTTACAGCCGACAGTATCAAAAGCCTGTCTGCGGCGTCGACTCACCGGCGCGCGTCGAACGGTGGCTCGGGGTGGTTCCTCGTCACAAGGGGCTCGGAGGGGGTAACCTTCTTCACTGCCACCGGTGGCCGTTGGTCGCGCGGCCTCAAGAACCCCGCGTCTCGGTCAGTCGCCGGTGCCCGCCACCACGCTCGTGTCGACCGCCCCCTCCGGATACGCCGCGACGCCCGCGTACTCGACGAGTTGCTCACCCAGCCGTTCGACGCGGTCCCGGAGGTCGGGATCGGTCAGCGTGCCGTCTTCGAACTGCGCGTGCGAGTCGGGGACAGCGGCCTGATGCGGGAGCACCCACGCGTCCAGCGCCCGGCAGATGCCGCGGAGATGATCCAGCGCGAGCGTCGGGAACGACCCGCCAGCGACGGCCAGCAGGCCGACGGTCGTCCCCTCGAACTCGTCGAAGCCGCAGTAGTCGAGCGCCGTCTTCAGCGGCGAGGCGACGGAGCCGTGGTACATGGGCGTCGCGAGCAACACCGCGTCCGCCCGCCGCACCCGCCGCCGGAGGGCCTCGGCGTCGCCCGCGTCCGGGTCGTCCGGGTCGAACAACGGCAGATCGAGGCTCGCGAGATCGACGTGGTCCGTCGTCGCGCCCATCTCCCGCGCCCGCTCCAGTGCGATCTCGACGGCCGTCGCCGTGTGACTGCCGTCGCGCTGACTGCCAGTGATCGCCACAACTCTCGGTTCGTCGATCATTTGCTATCTACTCGAAACACTGGGGAGGATGCCAGTTAAGCGATTCGTGGATTCGTTTCCAGTAACAAATCCGATACGTTCACGCGTCGGTGATCGTGACCGTGAGTTCGTCGTCGACGACTGCGATCAGCGGCGGGCCGTCCGGTGGATCGGCGGTGACGGCGGCGGTGGCCGGCTCCCGCTCGCGAACCGTGACCGCGTCGGCGTCGACGACGAATCCGAGCTCCCACAGCGGCGTGTCGCGCACGTCGAGGCCGCGGTCCCACAGCCGCCCGGTCACGTGCGGGCGAGTCAGAAGAACAACGCCCACGGGGACGAAACTGTAGAAGCTACAGCGCCGGCAGTCGAGGCCGACGACGGCCGGGTGGTCGCGGGCGAAGTACTCGTCGTAGCGGCCGAGGTCCTCCATGACGCCAACACAGAGCCCGGTCGACGACGCTTCCTCGACGAGTCGCCGTTCGACGCGTCCGGCACAGAACGGACAGACGCCGTCGAGCGCACATGCCCAGACGAGGCGGGTGCGGCGGTCGAACGCCGCGGCGACCTCTCGGGGCGTCCGGTCGGCGACGCCGCCGGGATCGAACGGCCACTCGAGCACCCGCTCTCCACAGGCCGCACAGCCGACCCGGCCGATGTAGTCGGTGTCGTACGCGAAGGTGAGCGCGGCGTCGCAGTCCGGACAGTCCGCGTCGAGGTCGACGGGGCCGACCGTCCCCTGCTGGTGGAAGACACCGCTCTGGATCGCGTCGAGCACCCGGTGGCCCGGATACTGGAGTTCGTACCCCTCGTCGGTCTCGCCGACGAAGTGACCGACGAGTTCCGAGAGGTGGTACGTGAACGTGCCCGAGTCGCGCTCGCCGGCGGCCTTCCGCAACTCCGCGAACGAGAGGGAGAACCCCGGCGCCTCCCACAGCGCCAGCAGGATTTCGAGTCGAAGGTCGTTGCTCAGGGTCAGGAACGCCTCCTCGGGAGCTGTCGGGGAGCGGACACCACGCTCATCGTCACCCTCGCTCATGCGTGTCGACTCGGCGGTGGTCGGCATAAATCTCCCCGGAGAGACGGGTCGCGCACGCGGCGTGTGCCGCCGTCACTCCCCCCTCTCCCGGCCGGCTCCGATTCACCCACGTTCATCGCGCTTTATCGACGGTAAAGCCGAATTAAAACCGGTTCAAACCGCCGAAAATCCGGATTGACGGGGATCGGGGTTCAATACCCCCCAGACACACGCCCCGAGCGCAACGATGATCCGAACGAAACTCGTCGCGGTCGTGTTCGCGGCGCTTCTGGTGACCGTCGGGACGGTCGCCGCGGCGCCCGGGAACGCGCCCGTCGATGTCGGTGCGGACGACCAGTACGACGACGAGGCGGACCGAGCAGCAGAGAACGCCGACAGTGCGGACGACGCGCACAACGCGTCCGACGGTCAGCCGCCGGACGCGCCCGCTGACGAGCACTCGGACGAGAACGCGTCCGATGGCGCCGATAACGCTGACGACGGTGCCGACAACGCCGATTCGGCCGCAAACGCCGAAGCCAGCGACCGCCGCGGCCCGCCCGCGGACCTGCCCGCGCAGGTGCCCGATCACGTCACGCAGATTCACGACCTGATCCGCTCGTTCCTGAGCGGTGACGGCGACGGCTCGCTCGGCGAGTCGGTGAGTGACGTGACGCCGGACGACGCTAACGCCGATGCCGGCACCGCGTAACACATGCCCCCGATCACCGTGCCGGCATCGAGAACCGGCTCCTGATACGGCATCGTCGTATCCGTCTACCGGCCGTCGCTGTCCTCCGTGGTCAGCGACGGCCGGGAATGACTCACAACGATCCGTAGACGTTCGTCGAGAGCGCCCTGATTGCCTCGGACGCGCGGAGCTACGCCCACGCGGTGCTGATACTGTCGGCTGTAAGTCAATTAAGATATTCGCCACCCCGAGGTGGCGAATATCTTGAAACAGTTACAGCCGACAGTATGACCGCGCTCCTCGGCGCCCTCGTCTGGGCGCTGCTCGAACCGGTGCCAGTGATCAGCGGCCTCCTCGCCATCGTCGCGTGGGGCGCCGTCGTCCGGTGGCGATACGCGGGCGGCTGGCTCCGCGCCGGGGTGACCGGTATCGCCGCCTGGGCGGCCGCCGTCGCCGCTCTCGCGGCCCTCGACCTGTTCGGCGTCGGCGCCCGGCGCCGGGCGTGCCGGGAGCCTACCCCCCCGCTGACGCTCCCTCCTCCCAGTTCGCGTATTTTCGGTGTTCCGCGGCCACCGCTTGGACGCCGTCCGTGCCCAGCAACCCCCGCTCGGTGACCAGCCCGGCCACCAGATCCACGGGCGTCCGCTCGAAGATGGGGTTCGCGACGGCGACGGGCGCGTCGCCCTCGTAGAGGTCGGCGTCCGCCCCCGTCTCGCCGTGCATCTCCTCGTCCGGTCGAATCTTGGCCGCGGCGGCGACGACGTACACCGGCACGTCCTCCCGGGCGGCCGCGAGCGCGAGGCTTCGCGTGCCCACCTTGTTGACGACGCTGCCGTCCGCGAGGACGGCGTCGGCGCCGACCAGCACGCAGTCCGCGTCCCGATCGGCGAGTTCGCTCGCGAGCGCCGCGTCCGTCGTCAGCGTCACGTCCAGCCCCTCGTCGGCCAGCGCTGCGGCCACGTCCGTCCCCTCGCAGGCCGGTCGTGACTCACCGATCAGGACCGCCGGCGTCGACTCGCGGAGGGCGGTGAGGACCGTCCCGGATCGTGAGAGCGTGGCGACGGTCTCGCCACACCGCTCGGCCGCTCGTGCCGCTGCCTCGGCGTCGGCGTCGAGGGCCGCCTCGGCCGCCGTCTGCGCCCGGGTTCGGACGGCACTCGGCGTCCGCTCACCCGTCGCCAGCACCCGATTGATCCGGTTGGCGACGGCGGCCATACTCGGCCGGGCGTCCCGCAGATCGCGGGCGACCGACTCGACCGCGGCCACGTCGTCGGCCACGGCCGCCCGGTCCCGCAGGACTTCGAGCGCCCGCACCGATAGCCACGCCGACCCGTGCATCTCGTCGCTCGCGATTGCCTCGACGGTCGGCGCGACGGCCATGTAGGCGTCCCACAGGCCGGGCACCGTCGGCCGCTCGCGGATCGCGGGTGGCGACACCCACTCGTGGGCGTCGATCTCCTCGTTCGGCGTGACGGTCCGCTCCGGAACCTCGAACAGGAACGGGTGGACCGTCCACGTTCGATCCCCGTTCCGCACGTCGAGAGGGTCGCCAGCGCGGACGAGCGTCGCGTCCATCCGGCCGGTCTCCTCGCGGATCTCCCGATGAGCGTCGCGTTCGGCGTCCACGGGGTCGCCCTCGACGTAGCCCGAGATGCCCGCCCAGCGGCCGGTGTAGGTGCCGACGGCGTCGCTCCGGCGGCCGAGCAGAACCGACGTGCGGTGGCGGAGAAAACAGGTGACGACGTGGGCCATGGGCGTCGTTCGGCGGCCAGCGACACGACTCTTGTGCCGGGCGCACTCGGTGGGACAACGATTTCACGCCTCGCGACAACGGGCGGGTATGGAGCTGGCGATCATCAGCGACACGCACGTCCCGGGGCGGGCGAGTGGCATCCCCGACTGGGTCCGCGAGCGGATCGAGGCGGCGGATCACGTCATCCACGCCGGCGATTTCGAGACGCCGGCCGTCGCCGATCAGATGCGCTCGCTCGCCGACGGCGCCTTCACCGCCGTTCGCGGCAACGTCGATCCGGCAAGCGTCGACCTCCCGGCCGTCGACACGGTCGAGTGCGGCGGCGTCGAGTTCGTCGTCACGCACGGCACGGGCGACCGCATCGGCTACGAGGACCGCGTCGTCGACGCGGTGACCGAACACGGCGGCCCCGACGCCGTCGGCGTCGCCGGCCACACGCACGAACTGCTGGACGACGTCCACGACGGCGTGCGCATCCTGAACCCCGGATCGGCCACGGGCGCCGCTCCCGCGACCGAGACGACGATGCTCACCGCGTCCGCCGCCGATGGCGACCTCGACGTGACGCTTCACCGCGAGGGCGACTGGTGACGCCGCTCGCTCCCGAGGGTGGCGCATGAAGGTCTTCGCCGTCCCCGATCTCCCGGAGTTTCGCCCCGGCGACTCCATCCCGGAGCTCGTCTCCGAGCGGGTCGATCTCCGCCCGGCCGACGTGGTCTGTGTCGCGAGTACGGTCGTCTCGAAGGTCGAGGATCGGACCGCGAACCTCTCCGAGTTCCCGGCCGGGCCGCGCGCCCGAGAGATCGCCGCCCGCCTCGAACGCGCAACCGGCGACGAGAAAGACCCCCGGTTCGCACAGGCGGTCTTGGAGGAGAGCACCGACCTCCTGATGGAGGCGCCCTTTCTCCTCACGGAGACGCGGTTCGGGCACGTGACGGTCAACGCGGGCATCGACCGCTCGAACGTCCCCGGCGGCGACCTCCTACTCCTGCCCCGGCGGCCCAGTGAGAGCGCCGCCCGCATCGCCGCCGACCTCTCGGCCGACCGCGTCGTCGTCACCGACACCTGCGGCCGGCCCTTCCGCCACGGCCAGCGCGGCGTCGCCATCGGGTGGGCGGGCACGCCGGCCGCCCGCGACTGGCGGGGCGAACCCGACCGTGACGGGCGCGAACTCGGCGTGACCGTTCAGGCCATCGTCGACGAACTCGCCGCCGCGGCCAACCTCGTCGCTGGTGAGGGGGCGGGCGGCACGCCCGTCGTCGTCGTCCGCGACTTCGAGTTCGGCGACCACGAGGGGAGCGACGCCCTCTTTCGGGACGTGGAGGGGGACTTCGTCCGGCAGGCGCTCCGTGGCTGGTCGTTCGAGGCAGATAGTAGCGAGTGAAACGGTTTGCATAGCCGACCGTATGCCGCACTTCGATCAGTTGTGCAACGACTTTCGATCGCTACTATAGACACCGGCAGGTACCGCGTACGACGAACGGCTTTTCCCGGTCGGCGCCAACCGACGCACGGATGATCCCGACGCCCACGCCCGCCCCTCGGAGGTGGCACCGCCGCTGATGCTCGGTATCGAACTCACGCCCGAGCATCCGCTCGACCGACTCGTCGACCTCGGGACGGCCGCCGAGTCCGCCGGCTACGACACGATATTCGTCTCCAGTCACTACAACAACCGCTCGCCCTTCGCCGCGCTCTCCAGACTCGCCGACGCGACGGCGACGGTGCGGCTCGGTCCCGGCGTCGTCAACCCGCTGGAGCGCCACCCCGTTACGCTCGCGGGCGAGGTGGCCACCGTCGCCGAGGCTAGCGGCGGCCGTGCGGTGTTCGGCATCGGTCCCGGTGACCCCTCGACGCTCCGGAATCTCGGCCTCGCGGACGACCGGGGACTCCGACCCGTTCTGGAGGCGTTCAAAGTCGCCCAGCGACTCTGGGACGGGGAGCGCGTCACCCACGACGGCACCTTCGAGGCGACCGATGCTGGCCTCAACTTCGACGTGCCCACGCCCATCCCGACCTACGTCGGCGGCGAGGGGCCGCACATGTGCAAGATGGCCGCCAAACACGCCGACGGCCTGCTCTACAATGGCGCCCACCCCGCGGACCTGCGCTGGGCGCGCGAGCAGGTCGCGGACGGCCTCGACGACCGCCTCGACGACCTCGGCGAGTTCGACCTGGCCGCCTACGCGAGCGTCAGCGTCGCCGAAGACGGCGAGGCGGCCCGCGAGGCCGCCAGACCGCCGGTCGCCTTCATCGCCGCCGGATCGCCTCCGCCGGTCCTCCAGCGTCACGGCATCGCCGCCGACCGCGCCGACGACATCGGCGACCACCTCGGTGCCGGCGACTTCACCGAGGCGTTCGACCTCGTAACGCCCGCCATGATCGACGCCTTCTGTGCGGCGGGGACGGTCGACGAGGTTGCCGACCGGCTCTCGGCCGTGCTCGACCACGCCGACAGCGTCGTCGTCGGATCGCCGCTCGGCCCCGATCTCGACACGGCTGTCGACCTCGCCGCGACGGCCCACGACCGCGCGACCGAATAGCTAAACCCGACGCGTCCGTTGGTGTGGGCGTGTCCGATCGCTCACTCGACGAGTTCGCGACGGGGGTGGATTCGGAGGAAGGGGCCGACGTGGACGGGACTGGGGACTCCGACCCGGCCCCGAACGACACCGCCAGCACGGAAGCGTCGCCCGACCCCGCGACGCCGACGATGCGGTGGGCGGTCGACGCCATCTGTGACGACTGCGCCGCCGCCGTCTCCCGCCGCTGGCGAGATGGCGACGCCTTCGTCTGTGCCGACTGCAAGGAGTGGTAGCCGTCACCGCCGGTTCGGGTGGCGCTCGAACCCCTTGGCCAGATGTGCCTCGTCGATGGCCAGCACCGTCGGCCGACCGTGTGGGCAGGCGAACGGCTGCTCGCACGCCCCCAGTCGCTCGACCAGCGCCGCGGCCTCGTCGTGGGTGAGGGTGTCGCCCGCTTTCAGTGACGGGTGACACGCGAGGTCGGCGAGCAGGTCGTCTCGACGGTCGACCGCCTCGCCCGCCCGCAGGGCGGCGACCGTCGGTTCGAGCGCGTCGGCGTCCGCCACGCGCCCGAGCGGTGCTGGGACGGCCCGCACGCGGACGGTGCCGCCGCCGAAGGGTTCACAGTCGAAGCCGAGGCGAGCGAGTTCGTCGGCGTGGGCCTCGACGGCCGCCACCTCGCCCGGCGAGAGCGACAGCGTCGCCGGCGGGGAAAGTGTCGCCGACGGGACGCCCTCCGACTCGACCGCCTCGCGCAGGCGCTCGTAGTTGATCCGCTCGTGGGCGGCGTGCTGGTCGATTACCAGCAACTCGCCCCCGGATTCACAGAGCAGATACAGGTCGCGGAATCGGCCGACGAACGTGGCGTCACCGAGCGTCGATTCGTCGGTGTCGACCGGATCGAGCGCCGCTTCCAGGTCCATCGCCACGTCGGCGGACCGCCGGAGGTCGACGGTCGAGAGGGCGTCGGACACCGCCGTCTCGATGGCGTCCGCGACGGCGTCGGCCGCCCGGAGCGCGACCGTCTCCTTCGCCGGGTGGACGTTCGGGTCGACTGCCCACGGCGGGAGCGAGACGGCGAGGGCCGTGACGGGGTGGCGGTCGCCCGGCAGGAGCGACCCGTAGCCGCGTTCGACCGCCTGCCGAAGGGCCGGCACCGACACCGGTCGGCCGTTGACCGCGACGCGGACGTGGTCGGCGCCGGCCCGCGTGACCGACGGATAGGCGAGGAGGCCTCGGACGGTCACCGTGGCCGTCCGGTCGCCGACGCCGACACTCGCTTCGGCGTCGATGGTCGTGCTCTCGCGGGCCACCTCGCGCCCGTAGACCGAGAGCGCGGCGTCCGCGAAATCGCCCGATCCGGGCGTGGCGAACACCCGCCGGCCGTCGTGGTCGAGCACGACGGCCACTTCGGGTCGGAGGAGCGCGTAGGCGGCGACACGGTCGCTGATCCGCTCGAACTCCGTCGCCGGCGCCGCCAGCGACTCCTTCCGAGCCGGGCGGTTGTGGAACAGGTCACGAACCTCGACGGTCGTTCCGCGCCCCCGGCCGGCGGAGTCGACGGTCACGTCGCCGCCGGTCATCCGTACCTGTGTCCCGCGCGCCCCGCCATCGTTGGTCGTCAGCGTCAGGTGGGCCACGTCCGCGATGCTCGAAAGCGCCTCGCCCCGGAAGCCGAGCGTATCGACGGCTTCGAGGTCGCCGTCCGGCAGCTTACTCGTCGTGTGCCGTTCGACCGCCAGCGCCGCCTCGTCGGCGCTCATCCCTGCTCCGTCGTCGACCACACGAATCCGCTCCGTGCCGCTCCCCTCTACCTCGATTTCGATCCGCTCGGCACCCGCGTCCAGTGCGTTCTCGACGAGTTCGACGACGACCCGTGCCGGACGCGTCACTACTTCCCCCGCAGCGATCCGGTCGACCGTCTCGCGATCCAGTCGTCTCATACGATTCGTCGCCGCCGTCTCGTACTGTCGGCTGTAACTGTTTCAATATATTCGCCATTCCAAGGTGGCGAATATACTGATCGACTTACAGCCGACAGTATCATTCTTCCACCCGCTCGATCAGGTCAGCGAGCAGGTTCAGCGCCTCGATTGGCGTCGTCCGCGCGAGATCGGTCTCGCGGAGCGTTTCGACGAGATCGTCGTCGGCCTCGCTCCCATTTTTCGACGTGTCGTCACCGCTCGCCTCGACCCCGTCGAGCGTCACCTGCACGCCCTCGTCGTGGCCGTTCGTCTCCCGTTCGCCGCCGACGAGTGCGCGTGATCGCTCGACGACGGGGTCGGGCACGCCGGCCAGCCGCGCCACCTCGACGCCGTACGACGAGGATGCCGGCCCCTCCGCCACACGGTGGAGGAAGGTCACGTCACCGTCGTCGCGGTCGGCCGCGAAATGCAGATTGTGGACTCCGTCGTACGCCTCGGCCAGTCCCGTCAAGTCGTGGTAGTGGGTGGCAAACAGCGTGGTCGCTCCCACGTCGTCGTGGAGGAACTCAACGGTCGCTCGAGCGATGGCGCGGCCGTCGGCGGTGCTGGTGCCGCGGCCCACCTCGTCCAGCAGGACGAGCGAGTCGGGCGTCGCCTCGTGGAGGATCGACGTGAGTTCGGCCATCTCGCGCATGAACGTGGACTGCCCACCCGCGATGTCGTCGCTCGCGCCGACGCGGGTGAACACGCGATCGACGACGGGCAGCGTGGCCGCGTCGGCGGGCACGAAACTCCCCACCTGCGCCAGTACGACGATCAGCGCCACCTGCCGCATGTAGGTCGACTTCCCGCTCATGTTGGGGCCGGTGACGAGCGTCACGCTCCTCGGCGGTAAGGCGGCGTCGTTCGGGACGAACCGGTTCTGTGTCGTCTCGACGACGGGGTGGCGGCCAGCCTCGATTTCGATCCCGCCGTCGTGGAACGTCGGTCTCGCGTAGTCGCGCTCGATGGCCACGCTCGCGAGCGTCGCGACGGCGTCGAGTTCGGCGAGGGCGTCGGCGAGGCCCTGTAGTCGAGCCGTCTCCTCGGCGACCACCGCCCGAACCTCGCGGAAGCGGTCGTACTCCAGCGTGTCCGCCCGCTCGGCCGCGCCGATGATCTCGTCCTCGCGGCGCTTGAGTTCCGGCGTGTAGAACCGCTCGGCGTTTTTCAGCGTCTGGCGCCGCGTGTAGTCGTCCGGCACTCGGTCCAGATTGGGATCGGTGACCTCGATGTAGTAGCCGTGCACCTGGGTGTGACCGACCGAGAGGGAGTCGATGCCCGTCCGCTCGCGCTCGCGAGCTTCGAGGTCGGCTACCCACTCCCGACCCTCGCGCTCCGTCTCTCGAAGTCGGTCGAGTTCGTCGTCGAACCCCTCGCGGATCACGCCGCCCTCCGTCACTTCGACTGGTGGATCGGGGCGGATCGCCCGGTCGATCAGATCGCGCACGTCGTCGAGCGGGTCGATACGGTCGCGGAGGTGGGTCAGACGGTCGGCGTCCGCTGCCACGCCGTCGAGGCCCGCCAGCACCTCGGGTACGGCGTCGAGCGTCGCCTTCAGCGACCGGAGGTCCCGGGCGTTCGCCCGCTCGCGCGACACGCGGCCGGCGAGTCGTTCGAGGTCGTACACCTCGCGGAGTGCCTCGCGGATCGTCTCCCGGGCGAGCGCCGCCTCGGTGAGTGCCTCGACGGCGTCCAGTCGCGCCTCGATGGCCTCGCGGTCGACCAGCGGCCGCCGGAGCCAGCCGTCGAGCGTCCGTCGGCCGAGCGCGCACGCGGTGTCGTCGAGGACGCCGAACAGCGTCTCGCTCGACCCCGCGCCCCGGTTCTCGAACAGTTCGAGGCTGCGGATGGCCGTCGCGTCGAGACCAAGCGCCTCCCGCGGATCGTAGCGCCTGACCCGCGTGACGTAGTCGAGCGACCCGTCGTCGCCCTGCGTCCACTCCGCGTACGCGAGGACGGCGCCACAGGCCCGGAGTTCGGCCTCACCCTCGATCACCGCCTCGGGCCGCGAGAGGTAGGCCGACAGCCGCTCTCTCGCCTCCTCCGCTCCGATCGCCGCTGCCTCGTGGTCGGTCACCATCGGGGCGCCCGACAGCGACTCGCGGTCGACCGTCGCGTCCGGCCCGACGAGCAGTTCCGCGGGGGCGAGCCGGTCGAGTTCCGCCCGCAGACTCGTGTCGTCGTCGACGCTCGTCAGCAGACACTCTCCGGTCGCGGCGTCGACGGCGGCGACGGCGCGCGTTTCCGCCGCCCGTGTCACCGCCGCGACGTAGTTTTTCGTCCCCGCGCCCAGCAACTCGTCCTCGACCAACGTGCCCGGCGTGATCACCTGCGTAACCGCGCGGTCGACGAGTCCCGACGCCTCCTCCGGCGGTTCGACCTGTTCCGCGACGGCGATTCGGTAGTCCGCGTCGAGCAGCCGCTCGACGTATTTCGCGGCGTTGTCGACGGGGATGCCCGCCATCGGATAGGTGCCCGTGCTGTCCTCGCGACGGGTGAGCGTGAGTTCGCACACCCGTGCCACCTCCGCCGCGGCGTCGCAGTAGGTCTGGTAGAAGTCGCCGTTCTGGAAGAGCAGGAGGGCGTCCTCGTACTCGGCACACAGGTCGAAGTACTGACTCAGCATCGGCGTCAGCTCGTCGCGAGCGTCGACCATGCCGTCCGGGGGGCCGGTGATGGCCTCTGTGTCGGCGTCGGCATCGGCGCTCGCGCCCGTGTCCGAATCCGCGTCCATACCCGCTACCGGGCGGTCGAGAAATAAAAACCGTCAGGTTAGCCGAAGAGCCGTTCGAGCAGGCTGCGGTCCCGCGCGCGCTCGGCCAGCAACACCGAACAGTCCACGTCGTTCACCACGTCGATGACGAGCGCCCCGCTGATCAGCCGGGAGAGCAGGCCCCGTTCGGTCGCTCCCATGACGAGCAGCGTCGCGTCGGCCGCCTCGGCTTCGATGGCCGCCTCCACGTCGCCCGTGCGGACGACGAGCTCCGCCTCTTCGAGGCCGTGTTCGCTCGCCCAGTCCTCGAGGAACGCCTCGCCCGCCGCCACGTCGTCGGCGACGTGGAGGACGCGCACCTCGGCGTTTCGGGTGGCGTGGAGCAGCGCCGCCACCTCCGCGGCGAGTTCGGAGTCCGGACCCCCGGCCGTCGGCACGATGATCCGCGAGGGATCGAGACCGCGGTCCTTGAGTACCAGCATATCACAGGGCAACGTGTGGACGAGTTCGTCCACCGTCCCCTCGACGCGGCCGGGAGCGCCGTGGGCGCCTGGGTTCCAGCCCATCACCACGAGATCGGCGTCGTGGGTACGCGCCGCGTCGAAGATCTCCTCGTAGGAGCGATGGGAGAGGATGGTGTGGGTCTCCACCTCGACGCCGAACGTCTCGGCGTCTTCGCGGGCGCGGTCGAGCAGGAACTTCGAGGTTTCGTCGATTTCGTCGACTCGGTCCCTCGCGCGCTCCAGTGCCGTCTGATCGGGCACCGTGATGATGTGGGTGGCGACGACGGTTCCCCCCCGTTCCTTGGCGACGAGGCTCGCGAGTTCGATCAGCTCCGACTCGTGTTCGGGGTTGGCGAGCGGCACCATCACCCGGTACTCGCCGCCGTCGGGCTGAACGCTCGCCGCGGCGTCGACGGCGGCGTCGGGCATCGCCTCGGCCCGATCGAGGATGTACTCCGAGAGGATGCCCTGCTTGGTGGCGCGGCTGCGCGCGTAGCCGAAGTACCAGACGATGGCGCCAGCGACGAGGGCGGCACTCAGCGCGATCACCAGCGGCGCGATGAAGACGATCAAGCCCAGTGCGGTGAGCGCCCCCAGTATCGGCACGGCGGGGTAGACCGGCACCGTGTAGTCCGGTTCGTAGTCCGCCGGCTTCGCCTCCCGCATCACGATCAGCGCGACGTTGAGGAGCGCGTAGATGAGCAGGTGGAGGACGCTGCCCATCGCGGCCAGCGTCTCGACCGTCCCTGCGGCGATGAAGAGGACGATCAGCGCGCCGGTGATGGCGATGGCGCGGTACGGGGTAGCGAACCGTGGATGGATCTCGTTGAGCGACTCGCTGACGATGCCGTCCCGGCCCATCGCGAAGTTGATGCGCGAGGACGCGAGGATGGAGGCGTTGGCGCTGGACGCAGTGGCCAACAGCCCCCCGAGCAACATCGCGATAGCGCCGGCCGGGCCGAGGAGGAGGCGGGCCACCTCGACGACGGCGATCTGTTCGGTCGGGAGTGCGTCGATGAATCCCCGTTCGACCGCGGCGGCCATCGTCACCAACACGAGCGCGTAGATGACCGTGACAAGGAGGACGCTCCCGATGACCGCTCGCGGGAGGTTCCGACCGGGATCTTTGATCTCCTCGGCGACGCTCGTAATCTGGACGAAGCCGAGATAGGAGACGAAGATGATGCCGGTCACGGCCATCGTGTCGGAGAACGTCGCCGTCGGCGGCAGGTTCGCCGGATCGGCCCGGAGCGCGCCGTAGGCGGTGAAGACGGCGAGAATCCCGACAAGCACGACGACGATGACGTTCTGGAGTCGTCCGGTCTCTTTCGCGCCGACGTAGTTGACGCCGATGAAAAAGACCGCCCCGGCCAGCGCGATTACCTTCACCGGGTCGAGTGCGACCGGTCCCATGCCGACCGTCCCGGTGATGCCGAAAATCTGCTGGATGTACTGTCCGAATCCGACCATGTAGAACGCGGAGGCGAAGGCGAGGCCGAGCCAGTTGGCCCACCCCGCGATCGACCCGAACAGCGGACCGAGTGCGTGGTTGACGTAGTAGTACGCGCCGCCGGATCTGGGCATCGCCGTCCCGAGTTCGCTCGCGGAGAACGCCGTCAGAAGCGCGATACCGCCCCCGAGGACGAACGCGACGACGGCGAAGGAGCCGGCCTGGCTGATCGCCGTCCGGGGCAGGACGAAGATACCCGCACCGATCATCGTTCCGACGCCGATGGTGAGCGCCGCGAGCGGGCCGAGGTCCTTGGCGAGTTCCTCGTCGCTCACTGCCGCGCTCCCGAGTCGGCGTCCGGCAGGACGACAACCGGCCGGTCACTTCGTGTCACGAGCGCGTCCCGTACGTCACCAGTCAGGAGGTCCAGCACCCACGACCCACCGCGGGGGTGGAAGACGATGGCGCTGGCGCCGATATCTTCGGCCGTCTCGAAGATCACGCCGGCAACGTCGCGGCCGTAGCGAATCTCGGTCTCCACGTCGAGGTCGTAGTCGGCGGCGCAGGCGCCGACGGCGTCGAACGACTCTTGCGCGGCCAATTCGCGCTGCTCGACCGACGCCTTGTCCGGCGCGCCGCCCGCTTTCTCGATCACGTGGACGACCACCGGACGCCCGCCGACGGCGGCGATTCGCGGGAAGGCCGCCCGACAGGTCTCGACCGCGTCCTCTTCGCTCGCGATGGGCACGAGCGGTCGGGACAGCAGATCCGGCGCGTCGGTCGCATCACTCATGATCCATCCCTCCAGTCGTTCGGTTACGTCGCGTCCACGTTCCGTTCATACCCTGTCACCCGTTCCGGACGACTATGATGCTTCCCCTGTGTTACAACTGTGTCACCCACGCTCGGTAGTCGTCGTCGAGGCCGTAGGTGACCTGGAGGGCCCGATCAGCGAACTGGCCCAGCCGATTCGCGTCCGATCGGGCGGTGATGCGGACGTTCACGCCGTCGGCCTCGTCCGGGCGTTCGATCCGATCGATGCGACACGACGGGAACTCCGAGAGCAGGTCCTTCAGGCGGTCGAGTTCCGACTCGGTACAGTCGAGGTTGAACGTCTTTTCGGCGAACTGAATCCAGGGGACAGGCGTGGGCTCGTCGTCGTCACTCTCGTCGCCGCCCGGTACGTCCGCGGGGTCGACTTCGATGGTGCAAAACTGGCTTCCGCGGTTTCGGTGGGCGAGCACCGCTTCCGCGAACAGCTTGCGGCGTTCGGCGGTGTCGGCCGCGTCGAATCGTGTCATGGGGAGAGCTTGGACGCCCGTCGGGAAAAAGCCGCGCGGGTCGCGGTGCCGGCCGCCACCGTCGCATCGCGAACCCCTTCACCGCTCACCGCCCAACGTCCTGTACACGCGGCCGGGCTCTGCAAAGCTCATCCGTTACTCTCGGCAGCGGGACGCCCGAGGCGCAGGCGTCCCTCGGTATCCGAACGCCTTTTGCCGTCGCGGCCTTCGCTCGGATAGATGAACACGCTGCTGTGGGTGCTCGTCGGCGTCCTCGTCTACTCCCTCGTCGCGAAGGCCCTGCAGATCCGGGGCTATCTCCCGGATGCGATCCGGCTGCAGGGCCCGATCGCGACGATTCACACTCGCCGCGGGCGCGCCCTCCTCACTCGTCTCGCACAGCCGAAACGCTTCTGGCGCGCGTACAGCAACGTCGGCGTCGGCGTCGCCCTCGTCATCATGGCGGGGATGTTTGCCCTCCTCCTCTTTCAGGCGCTGACCATCGTCCGGAACCCACCGGCGCCGTCGGCGGTCAACCAGCCACAGAACTTCCTCGTCGTCCCCGGCGTCAACGACTTCCTGCCGCTCGCGGTCGCCCCCGAAATCGTCTTTGGCCTGCTGATCGGCCTCGTCGTCCACGAGGGCGGCCACGGCCTGCTCTGTCGGGTCGAGGACATCGACATCGAGTCGATGGGCGTCGTCTTTCTGGCGCTCATCCCCATCGGTGCGTTCGTCGAGCCCGACGAAGAGAGTCAGGCGGACGCGAACCGCGGTGCCCGCACCCGGATGTTCGCGGCGGGCGTGACCAACAACTTCCTCCTCACCGCCGTCGCCTTCGTCCTCCTCTTTGGCCCCGTCATCGGTGCCGTCGGCGTCGCCCCGGGGGTCGCCGTCGACGGCGCGTACGAGGGGTCGCCCGCGGCCAGCGCCGGCATCGACCACGGCGACCGAATCACGGCCGTCGCGGGGACCGAGGTGACGAGCGAGCGCGGCCTCGACGACGCCCTCCTCGCCGCCGAGAACCGGACCGTCGCGGTCGAGGTCGACGGCGAGCGGACGGTTCGCGTCGAGCGCTCGCTCACCATCGTCGGGAGCGTCGGCGGCAACCCCGCGAATCTGAGCGTCGAGAGCGGGGACGATCCCATCCGAGTGACGGCTGTCAACGGTACGCCGGTCGACACTCGTGGTGAGTTCCGCACCGCGGTGGCGAACGACACCTTCGCCCGCGTCGAGACGACGGCCGGCGAGCGAACGATTCCGATCGGCGCGTACGTCACCCGCGTCGCCCCGAACGGCCCGTTGGCCAACGCCAGCGCCCCGACGAACGCCACGCTCATCGTCACCGGCATCGACGGGAAGCGCGTCACCTCCTCGACCGATCTGGCTCGCGTGCTGGACGAGTACGAGCCGGGTGACCGGGTACCCGTTCGCACCTATCGAGACGGCGCGTTCGAGACGTACACCGTCACGCTCGGCGAGAATCCGCGCGACGGCAACGGGTTCATCGGCGTCGACATCTTCCCCGGTACGAGCGGACTCCTGATCACCGACTTCGGCGTCCGCACCTACCCCGCCGGCACCTACCTCGAACTGCTCGGGGGATCGAGCGGGGCGGGCGGCTCGGCGTTCTCCGGACTGACCGACTCGCCGTTCGCGCTGGTCTATGTCGCCCTCGTCCTGCCGCTCGCCTCCGTCGTCCTCGGGATTCCGAACTTCCCCGGCTTCACGCCCGCCGTGACCAACTTCTACGTCGTGCAAGGGCCGCTCGCACCGCTGGGCGACGGCGTGTACATCCTCGCCAACACCCTCTTTTGGGCCGCGTGGGTCAATCTCCAGCTCGGGCTGTTCAACTGCATCCCCGGTTACCCGCTCGACGGTGGACGCATCCTGCGGATGTCTACCGAAGCGGTGGTGTCGCGGCTCCCCGTCTCCGACTCCCCTCGCGTCGTGCGCACCATCACGACGAGTGTCGGGCTGACGATGCTCGCGTCGCTCATCCTGATGATCTTCGGGCCGCGGTTGCTGTAACCCGACCGTTCACCCGCCGACCTTTTACTGCGTTCTCTCGCTCGCTCCGCTCGCTCGGTCACTTGCAAAAGCTCGATCACAAGCCCACGGGCCCCCCGTTGGTCGGCCCTCGGCCCGCTCGCTCCCTGCGGTCGCTCGCGGTTGGTACCCTCGACGCAGGCACCTCACTCCTTCCCGATTGCCAGCGAGTCCCCGCAGTACTCGCACACGTCCGCCTCGGTGGGCGTGCGCGCGCCACACGACGGACAGTTGACGCGCTCCGCGTCCGCACCGTCGCCGCCGTACAGCGCCCGAACCTTGGCGAACTGGAGGGCGATGGCTGCGAGGACGAGCGCGCAGAACGCCAACAGGAGCGCCACGCGGCCGACCGGGCCGCCGAGCGCCGGGACGATGCTCGTGTGTGTCATCTTTTCGCACGTCGCCCGCGCGGTCGGATAAGCGTGGGGCTGTCGCCGACACGAAACACGCAACTCCCATACTACCCCGGTCCCAACGGTGGGGTATGCGAGAGCCACCCCAGACGGACGAAGGCTGGTACGTACTGCACGACTTCCGTCGGATCGACTGGGCGGCGTGGCGAGACGCCCCCGAACGGGAGCGTGACCGAGCCATCGAGGAGGGTGTCGAGTATCTGGAGCGTCACGAAGCGGTCGAGGACGCCGCCGACGGCGCTTCCGGCGTCTTCTCGATGGTCGGCCACAAGGCCGACCTGTTGATCGTCCACCTGCGCCCCACGCTCGACGCCCTCTCGACCGCCGAGCGTCGGTTCGATCGGACGGCCCTCGGCGCGTTCACCGAGCAGTCCACCTCCTACGTCTCGGTCACCGAGGTCAGCGGCTACGTCTCCGACGCCTACTTCGCCGACGACGAGGAGGAGGTCGACACCGGTCTCAAACGCTACATCGAAGGGAAACTCGAACCCGAGATTCCCGAGGATCAGTATCTCAGCTTCTACCCGATGAGCCGGAAACGGGGCGAGCAGGACAACTGGTACGACCTCCCCTTCGAGCGCCGCCGCGAGATGATGCAAGAACACGGCGAACACGGCCGCGAGTTCGGTGGTCGGGTGAAACAGATCGTCGCCTCCTCGGTCGGGCTCGACGACTGGGAGTGGGGCGTGACGCTCTTCTCCGAGGACCCGACCGATCTCAAGGACATCGTCTACGAGATGCGGTACGACGAGGCGAGTGCCCGCTACAGCGAGTTCGGCCCCTTCTACGTGGGCCGGCGGTTCCCGCCCGCCGACCTGTCCGCGTTCCTCGCGGGGGAAACGGTGCCGACGGTCGACGGCGAGGGCGACGCACACGCCCACGGTGAGGGCGGTGGACACCACGACCACGACCACGGCGAGTCGGCGCACGGCGAGAGCGAGGGACACGATCACGACCACGGCTCCGACGAGGACCAGGCCGAGGACGGCATCCGCGGCGAACTCGAGGATCTGAATATCTACGCCGGCAAGCCACACGGCGAGGACGTGTACGCGACGGTGCTCTACTCGGAGGCAGACGCCGACGAGTTGTTCGAGGAGGTCGACGGCCTCCGATCGAACTTCGATCACTACGACACGCACGTCAAGACGGCGGTGTACGACGCCCTCGAACGCGACCGGCGCGCGGTCGTGAGCATCTGGGACACCGCGAGCGCGGCCGACACGGCCGCCGGCTTCCTGTCGGAACTCCCCGGTATCGTCAGTCGGGCCGGTGAGGAGTCCGGGTTCGGCACGATGGGGATGTTCTACACGGTCAAGCCCGAACACCGCGAGGACTTCGTCGAGAAGTTCGAGACGGTCGGCGGGCTCCTCGGCGAGATGGAAGGCCACGGCGAGACGGACCTGATGATCAACCGCGAGGACGAGAACGATATGTTCATCGCCAGCCAGTGGCGCTCGAAGGACGACGCCATGGACTTTTTCCGCTCCGACGAGTTCTCGGACACCGTCTCGTGGGGGCGTGACGTGCTCGCCGACCGGCCGCGACACGTCTTCTTGGCCTAACGACGAGCGACACGTCTTCTTGGCCTAACGACGAGCGACACGTCTTCTTGGCCAGACGGCGCGTTTCCCGCGCATCGTGCACACCCGAACCCCTTTGAGTTCCCCCGACTTACCACGCCTGCAATGACGAAGCGACACGTCTCGCTCCCCATCGAGGCCGACGCGGGCGTTGGGGAGTTCATCGACCACGTCGACGAGCGACTCTCCTCCGACGAGGACACGTGTAGGGTGGTACAGGACGTGCTGATCGATCTGTTCGGGGACCGCGAGGCGTACGAGCGCTGGCAGGAGGGCGGCGACGTATCGCCCGCCGAGCGCGTTCGCCTGCAGGGGTACGATCCCTGTAACGCCACATTAGAGAGCGAGTACTACGCCGAGAAAGACGAGGAGCGGTTCACCGAGTCGAAATATCTCCAGTGGCTCTGGCGGCAGTTCGACGCCACGCCCATGGCCGACAACGTGGAGTTCGCGCTTCGCTTCCGACGGATGCTCGCCGACCACCTTTTTGCCGACTGTGGCGACGACTGTCGGTTCTTCAAGGGTATCTCCTTCACTTACGGCCACAACATCTCCGTCGGCGACAACGTCGTCGTCCACGACGACGTTCACCTCGACGACCGGGGGCAACTGACCATCGGCGATCGGGTCTCCCTCTCCGATGGCGTCCACATCTACAGTCACGACCACGACATCGTCGACCAGACCGAAGTGCGCAACTACCGCACCGTCATCGAGGACGACGCCCGTGTCACCTACGACGCGATGGTCAGTGCCGGGTCGCGAGTCGGCCGGAACGCGGTCGTCGGCGCCCGGGCAGTAGTACAGGGTGACGTGCCAGACCACCACATCGCCGTCGGGATGCCGGCCAAGAGCGTCCGCGTCAAGCCCGGCTGGGACGGGGTGGCTGACCCGCTCGATGCCGGCGGCGAGAACCGGAAGGAGGAGCGCCGCATCGACTACGACCTTCCCGACGACCTCGACGTGTTCGACGAGTTTCAGCGCGACCTCTCCCCGCCGAAGTAGGCTTTTCACGCTCCAGTCCGTCCTCCAGATATGGACCGCCGACGCTACCTCGCGACCCTCGGGGCTGCCGCAACACTCGGTGGCTGTGCCGAGCGGTCGACAGGCGGCCCGGACGGGGGCGCCACCAGTGCTGGCGACGACGGCACCGTCACCGTCGAGACGCTCGCCACCGACCTCGACATCCCGTGGGGCGCCGCCTACCGCGACGGGACGCTGTATCTAACCGAACGTCCCGGGCGAATCGTCCGCCTCACCGACGACGGGGTCGCCCCCGTCGTCGATGCCGTCGCCGGCGTCGACCACGTCGGCGAGGGGGGACTCCTGGGCCTCGCCTTCCACCCTTCCGAGCCGTACGCCTACACCCACCAGACCTACGAATCCGAGTCGGGCGGGCTAGCCAATCGCCTCGTCCGCCACGACCTGACGGACGGCTGGGCGGCAGAGCCGCTCCTCACCGGTATCCCGGGCGCACCCATCCACGACGGGGGCCGCTTGCTCGTCCACGACGGCGCGCTCTACATGACCTGTGGCGACGCTTCGGCCGGTACGAACGCACAGAAGCGGGACGTACTCGCTGGTTCCGTGCTCCGGCTGACCCTCGACGGCGACCCGCATCCGGACAACCCGTTCGACTCGCCCGTCTTCAGCTACGGCCACCGCAACCCACAGGGGCTCACCATCCGTGAGGGAACGCTGTACAGTACCGAACACGGTCCCCGCGTCGCCGACGAAATCAACGTCCTGCGGGCGGGAGCGAACTACGGCTGGCCCGAGGCGCGTGGTCCGAGCGACGACGACCGCTTCACCGATCCGATCAGCAGTTACTCCCCGACGATTGCGCCCGCGAGTGCGACGTTCTACGACGGCCCCATCGAGGCGTGGCGAGGTGACTTCTTCTTCGGGACGCTCAAAGCCGAACACGTCCATCGGGTCCGGTTCGAGGGGGCGGGCGACACGGCCACGGTCGTCGAGCAGGAAAGGCTCGTCGAGGGTGAGTACGGTCGGATTCGGACGGTGTTCACCGGCCCGGAGGGGCATCTCCACGCCCTGACGAGTAACCGCGACGGCCGGGGGTCGCCGGTCACCGCCGACGACCGCCTGATCCGGTTCCGTCCGGCGTGAGCGACGTGGCCCGAGCCATCGCCATCAACGTCGGCGCCAACACCACCCTCCCCGGCTTCCGCGGCCCCATCCGCCCCGACGGCCGGTTCGCGTACGTCCCCATCCCCGAACGCGAACCGACGGCCGATCCGGTGCCGACGTACGCCGACCTCACCTTTCCGCTCCCCGTCGACACGACCGAGGTAGCCGACCGTCGAGTCCATCTCGACCCCGAATTTGCGGGCGTCCACGGGTCGACGACGTACACCTACGGCGACGAACACGGTGTGAAGGCCGGCCCGCTCTCGACGCTCGACCCCGGCGACTCCCTCTTCTTTTATGCGACGCTCTCGCTTCGGGGTGATCCCGAGGATGTGCCCGACTTCCCGTCCGAGTGGGGCGCCTACCTGATCGGCGAGTTTCGGATCGAGCGAGCGATCACGGGGGCGACGTACCGGGACCTCGCCCCTGTCGAGCGCAAACGCTTCGCGAGCAACGCCCACGTCAAACGCACCGCATTCGACGCGAAAGTGTTGGTGGCAGGGGCCGAGGAGTCGCGACTGCTGGACCGGGCGGTGCCGTTGAGCGCGCCCGACGCGGGGGCGACTGCTGGACCGCTCGTGGCCGAGCTATCGGCCGACTCGGGAAAGGGGCCGTGGTGGCGCCGAGTGTTGCGGTACGACGCCGACGCGACGGAGCGGTTGCGGGCCATCGTCGACGCACGGCAGCCCTGATACGGATTGTTGTAACTGTTCACTGGTGGATCGCCAGAACGGATCGGCGACTCACTACCGACCTGTGATAAACCGGAGGACTCACCGCCCACGTAGACGGTCGATCCGGTCCCCGAGCGCGACGTTCACCGAGAGGGGGTTCGGCACACGTCGCCGGCTCGGCTCCAGGGCGTGCACGTCGGCGTAACGCTCGAACGCGTCGGCCACCATGTCGCTCCCAACGGTGTCCGCGGCGACATCGTCGGCCGCCCGAACGCCGCGTCGAGAGAGCCAAAACCCCACGAGAACGACCCCTATCGCTCCGCCGAGGAGTGGCCACCGTGGCCCCCATCCGGTGACTGCGGCGACGAGGAGAGCCGCACCGAGGACGACGGTGCCGGTCCGGCGAGCGAGGAGGTGCACCCGGACGTGGCCGGCCTGCACCGCGAGCAGGGCGGTCGCTGTCTCGTCGCCGAAGCGATCGAGAAACGTGCTAGTGACGAACAGCCGCCGGTAGCCCGGTGGGCCGCGGACGTAGACGGCCGCCGTCTCCTCGTCGTCCGTGTCGAGGACGAGCGTGTCTCGGACCTCGAGACCTGCCCGTTCACGGAGCGTCGCGAGTCGATCGCGCGCCGACTCGCTCGGTGTGGTCGTCGACCGAAACGCGGCGACGAGCCACGGCGAGGCGACGACGACGACGAGGATCAGGCCGGCCACGACGCCGGCCAACCCGAGCGGGGAGACGCCCGCCGGGCCGAGGCGGAGCGGGAGCAACACGACGGCGACGGTACTGCTCGCGACGACGACGTACCGCGCCATCCGGAGTAGCGCCGTGGTCGTCGAGAGGTCGATATCGCGGACGGCCCGCACGCCGCGGATCGTCGGGCCGTAGGCGGACAGCCAGACGGTGCCAGCCGCGAGCGTCTCCGTTACGTCCGCGAGCAACGGTCCGAGCGGATCGGTGACGCCGGCCGTCGCCGCGACGGCGCTGCCGAACCCGAGGAGGGCGAGCACGCCGTACGACAGCAGGGCGAACGGGAAGAGAACGCCCGCGTACAGAAGCCGGTACTTGCCGACGGGGTTCGACAGGCGGCGGACGACGGCGCTCCCGGCGGCTCCGAGAACGACGCCCGTGACGAGGAGGAGGAGGAAAAACACCAGCGGTGGGCCGAGCGAAGGGGTGGCGGACTGGAGGGCAACCATGGCCGTCGTACGGGTGTGGTCTCACAAAAATCGTGCGCTGTCCGGGATTCCCGCGAGCGGAGCGAGCGGGAGGTTGGCCGGCAGACGACTGCAGGGGGTGCGCCGTCCGGGAATTGACCCCGATGGCGAGACTCGCTGGCTCACGACTTCGCCGTTCGCCATGCCGAGACGCTCACTCTGCTCGCGTCTCGCACTGCTCGCCTCGCGTGGTTCAATTGTCCTGCGGCGACTGTCCTCACTTCGTTCGGAAGAAATGCGCCGTCCGGGAATTGAACCCGGGCTAGTGGCTTGGGAAGCCACTGTCCTACCACTGGACCAACGGCGCTCGTGGTGCCACTCCAACAAAGGCCCATGAGTCGTATAAATACATCGGATGCGACGCCACGACCCTCGGCAGTCGGCCGGTTACGGTTGCGGTTTTTCTCACCCGTCGAACGAATTATATCGCCGCCCGTCGTAGCTCGGAACCGACATGACGGGACAACAGTCGTTCACGGTGCATCTGACCGAGGCGGCGAGCGTCGGCGACGCCAGCACGCTGCACGCCGATAGCATCGACTTCTACGACTCGGGTGTCTGGGTATCCCACGCCGGTGGTCGAGACTTCTTCCCGTACGAGCGCATCCTCCGCATCCGAGAAGGCGTCGCCACCGACGAGGCCGAGACTGAAGCCGCCGAGGCGGACCGCCAGACCGGGGAACGGCGGGATGTGTCCAGCGGGACGGCCGGCACCGTCGACGAAACCGAACTCGACGTGGAGTAGATCGAACTGCTGGTCCGGTCGATTCGAGCCCTTCCGTGCGGACGCACGTCCATCGGATCGGTCGAACGGGAGAGTATTTCAAACCGGCAATCGTATTACCGCTCGATGAGCGACGAATCCGTCATTGTGGCAGAGTCGGCCCCGCTCGACCTTCGTCTCTCGGAAGACGAACTGGAGTCGACGCGGACGCATCTCACGACGTTCATCGAGGACATCGTCGACCGTGCCGGCGCCGATGGAGCGGTGCTCGGCCTCTCGGGTGGTATCGACAGCACGCTGACGGCACATCTCGCGGTCGAGGCGCTGGGTGCCGACCGCGTTCACGGCCTCGTGATGCCGAGCGACGTGAACGCGGCGGACAACATGAGCGACGCCGAGCGTGTCGCCCGTGACCTCGGCATCGAGTACGACGTGATCGATATCGGACCGATCTTCGACGCCTTCGTCGAAGCATTCCCCGGTGACACGACCGACGAACGGATCGAGACCGACCCGCTCCGGACGGCAGCCGGGAACGTTCGGGTGCGGATTCGGGCCGTCCTCGACTACTTCGTCGCCAACGCGGAGAATCGGGTCGTCCTCGGGACGGGGAATCGGAGCGAGGCGCTCACCGGCTACTTCACGAAGTACGGCGACGGCGCCGTCGACTGTCACCCCATCGGCAACCTCTACAAACAGCAGGTCCGACAGCTCGCCGCCCATCTCGGTGTCGACGACGATCTCGTGACCAAGACCCCGTCGGCGGAGATGTGGCTGGGACAGACCGACGAGGCCGAGATGGGCGTCGACTATGACACGCTCGACGCCGTCCTCGCGCTCCACGTCGACGGCCCGCTCTCGCTGTCGGCGACGGTCCGCTACCTCGACGTGAACGCCGAGCAGGTCGAGCACGTCGTCGATCTGTACGAGCGAAGCGCACACAAGCGCGAGATGCCGCCCGCTCCCGAGCCGCTGTACCTGTAAGTCCCCGACGCCAACGGCACGTGGTGATCACACGGGTGGTACGGACGGCGCGCTAGCCGGCGTTTCCAAAGGTCTTTGCCTCTCCCACCGCTACCGATTAGTAATGGACAACGCCGTACGGGCTCGGCGTGCTGCTCGCGATGCGCTCGCCGACATCGAACCCGAACGGCTCCGCGAGGTGCTTCGCGACCGGCTCGCGGACGCCTCGATGACGCCCAGTGTTTTGACGTTGCTCAGTGCCCGCACCCTCGATGCGGCCGTCGACGCCGATCCCCTCGTCGAGCGCGCCGCCGGTGTCCAGCTCATCTACGAAGGACTACGTCTGACGCGGACGCTCGCCCACGACGAACCGTGGGCCAACGGCGAGGACGATGCGGCTCGACGGGCCGACCTCGACATTCTCGCCGCCGACGTGCTGGTCTCACGGGGCTTCTACCTCCTCGCGCGGACCGAAACGGCCGAGCGTGCCGTCGAAGTGGTTCGGGCGTTTGGCCGCGATCAGACGCGCCGCCGCGACGACGGTGCCGACCGTGCGGCGCTCGACCGCAACCTCGAAGCCGACGTGTTCGTTCTCGCCGTTGCCGCCGGGACGACCGCTGTCGGCATCGATCCCGGTGACGAACTCCTCGACTACGCCGCCGGCCTCGCTCGCGAGTTCGACGGCGACCTGCCGCCGCCCGATGCCGCGCTCCCCGAGACGACGGCCGATCGCATCCTCGCGCTCGCTGGCGGCGACGCCGCCCCCTCCGCCGCCGACCCGTAAATCGAAACGAATAAAGATGGCTCCGGCCAAGCGGTGTACGCGTGCCTGGGTAGCTTAGCGGTAAAGCGCGTCCTTGGTAAGGACGAGACCCCGGGTTCAAATCCCGGCCTAGGCTTGCACCTGCGGCGCAGACTGTACACGCTCCTACGATTCCTCGTCCAGTAACTCGTTCACGCTTTCGACCGGCGCGTAGTACCCCCGCCGATCCCGCCACGTATCGAGCCAGCTATCAGCAGTGTCGCCGTCGATCTGCCCACGTTTGACGCCCAGAACGAGGAGTCCAATCGATCCCGTGACGGGAACCTCTCTGTTTTCGGCGACTCGGCGGGCGGCCAGGTCGTCCGTCGCCGCCGTTCCGCCGTGAGCGAGCACTCCCAGTATCGATTCCGCTTCACCGGCGTCGAGTCGGTCACGGATGTCCGAATCGTCGGCTTCGGGCGGTACCTCTCGAACAAGTAGCGACTCACCGAACGCATCGACTGCCGTACCGAGATACTCGTATCCGGCACGCTCTCCGCGTTCGATCTCCTCTCGAACGGCAGGCACGATGACTGGTGATTCGAGCAACGTCGTGAGAAATCCGATTCCATCTGTGCTGGCGAAGTTGCTTACAACGGTCGCATCGAGAAACACCGGTCTCGGATACCGTTCCACCATCTACTCGCCGAGGTCCCGGGCAGTGTCGAGTTCCTCTTCCAGTTGGTCCTCCGTCCGCGGCCCGTACAGCGCCTCGAAGCCGGCGTCCCGAAGCACTTTCTCGAACTCCCAGCGGGACATCCCTGTCACTTCGGCGGCCTTCCCGAGGGAGATTTCGCCGAGGACGTACCGACCGATGGCGGTCGCCAACTCGTCGGTGGGTTCAGAACTGGTGGACGACGCCATTACACCCCTATGTCGGGCCTCCCGACGTAAGAATGTACCCTCGGGAGCGTACATCCGCTAAACAGCCGCGTGTAACCGCCAGAGCGGCGACGAGAGCCCCGGTGTTCCAAATCCCGGCCTAGGCTCTTTCTGCCGTACACTTCTGGTCGCGTTAACTTTGGCATCGATTCCACCAAGCGGCGAGGGCTTGGAGCCACGATTCTGCTGTCGTCGGGTCCACGTGGCTGAACGTATTTGAAAACGAAGAGGTTCGTCGTTTTACTTCTCTAAA